>Ga0302326_10000508_pt1 | contig 108456 bp, 100 predicted proteins | sample Palsa_T0_3_FD_202264 | JGI IMG/M metagenome (GOLD analysis project Ga0302326, IMG submission 202264) | Peat permafrost microbial communities from Stordalen Mire near Abisko, Sweden - Palsa_T0_3 | ecosystem: Environmental > Terrestrial > Soil > Palsa > Peat permafrost | place: Sweden: Abisko... | reverse complement strand
CGAGCTGCCGAGAGGTGAATTAAGCCCTTGAATTACCTTGAGTTTATGGCGGGGACCCGATGAAACTCTACCCGCATTTAGCACTCTAACGCTTCGAGTGCTAAACTCAGCCCCTAACCCGTGGAGACTCCCGTCCCGATGACCACCGCACTGGTTGCCCGTAACGACTTCGCCCTGACCGGCCCGCTCGGAAGCCTGGATGCTTATCTTGAGCGCGTCAGCCACATTCCCGTGCTCACCCGCGAGCAGGAGCGCGCGCTCGCCGAACGCTTTCGCAATGAAAACGATCTTGCGGCCGCACGCGAGCTCGTGCTCGCGCACCTGCGCTTCGTCGTACACATCGCGCGCGGCTACGGCGGCTACGGCCTGCCCATGGGAGATCTCATCCAGGAAGGCAACATCGGCCTCATGAAGGCCGTCAAGCGCTTCAACCCGACGTTGAACGTGCGCCTCGTCTCCTTTGCCGTGCATTGGATCCGCGCTGAGATCCACGAATACGTGCTGCGCAACTGGCGGCTGGTGAAAGTGGCGACCACCAAAGCGCAGCGCAAGCTGTTCTTCAACCTGCGGCGCATGAAGAAGAATCTCGCCTGGCTCACCGCAGAGGAGACGGCGGCGGTCGCGCGCGACCTGGGCGTCACGGCCGCGGAAGTAACGGAGATGGAGCAGCGCCTGAGCGCGCGCGACATGTCCTTCGATCCCACGCCCGAGTCCGATGAGGATGAGATCTTCTCGCCCGCGGCGTTCCTGACGGCGACGGATGCGAATCCGGCGGACCAGATCGAGGCGGAGGAATGGGACAACGACTCATCAGAGCGTCTGCAGAGCGCACTCGGCAGGCTCGACGACCGCAGCCGCAAGATTCTGCAGCGCCGGTTTCTGACGGACGACAAGGCGACCCTGCACGAACTTGCCGATGAATACCGGGTGTCGGCCGAACGCATCCGCCAGATCGAAGCGAACGCTCTCACAAAACTGCGCGGCATGATGGCAGCCGCGTAAAGCGCGCGCAGCGACTCGACAAGGCCCGGCGTTCTTAGGAGCGCCGGGCCTTTTTTCATTATCATGTCGGCCTCGTTTGAGGAGTTCGCCCGTGCCAGCATCCGCATCGACGCTCAATCCGCTCGACTTATATGGCGTGCGCGCGCTGCTCACCGAGGATGAGCAGATGGTGCAGGACTCGGTGGCGCGCCTGGTGGATGCCGAGGTGCTGCCGATCATCCAGCAGTGCTTCGAGGCGCATCGCTTCCCCAAGGAACTCGTGCCGCAACTGGCCGCGCTCGGCCTCCTGGGCTCATCGCTCGAGGGCTATGGCTGCGCCGGATTGAATGCGGTGAGCTACGGCCTCATCTGCCAGGAACTCGAGCGCGGGGATTCCGGGATCAGAAGCTTCGTCTCGGTGCAGTCTTCGCTGTGCATGTATCCGATCTACGCCTTCGGCAGCGATGCGCAAAAGGAAAAGTATCTGCCGCGGATGGCGCGCGCGGAGCTCATCGGTTGCTTCGGCCTTACCGAGCCTCACGGAGGCTCGGACCCGTCCAACATGAAAACCCACGCGAAAAAAGTGGGGGGCGACTGGGTCATCAACGGCGCAAAGATGTGGATCACCAACGGCGCCATCGCCGATCTCGCCATCGTCTGGGCGCAGACCGAGGACGGCATCCGCGGTTTCATCGTCGAAAAAGGCGCGCGCGGCTTCTCGGCGCCGGAAATCGAAAACAAGTTCTCGCTGCGCGCCTCCGTCACTTCCGCACTTTTCTTTGACCATGTGACGGTGCCGCAGGAGAACATGCTTCCTGGAGTCGTCGGACTGAAAGGCCCGCTCGCCTGCCTCACCCAGGCCCGCTATGGGATTACCTGGGGAGTCATCGGCGCCGCACAGGCCTGTCTTGCCCAGCTCCTGGAGTACACGAAGACGCGAGTGCTATTTGGCCGGCCGCTCGCGCAGACCCAGGCCGTGCAGCTGCGGCTCGCCGACATGGCTCGCCGTATCACGACCGCGCAGCTCCTGTCGCTGCAATTAGGCCGGCTCAAAGATCAGGGCGCCATGACCCCGGCCCATGTGTCGCTTGCCAAGTGGAATAATTGCCGCATGGCGCTCGACGTTGCGCGCGACTGCCGCGACCTGCTGGGCGGCGCCGGGATCAGCGCCGAGTACTCGCCCATCCGCCACATGCTGAATCTCGAAAGCGTCATCACCTACGAGGGCACCGAGACCATCCACCAGCTCACGATCGGGCGGGAGCTGACGGGACTGAGCGCTTTCTAGTCGGGGTGCGCCCAACGTGCGGGCGCGATCGCGAAACCTTGCGGACATGGCGCGCGCCAAATCTGGCGCGCACTACCCAGCGATTGCGACTTCGATAATTCCGCCGACGACGCGCACCACGTGCACGGCGAGCGCCTTTTCGGCCGGGGACCCGAGCGCGTGGCCATCGCGAACATCGAAGCAGGCGCCGTGCAGTGGACAGATCACCCGCGTGCCACGCAGTCGCCCTTCGCTCAGGCGCGCGTATGCGTGCGTGCACACGTTGTCGATCGCAAAGAGCCCATGAGAGGTGTGGCAGATGAGGATGTCGCGCCCGCCCAGCACCCAGGAGTGCATCCGGCCGGCACGCAGATCAGCAAGCGGCATGACCGCTTCGAAGCGCTGTTCGCTCATCCTTAAAACCTGCGGCAGATCGCAACCGCGTCATCAAACATGCCGTAGCCCGTCATGAACGCGATGCTTGGCGCCCGCTGCGCATGGCGGTTTCGCCAAAGCGATCGACACGCGGCACGGCGATGAGGAGCAGGACGACGAGCGCGACTGCCCATTATCTGAGCGCCGGCGTCGGGCGCTGCGCGCAAAACCGCGCCTAATCCCGGCCATCACGAGAAGCGTCTGCACTCGATAAAACCGCCGCGCGGTGTGCGCGCCGCGCTGTGATTAAGTTCAATGCGTCGCCGCTTTGCGACGTTTTTGTAGTAAAGATAAGACATGATTTTGTCAACTTGAAGCGGTACAATTTTCCTGACTCGATCTCCTGCAGTGGTTTGTAAGCGCCGGTTTTTGCTCAAACTATCGGCGCCGCCAGCGGATCTGCCCATGCTCGAGCCCAAAGTGCCACTCCCGGCCTGATGCTTGGAGGGTACATTCGAATCGGAGAATGTAAAACAGAAAATTCGGGCGATCGACGCGAGCACGGGTAAAGCGGTCACTAACTTTCTGAGGCCGCCAGAAACGCTTGAACGCGCGTGAACTGACACGCTGGCCTTGAAGGTTCGGCCGGAGCAGGAGCTCCAACGTTTCAGCCGAAAGCATTAATGCTCGTGACAACGCAACACGCCGGCTATGAGCTTTTTCGAGCTGCCTGCGCCGGGCCGTTAGCTGACAGCGGTCGACCTGGTCGTGAAGTGCTGACATTGCAGACCCCGCCGATGGCGGGGTTTTTTTTGCGCGCAAGAAGCCCGCCGCGCTCGAGCAAGCGCGCAAGCACCCGGCGCGTGCTTTACGAGGAGGCCCGGATGTTGAGGTATGCGAGAATTCCCGTCGCAGCCTCGCGGCCTTCAAAGACGGCCGTTACGACGAGATCCGAGCCGCGCACCATGTCACCGCCTGCGAACACTTTGGGGTTCGTGGTCTGGAACGGTGTTTCGCGGCTGGCCGAGACGCGCACGCGGCCGTCGCCGTGTACGCGAATATTGTGGCCGTCGAACCATTGCGGCGGGCTTGGCAGAAATCCGAATGCAATGATCACCGCGTCAGCGGCCACGACTTCTTCGGACCCGGGAATGGGCTCCGGAATACGCCGGCCGCGTGGACCGGGCGCCCCGAGTCGCGTTGCCACGAGTTTGACGCCCTCGACGCGTTCCGAACCCACGATCTCGATTGGCTGGCGGTTGAAGAGGAACGCCACTCCCTCTTCCTTACTGTTCTTATAGTCGCGGCGCGAGCCGGGCATGTTGGCCTCGTCGCGACGATACGTGCAGCCGACGTAGGCCGCGCCCTGGCGCACGGCGGTGCGGTTGCAGTCCATACCGGTGTCACCGCCGCCCAACACCATGACACGCTGGCCGTGCAGGCTGATCAGCCGGTCCGCGCTGCCGGGCAGCCCGAGCTCATGATTGACGTTGGAGATGAGGTACGGCAGGGCCTTGTAGACTCCGGGAAGATCCTCGCCCGGGAATCCTCCCTGCACGGACGTATAGGTGCCCATTCCGAGGAACACGGCATCGTACTCGGCGAGCAGGCGCTCGAATGAAATGTCCGTGCCAATCTCCATACCCAGCTGAAATTCGACTCCCATGCCCTGCATGACCTCGCGGCGTTTCTCCACGACCTCCTTCTCGAGCTTGAAAGGGGGAATGCCAAAGGTCAGCAGACCTCCAATACGCTGATACCGGTCAAACACCACCGGCTCAACCCCGTTGCGCACGAGAATGTCCGCGCAGCCCAGGCCCGCAGGTCCCGCACCGACAATGGCCACGCGCCTGCCGGTGGGGCGCACGTGCGACATGTCCGGCGACCAGCCGCGCCTGAAGGCCTCATCCGTGATGTATTTTTCGATTGAGCCTATGGTGACCGCGCCGATGCCGTCGTTGAGAGTGCACGCACCCTCGCAAAGACGATCCTGCGGACAGATGCGACCGCACATCTCCGGCAACGAATTCGTCTTGTGGGAAAGCTCCGCGGCCTCGAAGAGGTTGCCCTCCTCGATCAGCTTCAGCCAGTTGGGAATGTAATTGTGGACCGGGCATTTCCATTCGCAGAAGGGATTGCCGCAGGCGATGCAGCGGCGCGCCTGGCTCGCAGCCTCCTCCTGCTGGTAGGGCGCATAGATCTCGCGGAAATGCGTGATGCGCGCCTCCACCGCAGTCTTCGCGGGCTCGGCACGCGGCACATCGAGGAAATACAGGTTCTTGTCCGCCATGAAGCGACTACGCGGCGCGCCGCAGGTTCTCCATGAGGGAATCGATGGAGGCGGCCTTGGGCTTCACCACCCAGAACTTGCCGATGTAGGTGCGAAAATCGTTGAGGATTTCCTCAGCCCAGGGGCTTTGCGTCTCGCCGACATGCATCTCTATCAGGCCCTGCAGATGCTGCAGATGCGACTGCATCGATTCAGCGTGAATGCGGCTGATGTCGATGAGCTCATGATTGTAGCGATCGACAAAATTGCGCTCGAGGTCGAGGACGTAGGCAAACCCTCCGGTCAATCCTGCCCCGAAGTTCACCCCGGTCCGGCCGAGCACGCACACGACGCCGCCCGTCATGTACTCGCAGCAGTGATCTCCCGTACCTTCGACGACGGCGGTGGCGCCGGAATTGCGCACCGCGAAGCGCTCCCCGGCGACGCCCGCGGCGAAGAGCGCCCCGCCGGTCGCGCCATACAGGCAGGTATTGCCCATGATGATGGTGTCTTTGGCGACGAACTGGGCGCGGCGCGAGTGGCGCAGCACGAGCTTGCCGCCCGCCATGCCCTTGCCGACATAGTCGTTGGCATCGCCTTCGAGGTAGAGGTGCAGGCCGCCGGCATTCCAGACTCCAAAACTCTGCCCGGCGCTGCCGGAAAGCTCCACAACGAGCGGCGCCTCCTCCATGCCGTAGTTGCCCCAGTGCCTGGCGATGAGTCCCGATATGCGCGCGCCGATGGCGCGATTGAAGTTCCTGATCTCGTAGCGCCAGCGGCCGCCTGCGCGCGTCTCGATGGCCTCGCGCATGTCGGTCACCATGCGCTCGGCGAGTTCGCCCTTGTCGAAGGGCGCGTTCGATGCGGTGGTGCAGAATTGTGGGTCCGCGGGGCTCAAGCCGGCGGTGGACAGAATCGGCGCAAGATTAAGCTTGCGCTGTTTCGCGGTCGCCCCCGCAATCGGGGCGAGATATTCGGTGCGGCCGATGAGATCGGCGAGCTGCCGCACGCCCAATGCGGCGAGAATCTCCCGCACCTCGCGCGCCACGAACTGAAAATAGTTCACCACCATCTCCGGCAGGCCGGTGAAGTACTTGGTGCGCAGCACGTTGTGTTGCGTCGCGACTCCGGTGGAGCAGTTATTGAGATGGCAGATGCGCAGATACTTGCACCCGAGCGCGATCAAAGGCGCGGTGCCGAAGCCGAAGCTCTCGGCGCCGATGATGGCGGCTTTCACCACATCGAGCCCGCTCTTCAGTCCGCCATCGGTCTGCAGACGCACGCGGTGGCGCAGACCGTTGATCCGCAGCGTCTGATGCGTCTCGGCAAGGCCCAGCTCCCAGGGCGTGCCTGCGTATTTGATCGAGGACAGGGGGCTCGCTCCGGTACCGCCGTCGTAGCCGGAAATCGTGATGAGATCCGCGTAGGCCTTGGCGACTCCGGCCGCCACCGTCCCCACGCCCGGTTCTGCCACGAGCTTCACCGACACGAGCGCGTCGGGGTTCACCTGCTTGAGATCAAAGATGAGCTGCGCCAGATCCTCGATCGAGTAGATGTCGTGATGCGGCGGCGGTGAGATGAGTCCCACACCTGGACGCGCAAAGCGCAGCCGCGCGATCATCTCATTGACCTTGTGTCCGGGCAGCTGGCCGCCTTCGCCGGGCTTTGCGCCCTGCGCGATCTTGATCTGCAGCACTTCAGCGTTGATCAAATATTCCGGGGTCACGCCGAAACGGCCCGAGGCGACCTGCTTGATCTTGGAATTCTTCTCGGTGTGATAGCGCGCCGGGTCTTCCCCACCCTCCCCGGAGTTCGAGCGCGCCCCCAGGCGATTCATGGCGATGGCGAGCGCCTCGTGCGCCTCAGGCGAAAGCGCGCCCAGGGACATGCCGGCACTGTCGAAGCGCGCCAGAATTGCCTCGAGCGGCTCGACCTGCGCAAGAGGAATGCTCGTGTGGGGATGCTGAAGTTCGAGGAGGTCGCGGAAAGTCGCGGCGGGCCTTTCGTTCACGAGCGCGGCGAACCGCAGGTAGGTCGCGTAATCGCCGCTCGCCACGGCCGCCTGCAGGGTTGCGATCACTTCGGGGTTGTACATGTGGTATTCGCCGCCGTATATGTACTTCAGGAGCCCGCCCTGCTCGATCGGCTCGCGCGGATCCCAGGCGCGCGCCGCCAGGTGCTGCACGTCCGCTTCGAGGTCTGCGAAATCGGCCCCCTGCACGCGACTCTCCGTTCCGGTGAAGCAGCGCGTGACAACCTCATCGTGCAGACCGACGATCTCGAAGAGCTGCGAGCTTCTGTAGCTGCCGATGGTCGAGATGCCCATCTTTGACATGATCTTGAAAAGGCCCTTGCGAATGCCCGCGCGGTAGCTGCGTCCGAGTTCGAGCCGCGTTGCGAAATCGAGCTTCACCGTGCCGCGGCGCATCATTTCAAAGAGCACCTGGTAGGCCATGTAGGGATAGACGGCGGTCGCGCCGTAGCCGATGAGGCAGGCGAAGTGATGCGGATCGCGCGCCGTGCCGGTCTCGACCAGCAGATTGCACTTGCAGCGCAGTCCCGTCCTGATGAGGTGCTGGTGCACGGCGCCCGTCACGAGCAGCGCATGCGCGGGCAGTCGGCCGCGAACCAGGTAGCGGTCGGAGATGAGGATCACGAGCTTGCCGTCGCGCACTGCGGCTTCCGCCTGCGCGCACAGGCGCTCAATCGCCTGCTTCAGCCCCTCGGCGGGGTCGTACTGCAGATCCAGAAACTCGTGCGTGACGCCGAAGTCGGTGAGTCCCAGGATCTGCCGCAGCTTTCTCTGCGAGAGGATGGGCGAGCCCAGGACGATTTGGCGGGCGTGCTCGGGGGCGGGCACGAAGATGTTGCATTCGGGGCCGATCTGCGTCTGCAGCGACATCACGATCGACTCGCGCAGCGGATCAATCGGCGGGTTCGTCACCTGCGCGAACTGCTGGCGGAAGTAGTCGTACAGCGAGCGCACCTTGTGCGACAGCACGGGCATCGGCGTGTCGTCGCCCATGGAGCCTACTGCCTCGCTCTCATCCTCGGCGAGTACGCGGATGATCTCATCACGCTCTTCGCCCGTGATGTTGAACATCTTCTGGTAAAGCGCCAGGGTATCGCGGTCCATCGGCTCAGCCGCGAGCCGCGGATCGACGAGATCGCTCTCAAGATAGCGCACGCCTGTTTTCAGCCACGCCTTGTACGGGTGCCGCGTCTTCAAAAGCTCATCGATATCGCGCGATTCGAGCAGCGTCCCGGCCGCAAGATCGACCGCGATCATGTCGCCCGGGCCGAGCTTGCCCTTGCGCACCACATCCTCGGGCGGGTAGTCCCAAACACCCGTTTCCGAGGCGATCGTCAGGGTGCGGTTCTTGGTGATGACGAAGCGCGCGGGCCTTAAGCCGTTGCGATCCAGAGTGCACGCCGCATAGCGTCCGTCCGTGAACACGATGCCGGCGGGACCGTCCCACGGTTCCATGTGCACCGAGTAGTACTCATAGAAGGCGCGCAGGTCCGGATCGATGGAATCGAGCTCATGCCATGCCGGCGGTATCAGCAGGCGCATGGCGTGCAGTGCATCAAGGCCGCCCATCAGTAGCACCTCGAGCATGTTGTCGAGACTTTGGGAGTCGGAGCCCGCGAGCGACACCAGCGGCAGGATGTCGTGCAAATCCGGCAACAGCGGCGAACGAAACAGCGGCCCGCGCGCCACCGCCCAGTTGCGGTTGCCCTGAATGGTGTTGATCTCGCCGTTGTGCGCGAGGTACCGGTAGGGATGCGCCAGACGCCACTGCGGCAGGGTGTTGGTTGAGAAGCGCTGGTGGAATATGGCGAGCGAGGATTTGAGGCTCGGGTCGTCCAGCTCCGGAAAAAACACGCTGAGATATTGCGGCATGACCATGGCCTTGAAGACCAGGGTCGTCGCCGAAAGGCTCGGCACGTAGAAATAGGGGTCATGCGCCTCGAGCGCAAGCTCCGTACGGCGCCGCGCGAGGAACAGCTTGCGGTTGAAGGCCGCCTCGTCGAGCGCGGCGCTCACGCAGTTGACGAAGATCTGCTCAATATGCGGCAGGGTCTTCAGCGCCTCATCGCCACAGGCGTCAGGGTTCGTGGGGATCCGGCGCCAGCCGGCGACCTTGAGCCCCTCGCGTTCCAGTTGCACCAGCAGAGTGCGCTTTGCCTCGGCCGCGCGCGCAGGCTCGGGGTCGAGGAATACGAAGCCTGCCGCAAACATCGGGGCAAGTTCGACCGCTGCCGCCTGCGCGCGAGCGCGCAGAAATTCCACCGGCTGCTTCAGGAGCAGCCCGCAGCCGTCGCCGGTCTTGCCATCGCTTGCGACCGCGCCCCGATGAGTCAGACGATTCAAAGAGGCGATTGCCGTCTTGACCAGCCAGTGGCTCGGCCGGTCATCGAGGTGGGCGATCAGCCCAAAGCCGCAGCTATCCCTTTCATAAGAGTCGCGGAACAGCCCGCGGTCGGCGGCACGCATACTCGGCCTCGGCGTCTGACATGGCTTGTGAGCGTACTACACCGCAGCGCCGGACGATCAATTGCGTTGCGTCCGCCCAAAAAATATCGTGGGCCTCCATCATTTCTTATTGCATAGTTGGGTGTGCTCCTTCAACATTCGCGCCGCGTTGCGCGCGGACCTGCACCACTGATGAGAGGAGGCCTCAAGCGTTGGATAACATCCGGCCCGAGCAGCCCCTAGAGAGGATCAGTGATTACCTGCGCAGGAATTTTCCGGATTTTTTCGCCGAGACGCGCTTTCACGTCGGCGACGATGACTATTTTCTGTACGCGCGCTTCGGTGCGTACCTGGCCCGCACCATCGAGCAGGACCGGGCGCCGCGCGGCAAGATCAATCGGGGTTTCACCGTCTTGAACAAGCTCGCGCGCGCCGCGGCCAAGCACCCGCGCATCCGCCAGCTCTTGCTCTCGGGGCCGCTCGAGCACATCGTCGACGCCCCCAAGGCGCGTGCCCTGGCAAGAAAGCGCCTCTCTCCCGTTGCCCAGGGGTATCTCGAGGGCTTGTGCGAATAGCTCGAAGCTGACAGGCCGCTCGCCGGAGCTGCCGTCGCAGGGACCGCTCGTAAAACAGCAGGTCCCTTTTTTTTGGGACTATCATCGGCGCACGCACGGCATGGAGGTACTAATGGGCGTCGAGCAAGTAATCAAGGGCCGACCGCGGGATCTCGGCGGCTTCGCGGTGCGGCGCGTGCTGCCCTCGCCGAGTGTGCAGATGGTGGGTCCGTTCATCTTCTTCGACCATATGGGGCCTGTGTCGCTCGCGGCGGGCGCGGGCCTCGACGTGCGGCCGCATCCACATATCGCTCTTGCAACGGTCACCTATCTTTTCACCGGCAGCATCGTGCATCGCGACAGCCTGGGCTCTGTGCAGCGGATCACGCCGGGCGACGTCAACTGGATGACCGCGGGCTCAGGGATCGTCCACTCGGAACGCTCGCCCGAAGATGAGCGCCGGCGCGGGGTGCGTGCTCACGGCATTCAGTCGTGGGTGGCGTTGCCCGACGGGCACGAGGAGGTGGCTGCGGATTTTCAGCATCACCCGTGCGCGACCTTGCCATGCGCGTCGCGCAGCGGGGTTGAGCTGCGCGTCATTGCGGGCGAGGCCTTCGGCCGCCGCTCCCCCGTGCGCGTGCTCTGGCCGACGCTGTATGTGGATTTGATGGTGGCGGCGGGCGCCTGCGTTGAGATCGGCGCGGACTATACCGAGCAGGCCTGCTACGTCGCCGAGGGTGAAATCGAGGTGGCGGGCATTCGCGGCGCTGAAGGCGAACTGCTCGTCCTCTCAAGCGGCGATGCGGTGACGCTCTGCGCCCGGCACAGCGCGCGTGTGATACTCCTCGGCGGTGAGCGCTTTGCGACGCCGCGCTTCATCTGGTGGAACTTCGTCTCCTCGAGCCACGAGCGCATCGACAGCGCCAAACGGCAATGGGCCGAAGGCCGCTTCGCAAGCGTCCCGGGGGAGAGCGAGTTCATTCCACTGCCGCCGGATTGAGACGGAGCGTTGAATGATCTCGCTTGCGCAAGTTGCGATTCTGCTCACTGCGGCCGTCGTCGCCGTCTCGCTGTTCCGGCTGCTGAAGTTCTCCTCGGTCCTGGGTTTCATCGCCGCGGGACTCGTCATCGGTCCCTGGGGACTGAGGCTGATCACCGACGTGTCGAGCATTCTGAATGCCTCGGAATTTGGCGTCGTGCTGCTCCTTTTTATCATCGGACTCGAACTGCAGCCGACACGACTGTGGGTCATGCGGCGTACGGTCTTTGGCCTGGGGTCGCTGCAGGTGTTCTTCTGCAGCGTGATCCTGGGAGGCGCCGTGTGGTGGCTGGGGCTGCCGCCCATGGCGGCGGCCGTCGTCGGCTTCGGCCTGTCTTTGTCCTCGACGCCGCTCGTGCTGCAGATTCTCGCCGAGCGCAACGAGCTGAAGACCCAGTACGGGCGCGCGGCCTTCAGCATTCTGCTGTTCCAGGATCTTGCCGTGCTGCCCATGCTCGCCGTGCTGCCGCTCGTGTCGCCGCTGCCGCGGGCGACGCCCGCCGATGCTCCGTGGGTCGCGCTCGTCAAACTCGTAGCGGTCATCGCCATCGTCACCGTCGGCGGACGCCTGGTGCTGCGGCCGGCGCTCAGGATCGTGGCGCGGATCAAAGTGACTGAAGTATTCACGGCGGCCGCGCTTCTGGTCGTGATCGCAACCGCGCTGCTCGTCAATCAGGTGGGACTGTCGATGGCGCTCGGCGCCTTTCTCGCCGGCGTGGTGCTCGCCGACAGCGAATTTCGCCACGAACTCGAAGCGGACATCGAGCCTTTCAAGGGACTCCTGCTCGGGCTGTTCTTCATCGCCGTGGGCATGTCAGCCAATGTGGGCCTCCTCGCGGCGGAGCCTCTGCAGGTCGTTGCGGCGACCGCCGGTTATCTTGCCCTCAAGATCATGGTCGTGGCGGCGGTCGGCAGACTCACGGGCCGCGCGGCGAATCGCGCCTGGCGCATGGGGTTCACGCTGCCGGCAGGGGGCGAATTCGCCTTCGTGCTGTTTGCGCTCGCGGCGGGGCAGCACATTCTTGATGCGCGCATGGCGGACTTTCTGGTGCTCGTCGTCACCTTGTCGATGATGCTCGCGCCGTTCATTCTCGGACTGCATGACCGGGTGCGAAAGGCGCTTCTCGGCGCCATCCCCGGTGTGCCCTTCGATAGCATCGATGAGACAGACAGCCGCGTCATCATCGCAGGCTTCGGCCGGGTCGGGCAGATCGTCTCGCGCGTGCTGCGCGCCCGGCACATCAAATTCACGGCGCTCGACTCGAGCCAGACGCACGTCGACTTCGTACGCCGCTTCGGCAACCGCATTTACTACGGCGACGCGTCGCGGCTTGACCTGCTGCGCGCCGCGGGCGCCGATTCGGCCGAGGTGTTCGTGCTGGCGATCGACGATATGGACTCCTCAGTGCGCACGGCGGAGCTCGTCCGTAGTCATTTCCCGGGACTTAAAATCCTCGCGCGCGCGCGCAACCGCCAGCACGCGTTCTCGCTGATGGATCTCGGCGTCGACTACATCATCCGTGAAACCTACGGTTCGAGCCTGGAGTTGGCCGAGACGGTGCTGACGCGGCTTGGCGAAGCGCCCGCGGCCGCGCACGCGGCGGTGAAGAAATTCCGGCAGCACGACGAGAAGACGTTGAGCGAGCAGTATGCGATCAAGGAGGATGAGGCGAAGTTCCTGGCCTCGACGCAGGAATCGGCGCAGCAGCTGGAACAGCTCTACGAGTCCGATGCGCAGAAGCCCGACTAGCGCTCATCCGGCTGCTATGCTCCCGCCGCAAATGGATGACGCGCGGCGCGTGCGGGAGTACTGGTTCGGCAAGCTGCCGTTGGAGCGCGCGGCGCTCGATGAGCGCATGAAAGTGTGGTTTGCGGGCGAGGATTCCCCGCAGCTCGTCCAGGAGGGCGATGCGGCGATCCGCGCGGAGTTTGGCGCCCGGGTCGAGGCTGCGCTGCGCGGGGAGCTGGCGAGCTGGGCGGATGGGCCGCGGCGGCGCCTGAGTCTCATCATTCTGCTCGACCAGTTTACGCGCAACATCTACCGCGGCCGCGCGCGTGCCTACGCGGGCGACGAGCAGGCGCTAGCGCTCGCGCTGTCGGGAATGCAGTCAGGTGCAGACGCGGCGCTCGATCCGGTGGAAAGAATGTTCTTCTACATGCCGCTGCAGCACAGCGAGTCCCTGGAGGTGCAGGAGGAGTCCGTTGCCGCCTACCGGCGCCTGCTGGGCGAGGCGCCGCAGGCGCTGCGTACGCCCTTCGAGGACACTCTCAAATTTGCCGAGCTGCACGCATCAATCATCCGCCGCTTCGGCCGCTTTCCGCATCGCAACCGCGCGCTGCGCCGCGTATCGACCGCGGAGGAAGTGGATTACCTGCGCACGGCGGAAAGTTTCGGACAGCCCTAGGACGGGACTATTCGCCCCGCGCGCTCGCCCGAACGCAGCGCTCGAGCACGCGCAATCGGGTTTCCAGCTCATGCCGCGCTTCCAGGAGCTCCACGGCGAGCGCCGCGCCGCTGACATTCACGCCGAGGTCGCGGATCAGCCGGGCGGCGGTGCGCAGCCGGGCGAGTTCGCGCGCCGACACCTGCCAGTCCTGCGGCGCATCGCCGCGCGGGCAGACGAGGCCGAGCTCGGCGAGCTCGATCACGACGTCGACATCGATCTGACTCGCACGGCACACCTGCGTGACCGAGAGCCATTCGCCCTCGGCCAGCACCTGGGTCTCGATCGTCCTTTGCAGGCTCGTCATGGCTAGCTCCCGAGATGCGCGCGTGGATTGAAGGGCAGTTCGCGGCTCATCTGTTCGTAGAACGCGCGCGCCTTGGGCGAATCGGCCGGCGGCAGCGCAATGGAGAGCTGCAGATATTCATCACCGGGCGGATCGCCCGGCAGGCCGCGCCCGCGCAGCCGCAGCTTCTGTCCTGCGCGGGACTTCTCCGGAATGCGCATTTGCACCGGGCCGCCCAAGGTTGGGACGGTGACCGACGCGCCGAGCGCCGCCTCCCACGGAGCAAGCGGCAAGGTCACCGTAACGTCGCGCCCTTCCAGGTGATAGAGGTCGTGCGGCCGGATGTGTACCTCAAGATACAGATCCCCGGCACGTCCATTGCCCTGTCCGGGCTCACCCTGCCCCGCGAGCCGCAGTTGCTGTCCATCCGTCAGTCCCGCAGGAATGGTGACCTTCACCGCGTGAGTGCCGAGCTCGACGCTGCCGTCGGACTGATGCGTCGGACGGCGCAGCTCGAGGGTGCGCACGCCGCCGTGAAACGCCTCCTCCAGATCGATGTCCACGCGCGCATGATGATCGCGGCCACCGCGCGCCCGGCCCTCGCCCGGGTGTGCAAACCCGCCGGCGCGGCCAAACAACGAGGAGAAGAAGTCACTGAACTGTTCGTCCGCTTCCGGATCGGCGCGCCCGCTCGGCCGGCCGCGGAATTCGAAGCCGCTTGCCCAATCAGGTGGCGGCCGGAATTCCTGACCACTCTTCATCTCATTGCCGAGCTGATCATAGGCCGCGCGCTTTTCGGGATCTCTGAGAACCTCATAGGCCTCCTGGACTTCCTTGAACTTGGCCTCCGCGTTCGGTTCCTTGCTGACGTCAGGATGGTACTTGCGGGCAAGCCTGCGATAGACCTTCTTGATCTCATCTGCGGTCGCGGTGCGCTTCACGCCCAGTGTCTGATAATAGTCTCTATATTCCATGGCTCGGTCTCAAACGCCCCGTGTGCAGGGCCCCTTCAACAGGGCGGGTGACGAAAAGAATATTGATCACCCAGCGCGAAAATCTTTGTCGTTTGTTCCGGATTCCTAGTGTAGCAGCGAACTTCGCAGAGCCGCCCCCACCGCGCGGGCGGGAAGATCGTCTCGGCGCGTTGCATCCCTGCAAAACCGCGCGCGGCGTTCATTCGCGCTGCCCGCTTTAGCGCATCGAGACTCGCGGCAAATATGCTGCCGACACGGCACAAATCAACCGCTCGGGAGGCGCGCTCGTCGACCCCAGCTCCCGGAGGCGGTCGGCTTTGCCCAACCTCGTTCGCCCATGCGCAAAGTCCCGGCCGCGTGGCATGCGGCGCAGCGGTTGTGGCCGACCAGGCGGGACAGTCGGCCGGGGCTGGCGTTCTGGACTTTCGTCGGGCTGAAGAGCAGTGCCAAAGTGCACGCGCAAAAAAACGCCGCGAGCGGGGAAGGCGCATCGCGGCGCACAGGGCGTGTGAACACCGGGGAGGTTGTTCACACTGCAGATACAGCGCAACCGGGGGAGCTGCGCATGTGTCTCGCGTAGCTCAACAAAGAAGCTACGTGCTAGTGAATTAGCAAGGTGCGTGCCAAAACCTGTTTTATTTTAAAAACAATGGCTTAGGTGGGAGCGGGACCCTGCGTCCCGGTGACGTGAATTGTCATCTTTGGACCTGAGCGTCCAATTGTGCGCGCTTTACTCGGGACTGGACCCCGCGACAACGCAGGGCTGTCCGTGCTTGCGCAAGGCAGCGCACAGCGCTCGCGCTTGAGCTTCAGTCAACGGTTTTGCCCGCAAGCGATAGATGTGCCTCCCATTGGCACTTTTAGCGGGCTCAATATCGGGCTCGGTGCCGTGCAGCCGGGCTCCAAAGCGCGCGTTCAGTCGCTGCCATTGCCTTTGGGCTTTGGCCTGAGTCGAAAAGGCTCCCAGTTGCACGCTGAATTGGCCCCCGCCTGCGCTTGGCGCTACCGCCGGTACGGGTGCGGCCGCAGGCTTCGATGGCGGCGCAACCGCCGCCGGAGGAAGCGCCCCCGGGGCGCTCGATGCGGCGCCCGGCGCGGCCGGCGCTGCTGCGGCTGCCGCAGACGTGCCGCTCATGCCAAAATTTTCGATGCGGATGCGCGCTTCCTGCGCCGATTTGGTCTGCGGATGCTGCACCAGAAACTGCCGGTACGCGTCGGCCGTATCGATGGTGCTCGCACGCTGCCAATCGCGTGCCTCGGTGAGCTGTGCGATCTGCGCCTGCGCATCGGCGGCGCGCGCACTCTTCGGGTGGGCGCTGATGAAGCCCTCGTAGGCCTCAATGGTGTTGGCCGCCTGGGCGGAGCGCCAATCGCGCTGCTCGTGACTGCAGCCGCTCGCGCTTGCGAGCAGCGCGAGACTCATCAGGATCACACCGACACGCGCAAGGCTCATCAGGTCTACCCCACCAACCATCCGGCGGCGAGTATTCTAGCGGCGCCGCGAGGATCCAGGCGCGGAACTTCGCGAGGTTATGCATGAGCGCGACACCCAAAAGGCGACTTCTCGACATGGTCGGCGCCGCTCCGACCTTCATTGCCGCAGGCTGCCGTGTGACGGGCGATATCGAGACCGCAGGAGCGGTGGTGGTGTGCGGTGCGGTGCGTGGCGACGGCAAGATCGGCGCTGCGCTCAGCATGGCGCGCGACTCCGCCTGGGAAGGGGAGATCCACGCGCGTCACGCCGCGATCGCAGGCGTCATCAGCGGCAAACTCATCGTCGCCGAGAAACTCGAAATCGGCTCCTCGGCGGTGCTGCGCGCCGACGTCGTGGCGCGCAGCATAGCCATCGCAAAAGGCGCGCTTGTCGAGGGCGTGATGCAGGTCACGAGCGGCAAGCCGATCGTGAATTTCGAGGAGAAGCGCGGCGCGTCTTAGCTAGCGCGGATTCGAGGAAAGCATGTCAGTCAGCTGCGCGACGATTCTGCGTTCAGCCCAACTCGGCTGCACCAGATCCTCGAGAAAGCCGCAGTGCCCGCCGCGGCGCGTGACGATGATCTGCAGCGCCTGCGGGCGCGCGAGCTGCTCGAGGCCCGCCACTGGAATGATGGGATCATCGAGCGCCGTGATCAGAATCGATGGAACTTTGAGATTGGCGAGCTGCGAGCCCGTGATGGCGTAGCCATTCAGATAATCCTCGAGGCTGGCAAAACCAGTGAAGCGATCCACGAGCAGCGTCGTCAGCCGGCGAAGATTCGCCGAGCGCGGCAGCTCGGTGAAATCGTAGTGCTCGGGCCACGCCGCCTGCTTCTTGAAGAGCGAACTCAGCCATTTGCGCACGAAGTATTTATGGTACGGGCGAAAACCATGCTCGAGGGCCGCGAGCGTCGCGCCCGGATCGAGCACTGGCGACACGGCGGTCACAGATGCAATATCAAGCCCGGTGCCGAGCTGAGCCGCGACGCGCAGCATGAAGTTCCCGCCGAGCGAGAAACCCACGAGGTGCAAGGGCGTTCCCGGCAGCAGGCCCTGCAGGCGCTTGAGTGCTCCGACTACTTCGGGCAGCCGACAGGAATGGAACAGCTCGCGATTCAGATGATGCGTGTCGCCGTGGTCGCGCAGGTTCAGGCGCACGATGTCAAAGCCGCGATCAAAGAGCTGCTGTGCGAGCGAAAGAATATAGAGGGCCTCGGCATTGCCCTCCCAGCCGTGCACGAGGACGGCGACGCGCCCCGCGCGCGCGATGCCGCAGCGCGCCGGATCGGCATGAAAGCACTGCAGGCGCACGCCGTCGCCGCAATCGAGCAGGATTTCCTGACTCGCCGCCCGCAGCGCCGCGGTCCGGGGCATGACCCAGCGACGCCGCTGCGGCAAGCTCGGCAGAATGGACTGCAGGTGGCGATTGCGCAGCCATCGAGGCGGCCGAAAATCTTCGTCGAGGGAGAGCTTCACGGCTGCAGGAAGATGGTGCCTCAGCGCAGGCGAATTTCGATGCGATTATTGGTGCTACCGGCGCGATTCCAAGCCCCTGCCGTCAGATCGGGAGAAACCTGCGGATAGGGTACGGCGGTCGCGGTAGCATCGCCCGCGGTCAGCTGCACATCAAGCGCGCCGTGCGTGGTGTGGCGTATGTCGCCCAACAGGTTGGCGACTGGCAGCGAGAGCCGCTGCGCCGTAAGCGGCGCCCCTTCGCGGGGATTTCCGACGGCATCGCACTTCGTGAACGGCAACTCATCGGGTGCCAGCGAATAGCCGTCGGCCGCACTGCCGACTAGGCAGAAGCGCCCGGGAAAGCTCTTGATCTCAACCACGCCGTTATATTGTTGACCCGCGAGCCGGTAAAGAAGCTGACTTACCTTCTCAAAGCGGGCACCGCCCAAGGCATCCTCGCCGAAGGGCACCGGCTCTATGACAGGATCGACGCGCGCGGCAGGAGTCGGGGCGTTTCTTGGAGCATCCACACGCGTCGCCGCCTGAGTCTTCGCCGGCGACTGCGCCGGCAAGACTGCCGCGCCGCTCGCTGCAGCGGCGCGCTGCAGACTGACCTCATGCTGCCACAGCGCCGTCGTGACGATGGCCACCGCCAGAGCGAGGCTTGCCACGACCCAGCCCCAGGAGCGCGGCCCGGCGGATGGCAGTGGCACGGAAGCTTCGTGAACCCAGGCGTCGCGCACGAGCGCGCGCAATTCTGCGCCGATGCGGTCGATTTGGCTGTCGATGTGGGCGGTCAATCCGTGGCGCAGTTCCGCAAGCTCCGCACGCAGCTCCGCATCGGTGATTGCCGCCTGCGTCCCGGTGACCGCGGTCGCGCTGTCGGCGAGCGGATCGACCGTGATCGGCCGGAAGCTCGACTGGACGGAGGAGCGCCGGTCAGGGACGAGGTGCAGCTGATACAGCACCTTGGAAACGTCTGCCTGCTTGATCTGCTTGGGCAGCACTCCCACGGCGCCCAGGGCACGCGCCTGCCCGAGATACAGCTCACCCTCCTGCGAGGTGTACATCATGATCGGGATGGTCGCGGTCTGCGGGTTGTTCTTGATTGCCTGCAGCGCCTGAAAGCCGTCCATCCCCGGCATCAGGTGATCCATGAAGATCACGTCGGGGCGATGATGGCCGAGATAATCGATGGCGAGCTCAGCAGTCTCCGTCGTGTCGACGTCGAGCTCGTATTTTTCCAGGATACGGGACAAAAACATGCGCGCTGACTTCGAGTCGTCGACGATCAACGCGCGCTTGGCACCCATGCCCGCTCCGCAAGACAAGTCCTTGAGGACGGGCCGAGTGTAGCGCAGAACATCCGCGCGCCAAGCGCCCCCGGTCACAGCTGCGAAGGTTCGCCGCTGTCGCGCGATTACGACGCAGAATCTGTCAAGGCCGGCGCGGATGCGTCGCGCCGGGGTGCGCAAGCCGGCGCGAGCGGGGTCACCGACCGGTACAGCTCGAGCAACCGCCGCGCCATCAGCAGCGATGACCACTCGCGCGCGTAGCGCCGGCCGGCCTGGGCGAGGTTGGCGCGCAGCTCGGCGTTCTGCAGCACGCGCACGGCGGCCGCCGCAAACGGCGCAACTTGCTCCTCGACGATCAACGCGCCGCAGCCGTCCTTGAGAACGGAACGGGTGCCGAGCTTGGCCGTCGACACCAGCGGTGCCCCCTGCGCCATGGCCTCGAGCAGCACGAGCCCCTGTGTCTCGGTGCGTGATGCGAACACGAAGACGTCCGCCGCGGCGTAGCAGTCCAGCAGCTCCGTATTGCGGTCGAGGTAGCCGACGAAGTGCACATGCTCAGCCAACCCGAGCCGGGAGGCGAGCTCGCGCAGCGACTCGCGCGCCGGGCCTTCACCTGCGATGACGAAGAGCGCGTCCGGCACGCGTCTTCGCACCTGCGCGAAGACGCGCAGCAGAAACTCGATGTTCTTCTCATGCGCGACACGGCCGATGTAGAGCATGAGCGGCCGCTCCTCCGGCAGCGCATGTGCAGCGCGAAAACGGGCGCCGTCGCCCGCCTGGAAGCGATGGGCCGCGAGTCCCGTGGGAATGACATGCACCGGCGTCGCGATCCCGTAGTCGAGCAGCACCGTGCGCATGGGCTCCGAGGGCGCGACGAGCGCTGCGACGTCCCGGCACTGCGAGCGCGTAAAAGCGCGCGCCACTGGCCGCCCGAGGGCGCGCGGCAGGATCGGCACATAGTGGTGCAGATACTCTTCGAAGAAGGTGTGATAGGTCGCAACGCAGGGGATCTTCCGCCGCCGCGCATAGCGCACGCCTGCATAGTGGGCGAGGAAGGGTGTATGAATATGGACGAGGTCGAAGGAGGGCGCGAGATTCTCCAGTGCACCGGTGAGCCTGCCCCAGCGCATGCGCCGGTCCTCCGGATCCCCCGGCACGGCGGAGGCGGCCACGCGCACAACTCCCGGCTCCGGTGCAAAGCGCGCGGGCCCGTAGTCCGGAGCAATCAGCAGGGTCTCGACGCCGCAGGCGGCGAGGTCATGCCGAAAGGTCGCCACGGACGTCGATACCCCGTTGACGCGCGGGAAATACACGTCCGATAAAAAGAGTACGCGCACTAGGTGAACGCGAGACCGAACTGCGCAAGACACGCTCCGAGGATCGCGCCCGCAATCACATCCGTCGGATAATGCTGCCCCAACACCACGCGCGATGCGGCAATGAGCGCGGCGAGCGGCACGAGCACCCAGGCCAGCTCCGGAAAATGCACGCTCGCCTGCCAGGTGAACGACACCGCGTGCAGCGTGTGCCCTGAGGGAAAACTATAGCGGTCAAGGGGTGCCCCCACCTGCGAGATGCCCGCGTGCCGGATGAAGGGTCGTTCGCGAACGAACCAACGCTTCAATACTCCGTAGATCGTGACGCCGAGGAAGCCCGTAAGCGCCATCACGATCGCAGGCTTCACCGCCTGCAGCCCATAGATCACGGGCAGGAGCAGGATGAGCACGTACCAGAAAATCCCGTCGCCCAGGCGACTGATGAGCTGGAAGGGCTTGCGGATGAGCGAGCGGGAGGCGCCGCGATTCAAACGGCGGCAGATACGGTAATCCGCCGTATCTATCCGAGCCAGAAAGCTGCTGAATGCGGTCGCTTTCATAGGTGCCGCAGGACAGCCCGCGCTTGCACTAGCGCGGCGCTTGCGTGGCACCACACTGGATCAGATGTAAGGCGAAGCTGTGACGCTAAAATTAAGGTTTTATTGCGGTTAACATCTTGCGGCAGGCGGGAGCCTGCAATGTCACACCGCGACGATCAGGGCATCGAAGCGCTCTTCAGGCACGGGCAGGCCGCACGCGTCGAGGTCCGCAAGATAGCTCGCTATGGCTTCCTTGACGCTGTCGATGGCTGTCTCGCGCGTCCTGCCCTCACCGGTGCAGCCCGGCAGGCTCGGACACTCGGCGATCCAGTAGCCGCCCTCGGCGCGGATTAGCAGGACCTGCCGCAGCGAATCCCGTCGGCGGCGTGATTGATCTTCGGCTGCCTCGGGATCCTCGAACCGGGTGTCCGGCGTTGTCACTGCGATCATGCCCGTCTCCCGCGCGGTTCAGCGTGACGCCCGGCGCGAGCATGGAGGTGAAAACTTGCACCGCCAAGGCGCATTTATGGGCAAAAGGGGCAATTAAGGCAATGAATCACATGCGTGGCTGCATGGGCAATCGGCCGCGCTCGTGCAGCGACAATTTGTCCGATGAGTCCCTACTCACGCAGTCCCGTGCCGCGGCTCATGATGATGAGCAACAGGCAAAACAGAGCCGCCGCCGCGACCGCCATCAGGGCGAAAGCCAGCCACACATTGACGTCCGAGACGCCCAGAAATCCATAACGGAAGGCGTTCACCATGTGCAGGATGGGATTCGCATACGACAGGCGCTGCGCCCATTCGGGTAGCAGCGACACGGAGTAGAACACGCCGCCGAAATATGTGAGCGGCGTGAGAACGAAGGCCGGGATCCAGTTCACCTGATCGAAGTTCTTGGCAAATACCGCGTTCAGCAGGCCGCCCAGCGAGAAGACCGTCGAGGTCAGGAGAAAGGCCGCGAAGATGATGAAGAGGTGATGGACGCGCAGGTTCGTGAAGATGAGCGCTACGGTCGTCACGACCGCTCCGACCATGAGACCACGCAGCACGCCGCCTGCGACATATCCAACCACGATGATCCAGTTCGGCAGCGGGGCGACCAGCATCTCCTCCACGTGCTTGCCGAACTTGGCGCCGAAAAAGGATGAGACGGCATTCGCGTAGGAGCTCGTGATGACGGACATCATGATGAGCCCCGGTGCGAGGTACAGCATGTAGTTGAAGCCGCCCATCTGGCCGACGCGACGACCGATGAGACTGCCGAAGATGACGAAATAGAGCATCGCCGTGATGGCCGGCGGCACGAGAGTCTGGCCCCAGATGCGAATGATGCGCCCGTACTCGCGGATGATGATGGTCTTAAGGCCGATCCAGCGTATCCGAGCCAGGTCGATCGGGGCCGCGGCGCCTTCGGTCATCAGGCGTGACCGCCGTGAGCCGCTGCGGGGTGCGCGGCGCCTGACTGGGGTTGGGCGCGCCCTTCGACCAGGCGCATGAAGATCTCCTCCAGGCGGTTCACCTTGTTGCGCATGCTCAGCACTTCGATCCCCAGGCCCGACAGCAGGAGGAAAATGTCATTCAGGTTCTGCTCCTTCGACACCTCGATCTCGAGCGTGCGATCGTCCTGCAGGCTCGTGAGATAGCCCTGCAAATGCGGCGCGGCGCCGAGGCTGTTGCGCAGGTTCAGCACAAAGGTTTCGGTGTGCAGGCGGCGCAAGAGGCTGCTCATGCGGTCGCGCTCCGCTATGAGGCCGCCGTCGATGATGGCGATGTCCCGACACAGCGTCTCGGCTTCCTCGAGATAATGAGTCGTCAGGATGATGGTGGTGCCGCCGGCGTTGATCTCGCGCAGGAAGTCCCACATGGTCCGGCGCACCTCGATATCCACGCCCGCGGTGGGCTCATCCAGAATCAGGAGCCGCGGCTCGTGCACGAGCGCCCGCGCGATCATCAGCCGGCGCTTCATGCCGCCGGAGAGGGAGCGCGCGATGGTCTCGCGCTTGTCCCACAGCTGCAGGTGTTTCAGGTACTTCTGCGCACGCTGGCGCGCGACGTGCCGCTCGATGCCGTAGAAGCCCGCCTGGTTGATGACAATCGTCTCAGGCGTCTCGAACATGTTGAAGTTCACTTCCTGGGGAACGACTCCGATGCAGGCCTTGGCTGCATCGAGTTCCTGGTCGATGTCGTGTCCGAAAACGCTGACCCGTCCGGCGGTCTTGTTGACGAGCGAGGTGACGATGCCGATGAGAGTGGTCTTGCCGGCGCCGTTCGGCCCCAACAGCGCGAAGAAATCACCGGGAGCGACATCCAGATCGATGCCCTTCAGGGCTTGCACACCGTTCTTGTAGGTCTTGACCAGGCCTCGTACGCAAAGCGCATTCATAACAGGGGCAGCAGCAAACTCGCGCGGCCGCAAGGGTAACATAACGTAGCGCGCGCGCCGGCTGGCGCCTCGGGCACGACGGCGTGCGGCGCCGCTCTGGCGACACTGCAATTGCCGCTAGTCGGCAAAATAGCGCGCGAGATATTGCTCAAAACTTTCTTTGTCGTGCGCTTCAATGCTGCGCTGCTTCTCGAGCGACTGCGCCGCCTCAGCGGCGAACTCGGTAAGGCGTTCCTGATTAGGCGGATACAGCTCCAGAAAGTAAGCCTTGTGCATCATCGACATCCGCAGTGCGAGCTCAAAAAACGATTCCTTCGTGTCGGCAAGCTCCTTCATGAGACGCGCAGAGGGCGTGAGCGCGACGTCGTCGATTTTGCCCGCCTGCACCGCCAATGCCTGCGCGTACGGCCGCGCCGCGTCGCCGCGATCGAGAATCTCACAGATGCCCGTGAGCGAGTCGATGAGCTCGTGCGCCCAAACTCGCAGCGGCACGGCTTTGCCCTCGCGCGACAGCATGAGGCCCGGCTCGCGCCCGCGCCGCGCCACCGTCAAATGGTTCTGATCAAGCGCCGCCTGCTCGTCATCCGCGATCAGCGGACTTTCCTTGAGCAGGCACAGAACGAGCAGCGCCTCAAGAAAGCGCAGCTTGTTCTGATTGACGCCGACCGGATCGAAGGCGCTCACATCCAGGGCGCGCACCTCGACGTATTCCACGCCGGCGCGCTGCAGCGCCTTGGTGGAGCGCTCACCCGAGTCGGCCACGCGCTTCGGACGGATGAAGCTGTAGTACTCGTTCTCGATCTGCAGAATATTGGCGTTCAGCTGCTGATATTCGCCGTTTAGCTTGACGCCGAGCGCCTCGTAGGCGGGGTGCGGCGTGCTGATGGCGCGCGCGAGGTCGCGCACGTAGTCATCAAGGCTGTTGACCGATATGGCCAGTCCCGATTGATTACGGTTGCGATAGCCGATATCGCTCATGCGCAGGCTCGTCGCATACGGCTCATAGAACGTTCCGGGCGTGAGCTCCGGCAAGCGCTCCTCGCGACCGCGCATGAACGACTTGCACACGACCGGGGATACGCCAAAGAGATACAGCACGATCCAGCCCAGGCGCCGGTAATTGCGCAACAGCTCGAAATAGCTCGTCGAAATGAATTGCGCCCCGAACGCGTGCGACCCGCGCAGCATCGCGTAGGCCTCCCAGAAAGCCTGCGGAAACGAGTAGTTGAAATGCACGCCGGAGATCGCCTGCATGACCCGGCCATAGCGCAGGCCGAGCCCATAACGGTACACGGTCTTCATGCGTGCGATGTTTGATGAGCCGTACTGAGCGATGGGAATGCTCGCATCCCCCTGCAGCGCGCACGGCATGCTGGTCGCCCACAGAAGTTCATCCCCGAGGTGGCGATAGACAAACTGATGCAGGTCGAGCAGGTACTGCAGGAGCTCCCAGGTGGCCGCGAACGGTGGGGTCACGAGCTCGATCAGCGCCTCGGAGTAGTCCGTCGTGATGTGCTCGTTGGTGAGCGCCGAGCCGAGCGCGCGCGGCTGCGGGGTAGTGGCGATGTGGCCGTCGCGATCGACGCGCAGCGACTCCTTTTCCACTCCCTTGCGGCCGCCCTGGAGGATTTGCGGCTGGCCGCTGTTGATCAGCGCGGACAGTCGTCGTTCGAACTCCCGGTCGACACCCGATGGGGGCATGTGGCGCACTCGCAAAGATTCGCGGCATCTTGCCGCCTCCGCGGGCGCCCGCGCAAATCGGCCCGGCGCAGGCGCAGCAGCGTTCGGCGCAAGCTAGGGCGCCTCACAGCGCGCGCGCAATCCCTCCATGAGCGCGGGCAGATCGCGCTCCAGGCTTGCGAGCGCAATCCAGCGCGGCACATAGAGCCGGGGCATGACCTGCGCACGGTAGGTGACGATGGTGGCTGCGCCGCCGCGGCGCGGAACGAGTTCCCAGACACCTTCGTTTTGCGCAAAATCCCCGCGCACCGCCGAGAAGCGCACGCGCACGAAAGGCTCGTACGCGGCGCGAAACACGTACGACGCGCGCGGCAGGAACCACTCATAGCTCACTTCGTGGAGGATGGTTTGCCAGGATCCGTCGGGCGCCGTCTCAAGCACGGAGCAGCGGGTGAGACCCGGTACGAACTTAAGCGCCTGTGCGCAGTCGGTCATGATGCGGTAAACCCGCTCGGCAGGCGCTGCGATCTCGATCGCCGCGCGGAAACTTCCGTCATTGCCGTCGTGATTGGGATCCGGCGGCACCAGCACCTCGCGCCGGTCAAGACGCGCCAGGTCCGCATCGGACAGCGTCCAGTCCCAGGCGCGCGCGCCGGCACAGGCGATGACGGCGCAAACGATCAGGAACGGGCGCTGAACGCTTGCCAGGCGACTTATCGGGCGACACATGCGGACACTCCAAGCGGGTATGTTCCAGCGGCTGCGCGCTAAGGTTCATTGCCTCATCGAGCCGCTGACGTTAGCGTAACGCGCCGTGGGCCCGCAGCACCTCATCCGACTCATACGCTCCGCCGACGACGCGGCGGTCGCGGCGTTGATTCGCGACGTCGTGCCCGAGTTCGCAGCCGGTAGAGCGGGCGCGACGCTCGCGGACGCCGAGGTCGCCGCCATGTCGCAGCTCTACGGCGCGCCGCGTTCGGCTTATTTCGTCGTCGAGGCTGCGGGCGAGGTGGTCGGTGGCGCGGGTGTAGGGCCGCTTAGAGGGGGCCAATTCGAGCTGTGCGAACTGCGCAAGATGTATTTTCTGCGCGCCGCGCGCGGACACGGCGTGGGTACGCTCCTGTTGCGGCATTGCATGCGCGTCGCGCGCGGTTTCGGCTATCAAATCTGCTACCTCGAAACGTTGAGCGCGATGGTGGCTGCCCGTCATCTTTATGCGCGGGCGGGCTTTCGGCCGCTGCGCCAGCGGCTCGGAGCGACGGGGAACTGCGGCTGCGAGCGCTGGTTCGCGCTCGAGCTGTGAGGGGCCGCGGAGCGTGTGCCGGCCATAGGCGCGCGCAAATGGCTTAGAATCGACCCTCCAGCGCACTAAAATGCGCGCGCAGGGGATGATTTCATGCTGGTCGGCTCCGCAGTCAGGCGCGTCGCCATCCTGGGCGGGATTCGCATCCCGTTCGCCCGCGCCAACGGCGCGTACGCGCGCGTCGGCAATCAGGACATGCTCACGGCAACCTTCCGCAGCGTGGTCGAGCGCTTCGGCCTCGCCGGGCAGCGTCTTGGAGACGTGATCGCCGGTGCGGTGATGAAGCATTCCAAGGACTACAACCTGGTGCGTGAGTGCGTGCTCGGAAGCGGGCTGGATGCGCATACGCCGGGTCTTGACGTACAGCGCGCCTGCGGCACGAGCCTGGAAGCGGCGATCCTGCTGGGAAACAAGATTGCCCTCGGCCAGATCGAGGCCGGCCTTGCAGGCGGCGTGGATTCGGTGAGCGATCCGCCGATCGTCTATCCGCGCTCTTATCAGCAGCTGCTGCTCGCAAGCTATCGCGGCCGCACGTTCGGCCAGCGGCTCGCGCCGTGGCTCTCCCTGCGACCCAGGCACTTCAGACCGATACTTCCCGGGGTCGTCGAGCCGCGCACCGGCCTGTCCATGGGCCAGAGCACCGAGCTCATGGCAAAGACCTGGAAGATTTCCCGCGTGGCCCAGGATGAGCTCGCCCTCGAGAGCCACCGGCACGCGGCGGCGGCCTGGAGCGCGGGCTTCTTCGACGATCTCGTCACCGACTACGAGGGCCTGAAGAGCGACAACAATGTGCGCGCCGACACCTCGCTTGAGAAACTGGCAAAGCTGCGTCCCACGTTTGATCTCACCGGTACCGGGACCCTGACTGCGGGCAACAGCACGCCGCTCACCGACGGCGCGGCTGCCGTGCTGCTCGCATCGGAGGAGTGGGCCGCGGCGCACAAGCTGCCGGTGCTCGCCTATCTGCGCTATGGCAAGCAGTGGGCTGTGGATTTCGCAACCGGCACCGAGGGACTGCTGATGGCGCCGACCTATGCGGTCGCAGCCATGCTGCACGATGCGGGCCTCGCCCTGCAGGACTTCGACTACTACGAGATCCACGAGGCGTTCGCCGCACAGGTGCTGTGCACGCTTGCCGCATGGGAGTCGCCCGAGTACTGCCGTGACGTAGTGGGCGAGAAAAAGGCGCTGGGCGCCGTCGACCGTTCGCGGCTCAACGTGAAAGGCGGTAGTGTCGCGCTGGGGCATCCGTTCGCCGCCACCGGCGCCCGCATCGTCGCCACCCTTGCAAAGCTGCTCGCCAGTGACGGCAACGCCAAGCGCGGCCTCATTTCGGTTTGCACGGCGGGCGGCATGGGAGTGACCGCGATCCTGGAACGTTGACGGACTCGCGCAGTGATCGCCCTCTCGCCATGGTCCTCTGAAGCCGCGCTCGGCGGCCGCATCGCTGGACCTGCCACGCGCGCGGCCCGCGCGGCGCGTAACCTCCACCAGCCTGCGACCCTGCAGCCCGCGTTTTTCCATGCCACCCGGACGACAAAGCAGCCGTGGATGAGCATCGCGGGAGGATCCCATGAGCGATGACAGCCAGTGGCGTGACAAGTACCGCGACGCTTTGAGCCGCCTGTCCGCGGAGGAGACGCGTCGCAGTCGCCTGCAGAGCGTGCTGCGCCTCCTGATCGGGCGGCTGTGTCTTGCCGGGCAAGGTCGCGATGCGCGCCTCGATGCAGAACTGCTCCGGGTCGCCGACACCGTGCGCAAGGGCATCGATCCCAAAGGGCTCGAGGAGCTGCTCGACCCGCTGACGCAGGCCGTGACCATGCTCGACCCGCAGCCGGCAGCGAGCCAGGCTCCCGTACCCGAGCCGGCGCCCGCCGGCAGCGCGGACAGCACCCTGTCGCTCCTTGATCAGCTCGCCCTGCTGCCCGAGTTGCGACCGATGATCGCGCAGCTGCGGGCCGATGCGCCAAACTCCCTGGGCGCTGCCGATCTTGCGCGGCTGCTCGAGCGCGTCACCCGCCTGGCAAGCGAACAGCGCGCCGCGGCGCAACGCGAGAAGCTCGAACTTGAGCACCTGCTGCAGCAGATGACCTCGCGACTCGATGAGATCGCCGCGCACCTGGCGGGCGAGGTCGAAGAACAGAATGCCGCGCAGGACGACACCGAAAAACTCAATCTTCTGGTGAGCGGCGAAGTCGAGGAGCTCAAGACCAACGTCATGCGCGCCATGGATCTTCCGGCGATGCGCGATCAGGTAAGCCTGCGGCTTGATGCCATCAATGGACACCTGCACGAATTTCGCGGCCGCGAGGAATCGCGCATCAAGACCTATCGCGAGCGCGTCGGCCGCATGCGTTCGCGCATCCGCGAACTCGAGCGCGAGAGTCACAGCCTGCATCTGAGTCTGCAGGAGGAGCAGCGTCTCGCGATGATCGATTCGCTCACCGGCATCCCGAACCGCGCCGCCTATGACGATCGCATTGAACAGGAATTCAGGCGCTGGAAGCGCTTCGGGCGCACGGTCAGCATCCTCGCCTGGGACATCGACCGCTTCAAGAACATCAATGACGCCTACGGCCACAAAGCCGGCGACCGGGTGCTGCGCGTGTTCGGCCAGCAGCTCGCCAAGCACGTGCGCGAGACGGACTTCGTGGCGCGCTACGGCGGCGAGGAATTTGTCATGCTGCTGGTCGGCTCCTCACCGGCCGAGGCGCACACCGTGGCGGATAAGATCCGCCTGGAAATCGCGCAGCTCGGCTTCCATTTTCACGACAAACCGGTGACCGTCACTGCATCCTGCGGGATCACCAACTTCATCGCCGAAGACACGCCCGACGCCGCCTTTGACCGCGCCGATCGTGCGCTCTACCAGGCAAAGGAAGCCGGGCGCAACCGCTGCGTGGTCGGCTAGCAGGACCTGCCTGCGGCGTGCACCCGCCGCGCTTGCCATTGGTTTCATCTGAAACTAAATTGCCTACACGCATTTGAGCGAGGCTTTCAACCATGAAGCGCTACATCACCTATCCCCGCGTCGCCGGAGTCGCCTCGCGTCAGGCGCACGCCGACCTGCCGCCCGGAACCTTCGAACGCGAGATGAGCAAGGACGGTTTCTTCGGTCCGGCGGCGCACCTGTATCACCGCCACCCGCCCACCGGTTGGGTGCAGTTCGCAGGCCCGTTGCGGCCGCACGCCTTTGATCTTGCCGCCCTGCCTGCGCAAGGCGCGCCCGCACCGTGGGACGCCGCCGAGATCGTCGCCAATGCCGCGCTGCGGCTGCGTTTCTGGAAGAGCGCCGCCGGCCGCATGGACCACCTGGTACGCAACGGCGACGGCGATGAGATCCTCTTCATCCACAGCGGCGCGGGGGAGCTGTTCTGCGATTTCGGCCATTTGAGCTTTGCCCCGGGCGACTACATTCTGCTGCCGCGCGGCACGCTGTGGCGCATCGAGTCGCAGCTGCCGCTCGCCGTCCTGCTGATCGAGGCGACCCAGGGAAGCTATCGCCTGCCCGAAAAGGGACTTGTCGGCCCGCATGCGCTCTTCGATCCCGCGATGCTCGATGTGCCGCAGCTCGACGAGCAGTTCCGGGCCCAGCAGAGCGACACCGAGCGCTGGCAGGTGCGCGTCAAGCGCCGTGCGGCGATCTCCACCATCACCTATCCATTCAACCCCCTCGACGTCGTCGGCTGGCACGGCGATCTCATGGTTGCGCGCATCAATGTGCGCGACATCCGGCCGTTGATGAGCCATCGCTATCATCTGCCGCCGTCGGCCCATACGACTTTCGTGGCCGACCGCTTCGTCGTGTGCACCTTCGTGCCGCGCCCCTTCGAATCCGATCCGGGTGCCATCAAAGTCCCGTTCTTCCACAACAACGATGACTATGACGAGCTCATCTTCTATCACGCCGGCAATTTCTTCTCGCGCGACAACATTCATCCGGGGATGGTGACGCTGCATCCGTGCGGCTTCACGCATGGCCCGCACCCGAAGGCGCTCGCGAACGTGCTGCAGCAGCCGAAGAGCGCCACCGATGAAGTGGCGGTGATGATCGACGCGCGCGATCCCCTCGATATCAGCCCGGCAGCCGCCGCGGTCGAATGGGCGGGCTACGTCGACAGCTGGCGCACCGACAAATGAAGCTCGCGAGCCTGCGAGGATCGCATCGCGACGGCGAGCTCATCGTCGTCGACCGTTCGCTGCAGCACTATGTTGAGGTGCCGCAGATCGCCCCGACTTTGCAGGCCGCGCTCGACAGCTGGCATGAAGTCGAGCCGCGCTTGCGTGCGGCGGCGGCGCAGCTTGAGTCGGCGGACCCCGCGCAGGTGCGGCGCTTCGATGCGCGCGCATGCGCAGCGCCGTTGCCACGCGCTTATCAGTGGCTCGACGGCAGCGCCTATCTGCATCACGTGGAGCTCGTGCGCAAAGCCCGCGGCGCGCAAATGCCGGCCTCATTCCTCACCGATCCGCTCATGTATCAGGGCGGTTCGGATGTGCTCCTGGGCGCATGCGACGATGCAACCTTCGTCAGCGAGGAACACGGTATCGACCTTGAAGCCGAGGTCGCCGTCGTGACCGACGACGTGCCGCTCGGTACGTCGGCGGCAGCGAGCGCCGTGCACGTGAAGCTCATCGTGCTCGTCAATGACTGGAGTCTGCGCAACCTCATTCCCGCAGAGCTTGGCAAAGGGTTTGGCTTTGTGCAGTCGAAGCCGGCCAGCGCCTTCTCGCCGGTCGCCGTGACCCCGGATGAACTCGCGGGCGCCTGGCACGACGGCCGGGTGCACCTGCCGCTCGTCAGTCAGATCAATGCAGAGGTGCTCGGCCGTCCGAACGCGGGCGCGGACATGAACTTCAGCTTTTACGATCTCCTCGCCCATGCCGCACGCACGCGCAGACTCGGCGCCGGAACGATCCTGGGATCCGGCACCGTCGCCAACCGCGATCCGAGTCGCGGCTCCTCGTGCCTGGCTGAGCGACGTACGCTTGAAGTGCTAGAGTACGGCTCTGCCCGCACGCCCTTTCTCAAGTTCGGCGATCGCGTCCGCATCGAAATGCTTGCCGAAAGCGGCACCAGCATCTTCGGCGCCCTCGACCAGCAGGTGGTGCGCTCCCGGGCAGAGCTCTAGTCGAACGCGGTATTCTCGAGGACAACTTATGAGCGAATTCACTACCATCATGGCGCGCGACGGCCATGAATTTCGGGCGTGGCTCGCCCCGCCTGCAGGCCGCCCGCGCGGCGCCATCGTCGTCGTGCAGGAGATCTTTGGCGTCAACAGCCACATTCGGTCGGTCACCGACGGCTATGCCAAAGAAGGCTACGTGGCGATTGCACCCTGTCTATTCGACCGTGTGCGCCGCGGGATCGAGCTGGGCTATTCGGCCACCGAGATGCAGGAGGGCCGGGGCTACGCGCAGCAGCTGCAGCCCGAGCAGGTTCTCGCCGATGTCGCGGCTGCCATTGCGGTGGTAAAGAACTCCGGCCGGGTCGGAGTCGTCGGCTATTGCTGGGGCGGAAAAATCGCGTATCTGGCCGCCTGCAACCTGCCCATCGCCTGCGCCATCGTCTACTACGGCGGCAGCATCACGCAGGAGCTCAAGAAGCAGCCCAAATGTCCTGTCATGTATCACTTCGGCGAGCGCGACGCGCACATCCCCATAAGCGATGTCGACAAGATCAAAGCCGCCGATCCGCAGGGCGAATTTTATCTGTACCCGGCGGATCACGGCTTTAACTGCGATCAGCGCGCGAGCTTTGATCCGCCGAGCAGCGCGCTCGCGCGCGAGCGCTCGCTCGCATTCTTTGCCAAACACGTCGCGCGCACCGAGGCTTGAATGGCGCTCGAACTGAAAGACCCCGGTCTGCTGCGCACGCAGGCCTACCTTGGCGGCGAGTGGGTGGGTGCGCAGAACCAGGCGACGCGCGAGGTTCTCAATCCCGCCACCGGCCGGAAGCTGGGGACAGTACCGAACATGGGGGCGGGCGAAACCAGGCGCGCGATCGAAGCCGCTGCCGCGGCGCTGCCCGCCTGGGCGAAGAAGACTGCGCAAGAGCGCGCACTCGTGCTGCGGCGCTGGTACGACCTCATGCTCGCGAATCAGGACGACCTGGCGCGCATCATGACGGCCGAGCAGGGCAAGCCGCTCGCCGAGGCGCGCGGCGAGATCGCCTACGCTGCGGGGTTCATCGAGTGGTTCGGCGAAGAGGGCAAGCGCCTCTACGGCGACGTGATACCCGGGCATCAGGCGGACAAGCGCATCCTGGTGCTGCGCCAACCGATCGGCGTGGTCGCGGCCATCACGCCATGGAATTTTCCGGCGGCGATGATCGCGCGCAAAGTGGCGCCAGCGCTCGCGGCCGGCTGCACCTTCGTCTGCAAGCCCGCGACACAAACCCCGTATTCGGCGCTCGCGCTCGCCTATCTCGCCGAGCGCGCCGGCGTGCCGCGCGGGGTCTTGAGCGTGCTCACGGGCGATTCGGCGGCGATCGGCGCGGAAATGACCTCGCATCGCGCGGTGCGCAAGTTGAGCTTCACCGGTTCGACGGCCGTGGGCAAGCAGCTGATGGCGCAGTGCGTCGGTACGCTGAAGAAACTCTCCCTCGAGCTCGGCGGCAACGCGCCGTTCATCGTGTTTGAAGATGCCGACCTGGATGCGGCGGTTGCCGGAACGATCGCAAGCAAGTACCGCAACACGGGGCAGACTTGCGTGTGCGCCAATCGGCTCCTCGTGCAGGACTCGATCTATGATGAATTCGTCGCCAAACTGAGCGCGGCGGTTGCCAAGTTGAGCGTGGGTGATGGACTTGCCGGACGCACCGACCAGGGGCCGCTCATTGATGCCAAGGCGCTCGCGAAAGTAGAAGAGCACATCGCCGATGCGCTCGCCAAAGGCGCGCGCGTTGCCTGTGGCGGCGCACGTCACGCGCTCGGCGGCACGTTCTTCCAGCCGACGATCCTCACCGACGTCAACTCCACCATGCTGGTCGCGCGCGAGGAGACCTTCGGCCCCGTGGCGCCGCTGTTTCGTTTCAAGTCCGAAGAGGAGGCGCTGCGGCTTGCCAACGACACCGAATTTGGACTCGCGGGCTACTTCTATACCCGCGATCTGGCGCGCGCCTGGCGCGTGAGCGAAGCGCTGGAATGCGGCATCGTCGGCCTCAACACGGGCATCATCTCGACCGAGGTCGCGCCCTTCGGCGGCATCAAGGAGTCCGGCATCGGCCGCGAAGGCTCGAAGTACGGCATCCTCGATTACACCGAGCTCAAATACGTCTGCGTTGGCGGCATTTGAGTGCCCTACATCAGCTCTCCGGAGTTCCGGCACGACGGCACCGAGCGCATCGGAGTGCTGCTCGTCAACTCCGGCACTCCCTTGTCTTTGGCGACGCGCGACGTGCGCAGGTTTCTGCGCGGGCTTCTGTCGGATCCGCGGGTCGTCGAACTGCCGCGCGCACTGTGGCTGCCGCTCCTGTACGGGCTCATCCTGCCCTTCCGGCCGTATCGCTCGGCGCGTAAATACGCCCGCATCTGGACGGCGGCAGGGTCGCCGATGATCACGCTCTCACTTGCGTTGCGCACCGAGCTCACCGCGGTTCTAGCGCAGCGTATCCTTGCACCCTTCTCCGTGGAGCTCGGCATGCTCTATAGCGAGCCTTCGGTTACCGGCGCGCTTGCGCGCTTACGCAATTCGGGCGCGCAGAAGATCCTCATCGTGCCGCTCTTTCCCCAATATTGCGGAGCGAGCACGGGGGCGGTGTATGACCAGGTTACCGCGGAGCTGCGCCGCTGGCGCTGGCTTCCGGAGCTGCGCTTCATCGCCGAATACCACGATCATCCCGGCTATATCGAAGCGCTACGCGCCAGTGTCGTGCAGCACTGGCAAACCCACGGGCGCACCGAACGGCTGCTCGTGTCCTTTCACGGGATTCCGGAACGCTACTTTCAGCGCGGCGATCCGTATTTCTGCAAGTGTCAGAAGACCGCGCGCCTGCTCGCCGAGGAGCTCATGCTGCGCGATGAGCAATGGAGTGTGAGCTTTCACTCCAGATTCGGCGCTGCAAAGTGGCTCGCGCCCTATACGGCGGACGTCGTCGCCGCAATGCCGGCACGCGGCATCGACGAAATAACGGTCATCTGTCCCGGATTCGCGATCGATTGCCTGGAGACCCTCGAGGAGATCGGGATCGAGAACCGCGAGCGCTTCCTGGCGGCCGGCGGGCGACGCTTCCTCTATGTACCTGCGCTCAATTCCCGACCGGAGCATACCCGCGCACTGGCGGATCTGATCGCGCAGCACTGCCAGGGCTGGACACAGTTCGAGCGCGGTCTCTTTCCCGCCGGCGCGGCGCGCGACGCCTCCGCGTAAAGACGCAGCGAGCGTGCTCGGCCGCTTTCACGAGATCGGCGTCAGCACCGCGGACATTCGCGCGTCGGTTGATTTCTACGAGTGTCTGGGCTTCTCGCAGGCCAACACGGCTGATACCTGGGCGCATCCCTATGGCGTCTTGACGGACGGACGCATATTCCTGGGACTGCACCAGAATTCATTTGACTCTCCCACGCTCACCTTCGTGCACGCCGACGTTGCGCGCTATGCGCGCGAACTCGAATCCCGGGGCGTGAAGCTTGCGTACCAGCACACGGCCGAGCACGAGTTCCACACCATTGCTCTCAGGGATCCCGCCGGGCTCATGGTCGTGCTCATTGAGGCGCGCACCTACTCGCCGGTACTGCGCCGCCCGGAGCGCGTATCGCTGTGCGGCTACTTCGAAGAATTCAGCATGCCAGGCACGGACTTCGAAGCAGGCAAGGCGTTTTGGGAGCCTCTGGGCTTCGTCGCAACGGCAGAGTCCGAACTGCCGTACCGGCATCTTGCGCTCACGAGCGATCATCTCGACATCGCCTTTCACGCACCGCGCGTACTCGCTGAGCCCATGCTGGTGTTTCGCGATCCGGGCATGCGTGAGCGCCTGGTGAAGCTGCGCGACCTCGCAACGGGCGCATGGCGCGACCCGCCGAATGGCTTGGACCCGAAGGCAAATGCGCTTCTCACGGCCCCCGAAGGCACGGCGCTCCTCTTCCTCGAAGAGGAAAATTGACGGCTCAGCCGACTCCCGGTCCTTCGTAATCGGGTGCAGATGCGGCACGATGCATTCTGCCGGTACCCGCAACTTCCGGCGTACCGCCTGATCTCCTTGTCATTGCCGAGCAGCTGCGAACAGGAGCATCATCACGCTGAATCGGTCAACACAGAGATCAAGAACCGTCCACCAAACCCACCAGCGCGGAAAGAAACGATCCATTTGTCATCAATTCTGGACCGCAGAATTGGTACGCAGTAAAGGGCGCACGAGTCCGGTCCATAACTGTGACGGAGAGCGAAAATGCGAAATAAATTTTTGGTTGTTGCATTCTGTTCGACGGCTTGCTTCGTTTTTGCGGCTGCAGGACAACTCCAACCCCTCAACGTCAAGCCTGGCCTTTGGCAATTGACTAAGACCGTTACGTGGACCGACCTTCCACCCCAAATGGCGGCCATGATGAAGGCGGCGCCTCAAACGACGACCTACAAATCATGCGTAACCACAAAAGATTTGAGCACCAATCCGTGGGCGAACGGATCTGGTGACAATTGCGCTTGGACCGTCCTGAATTCAACCAGTACCGACATGGAGTTGCAGGGAACCGGGTGCAACTTCGGCAAAAACTCCGGGATGACGGCGGATGTTCACGGGCAGATCCATATCCAGGATTCCGAAAACGGCACAGGTTCAATGGCGCTCACATTGACCAGTAATGGCCAAACCATGCACGGTGTCGCGACGTACACCGGCAAATGGATCAACGCAAGCTGTCCGGCCCATTGAGATACGCACAGGACGGCTGAGTAGAGGAGGATAGGTCAGCGCAGAAAACAACAGAGATTGCTGGTAGCGGCGCCCGAATCCTGTAGCGCCTCGGTTACTGCCGCTCACCCCTGCGTCTTGATAGTCGAGTACGCTATTTTCGGCCGAAGAGTTTTCAGGCCTTCAACGTCGCGAGGGAATCCGTAATGCCAATTCCAGCGGTTGAAACATCCCCGCAGATGTATGCACGACTGGGCGGCGCGTTATATCTCGTTGTCATTGTTTTCGGCCTCTTCGCGGAGGGCTTCGTCAACGACAAGCTGATTGTTTCCGGCGACGCTGCGGCTACGGCTCATAACATCATGGCAGCGCCGACGCTGTGGAAGCTGAGCGTTGCCGGCAACTTGATCGTCCCGGTATGTGCGGTCGCACAGACGTGGATTTATTATTTATTGCTGCGGCCGGTGAGCAAGACTCTGGTTCTGCTTTCTGTGTTTTTCAATCTGGTGTCGCTTGCCGTTGAGGCGGTGAGCAAGCTGTTTCTTCTCGTAGTCATGCCCACGTTGGGAAACGCAGATTATCTAAAGGCATTTGAACCCCAGCAGCTGCAAGCCCTCGCGTATCTGGCCCTTAAGTCGCACGACGTCGCCTTCAATATCGCCCTGATATTTTTTGGCTGTGCGTGTCTCGTAGATGGCTACCTGATCTTTCTGTCGCGCTATTTGCCCAAGCTGGTCGGGATATTTCTGCAAATCGCCGGTGTGTGCTATTTGACGGCGTGCTTTGCGGCTCTTTTTGCCCCCACATTGGCAAATCTGATAATCCCCGCAGTTCTAATTCCGCCGTTGATCGGTGAATCGACATTGTGCCTGTGGCTGCTAATCAAGGGTGTGAATATCCCCAAGTGGCAGGAGCGAGTAAACGTGGGATATGGGATCTAACTTGAGCGACTTCGTGCCAGCGCCAAGCTGTAACGCGACCGGCCGGCACCGGCGCGGTAAGTGATCACGGGGCGCGCGCCACGATGCGTAATTGCAGCTGCATCTCATCCTGCACGGCGAGCGCCCCCAAGAGCGCGGTAAAGGGCGCAAGCCCGAGGTCAGACTGCTTCAAAGCGAACTCGCCCTGCGCCAAAAGCTCGTTGGCCTTCAGCGTATAGCTCAGCGGCACCGTTACGGTGTGCACCTGGCCGCGGATGTCGACCTCAACGTGCGCCATGAGGCGGCTCGCGTCCAGATCCAAGGCCGCGGAGCGCAGTGTGATTCGCGGATAATGGTCCGCATCCAAAACCGCCGGCCCGAGCATGTTGCGGCGAGTGCCGTCGCGCGCGCCGTCGGGAACATCCGCGGCGAAGTCCACGCCCTGCGCGGCGCGCAGCTCCGGCTCGTCTACGGTGAGTGACGCTACGGGCAGCTCAAGTTCAAAGCTCGAGCGCGCAAGATCCGTCGCGACATAGACGGTGCCCGAGAGCTCATGAGAAGCCACAATGTGATTGTGGCCGGCGCGCGCCAGAGTTCCGCCGCGGTAAACCCGCACGATGAGGAGCGATTCGGGCCCCAGCACGTGATAGGCCTCCCCGAGCGCAGCAGGCTCGGCATGTGCAGAAGCGCTGTGCGCAACGGGTTCGCTCTTGTGCGGCTGCGCGGCACAGCCGGCGACGCTCACCGCCACGGCGATGATGAGGAGCGCGCGGATTTTGCAAGCGGCGCACATCGGCTTAAGCTTGGAGTCCATGCAAGTACGCAATACTAACGAGCGCTGGGGCAGTGTCGCCCAGTTTCTGCACTGGCTCATCGTTGCGCTCATCATCACGCAGGTGATCCTGGCACTGCGCGCGGAAGAGCTGCATGGCATGGCAAAGCTCGCCATGCTCGCGCGTCACAAATCAGTGGGGATCACCATATTGATGCTGGCGGTGGTGCGCCTTTCATGGCGGCTCATCAATCCAACACCGATCCTGCCGCCCACGCTCAAGCCCTATGAGCGCCGGCTTGCCAATTTCACCCATGCGGTGCTCTACGCGCTGATCTTCGCACTGCCGATCACGGGATGGATCATGTCTTCCGCCCGCGGGTTTCCGGTCAGCTGGTTCAGTTTATTTCAGCTGCCGGATCTGGTGGCGAAGAACCGTCAGCTGTACGACACCATGGTGGACACGCACGAGGCCTTGGCCTGGACCTTGGGGGCGGTCGCGCTGCTGCACCTCGGCGCCGCGCTCAAACACCACTTCGTGCTTAAGGATTCGGTGCTGCGCCGGATGCTGCCCTTTTCGAAAATCCCCTGAAGGAGTCTTTGATGATGCGTCATGTCAGGCTCGCGCGGACGGTTGCCGCGCTCGCGATGCTGTTGAGCGCAGGCGTCGCAGGTGCGGCTGTGCCGACCTACGCGCTCGACGCCGCAAAGAGCAAGCTCGAATTTTCATTCGTGCAGGCAGGCGCGCAGAACCAGGGCCGCTTTCCCAAATTCACAGTCAATTTCAGCTTTGCCGACGACAACCTCGCCGCCGCGCATCTGGAGGTCACGGTCGATATCGCCGCGCTCGACACCGGCGACCAGGAGCGCAACGACACGCTGCGCGAAGCGGATTTGTTCAACGTCGCGAAATTCCCGCAGGCGCGCTTCGCGGCGACGCAAATCACCAAAACCACTACCGGCACGTATGCGGCGTCCGGTTCGCTCGTGCTGCGCGGCGTGACGCGTACACTGCAGGTACCCTTCACGCTGAAGAGCGCGACCGAACAGGGTAAGCAGGTGCTCTACATGGCGGGCAAGACGGTTATCAGGCGGCTCGACTTCGGCGTCGGTCAGGGCGACTGGAAGTCGACCGAGTGGGTGGGCAATGAGGTGACCGTCAGTTTCAACCTGCGGCTCGTCGCCAGCGGCTGATCAGAACGCCGAACCGTCGCGGCGCGCGTACCGCCCGGGTGCGAGCGGGCCGTTCCATACGAGGTCGACGTCCGCATCCGAATAGTGAGTTGTATCTCCTGGCTGGACGCGATTGCTGATCTCGATATACACCGCCGGCGCGCCACTGCGGTTGATGAGCTGGTGGCCGTTCGCATCGCCGGCAGCAAAGCCGGCGCACATCCCGGCGCTCAACGCCTGCTCGCCTGCATCCGTGCGCAGCATCACTTCCCCCGCGACGATATAGATGAATTCATCCTCATGCGTGTGCCAGTGCCGCATGGACGACTCCTTGCCGGGAGCGAGAGTCGTCAAATTCACGCCGATCTTCGTCAAACCGAGCTCGTCGCCGAGGCGGCGCCTGTCACGCGGGACGACGCGCGAGCGGTACGGCTCCGGATAGCCCGAGGTAGTCTGCGACGCCACGGTGCGCGGATCGAGCGCGGGCTTTGTCAATGTGGGCATGGCATCCGAATCCTTGGCTATCAGCGCTTGCGCGCCGGTTTACGCCCGCGCGGCTTGCGCACCGCGTTCTTGCGGGCTACTTGCTGCCCCACGCGGCGCTTGCCGGGGCTCTTGCGCGCGACGGATTTGAGTGCGACGCGCTTGCGCACCGCGCTCTTGCGGGCTGTTTGCGGTCCCACGCGGCGCTTGCCGGAGTTTTTGCGTGCGGCGCGCTTGCGCTGCGCGGCCGGTCGCACACGGGGAACGGCACGTGGCTTCTTGGCGCGCGTGGCAGGCGCGGCGGCGGGCTCGACGCCGCGCAGCTGATCGATGATCGCGGGATTTTCCAGCGTCGAGATGTCCTGGCTTATTTCCTCGCCGCGCGCCAGAGCTCGCAATAGACGGCGCATGATCTTTCCCGAGCGCGTTTTCGGCAGATTTTCGGCGAAGCGGATTTCATCAGGCTTGGCGATCGCGCCGAGCGCCTCGCCCACCCACGCGCGCAGTTCCGACGTAAGTGCATGCGTATCGCCGCCGCCGGGACGCGCGCCCCGGCACACGACGTAGGCGAATATCGCTTCACCCTTGATCTCGTGCGGCTTGCCGACGACGGCTGCCTCGGCCACGCGCGGGTGCGAGACCAGCGCGGATTCCACTTCCATCGTTCCCAGCCGGTGGCCCGCGACATTCAGGACGTCATCGATACGCCCCATGATCCAGTAATAGCCGTCCTTGTCGCGATGCGCACTGTCGCCAGCGACATAGTAGCGATTCTGAAACTTCTTCCAGTAGGTGCTCAGATAACGCGCGTTGTCGCCCCAGATGGTGCGCAGCATCGACGGCCAGGGCTTGCGGATGACGAGATACCCGCCCACGTTGGGCCGGTTTACCGGCCGCCCGCGATTGTCGACGATGTCCGCGTCGATGCCGGGCAGCGGCCTGGTACAGGATCCGGGCTTAGTGGCGGTGACGCCGGGAAGCGGCGCGATCATGATTGAGCCGGTTTCGGTCTGCCACCAGGTGTCAACAATGGGGCAGCGGCCGCGACCGATCACGCGCTGGTACCAGATCCATGCCTCCGGATTGATGGGCTCGCCCACGCTGCCGAGGAGTCGCAGTCGTGACAGGTCGTAACGCGCGGGCAGCTCATCTCCGAGCTTCATCAGGGCGCGTATGGCAGTCGGGGCCGTGTAGAAGACCGTCACGCCAAGCTCCTCGCAGATCTTCCACCAGCGTCCTCCATCCGGAAAAGTCGGGGCTCCCTCATACATGACAACCGTGGCGCCCGCCGCCAACGGACCATAGGCGACATAGCTGTGGCCGGTGACCCAGCCGACATCGGCCGTGCACCAGAACACATCGTCGGCGCGCAGATCGAAGACCCATTGCGCGGTGAGCTTGGCGCCGAGCAGGTAGCCGGCGCTCGAGTGCTGAATGCCCTTGGGCTTGCCCGTGGAACCCGACGTGTACAGCAGAAAGAGTGGATGCTCGGCATCGACCATCTGCGGCTCGCACGTCGGCGACTCTCCTGCGACTACGTCGTGCCACCATACGTCGCGTTGCGCATCCATGTGCACATCCGCACCGGTGCGCCGATATACGATGACGCGCTCGATCGTCGGACAGCCGCCCGCGAGCGCCTGGTCCGCCGCGGCCTTCAATTCGACGATGTTTCCGCCGCGCCGTCCACCGTCGGCGGTAATCAGGAGCTTCGCGCCCGCATCTTCGATCCGATCTTTGAGCGATGCGGCTGAAAAGCCGCCGAACACCACCGAGTGGATCGCGCCAATGCGCGCGCAGGCGTGCATCGCGATGACCACTTCGGGAACGAGCGGCATGTAGATGACGACGCGGTCGCCGGAGCGCACGCCCTGCGCTTTCAGCGCATTGGCGCAGCGGCATACCTCGGCGTGCAGCTCGCGATAGCTCAGGCGGCGCGAATCGCCGGGCTCACCCTCGAAAATCAGTGCCGTTTGATGGCCGCGCTCGGCGAGATGCACGTCGAGACAGTTGTACGAGACGTTGAGGCGACCGTCAGCGAACCAGCGGTAGTTGGGGGCGCGCGAGTCATCGAGCGTTTGTGAAAAGGGCGTCTGCCACACCAATTCGCGGCGCGCGAGCTCCTCCCAGAACCCGAGATAGTCGCCGGCGGCTTTTTTATAAAGGGCATCTGCGGCGGCGCGTGTCAGGCGCACTCGCGCGGCGAATTCCGGCGACGGTGGAAAACTGCGCTCTTCCAGCAAGACCGATTTGATGTCCTCGTGGGCCATGACCTCCCCCTTCCACGAATAATTCGCAGCCGCGCGTAGCAAGCATACCGTAGCTGCAAACATCGTGGCCAAGGCCCGCGGCGCCCATGATGAAGTCCTTGGCCCGGACCCCGTTTATGAGGTAGAACCAGCCCACGGCCCTCGCCGCATGGCAACGGAAATAGGCTCAGGATGGCCGCACTCAACCCCGGATGTTGGCGCCGCTCGCGGTGGACCGCCGGCGTGTTGCTGGGGGTGTTGCTGCACGCCTGCAGCGCCCCCGAAGCGCCGCGGATGATTCAGGCCGAAACCTGCCACCGCATCAGCACGGCTGCGCCGCTCACGTTGCGCATCGCGACGCCGGCAGGCGGCATGCTGCGGATCGCCATACGGCAGCGCGGCGTTTCGCTCACCGCCGAGTTGAGCGATCGCAGCGTTATCGCCAGCGCAACCTCGCCGGTTGATCGTTACGGCGACATGACGCTCCTTGCGGACTCTCTCCAAGCACACTTCTACACCGTACGCATCCTGTCGCGGGACTCGCGCGACATCACCGGGGAGGCCTGTGTCACGGGTGAACTCATTGACCCATCCGACCGGGCAAGGCGCGCCGCTGAACGGGCTTTCGCGGATGGCGAGGGCGCGATGCACGCGCGGCGCTGGCAGGCCGCCTTCGATGATTACCTCACGGCAGCGACATACTTCGATCACAGCGACCGGCGGCGCGCCGCCGAAGCCCGCCAGGTGATGGCGCAGCTTGCGTATCGGCAGCTGCATCGCGGTCGCGACGCCTACGTACTGGCACAGCGTGCCCTCGCGGACTTCGGGCCTGATGCTGATCCAGGTCTGCGCAGTGCGCTCGTCGAATTGCAGGCGACGATCATCGTGGAGTCCAGTGACCTGGAACCCCGGGCGCGGCGTGCGCGCGCCTTGCAGCTGCTGGATAGCTCCACTGCGCTTGCCAGGCGGGCGCCATTTGGCGCGCGCGAGCTTGGGCGGCTCATGATCCTGCGAGGATTCCTCGAGTACGGGAGCGGCGATTCGCGCGCCGCGACGGGATTCTTCGCAGCGGCCGCCGCGCAGTGCCTGAGATTGCGCGATTGGGAGTGTCATGCGCGCGCGCAGCAGAATGTCGCGTTGATCGCGCAAGATACCGGCGACAGCCAACGCGCGCTGCAAGGCTACGCCGACGCCTTGAAATTTCTGATTCCAAGTGTCGCGCCGCAACTGACGGCAGCCATCTGGGACAATCTTGGCCGACTGCAAGGCTACGTCGGCCTCTTCAGTCTCGGTGAGCAATCGGAGCTGCATGCAATCCGCCTATACGCAGAGATCAATGACTGCGACGGTGCACGCCGGACGCTGTCGACATTGGGTTCAATTCTGGTTCGTGTGGGAAGCGTTGCTGACGCAGTCGTTTATCTCAACCGCGCGCTGTCGCACGACTGCACCGCAATGCTCGCGCTCGCAGGTGCAGGCGCAGACGCAGAGGAGCTCCACGTCCTGCACGCTGTACCGGCCACGCGAGACGCGGCGGGCGGCGTGGGCGTCCGCGGCGCCTGTGAGCACCTTCCCACGCCGGCAACTTTGTCGGCAGACAGCGCGACCGCCGTGTTCCGCGCTCTGCTTGCGATCAACTACGGCGCCACGCTCGAGGGCGACGCAGAAAGCGCGCAGCGCTGTCTCGCGGCCGCGAAGGCGTACGCCGTGACGCCGCGCCTGCAACTGCAACTCGCCAACGCAATCGGATTCGCCTATGTCGACACCGCGGATGCCCCGCGCGCGCGCGCGTCGTTCGCACACGGCCTGAAAGTTGCGGATCAGGCAGCGCTCGCGCCGACGCATCAGAACCGCGAGCCAGCCTACATTGGGCTCGCACGAGCATCGCTGTTATCAGGACAGCCCGCTGAGGCACGCCGCTACAGCACGCAGGCGCTGCTCCTCGCGAGCGCCCGGGCCGACCTCGGCCAAGTCATCGGCGCGCTGCAGGTTCTCGCGATGAGTCTGCGCGCGGACGGCGAACAAGCGGGCGCCATCGAGACCTTACGCACCGCCGTGAATCTGATCGAGCAGGTGCCGATCGACGATCTGGACGCCGAGACTCGTGCGAGTTTCCTCGCAACACAACATGGCGTGTTTGAAGAGCTTACCGACGCTCTGGTTGCCGATGCTCGCGCGGGCGCGGCGGGCGATGTTGTACAGAGCCGCATCTGGACGGCATTCGCCGTCTCCGAACGCGGCCGCGCCCGCAGCCTGCAATACGCGGTGAGCCAGGCAACAAACGACAATCCGTCAGCCCAGCACGCACCCGTGACGGCGGCCTACGAGGAACTCCTGCAGCAAGTTGCCGCCGTCGCCGCCTCTAGCGCCGCACGCTCCGGATGGAGCGCTGCGCTCGGACAGCTGCAAAGCGCATCCCTGCACGGGCGGCAGATCTCCGAGCCCATTACGGCCGACGAGCTTGTCCCGCAACTTGATCGGCTGAACGCAACCTTTGTTGAGTACGCAACCGGGCGCGATGACATGTACGCCTTTGTCATCGATGGGGATGCCATCCACGTCGTGCCGCTCGGGAACCGTGGACGCATCAACATTGCCGCGGCCGATCTTTCCGAGCGGCTGCGCGATCCAGAAACCGCAGCTTCGGATGTTGAGCGCACCGCGAGAAATTTGGCGCAGCTTGTGCTTTGGCCGCTGACGAAGAGCGTGAGTACAGCGCGCGTGATCTTCGTCGCGGATGATTCGTTGAATACCGTGCCGTTTGCCGTGCTGCCTTGGTCGCAGGACGCGCAAAGCTCCCTCGTCCTGCAGCATGCCGAGACTTCCGTCATGCCGTCGGCGCTCTTCATGCTGCATGCCCCGCAAGGACACAGCGCGGTACGCGCTGCGCCACGCTTTGAGCTCATCGGTGATCCTATATTTCAGGCCGCCGCGTGGCGCCGTGACTGTTCCGTCCACGGCGCCACGGACTCCGCGCCGCCTGCCGCAGCGGCGCACTCCGTGTCCGATTGGAGCGAATCCCTCGTGCGCCTGCCGGGATCGCGCGCCGAGGTGCTCGCGATCGCGGACATCGCGCGCGCTGCGTTGCCCGCGAGCCACATCGGCGTACACCTCGGGTGTTTGGCAACACCGCAGGCCTTGCGCGAGGCCGCCACCGGATCTGAACTGCTGCACATCGCAACTCATGGTTACGTTGACGCGTTGCGCCCGCGCCTGTCGGCGCTGGCGCTAACGCGCGAATCCGCAACAAATTCCGAGAGCGGCGTTTTCAGCCTGCTCGATATCCTCGCCGCGCACTCGAGCGCGCGCCTCGTGGTATTGAGCGCCTGCGACACTTCACGCGGGCGGCTTTTGCCTGGTGAGGGCGTGCTCGGCCCCGCACAGGCTTTCCTGCAATCCGGTGCGGCATCCGTCGTCGCCAGCTACTGGCGCATCGACGATGCCGCTACAGCGTCCTTCATGCGCACGTTCTATAAATTCCTGCTCACCGAGCACCTGCCGGCAGCCACGGCTCTGCGCCGCGCACAGCTCGAGCGTTCATCCGGTGGCCATGCACATGACTGGGCAGGCTTTGCTCTTTTTGGCTGGCCGGACGGCGCGCTCTAATAATATAGACCGCTCACGCTGAGATAAATCGGCTCCTCGGGGCAGTTTAAAGGCTGCGGATCTTCTTCCGCACTACCCCCGAGGAGATTCCGATGCTCCGCATTGGCGCTTTATTGCTGTCTATTTCCGCGCTATTTGTCACCGCCTACCCGCCCGCAGTGCAGGCACAGACTGCCGCTATTCCCGCCTACTTCTTCAGCCTATGGACTGTCCAAAGCAATTGCATTCAACAGGGCTTTGATCCAGCGGAACAGACCCAGGTCGGGCTTCAATTCGCGCTCTCGCCTACAACCCTCATGGCTGACGGATTGAGCTATCCGTTCCAGGCTATCAATAGCACCACGCAATCGTGGCCCGATGGCTGGTCGGAGCTGACGGTGCAGTACCGGGCCGGAGTACAGATGACCGACATTCCTGCGGACTTCGTCTGCATTCCCGGTCAACCTGCCAGCTCCGGACTTCTTGCGATGTCCAATTACACCCAGTCCGCGGAGCCCTACTATGAATACGAGCACTGGTATGGCTTCGGCACGATCAACGGCGAGCCGCATCACTTCCTGATATTTCCGCGCAACGTTGTCGGCACCGACAGCGCCATCATCGTCCTTCTGGACGCTGGCACCAGCGGCACCGTCGTGCTCGATCAGGACGGGACGATTCACAGCGAGGACAACTGAGGCACATCTTCCGTAAACAAGACTCGGGGGCGGGTCTGCGTGACAGGCTCGCCTCTCATTAGAATGGCGGCATGCGTGGATATGCCGCCTGCGCCCTGACCTGTTGCCTTGCTGCCTGCGCCGCGCGGGCGCAAACCACCGGCGTTCCTGATCCCGCGGCTAGCTTCGCCTGCCGCCCGCAAAGCTGTTCGACGCTCATTCCCGAAGCTTCGGTCGACGCTCCGGACGACAATGACTGCGCCTACCGCAATGGCAACGAGTGGTGGGTCGACTACGTGGCAGGTTCGCTCGCCTGGAGCAAGCACCCGAGCAAACATCCCGTCACCGTCGCAGTCTTCGACGATGGCGCCGCGATCGATCACCCGGCTTTGCGCAACCGCTTGTGGACCAATGAGGCCGAAGCCCACGGGAAGCCGGGCGTGGACGACGACGGCAATGGCTACATCGATGATGTCCACGGCTGGGACTTCGTGGACAACCGCCCCATCGCCCCGCCGCAGGGTGAGTGTCGCGCGCGGCCGAGCCATGGCACCTTCATGGCCAGTCTGGTCGCCGCCGATCGTAACAGCGGGATCGGCATGGCCGCGGCCGGCTCCGATGGCGCCCGCGTGATGGTGCTGCGGATCGTCGGCTGCGGGAGTGACACGCGCGTCGACCCGGATCGCCTGAAACGCGCCCTTGAGTACGCCACCCGCATGGGTGCCAGGATCCTGAGCTTCAGCGCTCACTGGAACGTGAGCACTCCCGAGCTCGACGCGGCCTTCGCAGACATCGCCGACCGGCCCGATTCACCGCGGGCGGCGATCGTCGTGGCAAGCGTGCCGAACAAGGGGGAGGCGCAGGCGGGGTACCCCGCCGCCTATACCTTCAGGCGCATCGTGCGGGCGGTGCCGATCGGCGATGGGGACCGCATCTCTCCGGGGACGAGTTCGATTCCCGAGGGACTGAACTTCGGCGCCCCGAGCGCCTGCGTGCTCGGCGCGACCGCCGGCCCCTCCGGATTTGCCATAGCGAACGGAAGCTCAAACTCGACCGCTATCTTGGCAGGGCTTCTGGCGGGCATCTGGGCAAACCCGCGGTATGCTAGGTTCACGACGGATGAGTTCCTGGAACGCGTCGTCTGGGGACCCATGGCGCAGAGCGTGCGGCGCTCGCACCCGGGCCTGCGACCGCCTTACCTTAGTGGTGTCCCACTGGCCGATGCGTGTACGCTCTCTGCCCGGGGGGAGCGATCCGCACAAGTGTGCCACCGGCCAGTTGCGGAGCAGGAAGAGCGTCGATGAGCTATAGCGACACACCGGCCCACAGCCGCGAGGGAAACGTCTCCCTGGTCGCCGCCATTGCCGAGCGCAGCGAATTGCAGGATGAGCTGTATCTGAAATTCCGGCGCCCGCTGCTGCAGGTGTTCCAGCAGCGCCGCATCGATCCGGATGCCGCCCAGGATCTCCTGCAGCGAACCTTCCTGCAGGCCATCAAGAAGATCCGCTCGGATGGCCTCGATGACCCGAGCAATCTCGGCGGCTATCTCTACCGCACGGCAACCAAGCTCGCCGCGGCGTATTGGCGCGGGGAGCTCGCGCACCAGCACGACAACGACCTCGAACTCATGACGAACCTGCGTGACGAGACACTCTCGCTCGAGGAGCGCATCGATCACGACATCCTCGCCCGTTCGGTGCGCGAGCTCATCGAAGAGCTTCCCGCGCACCGTGACCGCGAAGTGCTCGAGCGGTTTTATCTGCGCGAGGAGCCGCGCGGCTCCATCTGCGAATCGTTGAACCTCACAAGCCTGCAGCTCAATCAGGTGTTGTGGCGCGCGCGCCAGCGCTTTGGCGAGGTTCTGCGCAAACATGGATTGTCGCGGGCTCCGAGCCTCGCGGCGCAGGCAACGGACGGATAACCAAAATCATGGACCACATGCGTTTCAAGGCGAATCTGACGGCGGCAAGCTACGTCGCGCACGGCCTCGAGGATAGTGTGCAGGAGGAATTCGAGCTGCATCTGATGTCATGCCCGGAATGCGTCGACGATGTGGAGGCGTGGCGTGCGATCGAGAAGCACATGCCGCGCGCAGAGCACGCGGTGCCGGCGCACGCTGCGGCGGTACGCGCAAGCTTGCGGCACTGGCGCCTCGCTGCGTCCCTCGTCGGCATCGGCATTGTCGGCGCCGCGAGCGGCTGGTATTGGCGGGGCTTCGCGGATCCGGAGCTTGCGAGCACCGCGTTCTTCAACGCAGCACCGGTGAGCCGCGGATCGGACTGCACGGCACTCAAGCTCGCCCCGGATACGGAACGGATCGCGCTGCGGGTTGCAGGGGTTGCAAGCGACCGCCGGCTCGTCGCGCTCGATTCGAAGGGCGATGCGCTTGCGAGCGGCTCTGGCGCGCGGCGCCAGGCCGATGGCAGCTGGCTTCTGCAGTTCACTCCCGCCGCGCTGCTGCACGGCGCCGTGCGCCTTGAGTCCGCGGGCGCCGACGGCTCCGCAGAGCCCTTAGGCTGCGTCAGCGCGCAATTCACGCGCTAGCTGGCGGGTACTCCCTAGGCGCAGGGGATCTGCGCCAGGCGTTCGCTCTGGCGTCGCAGCAGCGGCCCGAATCCATGATGATCGTAGAAGCTTGTGAGCGCGCAGGCATCCGGCGGCCGGCGGCGCAGGCCTCCCAGGTCCACATCGAGCGGCATGTCGCAGGCAATCATGGTGAGTTGCCGCGCCAGAAACGCCGCCTCCCGATGCAGCAGCAGCCGTTCGGGCAGACCCGGGGCGCCGCGCACTTTTAGGCGCGCGACGCGCTCAAGATCCGCATACAGATCCTCCAGGCAGGCGAATTCCTTCATGAGTGCCGCGGCGGTTTTGGGACCGACGCCGGGCACCCCACGGATGTTGTCGACGCTGTCGCCGGTGAGCGCGAGATAATCGGCAAAACGCTCGGGTATGACGCCAAAGCGTTTTTCAATCTCGTCGTAGCCAAATCTTTCGCGGTGCCCGTAGTCCCAGTAGTGGTCGCCATCGCGGATGAGCTGCGCCAGATCCTTATCGCGCGTGATGAGGACCGAACAGACACCGGCGCGGCGCATGATGGTGGCGAGAGTGCCGATGATGTCGTCCGCTTCGTATTCGGGGCTGATGAACGCGGCAACACCCAGGTGCCGGCAGAACTCGCGGCAGCGCTGGAACTGCAGCTCAAGCCCCGGCGGCGGCGGTTCGCGATTGGCCTTGTAGGCAGGATAAATACGGTTGCGGAACGAGCTTGCGAGACGCTGATCGAAAGCGACCGCGATATGCGTCGGGCGCACCCTCTCCATGAGGTCGGAGAGAAAACGCGCAAAGCCGAATACCGCATGCGCCGCGTTGCCGTCGCGGTCCGTCATCGACGGCAGCTCGGAGTAATAGGCGCGAAAGATGTAGACCGAGGCGTCGACGAGATAGATCAAAACCGGCCCTTTGCGTGCGCCGGCGTGCGCCGCGTTGCTGCGGTTGAGTATTTGCTGAGTGCCCGCGGCGCGCTCAAGCCAGACGCCGGCGCATCACGACAGCCAGTGCTGGATGCGCGCGTGTAGCGGGCTCGACCGCGGAAAGTGCGCGAGCAGATATTCCATCTGGTCCGCCAGCACGCGCCGCCCCTTCAGGAAGATGTATTCGGCGTAAGTCGGCGTGAACGGCACCGCGATGAGCTGCATCTTAGCCTGCTCCGGAGTGCGCGAGGCCTTCTGATTGTTGCAGCGGCGGCAGGCTGCGACGACGTTCGTCCAGACGTCCGTGCCTTTCTGGCTGAACGGACGGATGTGGTCGCGCGAGAGCTCGCGTGCCGCAAAGCGCATGCCGCAGTACATGCAGATGAAGGCATCCCTGCGGAACAGTGTCTGGTTGTTGAGCGGCGGCACATAGTCGTGGCGCGTATTGCCGGGGTTGCCGGTATGTCCGACGGTCGCGACGATGGAATTCACCTCGAGCACCGTGCGCCGTCCGGTGCGGGCGCTCATGCCACCGTAGAGCTTGTAAAGGAGCGATCCGCAGGTGTACGCGACCTGTTCTTGATGATAGAGGCGCGCCGACTCGCGGTAATCGATCCATTCCAGCGGCATTCCCGCGATATCCGTGCGCAATACGAGCTGGCCAAGCCTGCGCGCCGCGGGGGTTGCGACGATGCGCAGATCCTCGATATAGCCGCCATCGGCCCGCTCCAGATCAATGCCTAACATAGCTGCTGTAAGATACGGCAGAATTGTGCAAGAATTCAACGCTGCAAGATCTTAATTTCACTGAACTTTAAAGCGGCGTGACCCAGCGCCCAAAAATCCGCGACAAGAGATACGCATGGCTGTAATCATCGGTGCGCTGCGCGAGACAGCGCCGCACGAGACGCGCGTCAGTCTGGTTCCGGAGGTCGCAGGGAAATTTGCCGCGAGCGGCGCGCAGCTTGTCATGGAACGCGGCGCGGGTGAGCGCGCGCGCTTCATCGATTCGGCCTACAAGAACGTCGAATGGCTCGATTCGGCCGCGGCGGTGCTCGAGCGCGCCGACGTCGTGCTCACCGTGCAGCCGCTCAGCATTGAGCAGATCGGCAAGCTGAAGGCGGGCGCGATCGTCATCGGCTTCATGCAGCCGCATGCGCGCCAGGCGGAGATTGCGTTGCTGCGCGACCGGCGCATCACGAGCTTTGCGATGGAGCTCGTGCCGCGCATCTCGCGCGCGCAGTCGATGGATGCGCTGTCTTCGCAGGCATCGATCGCGGGCTACAAAGCGGTGCTCATAGGCGCCAACCATCTGCAGAAATTCCTGCCGATGCTCACCACCGCCGCCGGCACCATCCGTCCGTCGCAGGTGCTGGTGATCGGCGCCGGCGTTGCCGGACTGCAGGCGATCGCAACCGCACGGCGCCTGGGCGCCGTCGTCGAAGCCTATGACGTGCGCAGCGCGACCCGCGAGCAGGTGAAGTCGCTCGGCGCAAAATTCGTCGACACTGGCGTCAGCGCCGAAGGCCAGGGAGGCTACGCGCGCGAGCTCACCGACGAGGAGAAAAAGCGCCAGCAGGAAGTGCTCGATGCGCGCATCGCCGCGGCGGACGTCGTCGTCTCGACCGCCTCGGTCCCGGGGCGCGCGGCGCCCAAGATCATCTCGCGCGCGGCAGTCGAGCGCATGCGCGCCGGCGCGGTCATCGTCGACATCGCCGCCGAGCAGGGCGGCAACTGCGAGCTCACGCGCGCCGGTGAGGACGTCGATCACGGCGGCGTCACGATCGTGGGACCGGTGAACCTCGCGGCGACCCTCGCCTACAACGCGAGCGAAATGTACGCCCGCAACCTGCTGAACTTTTTGAAGCCGGCCATCGACAAGGGCGAACTGAAGATCGACTGGAACGACGAGGTCTTTGCGCAGTCGTGCCTCACGCACGACGGCGTCATCAAGCACGAGGCCACCCGGCTCGCGCTCGACAAGAAGGTGCCTGCATGACCGGAATCATTGCACTCTATATATTCATGCTCGCTGCCTTCACAGGCTACGAGGTCATCGCGCGCGTGCCGGTCATCCTGCACACGCCGCTCATGTCGGGCTCGAACTTCGTGCACGGCATCGTGCTGGTCGGCGCGATGGTGGCTCTCGGTGAGGCGCACACGCCGCTTGAGAAGATCATCGGCTTCGTCGGCGTGCTGCTGGCATCCGGCAACGCCGTCGGCGGCTACGTCGTAACCGAACGCATGCTCGAGATGTTCAAGGCGAGCGGCGCGCGCGCCAAGAAGGACGCGAAGGAGGCGCCGTGATCAGCGCCCTAGCCAGCGCCGACGCGCTCATCCAGGTGAGCTATTTCGTCACCGCAGTGCTCTTCATCATGGGCCTGAAGCGCATGAGCTCGCCGGTCACCGCGCGCAGCGGCATCCTGTGGGCGGGCGCGGGAATGCTGGTCGCAACGCTCGTCACATTCCTCTACCCGGGAATGTCGAATTACGAGCTCATCATCCCGGCCATCGTCGTCGGCACGACGCTTGCCTGGTGGAGCGGCAAGCGCGTCGCCATGACCGATATCCCGCAGATGATCGCGCTCTACAACGGCATGGGCGGTGGTGCGGCGGCGGCGATTGCCGCGGTGGAGCTGTATCGCGGCGGCGCTGCCGGCGTCTCCATCAGCACCCTCGCCGTGGTGGGCGGCATCATCGGCGCCGTCTCCTTCAGCGGCAGCGCCATCGCATTTGCTAAGCTGCAGGGCCTCATCCACGGCAGCTTGCGCTTTGGCGGACAGAAGTTCCTGACGCTCATCATTCTCATCGGCGCGCTCGGCCTCGGTGCTCTGGCGGCAGCGCAGCTGAATTCATCCCCGGCGGTCATCACCGGCATCTTCGTGCTCGCGCTCGTGCTTGGCGTCAGCATGACGCTGCCCATCGGCGGCGCCGACATGCCCGTCGTCATATCCTTGTACAACGCGTTGACGGGACTCGCCGTCGCCTTCGAGGGTTTCGTGCTGAACAACGCGGCGATGATCATCGCCGGCACCGTCGTCGGCTCGGCCGGCACGCTGCTCACGCAGTTGATGGCGAAGGCGATGAACCGCTCACTCGGCAACGTGCTGTTCTCGGGCTTCGGGGACACCGCGGCCCAAGCTGGCGGCGCGGGCCCGCAGGGCAGTTTGAAGCCCATCGATGCAGCGGACGTCGGCGTGATGATGGCGTTCGCCCAGAAAGTCATCATCGTCCCGGGCTACGGCATGGCGGTCGCGCAGGCGCAGCACAAGATCTGGGAGCTGTGCCAGTTGCTCATCGAGCGCGGCGTCATGGTCAAATTTGCCATCCATCCGGTTGCCGGCCGCATGCCCGGTCATATGAACGTGCTGCTCGCCGAGGCCGGCGTGCCCTACGATCTCATCGCCGATCTCGACGAGATCAACTCGGAGTTCGACACGGCGGACGTAGCACTCATCATCGGAGCCAACGACGTCGTGAATCCGGTGGCGCGCACCGACAAATCGAGTCCCATCTACGGCATGCCGATCCTGAACGCCGACAAGGCGAAGAATGTCATTGTCATCAAGCGCGGCCAGGGGACGGGCTTCTCGGGAATCGAGAACGGTCTTTTCTATCTGGACAATACCCGCATGCTCTACGGGGACGCGCAGAAGGCGGCGGCCGAGCTCATTGCCGCCATCAAGGCGGTAGGCTGATGCAGCGCGCGTGGCTTGCGGTCGCAATGTTGCCACTCCTCGCGCAAGGCGCTGTCAATACCGATGCGCTCAGCGTCAAGCCACGCACCATGGCGGATGTGATCGCAGCCTCCAGCAGCGCCGACTGGAGGAGCCTCGATCCGCAGAACACGCTGTATCTGGAACTGCCCAGCGGACGCGTCGTCATCGAGCTCAATCCCGCGTTCGCCCCACGCCACGTCGCGAATATCAAAACGCTGGTACACGAGCACTACTTCGATGCGACCGCCATCGTGCGCGCGCAGGACAACTTCGTCGTGCAATGGAGCGATCCCTCCAACACACGGCCCCTGGGGAGCGCGCAGAAGACCTTGGATGCGGAATTCTCGCGCTCGGCCAACGATCTTGCATTCACCGTACTGCCGGACCCGGACAGCTACGCGCCGGAAGTTGGGTTCGTGGACGGCTTCCCGGCGGCGCGCGAGGCGCGCACGCACTTGGCGTGGCTCGTGCACTGTTACTCAATGGTCGGAGTGGGCCGTGACAATGATGTCGACAGCGGTAACGGTACCGAACTCTACGTCGTCATCGGCCAGGCGCCGCGGCAGCTGGATCGCAATGTCGCCCTGGTCGGGCGCGTGGTTGCGGGGATGGAGCAACTGTCGACGCTGAAGCGCGGTACCGCGGCGCTCGGCTATTACGAGAAGCCCGAGGAGCGCACGGTCATCAACTCGCTCAGGCTCGCCGCCGATGTGCCGGAGGCGCAGCGCTCACACCTTGAAATCATGCGCACCGACACGCACACCTTTGCTGATCTCGTGGAATCGCGGCGCAATCGGCGTGACGAGTGGTACAAAGTGCCGGCGGGACGCATCGACGTGTGCAACGTACCGCTCGTCGTACGCCCGCGCCCCTAAGGGCGCGTCATGCCCGGCGACGCTCCATGCGGCATGGGATGCGCGCGCCGTGCGCGCACCCGTGCGACCATTCTCTGCCGCTCCGCGGGCGAGGCATTCTGCCAACGCTCGCGCAGGGTGCGGCGCTGCTCGGGCGGCAGACTCTGAAAGCGGTGGAAGTTGTCGCGCACGATTTTCTGTTCATCGGGCGGCAGCGCGCGGAATTTTTCCAGCCGATCGCGCAGCATGGCACGCCGCTGCGGCGGCAGTGCCCGCCATTGCTCAAAACGCTGGCGCGCCTGCGCGCGCTGCTCCGGCGGCATCGCGATCCAGCGCTGGCTGCCGCGCGCGAGCGCGGCCTGCCGTTCGGGCGGCAGGCTCTGCCATTGGCCGGCGTACGGGCGCAGCAGCTGCTGCTGTTCGGGTGACAAACTCGACCAGCCAACTGCCTGCGTGGGCGCGGGCTGCGCGAACACCGGCGCGGTGAGCGCAAGCAGCACGACGGCCACGATTGAACGCAGCGCGTTCATGGGTCCGCGACCTCGTCGGTGGCGGGCGACTTCTTCGCCTTCACCACCTGCGTAATGTCCGTTCGAGCCAGATAATCCATCCACTCCTGATCTTCTTCTGCATCCACACTGCCCAAATACTCGAGAAGCTCCGCGTCCGCCGGCGGTTCGGGCGCGCGCTTGGCGATCTTGGTGGTGTCCGCATCGTCGGCAGACGCTCCCGCGGGCAAGAGCGCAAGCCCCCCCAGAATCCACGCGATGTACGTCGCGCGCCGATCAAACATCAGCTCGTCGCTTCCGATCCAGCGTCCGCCTGCGCAACGGCCCATTCATAGAAGCCGCCATCGTCTTGTTGTATGAGGTCAAATGTCTCGCCGTCGGCGACCAGATCCAGATCTTCCACCGCGCTCGATGGGCCCTCGGCGCCCGGCAACATCTGCCCATGACGCGGCGCCCACAGCACTATAGCCAACGCCAGCGCCGCCACCACTCCGGCGGCAGGTGCGAGCCCGAAACTGCGCCACCGCGGCGTACGGCGCCGCCGCGCGGCGGCGTCGAGCGCGGCATGCCGCGCCTGATTGAGGCGCGAGCGCGTGCGCGCGTCGATGCGCGCGACGCTCTCTTCCAAGAGCGCACGCGCGCGCTTCTCGAAGCGCTCGAGCTCCTCGTCGTCGGGCGTCATGGTGCGAACTCCCCGAGCCGGGCGCGCAGCGCTTTCAAGGCGCGAAAATGGTGCGTCTTTACGCTGCCTTCCGAGCAGCCCATGGCGGCTGCGACCTGGGCCACATCCATCCCTTCAAGATTACGCAGCAGAAACGCCTGGCGCTGCCTGCGTGGCAGCTCATGCAGTGCACTTTCGAGCGCCGTCATCGCTTCGGCAAGCTCCAGGCGCCGCGGTGGTGTGACCTCCTCGCTCGGGGCCTGCGTGATGGGATCGAACGGCTCATCGTCCTCCTCGTCGCGATGCGCGGGGAGCCACGCCATGACGCGCGCGCGCACGCTGCGCCGGCGCTGCATGTCGCGAATGCGATTTTCCAATATGCGGTAGAAGAGCGGGCGCCACTCCTCGGCCGGGCGATCCGCGTAGGCGCGCGTCAGCTGCAGCATGGCATCCTGCACCGCATCGAGCGCATCGTGCTCGTGACGCAGCGCCGACTGTGCGATCTTGAATGCCTTCAGTTCAACGCTGGCCAAAAATTGGTTGAGCGCCCGCGAGTCGGTGGTGGTATTCGAGTCCGTAAAATCCACGTCGCCGTGCATTGCGACAGGCGTGTTATAAACAGACGCGAGCGTAGCAAAGGCACTCATGCTTCGTATAACGCGCATGCAAGCGTTGCGGTTGACCCGCTCTCACCTGTCACATAAGTCACTGATTAGCTGAGTGTTCTAAGAACATGAGCCGAGTCGCGGTCTGGCGCGTGGTGCTCGACATGCCACTGCGGCGGCCGTTCGACTACCTGCCCCCCCTGGAGCACGCGGGCGGCCCTATCCGGCCGGGTATGCGCGTGCGCGTGCCCTTCGGCCGGCAGCACCTGATCGGAGTCGTAACCGAGGAGGCTGCATTCTCGGTCATTCCCCCCGAGCGCTTGAAGCCCATCCTCGAGGTTCTCGATCCTGAGCCCGTGCTCGACACCGCGATGCTCGCGCTCCTCAAATGGGCGGCCGAGTATTACCACCATCCAATCGGCGAGGTGTTCGCGGCGGCGCTGCCGAAGGCGTTGCGGCTTGGCGCTGCCGCGAGCGCGGTGCGCCGACGCTGGGTCGCAAGCGCAGCCGGGCGTGCCGCGCAGTTACGCGGCGAGCCGCAGCGCGCGCCGCGCCAGCGCGCCATGCTGCTGCACCTCATCGAAAAGGCGGGTTGCAGCGCGGAGGAGCTGGCCGCGCTTGCGCCCAACGCGCGTGCGCTCGTGCGCAGTCTCGTTGAGCGCGGCTGGGTCGAGGCGCTCGATGTGCCGCTCCTCGCACCTACGGCGCCTCTGGCAGAGGCTCAGGCGCAGGGATTTGCCCTCAACGCGGAGCAGGCGAGCGCGGTCGAAGCCATCGGCGCCGGGCTTTCGAGCTTTGGCGCCTATCTGCTGCACGGCATCACCGGCAGCGGCAAGACCGAGGTCTATCTGCACCTGGTCGCGCGCGTGCTCGCGCAGGGCCGGGGAGCCTTGATACTGGTGCCGGAGATCGCTCTCACGCCGCAGCTCGTCGGGCGTTTTCGCGAGCGCTTCACGGCGCCGCTCGCGCTCCTGCACTCCGGTCTCACCGACACCGAGCGCCTGCATGCGTGGCGGCAGGCATTCAGCGGCGATGCGCGCATCGTGCTCGGCACGCGCTCGGCCGTCTTTGCACCGGTGCGCGCGCTCGGTCTCATCGTCGTCGACGAGGAGCACGATGCCTCATTCAAACAGCACGAGGGCGGCTTTCGCTACTCGGCGCGCGATCTTGCCGCGGTGCGTGCCCAGCAGGCGGCCGTGCCGGTGGTGCTGGGTTCGGCGACGCCCGCATTTGAGACGCTGTACAACGCCGCCGCCGGGCGCTATCAGCGCCTCAGCCTGCCGCGGCGCACCGCCCAGGCGCAGGCGCCGCGCCTGGGGCTCATCGATCTGCGCGTGAACGCGGTGCAGGCGGGCATTTCGACTCCGGCGATCGAAGCCATCCGGCGGCATTTGAGTGCCGCGGGCCAGGTGCTGGTGTTTCTCAATCGGCGCGGCTATGCGCCCACTCTGCTGTGCACCGCCTGCGGCTGGACGGCGGCCTGCAACGCATGCGATGCGCGCCTGACGGTGCATCAGGCAATCAAGCGCCTGCGCTGCCATCACTGCGGCGCCGATGCGCCGCTGCCGGCATCCTGTCCACAGTGCGGATTTGCCCTGCGTCCCGTGGGGCAGGGAACGCAGCGCCTTGAGGAGAAGCTGGCAGAGCTCTTCCCCGACGTGCCGCGCTTGCGCCTCGACCGTGATGCGGTACGCAGCAAGGGCGATATCGAGGCGGCGATGCAACGCATGGTCAGTGGCGATGCGCGCATCCTCGTCGGCACGCAGATGGTCACCAAGGGCCACGACTTTCCCAACGTCACGCTCGTCGTCGTCATGAATGCCGATCAGGGACTCTTCAGCACCGACTTCCGCGCCCCCGAACGGCTCGCGCAGACCATTGTGCAGGTTGCCGGGCGGGCCGGACGCGGCGAGCGGCCGGGCGAGGTGCTGATTCAGACCGAGTTCCCCGATCATCCGCTGCTGCGCAGCCTGCTTACGGAAGGCTATGACGGATTCGCGCGCACCGCGCTCATCGAGCGCGCCGAGGCGCGCTGGCCGCCTTACAGCCGCATCGCTGCGGTACGCGATTCGGCCAAGAGCGCCGCTGCTGCGCTGGCGTTTTTGACGGACGCGCGGCGCCTCGCGCGCCCGCCTCCGCGAGTGCGCTTGTTTGGACCGGTACCGGCGGCCATGGCGAAGCGCGCCGGCCGCCACCATGCGCAACTTCTGATCGAAAGCGCCGACCGTGGCGCGCTGCACCGCTTCTTGGAGAGCTGGATCGGCGCGCTTGAGCAGCTGCCGAGCAGCCGGCGTGTGCGCTGGGCGCTTGACGTGGACCCGCTCGAACTATTCTAGCCGGCCCGCGCTGGTAGACTGCGTCGCCTTGTACCGCCGGACTACCGCTCGTGAAGCAGCATCTTGAGGAGCTTCTGCGCAGCGCTCTCGCCCGCATGGGTGATGAGTCGCTGGCAAGCGCGGCGCAACGCGATGCGATCATCGTCGAGCGCACGCGCGATGCGCAGCATGGCGACTTTGCAAGCAATATTGCGCTGCGGCTCGCGAAGGCGGCGCGCCGCAACCCACGCGAGCTTGCGCAGGCGATCCTCGCGGCGCTGCCGCCAAATGCGCTCGTGGCGCGCGCCGCGGTTGCCGGCGCCGGCTTCATCAATTTTTTCCTAGCGAAGCAAGCCTACGCGGGTGAGATCGCGCGCATTCATGCCGAAGGCGCGCGCTACGGGTGCAGCACGACGGGCGCCGGTGTGCGCGTGCTCCTGGAGTTCGTGTCCGCCAATCCGACCGGACCGCTGCACGTCGGTCACGGCCGCCAGGCCGCGTACGGCGCGACGCTCGCGGGCCTGCTGGCTGCGGTCGGCTTCAGCGTGGAGCGCGAGTATTACGTCAACGACGCCGGCCGGCAGATGGACATCTTTGCACTGAGCGTGTGGCTGCGTTATCTCGAGCTGTGCTCCGAGGAGCTCGCGTTTCCGACGAATGGCTACCAGGGCGACTACGTGCAGGCGATCGCGCGCGCGATGCTCGCGCAGGCAGGCACGCGCTTCAAGCGGCCCGCCGCTGAGATTACAGAGCGGCTGCCGCCGGATGCACCCGCGGGCGACAAGGAGACGCATATCGATGCGCTCATCGCCCGCGCGCGTGAGCTTCTGGGGAGCGATGGATTTCGCGAAGTGCTCAAGGTAGCGCTCGCCGCGATGCTGCACGACATCAGGAGCGACCTTGAGGAGTTCGGCGTCGAGTTCGATCATTGGGCTTCGGAGCGCGCGCTCGCGGACAGCGGCGCCATCGAGCGGGCGCTCACGCGGCTTGAGCGCGAGGGCAATCTGTATCGCGAGGACGGCGCGCTGTGGTTTCGCGCGGAGAAATTCGGGGATGAGAAAAACCGCGTGGTCGTGCGCGAGAACGGCCAGAAAACCTATTTCGCCTCGGACATTGCCTATCATCTGCAAAAGCGCGAGCGCGGCTTTCAGCTCCTGATCGACGTCCTGGGCGCCGATCATCACGGCTACGTGGCGCGCGTGCGCGCCGGGCTCACGGCCATGGGGGAGCCGGGCGCGAGTCTCGAGGTGAACCTCGTGCAGTTCGTGAGCCTGTACCGCGGTGCCGAGAAGATTCCGATGGGCAAGCGCGAGGGGCAGTTCGTGACGCTGCGCCAGCTGCGCGGCGAAGTCGGCAACGATGCCTGCCGGCTGTTCTATTTGATGCGCAGCCACGAGCAGCACCTCGACTTCGATCTTGAGCTTGCCAAATCGCGCAGCAACGAAAATCCGGTGTACTACATTCAGTACGCCCACGCGCGCGTTGCGAGCGTGCTCGCGCAGCTGGCCGCGCGCGGGCTGCGATTTGACCGCGAACAGGGACTTGCGCACATCGAGCTGCTGGCGAGCGCACCCGAGGAGCTCGTGCTGCAGCAGGTCACGCGCTATCCGGAAGTCATCGAGAGTTGCGCACTGGCGCGTGCGCCGCACGGGCTCGTGCACTATCTGCGCGAGCTTGCTAACTCCTTTCATACCTATTACAACGCCGAACAGTTCATCGTTGCGGACGCGCAGCTGCGCAACGCCCGGCTTGCGCTCGTGATTGCCGTGCAGCAGGTGGTGCGTAACGGGCTCTCACTACTCGGCGTCACCGCGCCGGCGAGCATGTAGGCGGATCCATGGCAAAACTGACGGCTCGCGACTACAAGAAGACTTCGCGTCGTGCGGTTGATTTCGCGCGCATGCGCGAGTTCGGTGCCGGCGCGCTCATCGGCGCGGTGGTGACGAGCGCGCTCTTTTTGTACATGGGCGACGTGCGCCGCGCTCCCGCCGAGGAGGTGCGGCCGCAGCCGCACCACGCGGCTGCGGCCGATGCCGAGCCGATCGGCGCGAACTCGAGCGACGAGCGCTACGACTTCTACGAAATGCTGCCGCACTTCGAGGTCGTCGTGCCAGAGAAGGAACGCGATGTGCGGCACGACCTGCCGACGGCGCGCATCGAGCGGCCGGGCGTGTACGTGCTGCAGGCGGGCTCGTACCGCAACCTTGCGGATGCCGAACGCGTGCAGGCGCAGCTGGCGAAGCAGGGCGTGGAAGCTAAGGTGCAGCGCGTCGCCGTCGACAATGATGTCTGGCACCGCGTGCGCGTCGGTCCGATCAACGATATGAACGAGCTAAACCGCGTGCGCAAACAGCTGCAGGCCGCCGAGGTCGACGCGCTGGTGATTCGTATCGGGGATTAGGCCCCGTCGACGTTGAAGCGAGAGCGCGCCTGCTGCGCTAGTACGTCGCAGGTCACGCTCGCCAGGCCTTCAGTCCTCGCTCACATTGCGGAAGTCGACCCCGAGCGAGCGCAATTTGCGATACAGGTGCGTGCGCTCCATGCCAACGCGTTTGGCGAGCTGTCCGACCTTGCCGTTGCAGAGCAGCAGCTGCTGCTGCAGATAGGCGCGCTCGAACTGCTCGCGCGCCTCGCGCAGCGGCAGCGCCAAAAGGTCCTGTTTGACGAGCGGTTCGGCGGAGGGCAATTGCACGGCGAGTTCCTGCTCGATCTCCTCCAGGCGAATCTCCTCCGGCCCTCCCTGGATCAGCAGGCGCTGCACGAGATTGCGCAACTCGCGAACATTGTCAGGCCAGGGATAGTTGCGCAGCCGGTTCTGGGCCGCGACGCTGAAGCGCCTGAACGGCAGATTTTCCGAGTCGACCGCGCGGTCGACATAGTGCCGCAGGAGCTCGGGCACATCCTCCGCGTACTCGCGCAGCGGCGGCACACGCACGATGAGCGCATTCAGCTGCGCAAGCAGATCGCGGCGAAAGCCATCGGCGCCACGCTCAATGTCCGGCTGCGCGGAAGACAGGACGCGCGCGGCGAGGGTAAGCGGTTGTGTGCCGTTCAGGCGCGTGAAGCGGCCCGAATCGAGCACGCCGGTCAGCAGTCGCTGCACGCCCGGCGGCAGGTCTTCGATTTCGCTGATGAAGAGGGTGCCGTTGCCGACTTCTTCCAGGAGCCCGGCGGGTGCGGCATGCCCGCCCTCTTCGCGCCCGAAGAGCCGCAGCTGCGCGTCCGTCTCACGCAGAGTGCTCGCGAGCAGCGGCACGAACGGCCGTGCGCTGCGACCGCTCTGCTCATGCAGGTAGCGGGCGCAGGCTTCGCGCCCCGAGCCCGGCTCCCCCACCAGCAGCACCGACGAGGAATGGGTCGCAATCTGCTGCAGCTGAGTGCGCAGTTGCTGCATGAGGCGGCTCTTGCCCACCGGCACCGTGATCGGGGGAATGAGGAGCTTGCCTGACTGGCGGCGGCGTTTGCCGGCATCGAGCGCGCGCTCCACCGTGCGCAGGAGCTTCGCAAGCGATAGCGGCTTTTCGACAAAATCGAAGGCCCCGAGGCGCGTGGCCTCAACCGCGGTCTCGACCGTCCCGTGACCGGACATCATCACGACCGGGCAGCCGTCCGCGTTCGCGGCTGACCATTCGCGCAGCAGCGTGATGCCGTCGACGTCTGGCATCCAGATGTCGAGCAGCACGAGATCCGGCGTCTGCCGCGCCCGCGAGGCACGCGCCTGCACGGCGTTCGCGGCGACATCCACCTCGTAGCCCTCCTCGGAGAGAATCTCCTTAAGGAGACTGCGAATGTCCGCCTCGTCGTCGACCACCAGAATGTGTGTCGCGCTCATACAATTTCCCTCCGCAGCTGCCCGCGTCGCTCCCGTGTGCCGGCGGCGGATCGTGTGCTGTCCGTCACTGGCAGAACCACGCGGATGCGCGCACCACCCTCGGGTCGATTATCGGCGTCGATGCGGCCGCCGTGCTCCTCGACGATCTTCTTCACGATCGCAAGACCGAGGCCGGTGCCCTTGGGCTTGCTCGTTACGTAGGGATCGAATACTCGACCCAAAAGTTCGCGCTGGATTCCCGGTCCATTGTCACACACCGTGACGACTGCGTAGCCCGCATCGGGCGCCCGCTGCTCGAAGCGCGTCGCGATCTCCAGCCGCGGCGCGGCGACGCCATCGAGGGCTTCCAGTGCGTTGATGACGAGGTTGTTGAAAATCTGACGCACACGTCCCCGGTCCGCCTCGATGGCGTCGATGCGCTCATCAAGCTCCAGCCGAATCTCCACACGCGGATCATGCGAGCGGTACAGGTCCGCGACTTCGCTTGCGAGCTGATTCAGGCTGAAACGCGTGATGCGCATCTCCGGTGCACGCGCGTACTCGCTGAACGCGTTCACCATCTGCTGCATGGTTTCGACCTGCTGCACGATCGTGCGCGTGCCGCGCTCCAAGACTTCGGCATCCTGCGGCGACATGCTGGAGAGAAAGCGCCGGCGCATGAGCTCGGCCGAGAGCTGAATCGGCGTCAGCGGGTTCTTGATCTCGTGCGCGAGGCGCCGCGCGACCTCGCCCCAGGCGGCATCGCGCTGCGCCTGCAGCAGCATCGTAATGTCGTCGAACACGATGACATAGCCCAAGCCGCGGTCGGCGCCCGGCTGCGGCGTGCAGGCGCACATCAATGTGCGGCGGCCCGATGCGCTGTCAAGATCGAGCTGCTCGCGCCACTCCTCGCGCCCGGCACCGAAGCGCACGACGAGCGCCGCGACAAACTGGCCGAGCCTCTCATTGCCGGCAGTCAGCTCCGGCAGGGCGCGGCCGGTCGCCGCCGACAGATCGGTGCCGAGGATCGCGCCGGCCGCCTGGTTCGCGATGCTTACCGTGAGCTCGCGATCCACGACGACGACTCCGGTTGACAGGCGCGCGAGGATGATCGCGAGGCGCTCGCGCTCGCGTTCGACGACTCGCTGGCTGCGGGTCGCCTCTTCGCGCGCGCGCCGCAGGCGCTTCGTCATATCGTTGAAGGAGTGCACGAGAAAGCCCATCTCGTCGCGCGAGGGCAGCGACAGGCGCGTGCCGAAATCGCCCTTGCCGACGGCGCGCGTGCCCTCGATCAGATCCTGCACCGGGCGCACCAGGCGCTGCGCGGAGAAGATCGCGCCGTAGATTGCCGCAAGCATCGCCAGTAGCAGCACCAACGTGAGGGTGAGCCTGAAGCTGCTCTTCAAAGGCTCGCGCAGCGCCGCAAGCTCGCCGTACTGAGAATAAGCGTGCTGCACGGCTTCCGAGAGTGCGGCGAGCTGCGTCGGCACCGCGTAGATCGCCACGAGATAGCGGTCATCGGCGCGCGTCGGCGATTCCGTGAACGGCGCGGCGGTGCGGATGAGATACTCACCGCCCGCCTGCGGCTCAAGGCTGACATAGGCGCGGCGCTCGCCTACCTGGCGCACCAGATCCGGCGGCGGGCGCGTGGGTAAGGATTCGAGCGGATTTTCCATGGCTGCGGTGACGATGCGCTCGTGAGCGCCGTACACCGCCATTTCAAGCGCCGCGGTGGCGCGGCGCTCCTCATCGACGCGCTCGGCAACGTCCTCGGCAGTCGCATTAGCGAGCGAGTGGGCAAGATTCTCGGTGTGACGCGAGTATTCGCGCACGCGCAGGTCCAGAGCTGCGCGCGACAGCACGAGCGCATCGCTCAGGCCCTGTTTGACCTCGACGTGAAACCAGCTGTCGATGCCGCGATTCAGAAATTGCAGCGAGAACAGATACACGATCAGCAGCGGCGCCACGACCAGAGCGCCGAAAATCGCGACAGTGCGCGCCGTCAGGCGCGAGCCCGGCACGTGCGCGCGGTAGTCGCGCACGAGCTGCGTCAACTTGCGCGCCAACAGCACCGTCAATGCGACGACGCCGATGACATTGAGCAGCAGGATCCACGGCTGCAGGCGGCTGAACTCGCCCGAGTTCTGCACGCTCTTCGCCAGCAACAGGAGCGCACCCACGCCGACCCCCGCCCACAGGAGCACGAGCGCGATGCCCCGCCAGCGAGGTTTGACCGCCGGGGGGCCGCTTACTCCGGGAGTGACCATGTGTACCACTCGCTCACCCGGTGCCAGTCGTCGGTCCAGAACAGCAGTGCATGCAGCGATGCGGGCAGGCGGCCGCGGCGTACCCCGGCGCGCACGCTGATGCGAAAATTCCCCGCGGTCAGCTGCGGCTCGACCAGCACGGGCCAGCCCTCCACGGTACCCAGATCGGAGAGCGCCTCCTCGAGCGTAGCGAAGCTTCTCTGGGAACCGCTGCGCACGTCCCGGACGAGATAGCGATCCGACACGGCATGGTAGTCAAGCTCACGCCGCAGCGTCAGCTCCAGGACGTCCGTATTGAACCAGAAGCGCCGCTCGCGCTCGATGCGCGTATCCAGGTCGACGGTGAGCGTCACGCCGTCGTGCAGAGCATCCCGGATTGCAGGATTCACGGGGTACTCGATGCGGGCATGCAGCAGGTAGACGCCGCCTTCCACGCTGACGTAGGCGGAGCGCACCTCGAGCACCCCGTCGAGCGCGTCCGCACGTGCATCGGCGCCGCAGACGGCAAGAGCGACCGCAATGAGCACCGATCGTAAATGGAATTGGTCGACTCGTAGCATGGATGCAACGATTGACTGCGCTGCGCGCCTTTAGGTTCCGACAGCTGTCTTTTCGAGGCAAGCATAATAGAACCCGTCCGTGCCTGCCTGCGCGCCGGGCAAAAGTTGCACGCCTGCAACGCGCGTTTGGGCCCCTGGGGGCAGCGCGACAGCAGGTGGGAGCGGCACCAGGCGCGCGTGGCGCGCGCTCTGCACAAAGTCTTGGATGACAGCTTCGTTTTCGGCGGGCAATACGGAGCAGGTGGAGTAGAGGAGCCGCCCTCCGGCCGCCAGCATCCCAAAAGCGGCGCTCAAGATCTCGCGCTGGGTTCGCGCGAAGCTTTCGATGTCTGCATGCCGGCGCAGCAGCTTGATGTCCGGATGGCGGCGGATGACGCCCGTCGCAGAGCACGGCACATCCGCCAGGATGCGCTCAAAGGGCCGGCCGTCCCAAAAGGCGGACGGGTTGCGGATATCAGCCACGATAAGCGTCGCCTGGCGGGATGAGCGCCTGAGATTCTCCGCAACGCGCACGCTGCGCGCACGGTCGACATCGACGGCCACGAGCTCGCCTAGAGCGCTCGTGTGCTCGAGGATGTGGCTCGTCTTGCCGCCGGGCGCGGCGCAGGCATCGAGAACCCGCATGCCGGGCCGCGCGTCGAGGATGCCCGCCGCGAGTTGCGCGCCCGCGTCCTGGACGGAAACCAGGCCCTCCTTGAAGCGGGGCAGGTCGGCGACGGCCATGGGGTGCTCGAGCTCAATGGCGGCAGGGGCCCAGGCGAGCGGGCGGCCCGCGATGCCGATGCGCCCGAGCTCTTCGAGGTACTGCGGTACCGTTGAGCGGCTCAAGTCCACCCGCAGGACGAGGGGTGGATGCTGATTTCCTCCGTCGAGAATCATCTGCGCGTGCTGCGGCCATGAACGCGCGAGCTCTTCGACGAACCACCCCGGATGCGCAGTCCGGCCCGCGAGGTCAGCATCAACGCGCTCAAGTAGACGCTTGCGCTCGGCGACGAAGCGCCGCAATACGGCGTTCACCAGGCCCGCGGCGGCGTGGCGGCCGATGAGCCGCGCGGCCTCGACCGCCAGGTGCACGGTAAGCTCGGGGGCGTTGCGCGAATACTCGATCTGATGGGCGCTTGCGATGAGTAGCGCGCGCACCTCCGGGGTGAGCTTCCCGGGTCGGTCAAGGAGCAATTCCAGGGCAGGCGCGAGGCGCAGATACCATCGCAGGCTCCCCAGCGTGATCGCGCGGACCGCTGCCCGGTTTGGCGATTCCTGAGACGCCGCGAGCGCCTTTTCCGACGATTGTCCCGCCGATGCAACAGCCGTCAATGCGCGTGCGGCTTCTGCCAGGGCCATTGCACCCGGCGGGGGTCCCGCTCGCACGGCGACGCGTTCATCGACAGACATGATGGTCACTGGCCCAGCCGCTCGCCCAGTAGCGCGCGGCTGCCGGCGAATTCGCGCGCGCTCACTGCTCGCCGTCCCGGGCGCTGCACGTGCGTCAGCGCGAGGCAACCTGTCCCGCACTGCACGGCGAGCGCATCGTCGAGCACAGCGGTAACGGTACCCGGGAGCGCAGCAGGAGGTGCCGCACCGTCATGGATGCGGGCGGCGAGGATGCGCAGCTGATCGTCCTCAAAGCGGGTCTGGGCCATGGGCCAGGGATTGAAGGCCCGTATCTGTCGATCGATCTCGATGGCGCTTCTTGCCCAATCGATGATGGCCTCGGACTTGGCGATCTTCGCGGCGTAGCTCACGCCTTCCCGGGGCTGCGGGGTCGGCTGCAGCAGGTCCGCGGCAAGCGCATCCAAACCCTCGAGAAGGATGCGGGCGCCGAGCGTGGCCAGTTCGTGGTGCAGGCCTCCGGAGGTGTCCGTCGCGCATATGCCAATGGACTTCTGCAGCAGTATGGGCCCCGCATCAAGCGCAGCCTCCATCCGCATGAGCGTGATCCCGGTCGTTGCGTCCCCGGCGAGCAGCGCCCGTTGAATCGGCGCCGCGCCGCGCCAGCGCGGCAGGAGCGAGGCGTGAATATTGACGCTGCCAAGGCGCGGGGCATCGAGCAATGCCTGCGGCACGATGAGGCCATAGGCGACCACCACCAGGACGTCCGCGCGCCAGCTCGTGAGCACATCGAGTGCGGCGCCGCCCTGCAGCGTCGGCGGCTGTAAGACCGGCACGTCGGCCGCGAGCGCCGCCTCCTTCACCGGGCTTGCGCTAACGCGCTGGCCGCGACCACGCGGCCGATCCGGCCGTGTGAACACCCCGACGACGGGGTGCCGCGAGCCGAGCAGGGCCTGCAATGCGGAGCGCGCGAACTCAGGCGTCCCTGCAAATGCAACGCGCAGCGCGGTCACGACGCAAACCTGCGCAAGGCGCGATTAATAGGCCCGCGCGCCCGCGCTCTCGCGCGCGCGCACGCTGCGCTCTTTGCGCTCCTTCTCAAGCTTCTTGCGAATCCGCTCGCGGCGCAGGTCCGAGAGATAATCAACGAACAGCTTGCCCTCGAGGTGATCGAGCTCGTGCTGCACGCATACGCTGAGAATCTCGTCGAAATCGCGCTCAAATACCTGTCCGGCGCGATCCTGCGCGCGCACGCGCACGCGCACCGCGCGCTGCACTTCTTCAAAGATGTCCGGCACGGACAGGCAGCCCTCCTCGACGCTGTTAACGCCCTCGCGGGTGAGGATCTGCGGATTGATGAGGACCAACGGCTGATCGCGCTCCGCGGAGACGTCGGCGACAATGACCCTCTGGTGCACATCGATCTGGGTCGCGGCGAGGCCAATCCCGGGAGCGGCGTACATGGTTGCTAGAAGGTCGTCGACGAGCCGGCCAAGCTCGGCGCCGAAGTCGGTCACCGGCTGTGCCTTGGTGCGCAGTCGCGGGTCGGGATATTCGAGGATGGTGCGCAAGGCCATGGTGTGACTCGTAATGCTCGTGTATTTGACTCGAAAATGCTGCTAATGTTCTGAAGCGTGAAGAGAAAATCGACCCGGCGTCGAGGGGTTTGGCACCGCGACGGCCGCCGTGATCCAGTGCACAAAGTGAACATTAAGCCGTGTGCGCCGGACCTGACCCGATTATAACAGCGGGGTTGCCGGCCCCTCCCGGATGTAAGGAGCGGAGGATGTTTCCAAATCAATTACTTAAGGCTCGCCTCGGTGCGGGTCTGGCCGCATTGTTCATCGCGTTCGCCGGTTGCTCGGGGCATCGCGCGCGTGACGACGGTGCGCCTGTGGCGCCCATGCCGAGCGCGCCGGCGGCCACCGAGTCCACGGCTCCGCCCGACATGACCGCGACCGAAGCGGCGAGCTCCGAGGGCGGCCCGCAAAGCGCAGCCCCCGACTCAGGCGCGCCCCGACCCGCTCCGGTTATGAATCCGAGCGCGCCCAAGAATTACACCGTCAAACGCGGCGACACCCTATGGGGCATCGCCTCGATGTACCTGCGCGATCCATGGCTGTGGCCGGAAATTTGGTACGTCAACCCGCGCATCGAGAATCCGCATTTGATCTATCCGGGCGACGTGCTGGCGCTCGCCTACGGCGCGGACGGCCGACCACAGGTGCAGCTCGTCGAAGGCGGTCCTGCGCGTTTGGACCCGCGGCTGCGCAGCTCGCCGCTCGACGGCGCCATTCCGGTAATTCCCTATTCGGCGATCGCGGCCTTCCTGTCGCGACCTGCCGTATTGACCGTTGATCAGGTGCGCCATTCGCCGCACGTCGTGGAGTTCAGAGAAGAGCACCAAGCAGGCGGCACCGGACAGGAATTCTACGTGACTGATCTGAATGCGGCGCCGAACGCGCGTTTCACCATCATGCACGTCGGCGAGGCGGTGCACGACCCCGACACCGGCCACATGGTGGGCTATCAGGGCATCTACACCGCGACCGCCGTCATCACTCGACCCGGAAATCCCGCCAAGGGCCTGCTCACCGACTCCGCCCGCGAAACGCTGCGCGGCGATCTGGTGTTGGCCGCCACCAACGATACGCCGGCGACGCTCACCCTGCGCGCGCCGCACACCGATGTGCACGGACGCATCATCTCGGTGATCGAGGGAGTCCACGTTATAGGGCAGTACGACGTCGTCCTCATCAATCGCGGCACGCAAGATGGGGTCGGTGCCGGTGACATATTGGCAATAGACACAGTGGGCGCCGAAACGCGCGACGTCGGCACCGGCGAGGATGCGGCATATGGATTTGGCAGAGGCCGCGCCATACAGCTGCCCGATGAGCGTGCTGGCACGTTGCTGGTGTTCAAATCCTACGATCACATGAGCTATGGACTCGTGGTCGCAGAATCGACTTTCGTGCGCATGAACGACATCGTCCACAACCCCTGAAACCGGGCGCCCGCGCGCTCCTCCAGCCACCGCGCGGGCGCCGTTCTTGCGCGGTGTATTGGACACGGCGTGGGAAATACTGTTAGATGCGCTCGCTTTAGAAACCGCCGCCATGGGCGCTTTGCAGCGCCGATGTCGTTGATTCTAAAGGTCAAAAGGCGCATCGCGCCTCTCCTTGGGCGGCCACCGCGGTTCGCGTACCACAGATGATGACCGGCAGCGTTCTCGACATTCTGATCTACGTATTTGACCGCTACATGCTCGATGCGGCGCCTGAGGTGCCCGAGCGAGAGGATCTGGCGCGCGACCTCGCGTGCGTCGGTTTTGCCCATGAGAACGTCGAGCGCGCTCTCGATTGGCTCGCCGACCTCGCCTGCGTACGCGAGCGCGCCCTGCTCGACCCCGCCATCGACAAGAGCGCCCGTGCGGTGCGCATATTCTCCGAGGCCGAGTTGCTGCGGCTCTCGACCGAATGCCGCGGCTTTCTGCTCACTCTCGAGCGGCTGGGCGTGCTGCAGCCGTTGCAGCGGGAAATCGTGATCGATCGCATGATCGCCCTCGATGCCGACGAGCTCGACACGGAGCAACTCAAATGGGTCGTGCTCATGGTGCTCTCTAGTCAGCCGGGCCAGGATCTGGCATTCCAGCGGCTCGAGGATTGGGTATCGAACGCCAATGCGAGCGGACCGCATTGAGGCGCCGGCTGCGGCGGCGCGCATGAGCGAGAATCTCGTCATCGTGGAGTCGCCCGCGAAGGCGCGGACGATCAAGAAGTACCTGGGCAAGGACTTCGATGTGCTCGCCTCCTACGGGCACGTGCGCGACCTCGTGCCGAAGGAAGGCGCGGTCGATCCCGATCATGGCTTTGCGATGCAGTACCAGGAGCTCGAGAAGAGCGCGCGGCACGTCGATGCCATCTCGCGCGCACTGCGCAAGGCGAAGGCCCTGTATCTCGCAACCGATCCTGACCGCGAAGGCGAAGCGATCGCGTGGCACCTGCAGGAGATCCTGAAGTCGCGCGCGCAGCTCGTCGGCAAAAAAGTGCATCGCGTGGTGTTCTACGAGATAACAAAGAACGCCGTCCGCCAGGCGGTCGCCGAGCCGCGCGACCTGTCGCTCGAGCTCGTCAACGCCCAGCAGGCGCGGCGCGCGCTCGACTACCTCGTCGGCTTCAATCTCTCGCCGCTCTTGTGGAAGAAGGTGCGCCGCGGCCTGTCGGCCGGGCGCGTACAAAGTCCCGCGCTGCGCATGATCTGCGAGCGCGAGGCGGAGATCGCCGCATTCATTGCGCAGGAATATTGGACGCTCGACGGCGAAGGCGAGCATTCGCAGCAGCGCTTTCCGGTAAAGCTGATTGAATACCTGGGCGATAAGGTCGAGCAGTTCAGCTTTGTCAACGAGACTCAGGCGCGCGCGGTCGAGCGCGCCATAAAAGCCGCGGCGGGCGCAAGCGGCGCAAAAGCCGGCGAGTTGCGCGTGCTGTCGATCGATCGCAAGCAGCGGCGCCGCAATCCAGCCCCGCCGTTCACGACCTCGACTCTGCAGCAGGAAGCCGCGCGCAAGCTCGGCTTCAACGCGCGGCGCACCATGCGCCTCGCCCAGCAGCTCTACGAGGGCGTGGACATCGGCGCCGACGGCAGCGTCGGTCTCATCACCTATATGCGCACCGACTCCGTATCGCTCGCCGCGGAAGCGGTGACCGAGTTGCGCGCGGTCGCCGCCAAGCTCTTTGGCCCCGCAAGCGTCGCCGAAGAAGTGCGCGTCTACAAAACCAAGTCGAAAAACGCTCAGGAGGCGCACGAGTCCATTCGCCCCACGTCCGCGTCAATCACGCCCGCGGACATCGAGGGCAAGATCGATGCCGATCTGCATCGCCTGTACGCCCTCATCTGGAAGCGCGCGGTCGCCTGCCAGATGAGTCACGCCGTGTTTGACACCGTCGCCGTCGACCTCCTGGCCGGAGCGGACGGCCCCAAGCGCCACGTGTTGCGCGCGAACGGTTCGACCCTGGTGACGCCCGGCTACATCGCGGTGTACCAGGAAGGCACGGATGATTTGAAGTCGGACGACGACGATCACGTGCTGCCGCCCATGAATGAAGGCGAAGCGGTGGCGCTCACCGCGCTCACGGCCGAGCAGCATTTCACCGAGCCGCCGCCGCGCTTCTCGGAGGCCTCGCTCGTCAAGGCACTGGAGGAATACGGCATCGGCCGACCCTCCACCTACGCGACGATCATCTCCACCCTGCAGGATCGCGAATATGTAGAGATGGACAGCCGGCGCTTCATTCCGACCGACATCGGCAAGATCGTCAACCGCTTTCTCACCCAGTATTTTCAGCGCTACGTCGAGTACAGCTTCACCGCCGAAATGGAGGACGAGTTGGACGCGGTGTCGCGCGGCGAGGAAGACTGGAAAATTCCCCTGCAGAAGTTCTGGAAACCGTTCATCGATCTGGTCGAAAGCACCGACAAGAACGTGTCGCGCGAACAGGTCGCGCAGGCGCGCGAACTCGGCAAGGACGCGCACACGGGCAAACCCATCACCGTGCGCATGGGCCGCTTCGGTCCGTTCGTGCAAATCGGCACCAAGGATGACGCGGACAAGCCGCGCTTCGCAGGATTGCGGCCGGGCCAGAAGATGGACCTGATCACGCTCGCCGAGGCGCTGGAGCTGTTCAAGCTGCCGCGCACGCTCGGGACGAGCGCGGACGGTGCGCCGATTCTTGCCAATGTGGGGCGTTTCGGTCCGTACATCAAATACGGCCCGAAGTACGTGTCAATGAAGGACGATGACCCCTATACGGTGACCCTGGAACGGGCGCTCGAGCTCATTCGTCTGAAGCAGGAGGCCGACGCGAATCGCCTCATCCTCGACTACACCGACGCGGGCATCCAGGTGCTGAACGGCCGCTATGGCCCGTACATCACCGACGGCAAGAAGAACGCCAAAGTGCCCAAGGACCGCGCGCCGAAGTCGATCAGTCTCGAGGAATGCCGTCAGCTGCTGGAGGCGGCGCCTGCGCGCGGCAGCCGCTTCGGCCGCGGCAAGCGCGCCGGCGCACCCAAGGCCGCAGCCGCGAGCGCGCCCGCAGCAGCAACCGACGGCAGCGCGGCAAGCGCACCGCCCAGGCACCACAAGCGTGCAGCGCGCGGGGCCAGCGCAGCGCGGCCCGCGGCGGCGCGCCCGCAGACACGGCCGGTCACCGCGCATCCGGCGCCCGCGCGCGGCGCGGCGGCACGACCCGCAGCTGCGCGACCCGTCGCTGCGCAGGCCCGGGCGCGCGCTCCCTCTTTGAAGACGAAGCGCCCGGCGCGCGTTCTGAAAACGGCGACCAAGCGCGCACGCGTCAAATAGACCGATCGCGCGCGGCGCGCCGCCGCGGGCGCATCCGAGCCATGCGATGCAGTACCGACATAGTTTTCATGCCGGCAGCTTCGCGGACGTCCACAAACACGTCGCGCTGCTCGCGCTTCTGGCGGCTCTGCAGCGCAAGGACGGCGGTTTTCTTTATCTCGAAACCCACGCGGGCAGCGGCGCCTACGACCTAACGCGCCCGCGCACCGAGGCGATGCGCGCGGCGCAGAGCGGCCTTGCGCGCCTCGCCGCAGCATCCCCTGCAACGCCGGAGCTGCGCCATTATTTGGCGCAGCTGCAGCTCCTGCGCGCGCACCTGAACAATGCCAATGCCTATCCCGGCTCGCCGCTATTCGCAGCGGCGCAGCTGCGCCCGCAGGACCGTGCGGTGTTGCTTGAGATCGTGCCGAGCGAGGCGCGGGCACTCGCGCGCACGCTGCGCGGCTACGGGCGCGCGCGCGTCGCGGAGGCCGATGGATTCGAGCGGCTGCGCGCATATTTGCCGCCGCGGGAGCGGCGCAGCCTGGTATTGATCGATCCGCCGTACGAGGAACGCGCGGACTTCGAGGCCGTCGCGGCGGCATGCCAGGAAGGGCTGCGGCGCCTGCGCTCCGCGGTCATCGCAGCGTGGTACCCGATCAAGGATGTGCGTACGACGAGCGCGTGGTTGGCACGCCTGGCGGGCAGGATCGACTGCGAAAATACGGTGTCTGAATGGTGGCTCTATCCGCGCGATTCACGCGTGTCGCTGAACGGATCGGGACTGCTAATCCTGAACCCGCCGTACCAATTCGCCGCGCGCATGCATCAATGGCTGACCGAACTGCACGCGGCGTTCAACAGCGCAGGCGCCGGCGGCGTGAGCATCCGCACATTGGCGACCGAGGCCTAATGTGCCTGCGGACGAGCGTCACATTGTCGCACCGCGGCACTGGTCGGAACGCGTCGGACTGCGGTATAAGGACGCCATTGACGCCCACCCGATAGCAAATCATGCGCGTGCAGCGGCACTTTAAGCGACGCTTGCGGCCACTCTCCAGAGCGAATCGCCGGAGTGCCCAATGAACGCGCCTCCGGATCAATACGGAGTCATCGGCCATCCGATTTCGCACAGCTGGTCACCGTTCATCCACGGCCTGTTCGCGCGCCAGACCGAGCAGGCGATGGTGTACAGGCGCTTTGATGTGCCGCCCGCGAAATTTCGCCGCCATGTCATGCACTTTTTTTTGCACGGCGGGCGCGGATTGAATGTCACCTTGCCGCACAAGCTGGCAGCCGCCGGGCTCGCCAACGAGCTCACGCCGCGCGCCGAGCGCGCCGGCGCCGTCAACACGCTCATGATGCAGGGTGAGAACGAGATCATCGGCGATAACACCGACGGCGAGGGCCTGGTGCGCGACCTGCAGGACAACTGCGGCGTGCAGATCAAGGGCACTCGCATCCTGATTTTAGGCGCCGGCGGCGCCGCGCGCGGCGTGCTGGCGCCGCTGCTCGCGCTTGCGCCAAGCGAAATCGTGATCGCCAACCGCACCGAAGCGCGCGCCTGTACCCTCGCCCGCGAGTTCGCCGAGCTCGGCAATCTGATCGGCTGCGGCTTTGACTCCGCGCTGCTGACGCAATTCGACCTCATCATCAATGCGACCTCAGCAAGCACCGACGCTGACTCGCCCGTCATCCCTGCGACTCTGGTGAACGAGCGCACGATTTGCTACGACATGGCCTACAGCAAGGAGAAAACCCCCTTCGTGCGCTGGGCGCAGAGCCATGGCTGCGCGCGCGCTCTGCAGGGGTGGGGAATGCTGGTCGAGCAGGCTGCCGAATCCTTCAGCGTCTGGCGCGGCATCCGCCCGCAGACTGCGCCCGTCCTGCAAGCGCTCATCGCATCGTGACGAACTCTTCAGCGCTCGTCGGGTGAATCGCCACCGTATCGTCGAAATCGCGTTTGCGCGCTCCCATGCGCAAAGCGACCGCAAACCCCTGCAGCATCTCATCCGCCCCCGGGCCAATCACGTGCGCCCCGAGGATGCGCTCGTCGTCCCCGACCGTGACGAGCTTCATGTGCGTGTGCGGCTTGCGGATCGTCATGGCGTGGTAAAGCGGAACGAAGCTTGAGGAATAGATGCGCACGGCCGCGCCGTGCCGGGCGCGGGCCTGCTCCTCGGACAGGCCGACGGAGCCGATGGGCGGATGGCCAAATATGACCGTGGGTATGATGTCGTAATCCAGCCGCCGCTGCGGCTGCCCGCCAAAGAGCCGATCGGCAAGCCGCCTGCCCGCCGCGATGGCGACCGGCGTTAGCGGCATGCGGCCCGTAACATCCCCGATCGCGTAGATCCCTGCGGCGTTGGTCGCCTGGAAATCGTCGGTCGCAATGAACCCGTCGGTGCTCAGGTGCACGCCCGCGCGCGACACGGCGAGCTCCTCGACATTCGGCACGCGCCCCACGGCCCAGATGACAGTGTCGAGCGGCCCCAGGCGCCGGCCGTCGTGCAGCTCGGCCTCAAGGCCCCCCTGCGGCAGGCGCACGAGCTGCGCACCGCGGCAGCCCATCTGAATGTCGACGCCCATCTCGCGCAGCATCATGAGCGCCTGCTGCCCCAAGAGCGCATCGAATAGTTTGAGCACCTGCTGACCGCGGACGAGCAGCGTGACCTTGGATCCCAAGCCGGCAAGAATGCCCGCAAGCTCCACCGCGATATAGCCGCTGCCGGCGACGGCAACGCGCTCGGGCCGTTCTGCGAGTTCAAAAAAGCCGTCCGAGGTGATCCCGAGAGGCGCCCCCGGGATGCTCGGCAGGAGCGGTCTGCCTCCGGTGGCGATGACGATATGCGGCGCACCGAGCGTGCGCCCTGCCGCTGCGACGAGCTGCGGCCCGATGAAGCTCGCGCGCCCTTGAATGTGTTCGACCTTGCGGCTGGCGAGGTTGCGCGCGTAGAGGCCGTTCAGGCGCTCGACGTAGGCGTCACGCTTTGCCCTGAGAGATGCCCAGTCGTGCCCCGCGGGCGTCGGCCGAAAACCGTAATCGACGCCGTCGTTGAGGGCTTCGCGGATCTCCGACGCGTTCCACATGATCTTTTTCGGTACGCAGCCCACATTTACGCACGTCCCGCCCAAGCGGCCGGATTCGATGAGCGCCACGCGCGCACCGTATTCGGCGGCGCGCTGCGCGCAAGCGAGCCCGCCGCTGCCGCCGCCGATGACCAGGAGGTCAAATTGGTCCATTTAAGCTGCCCGGGGAGTTGCGCTGAAGTGGGCATGTTACATGCCTTCGGCGCCGCCTCAGCCAGCGCCGGCCCCGGGCATGCGCCGGATGCGAGGAGGCCTTAGAATGCGCCCCTTCAAGGATGGCTCAATCAATGCCTAACCCGCTCCTCGCCGACCAGACTCTGCCTGCCTTCACAAGCATACGGCCCGAACACGTGGAGCCGGCCATCCGGGAGCTGCTGAGCGTGAATCGCGCCCGCATCGAGGAACTGGCGGGAATGTCCGATCCGAGTTTTGCCACGCTCGTAGAGCCGCTCGAGGAACTCGACCACCGGGTCTCGCGCACCTGGTCGCCCGTCAGCCACCTGAATGCCGTGCTCAACTGCGAGCCCCTGCGCACGAGCTACAACGCCTGCCTGCCGCTCTTGTCCGCCTATCACACGGATCTTGCGCAGAACGAAGCTTTGTACAAAGCCTACCGCGCCATCCGCGAGCGCGAGGAACATGTTCTGGGTCCCGTCGAGCGCCGCGTGGTGGAGCACACCCTGCGCGACTTTCATCTTGCCGGCGTCGGACTCGACGCCGAACGCAAACAGCGCTTCAAGAACGTGCTCCTGGAGCTGACGCAGCTGCAGTCAAAATTCGAAGAGAACGTGCTGGATGCAACCAATGCCTGGAGCCACCACGTCACGGATGAGGCCGAGCTCGCCGGCCTCAACGAGACGATCGTGGCCCAGGGGCGCAGCCGCGCGCATGCCGAACGTCGTGAGGGCTGGGTGCTCACGCTCGACCAGCCGACCTACGTCGCGGTGGTTACGGACGCCGAATCCCAAAGCCTGCGGCGCGCCTTCTATGAGGCGTGGAATACGCGCGCCTCGGATCAGGGGCCGAGCGCCGGGCGCTGGAACAACACGCAGGTCATGGAGGATATCCTGAGCCGGCGTCACGAGGCGGCGCAGCTCCTGGGTTTCAAAAGCTACGCCGAATATGCGCTCGCCAAGCGCATGGCGCGCAGCGTCGAGGAGGTCCTGAAGTTTCTGCAGGAGCTTGCGCATACAGCCCGTGCAACCGCCGAGCGTGAATTCGCGGAACTGACAGCCTTCGCCGGCCGGCCCCTGGAGGCGTGGGACGTCGGCTTCTACGCCGAGCGGCTGCAGCGCAGCCGCTACGCGGTGTCGCAGGAGGAGTTGCGGCCCTATTTCTGCATGCCGCGCGTGCTGACCGGCCTCTTCGACGTCGCCGAGCGCCTGTTTGACATACGCATCCGCTCGCGCGACGGCGTCGCGCTGTGGCATCCGGATGTGCGCTTCTTCGAGATCGCGGACGCCGGCGGTCATGCGATCGGCAGCTTCTACCTGGACGCCTATGCGCGCGCCAACAAGCGCAGCGGCGCATGGATGGACGAGTGCATCGGCCGCAAGCATTTGACGGCGGGTTCGACTCTGCCGGTCGCGTACCTGGTGTGCAATTTTCTTCCGCCAAGCGGCGCGCAGCCGGCGCTCCTTACTCACGATGACGTATTGACGCTGTTCCACGAGTTCGGCCATGGCCTGCACCATCTATTGACCCGCGTCGACTACCCGAGTCTTGCCGGCATCAATGGCGTCGCGTGGGACGCGGTCGAGCTGCCCAGCCAATTCTTCGAGAATTACGCCTGGCAGCCCGATGTACTGCAGCGCATTTCCAGCCACGTCACGAGCGGCGCCTCGCTGCCCGCGCAATTGCAGGACCGCCTGATCCAGACGCGCAGCTTTCACGCCGGGTTGCAGATGGTGCGGCAGCTGGAGTTCTCGCTGTTCGACTTCAAGTTGCACGCGGGCTACGACCCGCACCTTGGCGGCCGCATCGCCGAGGTGCTCGCCGAAGTGCGCGCCGCGGTGGCCGTAACGCCGGTGCCGCAATGGAATCGCTTCGCGCACAGCTTTGGCCATGTGTTTGCGGGTGGCTACGCCGCCGGCTATTACAGCTACAAGTGGGCCGAGGTGCTCGCTGCGGACGCCTTCGGGGCTTTCGAGGAGCACGGGGTGTTCGACCGCGCAACGGCGCAGCGCTTCCTCGATGCGATCCTTGCCCGCGGCGGCAGTCGCGACCCACTGGATGCCTTCATCGAATTTCGCGGCCGCCGACCCAACATCCAGGCGCTGCTGCGGCAAAACGGCATCGAAGCTCCCGGCGACATCGCCGCATGAAAAGCCGCGCGCGCGTGCTCGCCGGACTTGCCGGCGCACTCGTTGTCGCGCACGTGCGGGCCGAAACGCTCTACGTCATCGATGAGCTCATCGTCAGCGTGAGCTCCACGGCAGACGAGGGCGGCGAGCGCGTCGCATCGATTAGAAGCGGGGACAGCGTGGAAGTGCTCGACCGGCACAACGCCTACGCGCACGTGCGCCTGCCATCCGGAACCCAAGGCTGGGTCAAGACATCGTACCTGTCCGCAGCATTGCCCCTGCAGCAGCAGCTGGCCGCGCAGACTGCGGAACTTGTCAAACTTCGTGCGGAAGTCTCGCGCCTGCAGGGCGAGGCAAATGCCGAGCGCTTGCCGCCCCCGGTTGCACGGCAGCTCGCCGTCGATCCGCCCGCCCCGTCTGCGGATATCAGCACCCCATTCGCGCGGCCGCTTTGGCAGTGGGCGCTCCTGTGCTGCCTGTCGGGCCTCGCCGGCGGTTTCGCTCTCGGCTGGCGCATGCTCGACCGGCGCATCCGCCGCAAGTACGGCGGGCTGCGCATCTATTGATGCGCACCGCGGAGCACCCTGCAGCCGATGCTTCGCCACCTCAATATTGACTTGCGGTATCGCAAGCGGCGGCGGGTGGGGGCGGCGGCGTTCACGCCCCGGGAGCACGGGTCGCCGCTGGCAACTTTTGACATATACAATGCGGGGCAAGCACTGTTTGCGCAGGAGAAATTGAAAATTGTGGGGCACGTCCCTGGCCTTATCGGCACGCTCTGCCTAGACTCGCGAATGATGAAGAGGCAACGGTTGCCTGCAGCGACGCATGAGCATAATAAATGAGCGGCGCGCGACGCAGCGATTTTGATGTCAGCAATACGGTGCAGGTGAGCTCCCCCGGTGCGGTGCTCGGCGCCGTCACGGCACTCTACAAAGAGACCTGGCCGGACACCTCCCTGCAGCCGCTGCAACACGCCTTTGATCACTTTGAAGAGCTGTTCGCGGGCCTCGTGCCGGGCTATTTCGGCGTCGACACCGTCTATCACGACCGGCAGCACACCCTCGACATCACGCTCGCCCTCGCGCGGCTGATCGTGGGCTACGAGCGCCAGCAAGAGCCGGCGGCGCGCCTGGGCGGCGAACGCGCGGTGGTGGGCGTCATCACCGGCCTCTTCCACGACGTCGGCTATCTGCGGCGCACGAATGAGGCTGAATCCCGCAACGGCGCCGAGTTCACACGCACGCACGTCTCGCGCGGCGCGCGCTTCCTCGCGCAGTACCTGCCGAGCGTGGGCCTTGAATCCTGGGTGCCGGTGGCAACCCAGATCGTGCATTTTACCGGCTACGAGGTGCCGTTCTCGCAGATCAACGTCACCGACCCGCGCGACATCGCGCTCGGACACATGGTGGGCACCGCCGACATGATCGCGCAGATGGCCGACCGCTGTTATCTGGAGAAATGCCGCGACCGCCTGTACGCCGAATTCGTGCTCGGCGGCGTGGCGCTGCCCATCGCCGCCAACGGCGGCCGCGAGGTCAAATACGCCTCCGGCGTCGATCTGCTGCGCCAAACACCGGAATTCATCTCCGAGGTACGCAACAAGCGTCTCGACGGCGAGTTTCACCGTGCCTATCGGTATCTCGAGATTCTGTTTGACGGTCGCAATCCCTATATGGAATCGATCGACCGCAACGTCGCCTATCTGCGCCAGATCCTGCGCAGCGAGAATTGGATTCTCCTGCGGCGCAATCCGCCGATCTTTGCCGCCTTCGACGATCCGATGTCGACCACCCGCACGCTGCTCCTGGGCTACATCAAAAAGGCCTGGGCGGCGAATTGATGCGCGGCGGATCGATGGCGGTCACGTACCGCGCATAGATTTCCGGCAGGCGTGCGAGTACCGCCTCGCGGCCGTGGATCGAGCTCGCGGCGAGCGCCGCAGAGAGAATCTGCGGCGTGAGCGCAGCGAGCGCAGCTTCTGCCACCGGTGCGAAGCTCAAATGCCAGGGCTCCGGCTGCACGCCACCGCGGTCGGTGGTGTAGGGCCGGAAGAATCCAAACGTCCCCATGTTGGCCGCGAGCCACGCGTCGAGCCGCGCGAACGGGCCGTTGCGGGCAAACTCCGCGGGCACCAGCTGCGGTCGGTAGTCGGGGGCAACGGCCGCGCGATCGACGACGTCCATATCAGTGCCCCAATGATGGCGGCTCGCACCGGGCAGCGCCGACCAGATGAGAATGGCATCGATGAGAGCGTCCGCGCTCAAGTGCGCGTGGGTGAGCGCGCGCCCGTCGCGGTCGAGGAGCTGCCGCTCGCCGTCGTACTTCGCATTCCACAGCACAAGCTGCCGGTCAAAGTCGCGGAAGCTTGAGACGATCGCAAGTTCGATGCCCGCGGTGCGCGCGGCCGCGCGCATGGCAAGCGCCTGCAGCGCCGCCTCGTGGTGCAAGATGCAGCCAAGCTCGGGAATTTCCCGCACGTGGGTGTTGGAGCGGCCGGTCAGCTCAAGGCTATTGAACATTTCCTGACTGATTCTAGAGGAACGCCGCTTATAGGGCTTGTTATGGGGCAGGCGGGTAGCCGAGGGAACCCCCCGCGGGTAAGATCGTATCCAAATAGAGGGGCCGGCTGGCGCGCGCACTTAACGCGCGCTGGCGCAACATCGTGAGTGCCGTCAGCTTAAAGATCAAATACGCAAGTGCCGCCTTTCTGGCAGTAGTGCTGGGGGCGCTGTTTGTCGGCGCGCTGCTCGCCTGGCAGCACCGCAGCGACTCACAGCAGCAGGGCGATCTTGCCAGCAACTACGCGCGCCAGGGAGTCGCGCGCGAGCTGCAGGCGCGGGCCCAGACCTCGGCGCGTTATGTCGCGGATGCAGCCGCCGCGGCGCTCGCAAGTTCCGACCCGTCAAGCCTTGCACAGCGGCTGCAACCCTTCCTCGATGACCCGACGGTGGCAGCCATTACCGTGCGCGACACCTCCGGCGCGACGCTCTTTGACTGGCGTGCGCCGCCGTCCACCACACCCAGCCTGCAACGCCAGGCGGTCGAGCCCGTGCGCACGATGGTCGAGAGCATTCCGGGCGCCGCGACTCCGCGAACGCTTGGAGAAGCGCAGGTGCAGCTCGTTGAGGCCGCACCCCAGCGCGGCAGCGCTCTGGCGGAGCTGCTGTCCGACCTGCGCCAGGCCGAATTCCTGAGGACGCTGTATCTTGCCGGGGCGCTGGTCGCCGCGGGCGCCTGCGTGGCGGCGATATTTGGCTGGCGTGCGGGACGCAGGATCGAGCGGCCGCTCGGCGCGCTCATCCGCAGCGCCGACCGCATTGCGCAGGGGGACTACACGCGGCCGCTTGACGTGCTGCGCCGTGATGAGCTCGGTGATCTGCAACAGGCGCTCGAACGCATGCGCGGCAAGCTGCGTCAGACGACGATCAACAAAGACTACCTGTATAGCGTTCTGAACAGCATGACCGATGCTGTGTTTGTCACCTCGCCCGACGGCGTCATCAAGATGGCAAATTCCGCATCGCGGCGGCTGCTTGGCTTCAGCGAGGAGGAATTAATCGGGCGCGCCATCAGCGCGGTGCTCGATGAGCGCGAGCGCCAGGGATTTGACCTGCATCAGGCGGCGCAGCAGACGTGCGAAACCGTCATGCGCACCAGAAACGGCCAGACGATTCCGGTCGCCTTCACAGGCTCGCAGATTGCAAGCGAAGACCCGCAGTTCCAGGGATGCATCTTCGTTGCGCGCAACATTACCGACCGCAAGCGCGCCGAGCGCCGCATCCGCTATCTCGCCCGCTACGATGCGCTGACGAAGTTGCCGAACCGCATGCAGTTCCATCATCTGCTGCAGCAGGCCCTCGCGCGCAGCCTGCGCAGCGGCCACGTGGTGGCGCTCCTGTATCTCGACATGGACCGCTTCAAAGAGGTCAACGACACGTTTGGCCACGGCTGCGGCGACCGCCTGCTCGAGATTTTGGCTGAACGTATGCCGCGCGTGCTGCCGAAGGACACGACTCTCGGGCGCCTGGCGGGCGATGAGTTCGCGCTCTTCGTCGATGGCTTGCCCGCGGATGTCGACAACCGCGGCCCGATCGCGCACCTCGCGCGTTCCATCCTTACCGAGGTGAGCCGCGCGTTCCAGTTGAACGAGCACGAGGTCTTCCTGACAGCGAGCATCGGCGTCGCATTCTGCCCGCGCGATGCGGAGAACGTCATCGACCTCATCCGCAACGCCGATGCGGCCATGTACTACTCCAAACAGAACGGCGGCAATACGTTTGCATTCTATTCACCGGAGATGAATGCGGCGGCGGTCGAGAGGCTCATGCTGAAGAGCAAGCTGCGGCGCGCGCTCGAGCGCGACGAGCTCGTGATCCGCTATCAGCCGAAGGTCGACCTGCGCAACGGCCGCATCATCGGCGCCGAGGCGCTCCTGCGCTGGCGCCTGCCGGGGCATGGCGACATCCCGCCCTCGCAGTTCATTCCGCTCGCCGAAGAAACGAGCCTCATCCTCGATGTTGGGGAATGGGTGCTGAACCGCGTCTGCCGGGACTATCGCCAGATGCAAAGCGAAGTGGCGGACCCGGGCCGCATCTCGCTCAATCTGTCGCTGAAGCAGCTGCGCCAGGCGAGCTTCATCCTGCGCTGCCGCTCGGTATTCCGCCGCCACGGGGTCTCACCCACCTCCTTCGAGCTCGAGATCACCGAGACGACATTGATGGCCGACGCCGCACGCACCGTGCGTCTCCTTGATGAGCTCTATGCGATGGGCCTGCATCTGTCGATCGACGACTTCGGCACCGGCTACTCTTCTTTGTCCGCGCTGCAGCAGTTTCCAATCGGTACGCTCAAGATCGACCAGTCCTTTGTGCGCGACGTCAGCGACGATGCGGGCGATGCGACCATCGTGCGCACCATCATCGACATGGGGCGCAGCCTCGGCATGGAAGTCGTCGCCGAGGGAGTCGAGTCCATCCGCCACCTCGACTTCCTGCGCAAGCACAACTGCCATTACGGACAGGGCAAGATCTTCGGCGAGCCGTGCACGGCCGAAGACCTGCTCGCGCTCCTGAAGCGCCAGGCCGCCGGCACACTGCCCTTCGCCCATCTGCTGCCGCAGGCGGAAGGGCTCTCAAGCCGCAGCGCCTAAGTCGCAGCCGGCAGGCGACCCATCGCCATCGCATCCAGGTCGCGTCTGCTGTGGAGGCTTGCGCTGCTCGCGATCGTCGCCGCGTGGGCCGGCACGGCACTCTGGCAGGCGATGAAGCCGATGCCCCCGGGCACGGACGTCGCCACCGCCACTTTTGCCGTTCCGGCAGCGCAGGTCGGATTCATCGCGGATACGACGGCGGCGGACGCCTACGGGCGGCCGCTCGTCTCACAGGCGATCTTCGACCAGATGCTCGCGGTCGTGCACGCGGCGCGCAAGTTCATCGTTCTGGATTATTTCCTCTTCAACGACGAGGCTGCCACCTCTTCCGAGACCGCAGTGCCGATCCGCGCATTATCGAAGGAGCTGCGCGATGCGCTCCTGGCGCAGCGCCGCGCCTACCCCGCGCTGCGCATCCTGTTTGTCACCGACCCCATCAACACGGCAGACACCGGCCTGCCCTCGAACGATTTCGCGATGCTGCGCGCCGCCGGCGTCGATCTGGTGGTGACCGACCGTCGACGCCTGCGCGATGCGAGTTTTCTGTGCGCCAATCTTTGGCGCATGACGATCGGCCGCTGGCGGGGGCACGGCAGGCTTGAGAGTGCCAATCACCGCCGCACGCTGATCGCCGACGACGGCCGCGACGGGCTGGTCGGCATCATCGGCTCGGCGGATCCGCGCGATGCCAGCAGCACGTATTCGAATGTGGCGGCGAAATTGACCGGCCCGCTGCTCGCGCCGCTACTGGCGAGCGAGCTTGCCATCGCGCGCTTTTCCGGCTGGAGCGGCACCATCGGCCCGGCACCGGGGCCGCCGCCCAAGGGCGCTGCGGTGTTTGACGAGCGCGCCGCGAACATCAGCATCGCAACCGAAGGGGCCATAGACGCAAGCCTGCTCGAGCACATCAATGCCGCCGTGAATGGCGACGCCATCGACATCGCGATGTTCCACATCGCCGACCGCGCCGTCATCGAAGCGCTGCTCGCCGCGAACGCGCGCGGCGTGCACGTGCGTCTCATTCTGGATCCGGACAAGGACTCCCAGGGAATATCAGGCATTCCCAACGGTCCGGTCGCAAGCGAACTTGTGACCGCGAGCGACGGCGCCATTCACGTGCGCTGGTATCGCACCCACGGCGAAGAATTCCACGCCAAACTCGTGATGATCTACGGTGCGACGCGGCTGTGGGCCACTCTGGGCTCGGCCGATCTCACCCGGCGCAATCTCGCCGACTATGACCTGAACGCCAACGTCGCGATTGAAACCGGAGCCGGCATGTCGCTCGCGCTGCAGATGCGTGACTACTTCGAGACGCTGTGGAGCAATCGCGCACTGCAGGGGGTTGAGTACAGCGCCGACTTTGGCGTGTACGCCGACCCCTCCCAGGCGCATTACTGGCTCTACCGCCTCATGGATTGGACGGGACTTGCGAGTTTCTGACCGCGGCAATGCTGTGCGCGGTCACTTCGCTCAAGGCTGCATTGGCCGCCTCTTCGAAAGCTGCCACGACCGCGCCCACCCGGTTCGCGCTCGCCACCGCCGCGCCTTGCGCGCTGAAACTTGCGAGCAGCATCTGGTCACCGCGCCGGCCGAATGCGCAGTCGAATGCGACTTGCGCAGTAGGCGGCGCGGAGTCGCTCGTGTACTCGGCCTCGAAGCGGCGAATCGCGATCTGCAGGAAATATTCGCTGGAGATTGCGCTGTCAGAACCGGTCACCGCCGCCCAGTCGCCGGTCGCGCGCAGCCGCTCGACCGCCAGCGCCTCGACCACGCGCGGCAGCTCCTCGGGCCACTGACTTGCCGCGTAGTAGCTCATGCGGTGGTCGGGCTGCACGATGACGATATGGTCGGAGCCCAGGCCCGGAGCGGGCAGCGGCCGTGCGACGCGCAAAGTCCCGGCGGCGGGCTTTGCTGCGACCATGCTCGGCACCTGCGGCGCAAGCGCGCGCAGGAAATAGGTCTGCGCGGGCGGAGCATTGCTGCGCAGTCCACCTGAGCAAGCCGCTGCGAACAGCAGCATCATCACGGCAATGCCCCGCTTCATGGAGGAATCTCCAGGCCCTGCGCTTTCGTCTGGTAGAGAAGGCGCGACGGATTGTCGCGCAGCTCGCGCGACAGTTCGCGTAATTCGACCGCGGCGCCGCGGCCTTCGCGCAGCAGCTGCTCGAGCTCCGGCAGGCCTTCGCGCGCAAAGATCCGCACGTCCTGGCGATTATCCTGCGCCAACGCGTCGAATTTGGCGCTGGTGGCGGAGAGGCTGTCGGCAACCGCGCGCACGTGCTCAAGCGCGGTCAAGAGTTCAGGTCCAGCGCGATCGGTGAGCGAGTGCACGCTTACGGCGGCGGAGCTGATCTCGGTCGACGCGCCGCGCAGATCCGCCGTCAGGCCCCGGATATCGCGCAGCGCACTCGGCAGTTGCGCGGTCGCCGCACTGATGTTGGTGAGGGCCCCGTCGATGGCGGCGATGTTCTGATCAGAGAAAATCCGCGCGAAGCGCGCGGAAACCTCGCCCACCGTGGTGACGAGGACGGGGAGGCTCGCGAGGAACACGTCAAAATTCGAGCGCGTCGAGCGAATCACCGGATACTCGAGACTCGGGACCGCTTCCTCAAGCTTGCGGCCCGCGGGGCTGACGATGAGATCGATGTACAAAAGACCGGTCACGCCCTGCAGGGAAAGTTCCGCCAGAGTCGATGCAGCCACTGGCGCGCTCGAGTCGATGTCGACCACGACTTCCACGCGGCTCGAATTGCGCGGGTCGATAGTCATGCGCACGACGCGGCCGACGTCGACGCCGAGATAGCGCACCGGAGCACCGCGCGCAAGCCCGCTCACGCTGCCGTCGAAGTACACCTCGTAGCGCGTGTAGTTGCGCTTCTCGTGGCCTTCCGCGTACCAGTAGACGAACAGCACTGCCATCGCGAGCACCAGCAACACGAAGGCCCCGACGGCTGCGTAGCGTGCTTCACGCTCCATGTTTTGCCTCCCGCGCCTGCGCGCGCTCGCCGTGGAAGTAGGCCTGGATCCAGGGGTTCGGATGATCGACGATGCGCGCGAGTGTATCCACTTCCATGCGCGTGTCGACCAGCACGCCGACACGATTGCAGTTGCGGAAGATGGAGTCCAGATCGTGCGTGACCATGACGACGGTGAGCCGCAGCTCACGATGCAGATTGTGCAACAGGTCATCGAAGCCGGCAGCGGCGATGGGATCGAGGCCCGAAGTGGGCTCATCGAGGAACAGCAGCTGTGGATCAAGCGCCAGTGCCCGCGCGAGGGCTGCGCGTTTCACCATGCCCCCGGAGAGCTGCGCCGGATACTTCTGCGCCGCATCCGCCGCCAGACCGACAAGACGGATCTTGAGCATGGCAAGCTCATCGAGTGCCTGCAGCGGCAGCTGCAGATGCTCGATCATCGGAAACTGTACGTTCTGCAGAACGGTGAGGGAGCTGTAGAGCGCGCCCCCCTGGAAGGTCACACCGTAGTCAGCCTTGACGGCGCGCAGCTCGGCATCGGTCAGCTGCGCAAGATTGCGCCCGCCGATCGACACGACGCCCGCTTGCGGATGCTGCAGGCCGAGGATGGTCCGCAGCAGCACGGATTTGCCCGCACCTGAACCGCCGACAATGCCGAACACGTCCTCGGCGTAAACCTGCATGTTGAGGCCGTCGTGAACCACCTGCCTGCCGAAGCGGTTGACGATGCCGCGCACTTCGAGAACGACGCGAGGCTCCTCGGGCATCAGATGTTGATCTCCATGAAGAGGACGGCAAAGAGCGCGTCCGCCAGAATTACGATGAAGATGGATTGCACGACCGCAACCGTGGTCAGCCGCCCGAGCTCGCGCGAGGAGCCGGTCACCTGCAGGCCGCGGTAGGTGCCTGCGAGCGCGATCAACATGGCGAAGACCGGCGCCTTCATCACTCCCACCCAAAAGGTCCAGGGGGAGATCGACTCGCTGACGCGGTGCAGATACTGCGTGAGCGGAATATCAAGGAGAAACCGGCAGAGGATCGCGCCGCCGGCAAGGCCGATCGCATCGGCGATGACGGTGAGCAGCGGCAGCGCGATCGCAAGGCCGAGGATGCGCGGCACCACCAGAAGCTCGAAGGGATCGGCGCCCATGGCATACAGCGCATCGACCTCCTCATTCAGGCACATGGTGCCGATTTCGGCCGCAAACGCGCTTCCCGACCGGCCCGCGACGATGACGGCAGTGAGCAGTACGCCCAGCTCGCGCAGCACGCCGATGGTCACCAGATCCACCACAAATATCTCGGCACCGAATTTTTGCAGCTGCTGCGCGCTCAGGAACGCGACGATGACACTGATGAGGAATGCAATGAGCGCCACGATCGGGATCGCGTTGACGCCGGTATCGTAGACGTGCCGTGCGATCGATGCCGGGCGCAGCCGTTTGAGGCTTCCCGACGCCGCCAGCATCGCAAGTATCACCCGCCCGAGAAAGGCAAGCCCCGCGCGCGCATCACGCACGGCGCGTACGGTGTAGCGTCCGAGCTCGGTCACGGGCTCAAGGTGGAATTCGTGGGCCTGCGCCCCAGGGGGCGCCTGGAAGGGATCTCGCGCGAGCGCATCATCGAGGACCTGCAGCTGCTCGGGAAGTGCGCCGCGAAAGCTCACCGTGACGCCGGCCTTCTCGGCGCCGGTGATGAACTCGCGCAGCCGCCAGGCGCTCGACAGATCGAGGAGCACGAGATCCTGCGGGGCGATCGTGAGCGTGCGCACGCCCGTGAAGTCGAGCGCAGTCAACTCTGCGCCGATTTCGTGCAGGCGCAGGGCACGCCACTCACCCTTAAGAGCAAGCTCAAGGCTGTCGGCGCTGCGCCTCGCGGCAAGATAGGTGCTCAATTCTCCCCGGGGATTCTGCGGGACTTTTTAAGGCGCGCGCATCTATCGCCCGTTCTGCAGATGCGCTTCGAGAAACCAAAGATTCTTGTCGACCTTGCGCGATATCCCGGTGTACAGATCGGCCGTGTCGGCATCTCCCTGCTTGCCCGACTCATCGATCCCCTTGCGGATTTTCTTGCCAAACTGCGCATGCGCCGCGGCCAGCGCATCCACGTGCTGCAGGCCGTCGACAATATTCTCCGGGTAGGGCGCGAGTGTGGATGCGCGCGCCACGGCCGCGATCGTGCCATAGGCCGTGCCGCCGAGCGCCGTGATGCGTTCCGCCAGCTCGTCGATATGCTCCTCAACGCTCTCGGCTATCTTGTCGAAGAGCTCGTGCGGCGCGATGAACTGCGGACCCTTGACGTTCCAATGTGCGTGTTTGGCCTGCGCGCCCAGGTCGATGGCCTCCGCCAGCCGCGCATTCAATGATTCAATGACCTTGGCGCGGGTGCGAGCCGGCAGGTCGTTGCGCGTGTCATGCATGGCTGCTCCAGAATCTTTCCTGCAGGCAGCGGATTCTGCGTCAAACAACGCTGCGACACCAATCGCCAGAATAAATGGAGTAGATAGGTGCGCTTGATCGTCTGCGCTCAACTCTCGGTCTGATGACGGCGGATGCGAATCGTCAACCACACAAGCGCCACCGTTACCGCAAGTCCCAACCACAGATCGATGTTCGCAAGTGCCGTCAACGGCTTCAGCCTTTCGATCATCGCCGCGGCATGCTCTCCGCCAGAGCCTGCCTTGTCCGCCGCATGTCCGACGAAACCTATCGGCACCTTGCCGCTCAAGCGGTAGCCGAGAAGCGCGGCCACGTAGTGCGTGCCGAAGGCGATCTTCTCAACGAGCATGGCAGCCAGCGGCGGCAGCACGGCCCAGAGAAACGCGCTGCGCTTAGCCCAGGCTGAAACCAGCAGCAGGTAAGCGGCGAGCGGCGCGTACCAGAGCACGAGCATGACGAGCGCCGCCAGGATGAGGCCCTGCGTGCGCAGCCAGGTCTGCAGGTCCCAGCGCAGGAACGCGCCCATCATCTGCGCGCCGTGAAAACGCACCGCGAGAATTGCGGTGGCGGCGACGTCCGTGAAGAGTGTTAGCACGAACACGCCGAGCGGTATGACGGCGAGCGCCACCAGCAGCTTCGACAGCACGGTCTGCGCATCAGACACGGGGAGCGACTTCCAGAACAGAATGCTGCGGTCCTTGCGCTCGGCGAACAGGCAGTCGATCAGATAGTAGGGCAGCAATACCGACAGCAGCAGAAACTGCGGAACGGTCATGGCGGAATGAAAGAGCGCAAAGAGTCCCAGGTATTTCTCCGGCGTGGCTATATCTTCGGGATCTATCTGCACAGAGGCGTGCGGGAACATCGCGGCAATCACGATCAGGCCCGCGATCACGAGCGGCACCACCCACAGGAAGCGATGCTCCCACAGCTCGCGGCGAATCAGCATGGGCATGATGTTCATGCGGCCTCCCCCTGCATCTTCGCGACAAACAGGTCCGCGATGCTCGGCGTGCGGATCTCCCCGAACTGCTGCAGCTCCTCGGGCGCGCGGCCGTCGAAAAACAGGGCGACGCGGCCGAACACCTCGCGTTCGTAGAAGGGCTGCAGCTGCCGCGCCAGGCGCGCCTGCTCCGTGGAGGCGGTCAGCTGCACGTAACGTGCGCCGAGATCTTCCACCGAGGTCGACAGCACGATGCGGCCGCGTTGAATGAAGAGCACGTCCGTCAAGAGGTTCTCAATTTCCTCCACCTGGTGAGTGGTGACGAGGATGGTGCGCTCCTTGTCAAAATAGTCGTTGACGAGCGTGTCGTAGAACTGCCGCCGGAACAGCAGGTCGAGGCCGAGAGTCGGCTCATCGAGCACCAGCAGACGCGCATCGATGGCGAGGATGAGCGCCAGATGCAGCTGCGTGACCATGCCCTTGGAGAGCTCGCGCACGCGGCTCGTGCTTTTGATGTCGGTTTTGCTGAGGAAGCCTTCGGCGCGCGAGCGGTCGAAGCGCGGCTGCACGGCCGCCACGAAATCAAGCGCCTGGTGCACACGCAGCCATCTGGGCAGGACCGCGACGTCGGCTATGAAGCACACGTCGCGCATCAGGGAGTCGCGCTCGGTATAGGGGTTCTTCCCCATGACAGTGAGCTCGCCCTCGAAGTGGGTGAGCCCGAGGATTGCCTTCAGCGCCGTCGTCTTGCCAGCACCATTGGGTCCGATAAGGCCGACGATCCTGCCGGCCTCGATGTCCAAGTTCACCCCGTCGAGTGCCCGCACGCCGCGGTAGCTCTTGGCGAGCGCGCGCGCCTTAATGATTTGAGTCATCGTTCTGTCCTGCTGTGGAAGGCCAAGGTGTGCTGGGAGCCGCGACGCCGCTTTGCAGCAGGTCGGCGGGCGAGAGCCCGAGCCGCTGCATGGTGGCGTATACCTTCGGCCAAACCTCTGCGAGGAAGCGCTGACGCTCGTCGGTCATCAGTGCCTGACGGGCGCCGGGGCTTACGAACATCCCCAGCCCGCGGCGCTTCTCGACGAGCTTCTCGTCGACGAGCTTCTGATAGCCCTTCAGCACCGTCAGGGGATTCAAGCGAAACTCGGCGGCGACACTGCGCACGGAGGGCAGCGGATCGCCCTCCCGGAGCGCTTCCTCAAGGATCATCGCAACGATGCGGTCGCGCAGTTGCCGGTAAATCGGCAGGCTGTCATCCCATTGCGGATCCATTGGTTTGCCTTGGGCGGCCGTGGCGCTTGTCTAGCCCACTAATGTAGCAGAGCGCCCTGACACAGCCGCGCCGAAGGGCGCGAGCGGCGCGCCGCCATGCGCACTCTCAACGCTGAGCGTGGGGTGCGTGTCGCCCGCCATCCCATAGACCACGGCGGTGGATTCCACAAAGGACCAGCTAAAGCCCACGGTAAGGGCGATGGAGGCAGCGGCGCAGGCCAGGACCTTAAGTCCGAAGGAATTCGAGAGGTTGGAAGCTTTCATGACGTTCTCCAGTTTCGTGGGGTCTGCGATATGCATCACCCCTGTGGTGTTGTATCTAACTACAACACTAGTCATGTGTCAACCCCTGGTGTGAAATTATTTTCGAAGACCGGGGCACGATCGTTTCCCGCCGCGCGGACGTAGAATCCGCCCCTCCTGCATCCCCTTTCCTGCGCGGAGCTCTTCATGAAGCAAGCGGTCAATGTCGCGATCACGGGCGCGGCCGGCCAGATTGGCTATGCCCTCGCCTTTCGCGTGGCTTCAGGGCAGATGCTCGGGGCGGCAACCCCGGTCAGGCTGCATCTGCTGGAGGTTCCCGCGGCTTTGGCGGCGCTTCAAGGAGTACTCATGGAGCTCGCGGACTGCGCGTTTCCGACGCTTCAGGAGGTCATTGCAACGGACGATCCGGCGGTTGCCTTTCGCGATTGCGACATCGCTTTGCTCGTGGGCGCGCGCCCGCGTGGCGCGGGCATGGAGCGCAAGGATCTGTTGCTCGCCAATGCGCAGATTTTCAGCGCCCAAGGCCGGGCGCTCGATCAGGCGGCGAAACCCAATGTGAAAGTGCTGGTGGTCGGCAATCCGGCCAACACCAACGCGCTCATTGCACGAGCCAATGCCAGAAGCATCAATCCACGCAATTTCACCGCCATGACGCGCCTTGATCACAACCGCGCGGTCGCTCAGCTCGTCGCCAAGACGGGCGCGCCGGTCACGGCCATCCGCCGCATGAGCATCTGGGGCAATCACTCATCGAGCCAATACCCGGACATCAGCCATTGCCTCATCGAGGGTGAGCCGGCCGCAGCGCGGGTTGAGCGCGCCTGGGTTGAGGGCAGTTTCATTCCCACCGTGCAACAGCGCGGCGCCGCCGTCATCAAGGCGCGCGGTGCCTCCTCGGCCGCGTCGGCGGCATCGGCCGCCATCGACCATGTGCACGATTGGGTGCTCGGCAGCGCAAGCGGCGACTGGGTGAGCATGGCCGTGCCGTCGGATGGCAGCTATGGGCTTGCCGAGGGCGTGATCTACTCTTATCCCGTCACATGCAAAAGCGGCGACTATCACATTGTCCAGGGGCTCTCGATTGACGCTTTCAGCCGCGCGCGCATCGATGCCAGTCATGCCGAGCTCCTCGAGGAGCGCGACGGTGTCCGTGATCTGCTGCCCTGATCATTCTGCAGCGCGCCGCCGGATGTGCCGCCTGATGTGCGCGCTCATGCTCGCGCGGACGCACGCGGCGAGATGATCGCCGTAATCATCACCATCGTGCTCGTGGCGGCAGCCGTCTATGCCGTCACGCAGATCGGTGGAGTCATTGCGCTGGTGTTTGTTGCCGCGGTGCTGCTCCTCGCCTACCGGCGCCTGTCGCTCCTGGTCTTCACGCTGACCTTCACCGTTCTCCTCGGCAGCTACACGCAGTTTGGCACCGCCGGCACGCCCGCCGCCGTGTGGAAGGGCTTTCTATGGATCCTCATGGGGCTCCTGTGGCTCGTCAATATCGTGCCGCTGCGCAAGAGAGTCATCACGCGGCCCTTCATGAAGACCTATCTCAAACTTCTGCCCACGATGTCGCAGACGGAAAAAGAGGCTCTGGAAGCGGGCACCGTGTGGTGGGATGGGGAACTGTTCACCGGCGCGCCGCGCTGGCAAAAGCTGCTCGCTGCGCAGGCGCCGCAGCTGTCGGCCGCGGAGCAGGCGTTCCTCGATGGCCCGTGCGAGGAGCTGTGTCACCTCATCGACGACTGGGACATTACCCATCGGCGCGCCGACCTGCCGCCGCACGTATGGGAGTTCCTAAAATCTCGCGGCTTCTTTGCGATGATCATCCCCAGGCAGTACGGCGGCCTTGCGTTCTCCGCTTACGCCCACTCCTGCGTGCTGGCGAAAATCGCAAGCCGCAGCGCCACGGTCTCCTCCACGGTCGCGGTGCCCAATTCCCTCGGGCCCGCGGAGCTGCTGCACCACTACGGCACGCAGGAGCAGAAGAACTATTACCTGCCGCGCCTCGCCCGCGGCGAGGAAGTGCCCTGCTTTGCGCTCACCGGACCACGCGCCGGCTCCGATGCCGCCGCCATTCCCGATACCGGCAGCGTCTGCCGCGGCCTGTGGATGGGTCGGGAGATCATCGGCCTCAAACTCAACTTTTCGAAGCGCTACATTACGCTCGCGCCCGTCGCAACCGTCATCGGCCTTGCGTTTCGCATGTTCGATCCGGAGCGGCTGCTCGGCGGGGAAGTGGATCTGGGCATCACCTGTGCGCTCATCCCGCGCGCAACCGCGGGCCTCGTGATCGGCCGGCGGCATTTCCCGCTCAATGTCCCATTCCAGAACGGCCCCATCCAGGGTAAGGATGTATTCGTGCCGCTCGATGTGCTCATCGGCGGCGCCAAGATGGCCGGCCAGGGCTGGCGCATGCTGGTCGAGCAACTCTCGGTGGGGCGCTGCATCTCGCTGCCTTCGAACGCGACCGGCGGCGCGCAGGCGGCCATCTGGGCGACCGGCGCCTACGCGCGCATTCGCCGCCAGTTCAACATGCCGATCGGCTACTTCGAGGGGGTCGAGAGCGTCATCGCGCGCATGGTGGGCCTCACCTACACCATGGATGCGGCGCGCTCGGTGACCGCCGGTGCCATCGACGGCGGGGAGAAGCCCTCGGTGCCCTCCGCGATGCTCAAGTATCACGTGACCGAGATGGGCCGGCAGGTGGCGAACGATGCCATGGACGTGCACGGTGGCAAGGGCATTTGCCTGGGGCCAAAGAACTATCTCGGCCGCGGCTACCAGGTCGTGCCGGTCGCGATCACGGTCGAGGGTGCGAATCTCCTCACCCGCAGCCTCATCATTTTTGGCCAGGGTGCGGTGCGCTGCCACCCGTTCGTCCTGAAGGAGATGAACGCGGCCAGGAACCCCGACCGCACGCGCGGGGTCGACGACTTCGACCGCGCACTCTTCGGCCACATCGGCTTTACGCTGTCGAACGCGGCGCGCTCGCTCGTCATGGGCTTGACGCTCGCGCGCTTCACAGCGGCGCCGGTTAAAGGTCCCACGGCTCGCTACTATCAGCACATCGCCCGTTTCAGCGCCTCGTTCGCCTTTGCGGTCGATGTTGCGATGCTCACGCTCGGCGGCTATTTGAAGAAGAAGGAGAACCTGTCCGCGCGCCTGGGGGACGTGCTCTCGTGCATGTATCTCGCCTCGATGGTGCTCAAGCACTTCGAGAACCGCGGCCGCCGCGCGGCCGAACTGCCGGTGGTCGAATGGGCGTGCCGCAATCTGCTGTATCGCGCGCAGGAACAGCTGCACGGCTTCCTGCGCAACTTTCCGAACCGCTTCTTTGCAGGCGTCATGCATATGCTGATCTTTCCGCGCGGGCTCACCTATACGGCGCCGAGCGACCGGCTCGGCAGCGAGCTTGCCACGCTCATCATGAACCCGACCGAAGCGCGCGAGGAGCTGTGCCGCTTCATCTACAAGGCCGTGGAGCCGAACAATCCGCTCGGCCTGCTGCAGGAGGCGCTGCGCCTGGCGCCGGCGTGCGAATCGATCGAGAAGCGCATCCGCGTCGAGGGCATCAAGACCGGCCGCGTCACGGCGCTTGATGCACCGGGGCAGATCCAGCAGGCGCTCGCCGCGCAGATCATTTCGGCGACCGAGGCGGCCGCCTTGCAGGATTATGACGCCAAGGTCATGGACCTCATCAACGTCGATGACTTCGCGGCGCATGAGCTGGCAGCTCAATCACAGCCGCTTCGGGAAAGTCCCGCCATGGCGAGCGTACAGGTCGCCTGAAGTATATTTGTGTCGGTGCGCCCCGCGTGACTAAGCTTGCGAGGGGCCAATGGGCGCCGCCAACTTAACTCAAGGGAGAGTATCGTCATGCGTATATTTGCAATCGCCGCGCTGATCGTTGCCGCCACGGTAGCCGGGGCGCAGGAGCGCAGCGCGCCCGCAAGCGGCGCCGAGGTCTACATCATAAGTCCCAAGGACGGCGCGACGGTCAAGGGACCGGTCGTGGTGCTGTTCGGTCTCAAAGGGATGGGAATCGCGCCGGCAGGCGTCAAATTCGACAATACCGGCCACCATCATCTGCTCGTCGACATGGACGTACCGTCGGACTTGAACGTGCCGATGCCGGCGACGGACACGCTGCTGCATTTCGGCAAGGGCCAGACGCAGACCTCGCTCACTCTCAAACCCGGCAAGCACACGCTGCAGCTGGTGTTCGCGGACCTCAACCACATGGCGTTCAATCCGCCGCTGGTGTCAAAGAAGATCACCATCACGGTCACGGACTAGACGCCGGCTAGCGTTGAAGCCGCTGCGCGCCATCTTGCATGTGGACATGGATGCGTTCTACGCATCCGTCGAAGTGCGCGACAACCCGCAGCTCGCCGGCGCGCCCGTCATCGTTGGCGGCACAGGTGCGCGCGCGGTCGTGGCGGCGGCAAGCTATGCGGTACGCAAGTTCGGCGTGCACTCGGCGATGCCGATGCGCACCGCCTTGCGCCTGTGCCCACAGGCGATCTGCATCCGGCCACGAATGCAGCGCTACCAGGAGGCCTCGAGTCAAATCTTTGAGATCTTCCATGAGCTGACGCCGCTCGTTCAGGGCCTTTCTTTGGATGAGGCGTTTCTGGACGTCACGGCAAGCCAGGGGCTGTTTGGCGATGCCGTATGCATCGCGCGGCACATCAAGGAGCGCATCCGCGAGCGCACCGGACTTACCGCCTCCGTCGGGGTCGCCTCCAACAAGCTGGTCGCGAAGATCTCCTCCGACCTTGCGAAGCCCGACGGGCTCACCGTCGTGCCGCAGGAGCGGATCCGCGAGGTGCTCGATCCTCTGTCGGTGCGCCGCCTGCCGGGACTCGGGCATAAAACCGGCGCGAAGGTTGAAGAGGCGGGCATCCGCACATTTGCCGAACTGCGCGTCGCGCCGGATGCGGTTCTCTGGCCGTTGTTCGGCCGCTACACGGAGCGCGTACGGCAGCGAGCGGCGGGTATCGACGAGCGGCCGGTAGTGTGTGACCTTGAGGAGAAATCCTTGAGTGCCGAGGATACCTTCGAGATCGATATTGCAGATCCGCGCGTCCTCAGAACGCATTTGGCGCGGATCGCGGAGCTCGCCTGCGAACGTCTGCGCAGAAAACGGCTCATGGCCGGCTGCATCGGGGTGAAGATCCGGCGCCACGATTTCTCCACGTCCACCCGTCAACGCGCGGTTGCGCCGCCGACACACGATGGGCGTACCATCGCCAACGTGGCAAATGAGCTCATGGCCCGGTGGTTGGCCGAGCACGCCGGTGCGAAACTTCGGCTGCTGGGCGTGGTCTTGACTGATCTGAGCCCGGCGTCGCAACTTTCCCTGTTCGAGGCCACGCCGCCGCACATCACGCGCCTCGACGCGGCGCTCGATGCAGCGCAGGCGCGCTTTGGCGAGCGGGCGCTGCGCCGCGGCAACACGCTTAAGTAGCATCAAGACATGTACCTGTCCTTCTTTGGCCTGCTGGAAAAGCCCTTCGCGATCACGCCTGATCCGCGCTATTTGTACTTGAGCGCGCGGCATGCCGAGGCGCTCGCGCACCTGCTCTATGGCATCAACGAGGCAGGCGGATTCGTACAGTTGACCGGCGAAGTCGGTACCGGCAAGACGACCATCATCCGCTCGCTGCTGGCGCAGACGCCAAAGAACGCCGAGATTGCGCTGATTCTCAATCCGCGCATGACCGCACCGGAGTTCCTGCTGACGATCTGCGAGGAACTCGGCATAGGCGTTCCGGACGAGGCAACCAACAGCCGGAAGGACCTCGTTGATATCCTCAATCACTATCTGCTGCGGGCGCACGCGGAGGGCCGACGTATCGTGCTCGTGGTCGATGAGGCGCAGAACCTCGTTCCGGACGTGCTCGAGCAGGTGCGGCTCCTCACCAACCTCGAGACCAATACGCAGAAGCTCCTGCAGATCATCCTGATCGGTCAGCCGGAGCTGCGGGATTTATTGGCGCGCAACGAGCTGCGGCAGCTGGCACAGCGCGTCACGGGTCGCTACCACCTGCATCCGCTGTCCGCTGCCGAAACCGCCGCGTACGTGCGCCACCGTCTGCGCGTCTCCGGCGCCACGTCCGATATCTTCTCAAGCATGGCGCTCGCCGAACTCTTCCATCTCTCGGGCGGAGTACCGCGCGTCATCAACGTCGTCGCGGATCGCGCGCTCCTCGGTGCGTACACGCAGGATCGCCATCGCGCCACCAGCGGCTTGGTCCGGCATGCCGCGGCTGAAGTATTTGGCCGCCGGTTCGCGCCGCGCTGGCTGCCCTGGCTTGGCGCCGCGGCTGCGGCGCTGGTGCTTGCGGCCACGGTTTGGGGAATGTGGCCGCTCACGAGCTGGCGCCTCGATCGGCAGGCGCCCGCCGCCAGCGCGGCCGCGGTCAAAGAGACCGCGTCGCAGCGCGCGACTGTCAAATCGGCGGCGGCGGCGCATCCGACCCCGCCGCCCGCCGCGATAGTCGCAGCCGCGCCGCCGCCGGCAAGCCCGCCCTCTCTACAGGCGCTCCTGACGCAACACAACGACGTCACCGGCACGGACGACGCCTTTCTGCGGCTCTTTGGGCTCTGGGGCGCGCACTACGTCGCCGGCAATACCGATCCGTGCACGCAGGCGGCGCAGCAGGGCTTGGAGTGTCTCGTGCAGCGCGGTTCTTTCGGCCAGCTGCGCGTGTACAACCGCCCCGCCATTCTCATGCTGAACGATGACGCGGGCAGCAAGCATCAGGTGGTGCTCGCGGGCCTCGATGATGAGCACGCGCGCATCGATATCGCCGGGCAGACACAGCAGGTGGGCATCGGCGAGCTGTCCCGCTACTGGTTCGGGGACTTCGTGATGCTGTGGCGACCGGGCACGCAGAAAGTGAAGCCGTTGTCAGTGGGCATGCGCGGCGACGAGGTCCGCTGGTTGAGAGAGAGTCTGGAGCGCCTGCAGGGCGTCACCGCCGGACAGTCTGTAAGCGACGTCTTCGACACCGAGCTCTCCCATCTGGTGATGGACTTTCAACGCCAGCACCGCCTCGCCGTCGACGGCATCGCCGGCGTCCAGACTCAAATCGTGCTCGCAAGCGCAGTCGCGGCACCGGATTCACCCCTCTTGAGCGCCAACGCGACGCACGGCAGCTGAACCATGTCATTCATTCTCGACGCCCTGAAGAAATCCGAAAGCGACCGCCAGCGGCAGTCGGGCCCCGCCTTGTTTGAGGTCAAGGTGACGCCTCCGAGGCCGCACTTTCCCTACTGGGCACTGGCTTTGGCGGTGCTGCTCGTCATCAACATCGCAGTCGGCGCCTGGGTGTTTCTGCACCGCCCACCGCCTGCGCCGACGCCGGATGAGCCCGCGGCGACGAGCGCAAGCCCGGCTGCACAGCAGAGCGCGCCGCCGCAGGCCGCGCCTGCTGCCGCTGCATCCTTGCCACCGGTTGCGGCCGCAAGTGCGATGGCCGCCCCTGGGCCCAGCAGCGCCCCCGCTCGTACTTCGGCAGGCCAGCCTGAGCCGGTGCTGTCAAACCCCGCTGCCAAAGATGCGGCTCTCAATCCTGATGACTACGAGCCCGCGGTCCCCGCCGGGAAGCAAGCTGCCGATCAGGGGCAAGCACACGTAAGCAGCGGAACGGAGAGCGGCTTGAAGAGCTACGCCGACGCCGCGTCGAACCCGGACGCGCACCTGCCGGCGCTGCGCGTCGATCTGCACGTCTATGCCGCAAAGCCTGAGGAGCGCTTCGTGCTCATCAATATGCACAGACTGCACGAGGGTGAGGTGCTGCCGGAGGGCGTGCGCGTGGAGAGCATCACGCCCGATGGCGTGATCGTCTCCTATCAGGGTGCAAAATTCATTCTCGAGCACGAATGAGCCGATCCTAGCCCGACATTCGGTTTTTCGCGCGCGCCGTGTATTGGTCAGGCGCGGTGCGGCGCCACACGGGGATTTGCCGACGAGTTCAGTCCATTACGGACGGAACGATAGGAAATTGCATCCGTGATCATGAGCTATCGAATGTTAGCCAGGACTTTGAGCGCGCTCATCGCTTTAAGCACTGCCTGCACTGCAGCTGCGCAAACCCCCGTTGATATCGATGTCGTCATCAAGAACGTCACCCTGATTTCGCCGGAACGCGCCACGCCGTTGGCACATGCTGATGTGATTCTGCGCAACGGCAGAATCGCCAAAATCGGCACGCGGTTGGTCCCCGGGCAGCATGCCCGCCTGATAGACGGCAGCGGACGATTCCTGATCCCCGGCCTAATCGATTCGCACGTACATACGGGGCACTCTGCGGCGCTCGATGAGGATGCGATCGCGGCGCATCCGGAGCTCTGGGCCGCTTACCGTGCGCAGGTTCCCCGGGCGTATCTCGCCTTCGGCTTTACCTCCCTCGTTGATCTTGACCTCGCGCCAATGGACCAGGCGTGGTTTGACGGCACGGCGCTGCATCCGCACCTCTTCACATGTGGCGGAGGAATAAAGGTTGCCGGCGGATATATGGCGTTGCAGGTTCCCGCTCTCGCGGCACCCAACTTTCCCAACCTGGTCTACGAGCCGCGCGAGGCGCAGCATTGGCCCAAAGCGTTGAACCGTCTTGATTACACGCCGGAACGCGCAGTGGCACGCGCAGCAGATGCGGGAGCCATTTGCGTGAAGGCGTTCGTCGAATCCGGCTTCGGCATGTTCAATTGGCCCTATCTGCACACTGAGACACTGACAAAAATTCAGGCAGCCGCGGCCACGCGCAATTTAATACTCATGGTTCATGCCAACAGCGTTAGCAGTTGGAAGTCAGCTCTAGCTGCTCACGCTAACATCATAGCGCACGGTCTGTGGGTATGGCCCGGCGCTTTGGGCAATAGCGCGCCGCCTTCCGCAGCAAAGGATGTCATCGCCCTCGCGGCTCGCTCCGGGACTTATGTGCAGCCGACACTTCAAACGGTGGCAGGTGAGCGGGCGATGATCGATGCAAGCCTGCTCGATGATCCCAGACTCGCGCTGTCTCTGCCGCCGGCCGTCATTGGGTATTTGCGTTCGGCGCAGGGAGTAGCTGCCCGCACTTCGCTGCTCAGGGAGTACCGCAAGGCCTCCCCGGCGCCCGGATTTGAACCGTTGCTGAGGTCTACAATCCAAAGAACCAATGCGACTCTTAGGTTGATGTTGCAGGACCATGTGCCGCTAATCTTCAGAAGCGATACGCCCGGTGTCGACGGCTTTGGCAATCCACCGGGCTGAACGGGCGTTTAGAAATGCAGAACTGGGCCGACACCGGCGTTCCATTGGCGCTGATCTTGCGCGCCGCCACGCTCGAAAACGCAAGGGCGCTGGGACTGTCTCGCGAGTTGGGCTCCGTCGAGGTAGGCAAGAGAGCTGACTTGTTGCTGCTCAAGGAGGATCCGCTCGGGAATGTCTCAGCGTACGACTCGATCGAGACAATCTTCTTAAATGGGGAGCCAGTGGCACGGGATGTCCTGCGCGCCCGCGACTAGCTTGGTTAGGACGATGACAAGACGAACTGATTACCGTCCGGGTCCTTGAATTTTGCGAACGTGCCCCACGGCTGCTTCTGGGGTTCCTGAATGAATTCCACACCGCGCTGACGCAACTGCCGATACGTCGCCTCCACATCATCGCAGGCGATGGAGCCGTTGAAGAATGTGCCGATGCGCTCTTCGTGGCCTTCCGGTGTGAACAACACAACGCGGGTTTGCGAATGCCCAATCCGAAGTTCTATCCAGCGCTGTTTCTCATTGAACGGCTGATCGGTCGCGACCTCGAAGCCTAAGGATTCAGTATAGAACTTCAGCGCCCGCGTCTGATCGCGAGTCGGTATCCCCACGAACTTGACATGCGTAATCATCTCCCCGACCTCCAGGCGAATGTGGAACATTAAAATTAGCAGAATTGGTCTTTCTATTGATCATTTATTACTATAGTATTTATCGGTATGCGGAGCTTGACAATCGATTCGTACGTGATCGATGTACTGCTACCGGATCTCGTGGGTCATGATCGACGTCCGGCGGCGTTCCTGGTGTACCTGTACCTGCTGCGCCACGCGCGCACCAAGCACGGCAGGCGCGAGGTCCGGGCGAGTCTTCAGACCATCGCAAGCAGCACCGGCTTGTCGAAATCAACCGTGCAGAACGCTCTACGGCACCTGCGGCGGCGGGCACTGCTCGACCCGAATGTCATCGCAACTACCAGCAACCCGACGCGGTCCCTGCTAGGTCCGCGTGCGAGGTAATCCGCCAGAGCGTGCGGAACCACTCAGTGGCCCGCGGCGCGCGCCTGTGCCGTCCATTGCTGGGCGTTCACACCCATTACGATGAGCCACAGCATGAGCGCTGCTTCGGCGAGGAAGCCGATGACCTTAAGGTACGTGGAAAGATAGACCGCCAGCGGTGACAGAAAGATGAGCCAACCCAATCCGGCGAGCGCCATCAGCACTCCCAGGATTCGAGGCAGGAAGGTTGAGCGGATAATGAGGTAGCCAATCAGGAGGCAGTAGGGCCCGAAGAATGCGAGGCTACTGATCTTGTAGGGCGCGAGATGCAAGAGGCGCAATACATCATTGGCGCATCCTGCGAGGCTGACGAGCGCCGCTAACAATGAGAGGCTCTTGTTGACCGGTTTGAACATGTAATAGATGAGCAGCGTCACCGCGATGTAGAGAGCGGACGCGATGAGGTTCAGGATCTCATGTACAACTGGCCGGCCCCGGCCCGCGAAGTCGGCGGAAACCGCCGTCAGAAAGTAAAGCAGATACACGCCACCGGTAATCCTCGCCTTAAGACGCGGTGACGCCGCTGCAATCCGCTCCATCATGTCAGCGCCTCCAACGCGTCGCCGCATGAACGGCGTGACGCGGCATATTCCGTCGCCCAAATGATCCAGAGCCGCGCTTTGCCTGCCGCACAAGTTGCCTAAAAGAGGCAGTCGATGACTGTGGGCAGATGATCCGAGCCTACGTGTGCACCGCGCCTGAAGCTTGTGACAATCACGCCCGGGCTCGTCAACGCATGATCAATCTGGATGCCGGCGGGCGGCAGAAAAGTCGGCCAGGTCGGCTGCCACCCGAATCCCTGCGCCGCGGATTTGAGATTGCCGGCGGCGAGCAGCGCCTGAAAATGCGGCGAGAAGGGCGACACATTCAAGTCGCCCACCACGATGAGCGGGTCGGTCCGCGAGCGCGCGAACTCGGCTATGAGCGCGAGCTGCCGAGCGCGCAGCGCGGAGGCCGCGGGTCCGAGCGGCCAATTCGTATGCACGCTCAAAAGCTGCACACGGCGATCTTTGATGATGAGGTGTGCCGCGATCGCGGGCTCGACGTCGGAAAAGCCGGGCAGGATCACGGCCTGCATCGGCCAGCGCGACAGCAGCACAAGTCCCATGCGGCCCGCCCCGCGCGTCGCGTAGCAGTGCGCATAACTTGCATCCAACGGCGCAAGCGCCTGCTCCCATTTGGCCGTGACTTCGGCGAGCAGGATGACGTCGGGCCGCTCGCGGGCGATGCAGTCGATGACGCGCTGATACTGACGATTGCGGCACCAGACATTGATCGCCATCAGGCGCAGCGGCGCAGCTGCTGCGGGATCGGCCGGCGGCGGCGCGCGCACATGCAACAGCGGCGCGCTGAGGAGGGCCTGAATGGCGGCGACCACAAAGGCGAGCGCCGCCCAGCGCGCATCACCAGCGGCCGCGAGGATCAAACAGCCCGCGAGCGCGAATGCCGCCCACTGCAGGCGAAAATGCACGGCAAGATCCGCGACCCAGACGTGCGCGGCGGCGGCGCTGCCGAGCGTCGCCACCAAGGCGACGAGCATCAAAATAACGCCAATCTCCACGCAGCCCCCTTGCTTGCGGACGCGGACATAACGCGCCGGAACGCTCGAAAATGCCGCTGTTCAGCTCTAGCTGATAAATGCGCGCGCCGCAAGATGACGAGTTTCACAGAATCGCCCCGCCGGTGGCGACAAGAGCAGGCGATTTGCCGCATCGTCAGGGAGGCTGTACCTATCCACCGCCTGGCTGACAAGGCGTTCCTCGAGGAGCTGCAAATTCCGCTGAACAGCGCCATAGGGGTAAACCCGGCCGATGTGCCCGCCGTGAGCGCTCCCGCGCGCGCGCCCGGCACGCTGCTGCGCGAGACTCTGGTCGTGCTCACGCGCGATCCGATGTTTGCTGCGGCCGTGCGCGCCGTCGCATCCTCGGAACATGACCTCGTCGTTGTCGGCGCGGAAGCCGATCTTGGGACCCATCTCATGTCCGGCGCCGCGGGCGTCGTGGTACTGGATACGGCCGCCACCATAAGCTCGATCGCGCCCTTGTCCCAGAGTTTGAAAGCGCAGTTTCCGGATCTCGTCCTGGTCGTCGCCGGCGGCGCCGCCGAGCAGGCCGCGCTCAGCGCCCAGGTGACGAGCGGCGATGTTTATCGATTCCTGCACAAGCCCGCGTCCGAGCAACGCCTGCGGCTCTTCATCGACGCGGCATGGCGCCGGCACGCCACTGGCGAGGCAGGCGGCGCAACCAGCACGGTGGCGCAGCTCGCCCTGCCCGCTGCACCGCGGCGCCTGCCTCCGGGCACGCTCGCCGTCGCGGCCGTCATGGTCGCCGGCGCTGCGGGTGTCGTCGGCTGGCTGATCGGGGGGCAGCGCGCGCCTCAGGAGATTTCGGCGCCGCCGCCCGCCGTGGCACTGCCGCCGCAGCTCAAGTCGCCGCCCCCAGTGCCCGCTGATACCGCTCTCAGCCAGCTGCTCGAGCGCGCGGACGCGGCGCTCGCACGCGGCGACTCGCTGTTGCCGCCGGGCGAAAGCGCAGCTGACCTCTACCACCAGGCGCTCGAGCGCCATCCCGGCGATGCCCAAGCGCTCGCCGGTCTCGACAAGGTCGTTGACAAGGTGCTCTCCGCCGCCGAGCAGGATTTGCTCGCACAGCATCTGGAGGAGGCCGAACATCTGAATGCGGCCGCGCGCGCCATTGCGCCGCAATCCCCGCGGGTTTCTTTCCTTGCGACCCAGATTGCACGCGAAAAAGAGCGTGCGCTGCGCGCGCAGGCACGCCTGCAACAGCAGCAACAGCAGGCCGATGATCTCGAGCGGCAGCAGCAACTGATCGCGGCTGCGCGCGCTGCCCTCAGCGCCGGGAACCTGGACGACACCGCGCGCGCGATCGGCGTCGCCGCCGATGCGGGTGTCGATCGCGAGGCCATCGACACGCTGACGCGCGACCTGCAGGGCGCGCAGCTCGTCGCGCACATGAAAGAGGCGCTCGCCAAGCCCACTCCGGTGCCCGCTCCCGAGGCGGCAGCGGCGCAGGCTCCCGAGGCGCCGGCGGCACAGGCCGTCCCGACACCGCAAGGCCCGCCGACGCACGCCAACGACGTCGTCAGCGCAGGAGCGCTCGAGCGGCTGCGTTACGTCGCTCCGGAGTATCCAGCGCGCGCGCGCGCCGCTGGCACGAGTGGCTGGGTGGATCTCGCATTTGACGTCGAGCCCGACGGCTCCGTCGCGCACATCGCGGTTCTGGGCTCGGACCCCAAGGAGATCTTCGATGCGGCTGCCGTTGCGGCTGTGCGCCGCTGGCGCTATCAGCCGGCGGAACGCGACGGTCATCCCATCGAGCAGCGCGCGCAGCTGCGCATCCGATTCGCGCTTCAATAATTGCACTGCATATGCGAGCACGTCTCTTAATCGTCGAACGCGACCTGCGCTACGGAGAGTGGTTGCGCCATCATTTGTCCGTGCTTTGCCCGGACGCCACCGTGACCTTGATTGAAATGAGCGAACTTTTGCTGCGCTTCGACTCGCTCACGCACCGCGACTACGACTTGTTGATCCTGTCCGCCGCCTTTGGCGTAACTGACGATGCGCAACCGGCCGAAGGACTTGACCTGCTGCGCCAAATGCGGCGCCGCACTGATTTTCCCGCTGCCATCGTGATCGCCGAGAGCGGCGATGAGCTCACGGCCGTGCGCGCGCTGCGCCTGGGCGTACTCGACTATCTGCCCAAGCGACTGCTCACGCCGCAACGCCTGAATGCGACGGTTCGATCTGCGCTGCGGCGCATCGAGCGGCGCGTGGCCCGCAGCCTCGCGCGGCTCGCGCGTGCCGATCGTACGCGTAGCAGTGCGCCGGCCGGGGACGCCTCCGCAGCGCTGCCGCGCAGTGGCGCGGCGCTGCGTGATCTCATCCCGCGCTATCGCATCCTCAAGACCATCGGCGAGTCCGAAAAGGCCGTCGTCTATCTCGCCACGAGTCTCGTACTCAAGCGCGATGTCGCTTTGAAGGTGAGCACGACGGTCGCCAATGGCGTGAGTGAGCCGCAGGTGCTGGCGCGCGAGCGTGCCGCTCTCGCCGCCATACGACACCCGGCGATCGTCGAGATCCACGACTACGGCTCGCGCGCCGGGCACGAATATTTGGCGATGGACTATTTTTCGCGTGGTGATCTCAAGGCACGGCTGCGTCAAGGGGTCTCCGAAGAGGACGCGCTGCGCTACGTGGGAGAGATCGCCGCGGCGCTGCGCGTCGTGCACGATGCGGGCATCGTGCACCGCGACCTGAAACCCGCCAACGTTATGCTGCGCGAGAACGACGCGATCGTGCTCATCGACTTCGGTCTCGCCCGACAATTGGATGGCGGCCTGAAGAGCACGCGCACCGGGGTACTGCGCGGCTCGCCCTACTACATGAGCCCCGAGCAGGCACTCGGCGAGGAACTAGATGCCCGCTCTGATCTTTATAGTCTCGGCGTGATCTATTACGAGCTCCTGACCGGAAAACGACCCTATGCGGGCCAGTCGGCCATCGAATTGCTGGAACAGCATGTCAATGCGCCGCTGCCGCACCTTCCGGACGGCCTTGCGCACCACGAGAGGCTCATTACCCGCATGCTTGCGAAAGATCGCGCCGCGCGCACCGCCGACGCGCACGAAGTCATGCAGGCGATTGCTGCCGCGCGCGCCACTGGCATGCTGCATTCCAGCGCCGCCTGACGCGGCCGGCGCAATCACCAGGTCCTCATCATCGCGGGGCGCCCATGGGCGGCCCATGCGAGCTTGACACTCGTACGTCATAAAAGGTGCAATGCGCGCCTGAAGCTCGCCGATTCCACCTAATAAGATGCACGAACAGGCCTAGAATCTGCATGCACGTCGTCGACACCACCCTCTTCTACTCGCCGACGAGCGGCGGCGTGAAGCGCTACCTCACCGCCAAGCACGCATGGCTTCGCAGCCATACATCCTGGCAACATTCGATGGTGGTTCCGGGCGACGCGGAGTACGTGGAGCGCGGGGGCATATGCACTGTGCCGGGCTTCGCCCTGCCTGGCACGTTCAACTACCGCCTGCCGCTCAACACGCGCCGCTGGTCGGCGCTGCTGGATGCGCTCGAGCCGGACCTTATCGAGGTCGGCGACGCCTTCCACTCGGCGTGGTGTGCATGGCGCGTCGCGCAGCGGCGCGGCATTCCGCTCGTCGCCTTCTATCATTCCAACCTGCCGCAGATCATCGGACGGCGGATCGGCGCCTTCAGCGAACGCACGCTCGGCCACTACGTGCGCTGGTTCTATGAGCGCTGCGATGTAGTGTTCGCGCCGAGCCGCTCGATGTGCGACTTTCTCAACGGCCTGGGCGTCCGGCACACCATGCATCAGCCTCTGGGTGTGGACACCGCGATCTTCTGTCCGGAGCGCGCCACATTGGATCTGCGCGCACGTCTGGGGCTCGCCGCGGATGCGCGCGTCCTCGTTTACGCGGGACGCTTCGCCAAGGAAAAAAACCTGCCGGTGCTGCTGCAGGCGTTTGCAAGTCTCGGGCACCCGTATCACCTGGTGATGATCGGCGGCGAGCGCGAGGCGCGCCCCATGCCGAATATTTCACTTATTCCTTACCGACGCGACAGCATCGAGCTTGCCCAATGGCTCGCCTCCGCGGACGCTCTGGTGCATGCGGGCACGAAGGAGACTTTCGGCCTCGTCATTCTCGAGGCGATGGCCTGCGGACTTCCCGTGGTGGCGGCACGCGCCAGCGCGATTCCCGAATTGATCGATGCGTCGGTCGGGATGCTGGCCGAGCCCGGTAGTGCAAACAGCATGGCCGAAGCGATTGTCGCGCTCTACGAACGTGATGTCGCGGCCGTGGGCAGAGTGGCCCGCGAGCGCGTGCTGCGTCAGTTCACGTGGACGCAGGCGTTTCATACGCAAACCGGGATCTATGCGAATCTGCTCGGGACGCATCGGCTGCCCGTCGCCCCGACGGCGGTCATCGAGATGGGTTCGCCGACTTCGTAACGAGCGCATAGAACGAGAGCTGACCGCCGCGCTCACCGACGGCGAGAAAACGGCCATCGGGCGACCAGCGCAGCACCGAAACCTCGGATGCGCAGGGCTGCACATCCACCGGCATTTCGGCCTTTCCCGGCCACCACAGCGCTACGCGCCAATCGCGACCACCGGAGGCAAGCCACGGACCACCGGGCTGATAGGCGAGGCAGTCAATGCGATCCGTATGGGCCGAGAGCTGCAGCGGCGTTGATCCCTCCGGGCCCTTGCCGCCGCAATCCCAAACGACGATCTGCGCACCCGCGCTGGTCGCAAGGTAGCGGCTGTTGGCGCTCCAGCGCGTGAGCGCAACGCGCACGCCGTAGCCGCGCATGTGCGAATCGCGCGCGCCGGCGCGGTACCACAGGTGCACCGCCCCATCTTGCATGCCCGAGGCGAGGATTCGGCCGTTGGGGCTGAAGGCGGCCGTGAGGCAGGCGGCGGAGACCTCATGGGCGTGCGCGCTGATGGGCGGCGGCGCGATGCGGTGAACCCACATGGCGCGATTGGTGGCAGCCGCGAGCTCCCGACCCGATGGGTCCCAGGCGAGCGCCGCGATGGTGCTCGCATGCGGCGCAAACGCGCCCATCTGTTCCGCCTCGCGACTCCAAAGAAGCAGTGTCTTGCCGGATGCTGCGGCGAGCTTGCCGTCCGGCGCATAGGCCAGATGCTCCGTCCACGCTCTGCCCGAGCTCAGCCGCTTGGCAGGCACCGCCGCATCCGCGTTCCACAACATGACCGCGCCGTCCTGCCCCGAGGATGCAATGGTGCGGCTTCCCGGCTGCCATGCGACGGCGAGGGTGCCGAGCGCATGTTCGCCGAGCTTTCTGACACTGGGATTCGCGCTCGCGCCGTCGGCTAACAGCACGGCCCCTTCGCCGCCTGCAATGGCAACCGCAGTGCTGTCGCTCGACCAATCGCAGTCGACGATATAGGTATCGAGCGCAAGAGTTGCGCGCTTCGCTAGATGCGCATCGATCATGCGATGCAGGATGCGAAGCCGGCTTCGAGCTCCTGCCGATCGAGCTTGCGGCCGATGAACACGAGCCGGTTGCCGCGCGGCGCGCCGTTCCACTGCCGGTCGAAGCGGGCGTCGAAACTCATGTGCACGCCATGGAACACATAGCGACGATTCTCGCCGCGGATGTTGAGCACACCCTTCATCCGGAAGATATCCGGGCCGCGACTCTGCAACAAATACGAGAGCCACGCCTCGAGCTTCTGCGCATCGAGCTCGCGCGGATCGACGATCCCGACCGAGCTAATCTCATCGTCGTGATGGTGATCGGCGCCGTGATGCTCGTGCGGCGCCGCTCCCGAGAGAAACGCGCCTTCCATGGCAAGCACGCGCTCCAGATCGAACGCGCCCACCTGCAGCACTGCCTCGATGGGCACGTCCGCATTGCGCG
>Ga0302326_10000507_pt1 | contig 108916 bp, 92 predicted proteins | sample Palsa_T0_3_FD_202264 | JGI IMG/M metagenome (GOLD analysis project Ga0302326, IMG submission 202264) | Peat permafrost microbial communities from Stordalen Mire near Abisko, Sweden - Palsa_T0_3 | ecosystem: Environmental > Terrestrial > Soil > Palsa > Peat permafrost | place: Sweden: Abisko... | reverse complement strand
CGACCGGCGGGGCCGCGGAATCGGCCGCCTGGATTACCTTCCATACCGGCCTACTGGACGGTCGTTTCCCGCCGGTGAGCATTCCCACGCCGCGCGCCGGCGGCGCTCGCAGCGCCGAGCAATTGCTTGTGAGCAGTATCGCGAATGAGCCTTATCATAATCAGGCTACCGATCTGGAGGGCAATGTGGTTTGGACCATGGCTACGCCGGGCTTCCTGACCCGTATGGTCCCTGGCGGCCGGTTTCTGGTATTGGCCGAGGCGGCGAATTCCCAGAACGACATCTATCGCTGGCAGGCAGTCCGGGAGTTGGATCTGCTGGGCAACACGTTGCGAGAAACCAATGCCAGCCGCGTGGCGGAACAGTTGGCTAGCCGCGGCATCCGCTCCAAATGCATGAAGGACGGCGAGCAGTGCGTTTCGGGATTTCATCACGAGGCCATCCGCTTGCCGAATGGACACACGCTGGCCATAGCCGGTCTGGAGCGCATGTTTCCCGATGGCGCCCAAGGATCCAAGGACCCGGTAGATGTGATGGGAGACCTGGTAATCGACCTGGACCCGGACTTTCAGGTTGTCTGGGTATGGAACTCTTTCGATCACATGGACGTGACCCGCAAGTCTCTGGGCGACGAGAAATGCAAGCTGGGTCCGGGGAGCGACGGCTGTGCCTCGGTATTCCTCGCCGCTAGGGCCAATGGCTGGCTGCACAGCAACGCCCTGAATTACATTCCCGGTAGCGGCGATTTTCTGATCTCGATCCCGGAACAGGACTGGGTAGTGAGGATCGACTATAAGGACGGCAAAGGGACCGGCAAAGTGCTTTGGCGGCTCGGATTGGATGGAGACTTCAAAACAAAATCGGACGACCCATACCCATGGTTCTCTTACCAGCATGACGTAGGATTCGACCCCCCCGGATCGAATCGCCTGATCGTGTTCGACGACGGGGACCGGCGGAAAGCGAAGTTTCCAAAGTCCAACAACCGGGGCCAGGTGTGGGAATTGGATGAGCATGCCATGACCGCCACTCTGGTACTGAACGCCGACTTGGGGGTGTATTCGCCAATCATCGGGTCCGCGCAATCGCTCTCCGGCGGCGGGTTCAGTTTTGATTCCGGCGTGGTGGTCAATCCAGCCTCTGCCTTCAGCCGCGCAACCGAGGTCGGAGCGGACGGCCAGATCGTCTACGCGCAGCAGGCTGACGGCGCCGGCACTTATCGCAGCTTCCGGGTGCCGGATCTCTATACTGCTCCGCGCAAGTAAGGCACACTCGGCGATGCAGAGGCTTGCAATTGCGGCTCTCATGGTGACCGGACTCATAGCGGCGCCCGGAAAGGTTTCGTTTCCTACCGCGGACGGGTGAGTAATCCGGGCCGATCTGTACGGCACGGGAGATCGTGGCGTGGTGCTGGCCCACGGCGCCCGCTTCGAGGCGCTTTACAGGGCCTTTTCGGTGAATATCTGCCTGCTCGGCGTCACATTCCTGCACATCCTGCAAATCCCGCGCAACCCCGTCAAAGACACCCGGCTTTGACGTTGCTCCAGTACACACACCATAATCTCCGGAAATGTGCCATAATACACGAATTGTGAAAAAGCTATCTGTCCCTGCGCTTGCCCTGGCCCTTGTTTTGACTGCCTTCGCGGCGACCGAGGAGCCGCTGAGCGTTACTCTCCTGCCGAACCTGCCATCTCCTCAGAAGGTCGGAACAATCATCACCCTGTTGCCGCGGCTCAAGAATTCGACTCACGCCACTTATGTGGCCCAATACAGCGTAAGCGTCGACGACGGCGCGTTCCACATGATCCGGGATTTCAGCCAGGATATGGTATTTACCTGGTCGCCGGAACTCTACGAACACGAAGCGCGCGTGCGCGTCACGGTGCGGGACAACGACACCATGAAAACCGTCGCGGCGGAATTGCCCTTCCGGATTGTTTCCCGCATTAAGGAAGGCCGGCCGGTGGTCACGCCTACGGCGCATCCGTTGGTGGCCCTGCTAAGCGCGCCGCCTTGCCCCGAGGGGAGCCAGTTCCGCGTGGAGTTTCGCGGGGCGGGAGATTCGTTTTCGAGCCACACCTCCGCCGAACCTTGCCGCGCCGGCCGCAGCAGCAACGTTTATGTAGCCGGAATGCGGGCCGATACCGATTATCAAATGCGGCCCGAGACGACCGGCGGGGCCGCGGAATCGGCCGCCTGGATTACCTTCCATACCGGCCTACTGGACGGTCGTTTCCCGCCGGTGAGCATTCCCACGCCGCGCGCCGGCGGCGCTCGCAGCGCCGACCGATTGCTCGTGAGCAGCATATTAATGGAGCCCTATCATAATCAGGCTACCGATCTGGAGGGCAATGTGGTTTGGACCTTGGCTTCGCCGGGCTTCCTGACCCGTGTCCTCCCAGGCGGCCGGTTTCTGGTGTTGGCCGAGGCGGCGAATTCCCAGAACGACATTAAGCGCTGGCAGGCAGTCCGGGAGCTGGATCTGCTGGGCAATACCATCCGCGAAACGAATGCCAGCCGCGTGGCGGAACAATTGGCCAGCCGCGGCATCCGTTCCAAATGCATGAAGGACGGCGAGCAGTGCGTTTCGGGATTTCATCACGAGGCCATCCGCTTGCCTAACGGCCACACGCTGGTCGTAGCCGGTCTGGAACGTATGTTTCCCGATGGCGCACAAGGATCCAAGGACCCGGTAGATGTGATGGGAGACCTGGTAATAGATCTGGACCCGGACTTTCAGGTTGCCTGGGTCTGGAACTCTTTCGACCACATGGATGTGGCCCGCAAGTCTCTGGGAGACGAGAAATGCAAGCTGGGGCCGGGCAGCGACGGCTGTGCCTCGGTCTTCCTCGCCGCAACGGCCAATGGCTGGCTGCACAGCAATGCCTTGAACTACATTCCGGGCAGCGGCGATTTTCTGATCTCGATCCCGGAACAGGACTGGGTGGTGAAGATCGATTATAAAGACGGCAAAGGGACCGGCAAAGTGCTTTGGCGGCTGGGATTGGATGGAGACTTCAAGGCAAAATCGGACGACCCCTACCCATGGTTTTCTTACCAGCATGACGTGGGCTTCGATCCCCCCGGATCGAATCGCCTGATCGTTTTCGACGACGGGGACCGGCGGAAAAAGAAATTTCCGAAGTCCAACAACCGTGGCCAGGTTTGGGAGTTGGATGAGCATGCCATGACCGCCACCCTGGTACTGAACGCGGATTTGGGGGTGTATTCGCCGGCCATCGGGTCCGCGCAATCGCTCTCCGGCGGCGGATATAGTTTTGAATCCGGCATGATCAATCTGCCGGATGTTTCCAGCCGCGAGACCGAGGTCGGAGCGGACGGCAAGATCGTCTACGCGCAGCAGTCTGACAGCGCCGCTACTTATCGCAGTTTCCGCGTGCCGGATCTCTATACCGCTCCGCGCAAGTAAGGCGCACTCGGTGATGCGGAAGCTTGCAATTGCGGCTCTCATGTTGACGGGACTCACGGCGGCGCCGGGAGAGGTTTCGTTCCCTACCGCGGACGGAGGAGTAATCTGGGCCGATTTGTATGGCACCGGAGACCGTGGCGTGGTGCTGGCCCACGGCGCTCGCTTCGACAAAGCCAGTTGGGGGAAGCAGGCAGAGGTTCTGGCGAAGGCCGGCTTCCGCGTCCTCGCCATCGATTTTCGCGGTTATGGACAGTCGCGGGGCGGAGATAAGTCCGCGCCCGGCAGCGGAGAGAAGTACGAAGATATTCTGGCGGCGGAACGATACCTTCGGGAAAACGGCGCCAAGACCGTCAGTGTGATTGGCGCCAGCATGGGAGGCGGCGCCGCGGCTAACGCGTCGATCCACACGCGCCCCGGCGAAATCGACCGCCTCATTCTGCTGGCTCCCGTGCCGGTGCAGGAACCCGAGCGGCTTACCGGCCCGAAGTTATTCGTCGTCAGCCGTGGCGATGCGCTCGCCGCCAAGGTCCAGGGACAATTCGAAAAGGCGCCGGAGCCCAAAGAGCTGTTGATCCTGGACGGCTCGGCCCACGCGCAGTTCCTCTTCGAGACCGGTCAAGGGGAACGCCTGATGAAGAAGATTTTGGAGTTTTTGTCGGAGAGCAAAACAGAGGTGGAAAAGAAATGACTGCGACGGAAGCGATCTGGCCTAAGAAGACCCGAGAGCTACAGACCCTGCATCTTGATTCCACGATTTGGAACGATTTTAAGTTTCGGGATGACGACATCGTCATCTCGACCTACGGCAAGTCCGGTACCACCTGGATGCAGCAGATCATTGCACAGATGCTGTTCGCAGGCGATACCGAGATGGACACCCAGGCGATGTCTCCGTGGGTCGATTATGTGATTCCGCCGAAAGAGGTGAAGCTCGCCGCCTTGGAGGCGCAGACGCACCGCCGTTTCGTGAAGACGCATCTGCCGTTGGACGCCCTGGTCTACTCGCCGCGGGCCAAATACATTTACATTGGACGCGACGGCCGCGACGTCTTGTGGAGTTTCTACAACCACCATTCGTCGGGCACCGAGGCCATGTACAACGGGCTGAATAGCAGGCCCGGCCGGGTTGGCCCTCCCCTGGAGCCTCCGCCTGCCGACATTCGCGAATACTGGCACGCCTGGTTCGAACGGGAAGGATACCCATATTGGCCGTTCTGGGAGAACATTCGCAGTTGGTGGACGATCCGCCATCTCCCGAATATTCTGATGGTGCACTTCGACGTTCTGCGCAAGCAGTTGCCCGGACAGATGCGGCGCATCGCCCGATTTCTGGATATTCCGATCGACGAGGCTAAGTGGGACACCATCGTCGAGCACTGCACTTTCGAATGGATGCGTGAGCACGGCGAAAAAATCGTTCCCTTGCGCGGAGCGCTGTGGGTGGGCGGAACGAAAACCTTCATAAACAAGGGCACGAACGGGCGGTGGCGAGAAACCCTGACTGCGGCGGAATCGGCGGAATACGAGGCCAAAGCGCTAGCCGAATTGGGGCCTGAATGCGCTCGCTGGCTTGCGACCGGCGAGGGCGTGGAGAGCGGGCGAGGATCTCCCGATATGGCCGCTTGATTTCGAAGCGCCTGCGTGGGCGATCATGCGCCGCGCGAGGCGGCGAAGCCCAAGGCTCCGTGTCCGGTTACTGCTTGTCCCAGACCATGGTTGCCCTGTATGCTTTACCATCGGCGTTCGTACCTTTGATGGTGGTGGTCATGGCCTTGCCATCCTTCGAGACGACGCTCCGCCCCGTGACGCTGTACTTTCCGTCCTTCTTCTTGGCGCTGTAAGTGAAGGTGTTTGCATTCACCTGTTTGATGGAGATGGTGTCATAGGGCGCGCCGGTTACCGGCGATTCGCTACCATCATACCTTGCGACGTAGCTGGAATTAATCGCTGTGCCGCTTGCCTGCTCTCCGGTAGTGGTCACCTTAATCCCGCCGTCCGATGCTTCCCGCGTGGTACTGAGACTCTTGACCGGGGTGGATGGGCTGAAGTGGGATTTCTCCATATTCAGCTTCCACGTCCCAAGCGAGTTGTCAGCCGCAAACGCTCCGATTGCTGTCGCGACGACACCGATGGTAATTTGGGTCAATACTTTTCGCATTTAAATATCCTTTCGGCTGGGTTTTGTTTTCGAACCCAGCTCGGCATTAGTATACATCCAAGCGCCTCCCCTTTGTGGCGTTTCGACTCGGGGGAAGGCTCTCGCTGGGAGTGCTGCAAAGCGGGCCAGCAGGCTTTGGTAAGGCGCGGAAAGGAGCAAAAGCCGGCCAGCCCGTTCGGGGAAAGACACTTCGCCGACGAGATTCTCGTCCAGCTACCGAGACGTTGATTGGATGTGGATGGAGCGGAACTCCCGTTCTCCGGCGCATCCAGGCACCGGGAAAACCGCGCTCGCGAGAGCAATGCGGACTGGTGCCTTGACCATGGATCGGGGGAAACGGCCGGCACCCCAGAGGCCGCCCTGGGCGAGCCGCGCCACGTCGACCGTTGTGCCTGGATTGCTGGAGACAAGTCTCCGTCGCCCATCCCATGCCGATTAGTCCTGGATAACGGCGCATCGGAAGTAATCCATCGCGCGGTGTGTAACGCGCATGCCGCAGAAGCGGGCCGGCCAAACGGTCGGCGAACAGGGACCCGAACACCTCTAACGTCGGCACCGCGCCGTATGAGGAGGGCCCGACTCTCCCTCCCAGAGGCGTCCCGCGCCCTCCTCCGCACCGGGAATTCGAATGGGATAATATGACACGGGATCGTCGAGGGGAAATCGGCATGCTACGTGGCATCACCAGCGACCTGCGCCAGGCCGTGCGCGCGCTACGTAAGAATCCGGGCTTCACTTTCACGGCGCTGATCACCCTGGCCCTGGCCATCGGCGCAAACTCGGCCATCTTCACGCTGGCCAATGCGCTCATCTTCGCCAGCATGCCCGTCTCCCATCCGGATCGCCTTCTGGAGATCTCCACGATCGATCCCAAGGCCGAAAAGGGCAACCTGTCGATTCCCGCATTTCAGGCCATCCAGCGGAGCGGCGTCTTCGCCAGCGTGCTTGCCTGGAATGGCGGCGGCATGGAGAACCTGGAGATGAACGGAGCGCTCTACGCCGGATCGGTCGACGACATCGCGGGCGATTACTATGCCACGCTCGGCATCCGGCCGGCGCTGGGCCGCTTCATCACGCGCGAGGACATCGGCTTGGAGCGCTTCACCCCGGCGCGCGTGGCGGTGATCGGCTACCGCGCCTGGCAGCAGCACTATCACGGCGATCCTTCGGCGCTGGGTCAGACCATCCTCATTAATGGAAAGCCGTTCACCATCGTCGGCGTGCATCCGCGGTCGTTTCCCGGGCTGATCCGCGAGGCCGCGGCGGATGCCACCATTCCCATAACCGCGTCCGCATCCAGCGCCGAGCGCCTGTATGACCGCACGCACGCCTACAACACGGTCATCGGACGGCTGCACGATGGCATGGACCCGGCGCAGGCGCGCGCCCGCATCGAAGCCATGTGGCCCGCGATTCGGCAGGCCACCGCGCCGGATGCCGCGCCGGAACACGCCGCCTTCCTGGCGCGGCGCATCCAGGTGGAACCTGCGGCCCGCGGTATCTCCTATCTGCGCGAGCGATTCACCCGCCCGCTGTATATTCTCTTCGGAATTGTGGCTTTGCTGCTGCTGCTCGCCTGCGTGAACTTGGCCAGCGTGGCGCTGGCCCGGGCCCACGGCCGCGCCGCCGAGTTGAGCGTGCGCGCCGCGTTGGGCGCGACGCGCTGGCGTTTGCTCCGGGCGTCGTTCGTGGAATCGCTCCTGTTGGCGATCGGCGGGGCCATCCCCGGTCTGGTGTTCGCGTACTGGGGCGCAGGCCATATCGCGCGATTCATGTGGCAGGGCTACGTGCCCCTGGCGCTCTGGCTCCGGCCCGATGCGCGTGTCGTGCTGTTCACCATGGGCGCAGCCATGGCAGCCGGCATCCTGTTCGGCCTGATACCCGCGTGGCGCGCCGGAGATCAGGATCCGGGCGCTGTGATCGGACATGCGAGCACGCGCGTCGCCGGCGGGCTGGGACTGCCGGGACGGGCGCTGGTCGCCGTGCAGATCGCGCTGTCGTTTGCCATTCTCGCGGGCGCTTTGCTCTTCAGCCGGAGCTTGGGTAACGTGCTCGGCCGCGATCCGGGGTTCCACTCCGATCGCCTGCTGGTAGCTCAGCTATTTCCGCGCAGCACCTATCGCGGCTTCGATAATCCGGCGTATTTCCGGCAGCTTCTCGAATCTTTGCGGTCGATCCCCGGCGTCACTGCCGCCACGTTCGCGCACAACCGGCCCGTGGGACTGGCGTGGAGGGAGACCATCCTGCCCGCCGGCGTGAGCGCGACCTATCACCTGATCGCCCCCCGCTTCTTCGACACGCTGGGCATGCGCATCGTCCGCGGGCGCGACTTCGACTTGCACGACGACCCGAGCCGCCCCCTGGCCGCCATCGTGAGCGCGCGCCTGGCGCGCTTGCTCGCTCCATCCGGCGATGCCGTGGGACAGCGCGTGAAAATCGGGGAGAACAAGGGCGAATTCCAGATCGTGGGAATCGTGAGCGACGCCGCGCTCGACGACCCGCGCGCTCCGGATGCGCCCGCGATCTATGCGGCCAGCTTCCAGCGGCCCGACTACCTCGGGTGGTCCGAGGCCATCGTGCGCACGCCCGGCGATCCCGCGCAGTTGGCGCGCGCGTTGCGCAAGCATATCGAAACGCTGGGCCGCGAATATCCCCTACGCATCGACACGGTGAGCGAGGAACTCGACCACGCCCTGCTGCCGGAGCGCGTGCTCGCCATGCTGAGCGGCTTCTTCGGAGGGTTGGGACTGCTGCTGGCCTCCATCGGCTTGTACGGGCTGCTGCAGTACACGGTCTCGCGGCGCACCGGCGAGATCGGCGTGCGGGTCGCGCTGGGCGCTTCGCGCAGTGGAATCGCCGCTCTCATACTGCGGGATGTCGCGATGCTACTGGCGGTTGGACTGGCGATGGGGTTCGCCCTCGCGTTCGCCGGCGCGCGCGTGATTGCCACGTCCCTCTACGGTTTGTCCGGTCACGATCCGGTGGCGCTGGGCGCGGCTGCCGGCGTGCTGGTTTTGGTCGCGTTAGGGGCAAGCCTCGTGCCATCCCTAAGGGCTGCGCGAGTCGATCCGGCAGTGGCTTTGCGCCACCAGTGACCGGGCTGGGAATTTGTAGGGCAGACCCCCTGGTCTGCGCGGGTCCCCCTGGACCCGCTCTTTGCTCGCCTGCCGGCTCAAGCCGACGTAGCGCACCCCGATCCGCTACCATAGCGGAATCGGATGTCCGCCGCGCTCGCAGATCTCTTGCAGTTCTCCTTCGTGGCGTTGACGTCCGTCTTGTTCCTGGTCGATCCCATCGCGGCCATCCCCACCTTTCTCAGCATGACCGCGGAACAAGACGGGGCGCAGCGCCGTCACATGGCCAAACGCGCGGCCTGGACCTGCCTGGTGGTGCTCACCGGCTTCGGCGCGGCAGGCAAGCTGATCTTCCGGCTCTTCGGCATCACCTTGCCGGCCTTCAAAATCGCCGGCGGCGTGATCCTGCTGCTCATCGGGCTCGACATGCTGCGCGCGCGCCGCTCCCAGACCAAAGAGACCCCCGGCGATGCCGAAGAAGGGGCGGAGAGGGAAGACGTCGGCATCATTCCGCTCGGCATACCCATGCTTGCCGGCCCCGGCGCGATTTCCACGGTCATGGTGCTCATCGGCGGCCAGCGCGGCTGGTGGTACGCGATTCCAGTGTTTTTGGCCATAGCCGTCACTTCCGTGGTGTCGTACTGGATCCTGGCGGGGGCTAGCCGCGTACGGCACTATCTGGGCGAAACCGGAATCCGAATCCTCACCCGGCTCATGGGCCTGATGCTCACGGCCATCGCCATACAGTTCATGCTGAACGGCCTCACCGACATCGGCCTGGTCAAGCCGGTCCCTTGAGCGCCTAACGCGCGCCCAGTAGCGTCGTCACCCGTGCCAGATTGTCGCGCGCTTCCGGAAAGGAGGGCTTCAGGCGCAACGCCTCCGTCAACTCATCGCGGGCCTTGCCGAAATCGCCGCCCATCGCCGCGATCATCCCTAGCCGGAAATGCGCCTGGCTGGCATATTCCGTGCTCAGCGACAAATTGAGCGCCGCTTGCAACTCCTCCCGCGCCTGCGCCGGCCGGTTGAGTTGCAGCAGCATCGCGCCCAGGCTGTAATGCGCCTCGGCGTATTCGGGCCACTGCCGGGCGGCCTCGGCGAAACACGACGCGGCTTCCTCCGGCTTCCCCAGTCCGGCCAGCGCCAGTCCCAGATTGTAGTATCCCCGCGGGTTGCGTGGTTCCAAGCGCAACGATTCCCGGTAATACGGAACAGCTTCCTCCAGCCGTCCGTCCCCCGCCAGCGAAAACGCCAGATTGTGCTGGGCGATGGAATTGTCCCTGGTCGCCGCCACCGTGTGGCGGAACAGTGTGACGCTATCCTTCCAGAAGCCGATCTGAACGGAGGCGGCCATCCCCAGCACGGCAATCGACAGCACCGCCAATGCGGCCGCGGCTTGCCGCCCGAACGCGCGCTTCTCCAGCAGCCGCCAGCCTCCCCACACCAGCATGATGAACAACCCCACGGAAGGGATGTAGGTAAACCGGTCCGCCATCGACTGCCCTCCAACCTGCACCAGGCCGATCATTGGGACCAGCACCCCAAAAAACCAGAACCATCCCACCAGCAGGAACGGCGCACGCGCGCGCTCCACGATTGCCACGGCGGTGATGGCCGCCAACAATGCCGCCGCTCCCAGCGCAGCCGTCACGGCTATATGCGTATCGTAGGGGTACGGCAGAGCCAGCGGGTGCGGCCAGAAAGTCTTGCCCATGTACCCGGCATACGACAGCATCGCGTTTTCCAGGCGCGTCGGGAAGCCCACGTGGGCCAGGGCCGCCAGGGCCCCCATCTGTTTTGTTCCCAGGTAGGTCACGATCGAGGATGCGGCCGAGAGCGCCAGCAGGGGCGCTTTCTCGCGCACCAGCGTCGCGGGGCGGCTTGCCGAAAATCGGCCGAGCGGCCAATAGTCCAGCAGCAACAGCACCAACGGCAGAGTCACCATCACCGGTTTGCACATCAATCCCAGCCCAAGACCGGCGGCCACCAGCGCGTACCGTTTCCACGACGGCCGCCGTACGTAATATGTATACGCCAGGATGCAAGCGAACCAGAAAAATCCCGCCAGCAGATCCTTGCGTTCGGCCACCCACGCGACCGACTCGACGCGCAGTGGATGGATTGCGAACAATGCCGCCACCAGTGCGCTCCGCCAAAGTGCGCCGGTCATGGCAAAGAGCGCGGCGAACGCCAAAACCGCGGTGATGGCGTGAATCGCCACGTTGGTGAAGTGGTGTCCGCCCGGCCACAGCCCGTATAGTTCACAGTCCAGCATGTGGCTCAGCCATGTCACCGGGTGCCAGTAGAAATAGTCGGCCGTAGTCAGCGCCCAGGCCAGTCCATCCATGGTCAGACCCTTCTGCACGATCACATTCTGCGTCACATAATAGTCGTCGTCGAAGTAGATGAACCCATCCCGAACGGTGCGGCCAAAGACCGCAAAAACAAGCAGGACCAGTAGGGCTGCGATCAGGATCGCCGGCCTCAGTGGGGTGGCATGCGCTTTGCGCTTAGCGGATCGTTTGGACATTGTGGGGCAGGATGGCATCCTGCGGCCGATTGTTAATCGGCCCGGTTTGCGCCGATTCCCATATCGGCAGCATAACGCCGAATCGCGTGCGCGTTCTCCGCCCTCACAAGATGTCTTCCAGCCGGCGGCCGGGTTTGGAAGCCTTTCTTGCGCACGGGCTCTTCGATGACATCCACCTTGCAGCCCAGAATACCGACAGCCGCCCTTCCATCTCGCTCAGGCGGCTGAAGTAGTGGAGCCCCGGCGCCGGGAAGCCCTCGCCCAGCCGTCGCGGGATACTCCCCGCGTGCAACCGACCCGAACTTGGATGTGCTCTCGCCGCCAGCCGTGCGCAATTCCCGTTCGTGCGCCTTCAATGCGGCTATATCACGTCGTCGCGTTCCATGAAACCAATTTTGCACAACTCCCACTCGCAGACAACTCACCCGAACTGCCGGGCCACGCAAACTGAATCCAGGGACCAATAGCATACATTGACAATCTTCGCTATCCGGACTATTCTGAAAACAATCGGCAGCACTTCATCATGAACGTCTCTCTCACGCCCGAACTCGAAGAATTCGTCAGCACCAAGGTGCGGTCGGGCCGCTACAACTCAGCGAGCGAGGTCGTCCGGGAAGCGCTACGCTTGCTGGAGGAGCACGATTCGGCGCGCGCCGCCCAACTCGCGGAATTCAACCGGGAACTCGGCCGCCGGCTCGCGGCTCTCGATCGCGGCGAAGTGGTTGACCCCGCCGTGGCCCGCGCGCGAGTACAGCGCAAATCCGAGCAGCGCCGGACGCCCCGCGTGTGAACGGCTACATCCTCGGCGCCGACGCGGACTTGGATCTCGATGAGATCTGGGAGTACATCCACCTCTCCCCGGAGTAGTTATTATCTATTGAGAACAGTTAAGAACCATGGTAGACTGCATGGCAGGAGACACCCGAACCCAGGAGCAACCATGACCACCGTCACCATCTCCCTGCCCGAATCCCTAAAGGAATTCATCGACCACCAGCTCGCCACCAAGGGCTACGGTAATGTGAGTGAGTATTTTCGTTCGCTCCTACGCGATGCCCAAAAAGAAGAAGCCGAGGCCCGGCTGGAGGCCTTGCTGCTGGAAGGCCTGGCTGGCGGCGCCGACGTTCCTCTGACGCCGGAGTTCTGGAAGGACCTCAAAGCGGAAGCGCGCGGCATCGCCGCGAAGCATAAGGCGCGGAAGCGGCCGTGAAAGCCGTTATTCGCCCGCGAGCGCGGGACGATATCCTCCGGCAATTCCGCTGGTATCTGGTCGAGCAGCATGCAGCCGATGCCGCGTTCCGGTTCGTGGAAGCCGTCGAGGCGTCGGTCGAGCAGTTAGTGCGCATGCCTGATATGGGAGCTCCAAGAAAGCTCAGGAATCCGACCCTGAAGGGGCTGCGGCTCTGGCCGGTGAAGGACTTTGACGAGTTCCTCATTTTCTACGTGGTGGCTGGGGACACGGTGAGGGTCATTCGCATTCTGCACGGCAAGCGCGATATTGACCGGATTCTGAAGAAGGAGTCAGGCGACGATGACAAGATCCACTGAGATCATTCCCGCCCCGGCGCCCCCCTGCGTCAGGGGCGCTGTTCAGGCACGCGCCAGTTTCGAGACTGAACGCGCCGATCCGCGACCGGATCGACGATCTTCTCAAGCGCGGCTGCACCATTCTGGTTGGCGCTGCCAGATGCGCAGACGAGGCGGTCCAAGAGTATCCCGCCGGCCGCCAATACACCCGTATAACGGTGTTTTGCATGGAGAACTGCCGGAAATATCGGCGCTTGGCCGACGCAAACGTTGAGCACGTCCTGGCCAGCCAGGCCATTTTGCAAGCCCTGCTCGGCCACCGCCAAAAGCGCGACCTCGACGCCGCGGCACGTGGGTTAGCTTGAAAGCGCCCCTCACGCAAAGCGCACCTGCCGCTGTCGCCGCGATGAGAGCCGCACGAATTCCTCAAAAACACCGTAAAAGAGTTATGATTTAAACAACCGCCACACTTTTGTTTTGGCTCCAAAGAAAGCTAGTGGCTGGTCGGAGGGCGCCATTGGCAAAAATCACCAATCCGGTCCGTTTTTCGGATCAGTATGGATTTGACCCCAAGCTTTTGAAAAGGGCTGGCGTCCTCAATCCGACATTGAACGTCGACACTAGGCTATTCATCGACCCGCTCTTGCTCAGCGCTAGCCGACACCACGAAATCCGCACGAACGCTGTTGCTACCTACGATGACCACTTCACCACGGTAATAAAGCTACTGCGGGCTTCAACAAAGGTCGGCGACGTTGCTTGGCGCAACGCTTCGAGATACCTTTCCTTTCCGGAAATCAAATGGACCTGCCTTGGCTATGGGGCGCATTCAGTCTCCGGCAGCGGCTCCACGCCAGGCCGGATCATCGAAACTGCGAAGCAGATTGTGGACCTTGGGGTTGACGACCCGAAGTTGTTCGTCGCCATGGCGTTATTTGAAGAAGGTTTCGGCCCCGACAATATTAGCGACATGACTGCGAACGTCATTTTGGGCGATTTATTGCGGTTTAATGCCCGTGTATTGAAGCGTCTCCCTGTGAAAAGCGAACCTTTCACATTGCAATTGCGCAACGGGAAAACTTATCACGCCGACCTGCCGCTAAATCCCTTTGTCAGCCACCATCAGCCAGTAATACTCGTACTGAGCGACGTTCTACGTGACCTTCCCATCGTTAAAGATTGGTCTGATGTAGCTCAAGCGGCCTCGCAAAACGAGCAACTCCGCCAGCGGGTCAATTATCAAATTGCCGACCTGTGGGCCGCGAAGACACTCAAGGACAAAGCAGAGGTGCGCCGCTGGGCTCTCTCCGGCAAAAGGAGTTCGGTGAATTTTTGGAAATGATTCAAAGCGCGCCGGCGACCCCGTACGATCTGTCGGCTGACCCCAAAGGCGAGGTCTTCTGGCAGGCGATTGCCGCCACGCTTGCAGCGAAGGAGCCGTTCAAACTCGAACCTCCGCCTCGCGCGGACGTAGCCGGCGTGGCAGCTGTCGTTGAGCAAATTATTAAGCAGTTTGCTTTCTTGATCGAGGATAGAAGGCTGTCTGAGGAGCTCTACCACGATGATCACCCCCGCCCTGAAAAGGCGGCGCAGCGACTGTTTTTTGCCGTTGCATACGCCTACTGCAAGGCTAACAACCTGGACATGACCCCGGAAGCGGATACAGGTAATGGCCCGGTCGACTTCAAGGTGGCCAGCGGGTTCACAGGACGTGTGCTCGTCGAAATCAAGCTGTCCACGAATGGCAAGCTCGTTAAGGGGTATACACGCCAACTCGAAACCTACAAGGCTGCTGAGGAAACCATCAGCGCTTATTACGTGGTGATCGATGTTGGACAACTTGGAGAAAAGGGCACAGCCTTGTTTGCTGCCAAGAATGAAGCTTCCAGCCAGAAGCAGCCCACCTCCCCGATTGTTTTTATCGACGGTACACGCAAACCTTCAGCCAGCAAACTATGAGCGTTGTTTCCCATCAGCCAGCCCGGTGAGTGCCCTTCCCAAGAAGAGTGTTGATAATGTCCTTTATGTTGCCTTCAAAGGTTGGCCGGTCGCCCGTTTTATGATCACCCGGATTGCTACGCCGCCAACCAACTGAAAACAACCGAATTCTCCCAAGAGTATCGCCGGCTGGCATCCGCCCTCATGCTACAGTTGGAGATCAAGAGGACAGCCACCCTGCCCGGCCTGGCAATTATTGGAAGCGCTCTTCACCGGAAAAACTTGGGAAAGAAATTCGCAAATCGCCGATTAGCCGGCGCTTCAATCTGGCCGTAAACTAATACAACAGCAGTATGTTACACGAAATTGGTTTCGTCTGGCCAATTTGCATTTGCCGCCCGACACCGCACCAAAACGGCCGCCCCTCAACATGCTACACTCGCACCAAATGAGCAAACCCGCCGGCCGCCGCGCATTCCTCAAAACCGTCGCCTTAGCCGCCGCTGCACCCACGAAACCCGCCACCTCGCAAACCCCAACGCCATCCACCCCACCCCCGCCCAAGCCCATCACCACCCCGCACTCCCCCATGCGCTACCCGCGCATCTACACCGGCCGCCAGCTTGCCATGTTGGCCATGCCCCTCGGCGGTATCGCCGCCGGCAGCATCAGCCTCGGCGGACGCGGCCAGCTTCGCGATTGGGAAATCTTCAACCGCCCCGACAAGGGCCGCTCGCCCGAATACGCCTTCGCTTCCATCTGGGCGCAAGCTGGCCGCCGCAAGCCCGCCGCGCACGTCCTCGAAGCCCGCCTCATGCCGCCCTACGAAGGTCCCGACGGCCTCGGCTCCAAGAACGCGCCTGGCCTCAGCCGCCTCGAAGGCGCAGCTTTCACCGGCGAGTTCCCCATCGCCCAAATCGCCTTCCGCGATTCCCGCCTGCCCGTCACCGTCACCCTCGACGCCTTCAGCCCTTTCATCCCGCTCGATGCCGAAGAATCCGGCCTGCCCGTCGCCATCTTGCGTTATCGCGTCCACAATCCGGGCAAAGACACCGCCCGCGTCTCCATCGCCTGGTCGATCGAAAACCCCATTGGCGCAGGCTATCAGGATGTCGCGCAGCGCCACCCCGGCGAGCAGCGCGTCATCGACTACCGCGAAACCGGACCCATCAAAGGTCTCCTGATGTCGAACCCCGGCATGCCCGCCGATAACCCGCAGGCCGGCTCGCTCGCCGTCTGCCTGGTCAAGCCGGAAGGCAAGCTCACCTACCTCCGCGGCTGGATTAACGCCAAGTGGTGGACCAGTCCCCTGCTCTTCTGGGACGATTTCAGCGATGACGGCCAACTTGGCCCCGAAGCCCCCGACCGCAAGCCCATCGGCTCGCTTTGCCTGCAACAGGAAATCGCGCCCGGCGCAGAAGCCGCCTACACCTTCCTGCTCGCCTGGTATTTCCCCAATCGCACGCCCGCCTGGTCCGGCTGGACCGCGCCCAAGGGCGACGAGCATACCATCATCGGCAATCATTACGCCACGCGCTTCTCTGGCGCCTGGCAGGCCGCCGAATATGCCGCCGGAAAGTTGCCCGATCTGGAAGCCCGCACGCGCCGTTTCGTCGCCGCCATGCGCGCGAGCACACTCCCGCCCGCCGTGCGCGACGCCGCCATGTCCACCCTCTCCACGCTCGTCACCCAGACCTGCTTCCGCACGGCCGATGGCGAGTTCCACGGCTTCGAAGGCAGCGCCGATCATAACGGCTGCTGCTTCGGTAATTGCACGCACGTCTGGAATTACGAAACCGCCACCCAGCATCTATTTCCGACGCTGGCCCGCTCCCTGCGCAAAGCCGCCTTCGGATTTTCCGAAGACGACCAGGGCGGTATGCGCTTCCGCCAGTTGCTCCCGGATGGCAAGGAGCGCTTCCACTACGCTGCCGCCGACGGTCAGATGGGCCAGATAATCAAGGCGTATCTCGATTGGCGTCTCTCCGGCGATACCGCCTGGCTGCGCGATCTATGGCCCCGCGTGCAGCGCGCCGTCTCGTTCGCCTGGATCGCCGGCGGATGGGATTCCCAGCGCCGCGGCGTCATGGATGGCGTGCAGCACAACACTTACGACGTGGAATTCTACGGTCCCAATCCCCTCTGCGGCATCTACTATCTAGGCGCGCTGCGGGCCGCCGAAGAAATGGCCCGCGCCGTGGGCGATGCGCGCGCCGCCGAAGACTATCGTAAGCTCTTCGCCGCGGGCAGCCAGTGGATCGACGCCAATCTGTTCAACGGGCATTACTACATTCAGAAGGTTCGCGCCATCCCCAAGGACCAGATCGCGCCCACCACGGTCGGCGATATGGGCGCGGAGAATCCCGAGAAGCCCGAGTACCAGGTCGGCGATGGCTGTCTGCTCGATCAGTTGATGGGCCAGTATTTGGCCGATGTCGCCGGACTCGGCCCGCTGGTCGATCCCGCCCACATTCGCGCGGCGCTGCAGTCCATCTACCAGTTCAACTACAAGCGCAACCTTTACGATCACGAATGCGTACAGCGCACCTACGTGTTGAACGACGAAGCCGCCCTGGTGGTCTGCGATTACGGCACCGGCAAGCGCCCCGAGGTTCCCTTTCCCTATTTCGCGGAGGCCTGGACCGGTCTCGAATACCAGGCCGCCGCCACCATGATTTATGCGGGGATGGTCCGCGAGGGCGTGGAGGCCTTCGAGAACAGCCGCCGCCGTTACGATGGCGAACGCCGCAATCCGTGGGATGAAGCCGAGTGCGGGCACCACTACGCGCGCGCCATGTCGGCCTGGTCCGGCGTGCTGGCGCTGAGCGGCTTCCGCTATCACGCCGCGGAGAAGAGCGTCACCATCATGCCGCGGTTGAATTCCGGCAATCTCGGAAAGTTCGTGTGCTTCTGGTCGGCCGCGCCGGCCTGGGGCACCTTCGCGCACGCCGCCGATAGCGCCCGCCGCCGCGTGACGCTGGCAGTGACCGAAGGCAATCTGCCGTTGCGCAACATTGTGCTGGCGCCCGGACCGCCTATCACGGCTATCCTCCAAGGCCGCCCGCTCGTTCTGAGCCGCGACCGTGACGGAGCGGTCTTCACCTTCGCCGAAGAAGTCACCATCCACGCCGGCGAAGAGTTGGTCCTGCATGCCTGACCGCCCCACGCTGGTCCTGGTTGGCGGGTTCCTCGGCGCGGGCAAAACCACGCTGCTGCTGCGCGCCGCGCGCCTGTTGCACGAACGCGGCATGCGCGCCGCCATCATCACCAACGATCAAGCCAGCGGACTGGTGGATACCCGCATGGCTACCGCATCGGGCTTCGATGCCGGCGAAATCGCGGGCGCATGCTTCTGCTGCCATTTCGGGGACTTCATCGCTGCCGCCCAGAGTCTGCTCGCCGTGAGGCCCGACGTGATCTTCGCCGAACCGGTAGGAAGCTGCATGGATCTTTCCGCCACCGTGCTCCAACCTCTGAAGCAGCTTTATGCCGCGCAGTTCCGCTTGGCGCCGTTTTCCGTCCTCGTCGATCCGCGGCAAGCCGCCGAGTTCCAACAGCCGGATGCCGACCCGCAACTAGCTTATCTTTTCCAAAACCAAATCAACGAAGCCGACCTGGTCCTATACACCAAGTGGGATAGGCCTCCTGGCCTGTCCTCTGATCTGCCCTCCAGCCCGCTCCCCGCCCGTCAAATCAGCGCCCTAACCGGCGAAGGCGTGCCCGCCTGGCTCGATGAAATCCTCAATGGCCGTCTCTCCGCCGGCGCCCACCTCCTCGACATCGACTACGCCCGCTATGCCGCCGCCGAAGCCGCGCTCGGCTGGCTGAACTGGGAGGGTGAACTGCGCCTCGAAACCGCGCTCCCGCCCGCTTCCATAGTAGGACCCCTGCTCGAACGTCTCGACGCCGAACTCACCCGCGCCGGCGCGCCCATCGCGCACCTCAAGATCTTCGATCGCGCACCCAGCGGCTACATCCGCGCGGGTATCTGCCGCAATGGCGACGAGCCCTCCGTCGAAGGAGACCTGCTGGCTTCCCCCGCCCGCCGCCATGAGCTGGTGGTCAACCTGCGCGCCCGCGCCCTGCCCGCGGTTCTCGAAGAGGCCGTCGCGCGCGCCGTCGCCGAGCTGCCCGCCACGCTGCGCGTCATCCGGCAACAGTGCTTCCAGCCCTCGCCGCCGGTTCCCGAGCACCGCTTCCGCACGGTGGTCGCGTAGCGCAAGGAATTTGTGGGGCAGACCCCCTGGTCTGCGCGGGTCCCCTGGACCCGCTCGGTCGTAACAGGCCGACGAGGGCGTAGGCCGCGGTCCGGGGGGACCGCCCCACGATTAATGCGGGTGCTTGCTCAGCTAAAATAACGATTCATCATGAAAGCCCTAGTCAAAAGCAAAAATGAGCCAGGCCTCTGGCTGGAAGACGTCGACCAGCCCCGCATCGGCATCAACGACGTCCTGATTCGCGTGCACCGCGCGGGCATTTGCGGCACCGACGTGCACATTTACAAATGGGACGATTGGGCCCGCAAGACCATCCCGGTCAACTTGGTGATCGGCCACGAATTCGTAGGGGAAATCGCGGAAGCCGGCTCCAACGTGTCCGACTTCTATCCCGGCGATATCGTCAGCGGCGAAGGCCACGTAGTCTGCGGACGCTGCCGCAATTGCCTGGCCGGGCGCCGCCATTTGTGCGCGCACACGCAGGGCATCGGCGTGAATCGTCCCGGCGCTTTCGCCGAATATATCGCGCTGCCCATGACCAACATCTGGCGGCACCACGACGGCATCGACCAGGACGTGGCCGCCATCTTCGACCCGTTCGGCAACGCCGTGCACACCGCGCTGTCGTTTCCGGTGCTCGGCGAAGACGTGCTGGTCACCGGCGCGGGACCCATCGGGATCATGGCCGCCGCCGTCGCGCGGCATGCCGGCGCGCGCTACGTGGTCATCACCGACGTCAACGAATACCGGCTGGCGCTGGCTCGCAAGATGGGAGTCACTGAAGCTGTCAACATCCGCGAGCGTACCCTGCCTGAGATACAGAAGAAACTCGGTATGACCGAAGGGTTCGATGTGGGCTTGGAGATGTCCGGCAATCCGTCGGCCTTCCGCGACATGCTGGCTAACATGAGCCACGGCGCAAAGATCGCCATGCTGGGCATTCCGGAAGGCGACATGGCCATCGACTGGCGCACCGTAATTTTCAACATGCTGACCATCAAAGGCATCTACGGCCGCGAGATGTACGAGACCTGGTACAAGATGAGCGTGATGCTGCAGTCCGGCCTGGATATCACGCCGGTCATCACCCATCGCTTCCACTACACGGAGTTCGAGCAGGGCTTCGCCGCGATGTCCAGCGGCCAATCCGGCAAGGTGATTCTGAACTGGCAGTAGCGCCCCCGTGGGGCGGGCGTCCACGCCTGCGGCGGGTCTCCAGACCCGCTCTGTAGCGGCGGCTACTTCGGCTTGAAAATCCCGACCGTGTTGCCGTCCGGATCGGCAAACCAGGCGAAGCTGCCCGTTGGAATCTCCACTGGCGGCACCAGCGTCTTGCCGCCCAACTCTTGCGCCTTGTCGAGCGCAGCCTGCAGATCGTCCACCATCACGTAGAACGTGGTGTAGTGGTACGGCTCGTGGCCCAGCGCCGTCAGGTGGCCGCCAATGCCCTCGCCTCCGGTATCGATCATGGTAGCCGGCCCCATTTCGGTCATCTTCCAATCGAACAGCTTCGCGTAGAACTGCCCGGTAGCCGCCCTGTCCCGGCAGCCGATTTCAAAATGCACGACAGGATTGCTCATAGATTTCCGATGCTAGCACGGTACGAACTCCGGAACCGAACGCGATTTGAACATTTGAAGATGGCACTCCCGCTGTAGTACACTGGTAACTTAGTTTATGCGCTCCGACGCATGAAGTGTGTCCCGGCGCGAAATTCAGAGGTTATGCATGCACGCAATCATTGAGACCGGCGGAAAACAATACCGGGTTGCCCCTGGCGATGTCGTCCGTGTGGAGAAGCTGGAAGGCGAAGTCGGCTCCGAAATCGATCTGCCCCTGCGGGCGGTATTCAAGGAAGAGGGCCAATTGGTCGCCGGCCCGGATCTGGGACAAGCTACCGTGAAGGGCACCATCGTCGGCAACGGCCGCGGAAAGAAAGTGCTGGTCTTCAAGTTCAAGCGCAAGAAGCAGTACAAGCGCACGATAGGGCATCGCCAGGACTTCACGGAAGTGAAGGTGGGCGACATTTTGGTTTAGGTGAAGTTATGGCGCACAAAAAAGGATTAGGCAGTTCCAAGAACGGGCGCGATTCCAACGCGCAGCGGCTGGGCGTGAAGGTCTTCGGCGGTCAACTGGTGCCGGGCGGGTCGATCATCGTCCGCCAGCGCGGCACCCCTATCAAGCCCGGTGAGAACGTCGGCTGGGGCAAAGACGACACGCTGTTCGCCAAGGTGACCGGCGTCGTCGAGTACCGCGACCGCGGCCGCCAGGGCAAATTCGTCAGCGTCAAGGCCGTCGCCTAACTGAGCGGCGGTGGGACAGGCGCTTCCGCCTGCCGGTCCGAGCGGTTCCCCATATTCCCCCATGTTTATCGATGAAGCCCGCATCCTGGTGAAGGCCGGGGATGGCGGCAACGGCTGCCTGGCCTTCCGCCGCGAGAAGTATGTTCCGCGCGGCGGACCCAGCGGCGGCGATGGCGGCCGCGGCGGCGACGTCTTCCTGGTTTCCACCGAGCACCAAAACACGCTGATCCAATTCCGTTTTAATCCCGAGCATAAGGCGCAGCGCGGCAGGCATGGCGAGGGCAGCGATTGCACCGGGGCGGAGGGCTACTCGATCGACCTGCAGGTGCCCGTCGGCACGGTGGTATACGACGAATCGACCGGCGATCGGCTGCACGACTTTACGGCGTCCGGCGAGCGCTTCCTAGTGGCCCGCGGCGGGCGCGGCGGCAAGGGCAACGCGCGGTTCGCCACCTCCACGCACCAGGCGCCCACCGAGCACGAGCCAGGCAAGCCCGGCCAGGAGCGCCGCCTGCGTCTGGAGCTCAAGCTGTTGGCCGATGTGGGTCTGGTCGGATTCCCCAACGCCGGCAAGTCCACGCTGATCTCCCGCATTTCCGCCGCGCGCCCCAAGATCGCCGCCTATCCCTTCACCACGCTGGAGCCCCAATTGGGCGTCGTCTCCCTGGACGATTACCGCAGCTTCGTGGTGGCCGATATTCCGGGGTTGATCGAAGGCGCGCACCTGGGGCACGGGCTGGGCACCCAGTTCCTGCGGCACATCGAGCGCACCCGCCTGCTGGCGCACCTGGTGGACGTATCGGAAGCCAGCGGCCGCGATCCCGCCCACGACTTCGAAACGGTGATGGCCGAATTAGCTAGCTTCAGCGAAGACCTGGCCGCCAAGCCCATGATCGTGGTGGCCACCAAGATGGACGCCGCGCAAGATCCCGCGCGCGTGGAGTCGCTGCGCCAGATCGCCGCCCAGCGCGGCCTGGCGTTTTTCGAAATCTCCAGCGTCACCGGACAAGGCCTCGATGAGTTGCGCTATGCGATGGCGGAAAGAGTGTTGCTCCCGAAGAACCCCGAATAGACCGGCGCTAAGTTCTTACCGCGGTACGATCCCTAGCTTGTCCTCGATCCGAACCACCCGATTGTAGATCTCGGCAACCTTACCGGTGAGCACATCGAGCTTATCCTCCACGCGGGTCATGCGTCCGTTCAACGCCACGAAATACCCCACGTTAACCAGGATGCCCACTAGCGCCACGAAAGACGGCAACCCCAGCCAGATATTGCTGTGCATCGGTTATTGTCTACAGCTTGGCTCTTTTTGGGCTGATATGTCAAACGCGCGCGTCATTTGATCCGGTGACCGGCGCAGGGCCCGGATCGCCGCCGAGTTATAACCCCGCTGCCAGCGATACCAGGTTTCGATCTACGCCTGCACGGAATCGAGCAAGGCAACCTACACCTGCTTCGATGAATTGCGCTATGCGATAGCGGAGAGAGTGCCGGTCGGGAGAAACCCAATGGACTCTTATCGGCATTCCGCGCAATCATGAGAATCCTTTCCGCCAATGCCGATATGCCGCGATCCACTCGGCGCCCTTCGGCGGAGGCGACGGCAGCGGCAAATCGACGATCGGGATCCGCTGGCGTTTCGAGCCTCGCTTGCATATCGCGACAATCTCGTCCGCGTCGGTCATATCGATCCGTTCGACCGCGACTTCCACGCCGAGAACCTGCGTCGTGAAAGGCGTCGCGAGGTCGTTCTCCATCATGGTGTAGAACCCGGCCACCTGCTCCGAGTCGCCGTAGGCATCTGTGATAGCCTCCTCAACTAGTTCCTCAGCCGCGCCCGGCTGAGTCTCATGTTCACCTCCTAATCTCCCGCATCACCCCGGCTTCTCCACCTTCACCTCGCCAATCTCCCCCTTGGCGTACCGCGACCGCAGCGCCTTCTTATCCAGCTTCCCCACGCTGGTCTTGGGCACCTCGTCGATAAATGCCCATCGTTCCGGCAGCCACCAACGGGCCACCCGCGCCGCCAGGAAATCGCGCAGCTCCGCGAGCGTTGCCGACGCCCCCGGCTTCATCACCACGCATGCCAGCGGACGCTCGTCCCAACGCTCGTCCGGCACGCCGATCACCACCGCTTCCAACACATCCGGATGCGCGATCAGGTGGTTCTCCAGCTCTACCGAAGAGATCCACTCGCCGCCGGACTTGATTACATCCTTGGCGCGATCGGTAATCCGAATGTATCCCTTGGCGTCCACCACCCCGACATCGCCCGTGCGCAGCCAGCCGTCGTGGAACATCCCCGGACAGTCGTCCAGGTAGTAGGACCCCGTCACCCATGGACCGCGCACTTCGATCTCGCCCACCGCTTCGCCGTCCCAAGGAAGCTCCTGTTCTCCGCTCATCAGCCGCAGTTCGACGCCCGCCACCACCCTGCCGCTCTTGTTCAGCCAGTCGATCTCCTGGTCCCGCGGCGTGCCGCGCGGCGGACGTGCGACGGCCGCCAGCGGACTGGTCTCCGTCATGCCCCAGCCCTGCACCACGCGTACCCCGTGCCGGTTGAGGAACCCTTCCTGCATGCTGCGCGGCACCGCCGCGCCCCCGCACACCACGCACCGCAGCGACGATATGTCGATGCCGTTGGCATCCACGTAGCGCAACACGTCGTTCCAAATGGTCGGCACCGCGGCCGCAACCGTAGGCCGCTCGCGCGCGATCGCGCGGCTGATCGGCTCGGCTTGCAGATAGCGGGCGTGCAAACCATCCGCCGCGCACACGCCATCCAGCCGGTCGCGGCTCTGCAGAGCGAATATTCGCTGTGGTGGCGGCGCCCTGAAGCGGAAGTCATCCCGGCCCTTGAGGAACTCGGAATCGGCCTGGTCCCCTACAGCCCCCTGGGCAAGGGGTTCCTCACGGGCAAGATCGATGAAAATGCGAAGTTCGACAGTTCCGACTTCCGCAGCACCCTGCCGCGCTTCACGCCGGAGGCCCTCAAGGCCAATCAGGCCCTGATTCATCTGCTCGCCGGTATCGCGGAACGGAAAAAGGCCACGCCTGCTCAGGTCGCACTCGCCTGGCTGCTGGCGCAGAAGCCGTGGATGGTCCCGATCCCAGGCACCACCAAGCTGCATCGCCTGGACGAGAACATCGGGGCAATCTCGGTCGAACTCACGCCCGGCGATCTGCGGGACATCGATGTCGCCGCCGCACAGATCGCGGTGCACGGCGCCCGGTATCCCGAAAAGCTGGAGCAGATGACCGGCCGCTGAACGGCCGCCAGGTGAATATCCACGTCGGAAACGCCGCCAACGGTTGCCGGGTGCGGCGGCCTCGCGGCTCTGGGATATTGTCTGGAAGCCCGGCCCTGGACCATGGGGCGGTGGATGCAGTGAAGAAACAGGCTGGAGATCGAGTGATGCGATTTCCGATCATGCTGGAACAAACCGAGACGGGATTTGCGGTGCAGGCGCCCGATTTGGCTATCGCCACCTACGGCGAGAATATCGAAGCAGCCAAGCGAGCGGCCAGCGAAGCGATTCGGATCAACCTCGAAGCCTACCGGGAAGCCGGACAACAGGCGCCCGAACGGCAAAGCGTCTCAAACCATCTTGAGAATCCCGAATTTCGGGATCTGTTGTTCACCTATGTCGACGTAGCCGAGCCTCATGGGAGAATCGCCGCTTAGCACAGAGTGGAGAACAACTCCGGCGCGCGGTGGTATTTCTTCAAGCGAAAGCAGCCGGTCCTCTAGCGGCTGAGGAAATCCGCCCGGTCTGCGAGTTTGCCCCGCCCTTCGCTGGCTCTCAGGTCGACCTAAATGGACGGGATCATCCCTATCAGATTAAGAGGCCGGCGGATTTCCGGGGAATGGCGTCTCCAGGCCTGGCTCGGTGGCGTGATCCTGCTAGAATGCAATCGATGGCCAAGTCGTTAACTGCCGACGACATTCTTCCGCTAGTCGCGTCGCTGACGCCTCAGGAACGCGTGCGTCTGCTGCGGCTGATTGCCTTGCCGCAGGGCGGGGCCGCATCCGTTTATCGGTCCGTACCACCCTCGCGCGACGAGTTTTCGGCGGACGAGGAGCCGCTTGCGTGGGACGCAGACGGCTGGGAGGATGTGGGGTGAAGCGTGGTGAGATCCGCTGGTATACGTTTCGCCTTCCCGATAAGCGGCGGCCGGTTCTAATTCTCACACGAAACGATGTGATCGATCGGCTGAACGAGATCATCGTAGTACCGGCGACGCGAACAATTCGAGGATTGACAACTGAGGTAGTCTTGACCGTCGATGACGGGATGCCGGCCGCGTGCGCGCTTAATTTCGATCACGTGTCGCTGGCGCAACGGAGTCGAATTGGTCCTGTCCTGTGCGATTTATCGGAAACGCGATGGGACGAAGTGCGGGATGCGCTACTCATCGCGTGCGGTTTCGGAAGATCGATCGATTGAGGCGGCGAAACAGGCACGGCCCAGGAATGACTCGCCAAGCGTCGATCGCCTGTGGCGCCTTGGGGCGATTCGAGAATCGACGGCTGGACTTCGACAGTTCGGCGACTTCGTAGTTAAGGGCTGCGGCGCCGCATGCGTCGTAGGAAGATAGAAACATTTCACGGCAGCAGCGAACTCGGGTGAAGGACATCAAGGCGCTCCTTGAGCCGGATGAGGTGCGGGGGCTACTTTCACGACTGTGCATAGAATATGGTTTCTGCCTGCCACCGATTGAGATCGAGAAACTTGCTGTATCGCCGCCGACAGACATTGACAAATTCACGGAAGCGGCCCTCGTGGCCCTCCGATTAAGTCCTCACCAGATCACTTGGCCGTGCAACGGGTTTCGTAGAATTGTATCCACGCTGGCCAAAAGTCCGTTCGAGGAGGTGGTTAGCGATCCTGGGCAAGCGTCGGCACGAGTGCCGACGCGGCACGCTGAGAGCGTGCGCCACGTCAATAATTAAACAAAAACTCCTTGCTGGTCAGCATCGCCCACATCATATCCTCCACCGCCTGCCGATGCGCCTCCCGCTGCACCTCCACCGACCCCGTCGCAGCCCGCGCCTTGCGCAACGCGTCCAGCAACGGCTTTTTCTCGCCTTCCGACGGATACCGGCTGAACGCCGACAAAAACAGGTTGTCCAGGATGCGCGAATCCGATAGCCCCAGCCGCACCGCCAGCGCCGGGTACCCGTTCGCGTCGCTCAGTTTCTTGTTCAGCGTCTCGCCGTTGATCACGTGCAGCGCCTGCGCGATATTCGGCTCGCTCGACCGCTCCCCCGCGTCGCAGATCACCCGCTTCGGCCGCCCGAACGAGGTCAAAAATTGCGACTGCACCTGCACGTCCGGCAATTGCAGCGCATGCGTGCCCACCGGATATCCGCCGAACTTCGTGGGCACCCCGGTCACTTGCGACATCGCGTCCAGCAGCACCTCCGCCGGCAGCCGCTTCACGAAATAGCGCGAATAGTATTTCGTGTCCATCTGGTTCTCCGCGTTCGAATCCGCCGAAAGCTGATAAACCTCCGAATTCATAATCGTGCGGATCAGCCGCTTCACGTCGTAGCCGCTCTTCACGAAATCGTCGCTCAGCGCCGCGAACAACTCCTCGTTCGAAGCCGGATTGGTGGCCCGCACATCGTCCACCGATTCCACCAGCCCCCGCCCCATGAAATTCGCCCACACCCGGTTCACCAGCGAGCGCGCGAAATAAGTGTTCTGCGGACTCACCAGCCAGTCCGCGAAATGCACCCGCCGGTCGTCGGTGGCATTGAGGGACATCGGCGTGCCGTCCAGCGGCGTCGGCGGCAGCGGCTTCAGCAGTTTCGGATGCAACACGTCCCCCGTGGCTTTGGCGTACACCACCACATCGCCCGGCTCGTCGCCGCTCTTCAGCCCCACCCGCGCAAACAGGTTTACCAACTCGTAATACTGCTTCTGCGTCCATTTCTCCAGCGGATGATTGTGGCAGCGCGCGCACGTGATCCGGTTTCCCATGAACGCCTCGGTGGCGGTCTCCGTCAGGTCGATAGGATCCTTGTGCAGCACGTAGTAATTCAGCGCGCCGTTCTGCCGCGTATCCCCCGACGATGTGAAAATCTCATAAGCGACCTTGTTCCACGGCTTGTCTTCCTTCACCCCGTCGCGAATCCAGTTGTAGAACGCCCACATCGCGTTGCCGCGCAGCTTGCGGCTCGAGATCAGCATCAGGTCCGACCATTTGTATGCCCAGTAATCCACGAACTCGTCGCGCTCCAGCAAACCGTCGATCAGCTTCGCGCGCTTGTCCGCCGCCTGATCCGCCAGAAAGTCCTCCACCTCTTCCGACGTCGGCAGCACGCCCGCCGCATCCAGAAACGCGCGCCGGATAAAAGTCGCGTCCGAAGCCGGCCCCGAGGGCGCGATATTCAACGCCTTCAGCTTGGCCAGCACCAGATCGTCGATGTAGTTATGCCGCTGGAACTTCGCGTAAACCGATGGGTCCACCTGGTTGGCGTACGGCACTCCCATGCGCGCGTACAACACCCGGCTGGCGTACCACAGCGTGATCGCCGCTTCCCCGCTGCCGTTCATCTTCACGTGCCCGTAATCGTCCACCGACGCCACGCCTTCGTCGCTCGATCCATACCGCACCCAGCGCGTCACGTCGCGCAGCCGCCCGTCGGAATACTTCGCCAGCACCACGATCTGCTGCTCCGCGCCCGGTTTCAGCACGGCCGTTGCCGGAAAAACTTCCAGGCCGGTCACCGTGGCGTCGCCATCCGACGGCCGTGGCGCGCCCGCCGCGATCCATTCCGCGATCACGCGATATTCGAGCGAATCCGTTCCGAACCGCTTGCCGCCGCCGTGCGGAACCGCGAACGTGGGCTTCAGCAGCATCAGGCTCTGCGCCGGCTCCGAGAGCGAAACGCGCCGCGCGATCGATTGCCGCGTCAGCGTGTTGTAATCCTCCTCCGGATCGTAGCCGCGCAGTGTGAGCTTGAATCCGTTCTTGCCCGCCGCCGCGCCATGGCAAGCGCCCGAATTGCAGCCGACCTTGCTCATCACCGGGATCACATCGTTGCGAAAGCTCCAGATATGCGGCGCCTGCGCGTTCTTCACCCGAACGGCGATCGAAGCCGTGCGCCCATGCGCAGCCACGCTAATGGTAGCCTCGCCATCCGCCACCGGCCGCACCATCCCCGTCTGATCCACCTTGGCGATAGCCGGGTTGGACGAACTCCACTGCCCCGACCGAGTCCAGTCCTCCTGATGGCTATCCAAGGACGCTTCCGCCACCAGTTGCTGATAAGCCTCCGGCCCGTCCAAAGTCACCGGCCCAGGCAGCACCGCCAAGTCCGCCGCAAACGCACTCACCGCACCGAGCAAAACCAGATATCGAAGCATGATTCTTTCTTATCCGCGTTTATCCGCGTTCATCGGCGGCTAAACAAACAGTTCCTTGATCGGCTCGACCCCGCGCTCCACCAACGGAATCGGCCGCCCCTGCGCCCCCGGCAGCTCCAATTCAAGCGAAATCCCCAACCCCTCGTAAATTGTCGCCGCCACTTCCGCGGGACTAGTAGGCCGGTCCTTCGGCGTCGCCCCGATATCGTCCGACGCCCCGATCACCTGCCCGCCCTTCACCCCGCCGCCCGCCATGATGATGCTCCAGCACTGCGGCCAATGGTCGCGCCCGCCCGCCGGATTCACCTTCGGCGTGCGCCCAAACTCACCCATCGCCAGCACCATCGTATTCGTCAGCAAGCCCCGGTCCTGCAAATCCTGCAGCAGCGAACTGTACGCCATATCGAACATCGGCCCCACCAGGTCGCGATAGCAACTGATCGGGCTGAACGGTTTCGATCCGTGAATATCCCACGTGATCTCGTCGAAAACCGTCTCGAACATGTTCACCGTCACGAAGCGCACGCCCGCTTCGATCAGCCGCCGCGCCAGCAGGCAGCTTTGCCCGAACCGGTTCTGCCCGTACTTCTGGCGCACCTGTTCGGGCTCCCGCGCCAGCTCGAACGCCTCCCGCGCCTTCTGCGACGACATCAGCGTATAAGCCTGATGGAACGTGGCGTCGAACAACCGCGCGTCCTGCGAAGTCTCGAACTTGCTGACCGTATGGTCCACCATCTCCCGCCAGTTTTTGCGCCGGTCCACGCGCAGCGCCGACAGATAATCCGGCGGCAGCATGTCCGGCACTTTGAAATTGGGGTCCGAAGGGTCCGCGTTCAGCACGAATGGATCGTAAGTCTTCCCCAGGAATCCGGCGTTCTGCCCGTGCGGCATATTGCCGCCGGTGTTGCCGATCGGCCGCGGCAGCAGCACGTGCGGCGGCACGTCGCCGTTCGGCCCTTTCAGCTTCGACAGCACGCAGCCGATGTGCGGATACTCCACGCCGCCCTGGAACAGCCGGCCCGTCTGCATCATCTGGTGCCCCGTGTCGTGTACCGCGGCGGCCGTGTGATATACGCTGCGGATCAGCGCGTATTTGTCCGCGTGCTTCGCCATGCGCGGGAAATTCTCGGAGATCTCGATCCCCGGAACATTGGTCTTGATGGGCTTGTACGGCCCGCGAATCTCGATGGGCGCGTTGGGCTTCATGTCCCAGGTATCGAGCTGCGACGGCCCGCCCACCAGGAACAGCATGATGCAGTTCATGTCTTTCTTGTTATCGACGGCGCCCAGCGCCTTCATGGCGAACAGGTCGTTCAGACCCAGGCCCAGCAGCGAAAGCGCGCCCGCATGCAAAAAGTCGCGGCGGCGCAAGCCATCGCAGAACTCGACCGGTTTATCGGAATCCAGGCGAAGCATGCTGTCATTCTAGCTCCTTTGTGGGGCAGGTTGGTAACGTTGGTAACCTGCGGGCCGATTGGTAATCGGCCCCCTTCTGGTGGGGCAGGCGCTTCCGCCTGCCAAGGTCTGCCTACGCAAACTGACGCCCTGCCGATTTGTTCCTTGAGACGGCCCGCGTGAAGACCCATAACCAAAGACATTGGCTGACTTAAGCGCGACGCATGTACAATCACATGTACAATGAAATGAATCGAGAATCTCCTCTTTTGGAGCAGGAAAGGGCCGGATCGTCCTCGCAACGCGCGCGGCCCACGGTTAAGTTTGTGATCGTAAGAAGCGGCATCCATCAACCGGCTCGAGCCATGCGGCGAAGGGCTTTCGTCGTCATTCTGTCCTGCGCCGCGGCCACGCTGTCCGCGCCTGCCCAGACATTTACCACCAGCGTGAATTTCAACGGGACCGGCGGCGCCGAGGGCCAGTCTCTCCTCCAGGCCGCCGACGGGAACTTCTACGGGACCACCGGAACAGGCGGAACGGGCAGCTCCTGCGCATCCGGGTGCGGCACCGTCTTCAAGATCACTCCGGCGGGCGCGCTGACCACGCTGCACGATTTTGAGGGGACGGACGGCAGCAGCCCAATCGGCCTGATGCAAGCCGCCGACGGGAACTTCTACGGGACCACCAGCGCGGGTGGGACGAGCAAGTCCTGCGCATTAGGCTGTGGCACGATCTTCAAGATTACTCCGGCCGGCGCGCTGATCACGCTGCACAACTTCGTTGAGACCGACGGTAGCGGCCCGAGTACCCCATTCATCGGGCTGGTTCAAGCCACCGACGGAAACTTCTACGGGGCCGCCGGCGCAGGCGGAGCGGGCGGCTCCTGCAAATCCGGGTGCGGCACGATCTTCAAGATTACTCCGGCGGGCCTGCTGACCACGCTGCACAACTTCAACGGCGCGGACGGCGGCAACCCGATCGGGCTGCTGCAAGCCGCCGACGGGAATTTCTACGGGACCTGCGGAGCGGGCGGGGCCTACGGCCACGGCACGATCTTCAAACTGACTCCAGCGGGCGTGCTGGCCACCTTGTACACCTTTAACGAGACGGACGGCGACAACCCCACCGCGCTGGTTCAAGCCACCGATGGGAACTTCTACGGGATCGCTGGGGGCGGGACCTTCGGCGATGGCACAGTGTTCAAAATCACTCCGGCCGGCGAAATAACCACGCTCACCGAATTCAACGGAACCGACGGATCCAGCCCCTCCTGGCTGATGCAAGCCAGCGATGGCAATTTCTACGGCACAAACGATGCGGGCGGAGCCTTCGGTGAAGGCACCATCTTCAAAATCACTCCAGCCGGCACACTGACGACGCTGCTCTACTTTCAAGGGGCGAACGGCGAGAAGCCCGTCGGACTGGTGCAAGCCGCCAACGGGAACTTCTACGGGACAACCAGCGCAGGTGGGGGCATTGGCCACGGCACCGTATTCGGGCTGTCCGTGGGGCTGGGCCCGGTGCCGTCGATAAACCCCGGCGGCGTCGTGAATGCCGCCAGCTATGCGGCCCCGGTGGCTCCCGGCAGCATTGTTTCGGTTTTCGGCGACTTCCTCCTGTCCGCGCCGCTGGGCGCCACCGAATCGCCGCTCCCCACCAGTATCTCGGGGCTTTCCCTTCAATTCGGCGGCGTCCTGGCGCCTCTGTTCTTCGCTTCCGGTGGGCAGGTCAATATCCAGGTTCCCTGGGAATCGGCCGTCCAATCGCAGACCACCCTGACCGCCAGTCTGAACAACCAGACCAGCGCCCAGATGGTGGTGGGTCTGGCGGCTTACGCGCCGGCGATCTTCAGTACCAACGCCGCGGGATCGGGCCCAGGGGCCATCACCGATGCCTCCTTTCGGCTCGTGGATTCTACTAACCCGGCTACCGCCGGCAGCACCGTCGTACTGATCTACTGCACCGGCCTCGGGGCGGTCACCAACCAGCCCCCGACCGGTTGGCCCGCGCCCAGCGACCCGCTGGCACGCACGATCGAGCCAACCGTCACCATCGGCGGAGTGCCGGCCACTGTGCAGTTCTCCGGCCTCGCGCCCGGTTATGTGGGCCTCTACCAAGTGAACGCGCAGGTGCCCGCGGGGTCGGCCACGGGGTCTGCGGTGCCCGTCGTGATTTCCATAGGCGGAGTGCAATCCAACACCGTCACCATGGCCGTCCAGTAGCCCCCCCTACCATAGCTGTCCAAGCAACCCTTCCTTGTGGGGCGGGCGTCCACGCCTGCGGCGGGTCTCCAGACCCGCCCCCCACCACGTGAAATTGCCAGCCGAATGTCGGATGATATGAATATGAAAATCCTGATAGGGTCAAGCGGAAGACACGATGAGTCTTCCGATCCCATTGCCGCCGCCGCCTCGTTTCCGTGGCCCGCGGGATCCGAGATCCACGTTCTTACCGTAGCCAACGTGGTTCAACCCCCTGTGGCCGGGATGGTCCCTGGCGAGGTCCCCCCTATGGTCGACATCGCCGCTGTGCAATTGCGCGCCGACGCTGCCGCTGAAACCGCCGCCGCTGCCGCTGCCGCTCAACTCCAAAGTCGCGGTTTCCGGACCGAAGGCGTCACCATCGAAGGCGACCCCGCGGCCGCCATCGCCGGCTACGCCCGGACTTGGGGAGCCGACCTGATCGTAGTGGGAATGCACGATCGCTCCCTGGTGGAGAGGCTTCTTCTGGGTAGCGTACCGGAAAGCGTCGTGAAGCACGCGCCGTGCTCGGTTCTAGTGGTCAAGCATCGCGCGGCTCCTGACGCCTGACTCCCGACTCCTGTCTCCTGACTCCTGTCTTCTGACTCCTGTCTTCTGACTCCTGACTCCGCCCTTCTCACAACAAGTGGAAGTTCACTTCAATCGACGCCGCCGCCACCACCGGCTTTCCATCGCGCGTGCCCGGCCGGAATCGCCACTGCTTCACCGCCTCGACAGCCTTCTCTTCCAGCCCCAACCCCAGCCCCCTCGTAACCCGAATGTTCCGCAGCCGGCCGTTGGTGTCCACCTCGCCATACAGCATCACCACGCCTTGCAGCTTGGCCTTGCGCGCTTCTTCCGAGAATTCCGGCTCTACTTGGAAAAGCACCACCGGCGCGGTGAACGCGCCTGTCAAGCCGCGCAGTCCGCCGCCGGTATCGCCGCCTTCGCCCGGTCCGGCCCCCGGACCCTTCCCCCGCCCGATGCCCGTCCCGTCGCCGTCGCCGATCCCGCCGCCCTTGCCCCTGCCGTTCGACGGCGGACCGTCCTTTCCAAACGGGTCGCCCAGCGCCACGATATCCACTTGGGGGAGCCTCACGTCCGCGGAGACGACCAGGGTCGGCTCCATCGGCAGCTTTGGATACATCTTTTGGATCGCGACAGTTGGCGACGTAAACTGGCGCGGCGCGATCCGCGGCAATCGCCCCTTGCTGGCGCGCAGCGGAGAGCGGTCGCCCGAGCCTCCGCCGCCGGCGCCCGCCGGAACATACGTCAGCACCACCCCGCGCAGGGTGAATCGTTCTGTTAGCCGGACACTGCGGCTTGCCCCAGCTAGAAGAAGGAGGGCGACGGCTGCGCAATGCAGCGTGACGGACATCGCCGGTCCTCGAGCGGATTGCACGGATTGCAACATAGCGCTATCCGCAACGGCACGCCGCGTGCCAGTGCCTATTCGCCCGTATCTCATTGATAACAAGGCAGGTCAGTCCCTCGGCGCTGTCACCTGAGCGCACACCTGTGGGGGCAGGTTGGCAACCTGCGGGCCGATTGTCAATCGGCCGCCTGGAACCCAGTCACAAGCTGAGAAAAAACCCCCAGCGCTAAACCAGCCGTTATTCTTCAACTACATCCAGCCCCCACCCCACCGCAAGTCACCGTCCCCAACCCCCCCGGATGCTAGCCTGAGTCTAGAAGGACCCTCGCACCCCAAACAACCGCCTGCGCGCCGTGTCTCCGCGTCGCCGTGTCTCCGCGTCTCCGTATCTCACGCGCGTCGCCGTGTCTCCGCGTCGCCGTATCTCACGCGTCGCCGTGTCTACGCGTCGCCGTGTCTCCGCGTCGCCATGTCTCCGCGTCGCCGTGTCTCCGCGTCGCCGTGTCTCCGCGTCGAACATCGACGCTTTTTGTCGATGTTGGCGAGCGCAGCTCGCCCTAGCTCGCCGCTTAGCTTCGTTCGTTCAGGAAGAGGTAACGATATGACAACAAAGAAGAAAATCGCGGCAAGTCGCCGCAACGCACGCAAGTCTACGGGTCCGAAAACACCCGCCGGAAAGGCCGCATCTTCCATGAACGCGCTGCGTCACGGGTTGCGCGCCCGCACCATCGTTCTGCGCGATGAAAATCAAGACGACTACGACCGGCTCCACGCCGACCTCCAGAACCTGTACCAGCCGCGCAACGCCGCCGAGCAGCATCTGGTCGACCAGGCCGTCGTCGCCCAGTGGAAGTTGGCGCGCGCCGAAGCCTTCGAAACCGCGTGCGACGCCCAATCCAAGACCCCTGCGGCCCGCGCCGCCAACCTCGGACGTATGAGCCAGATCGAATGCCGCTGGGATCGCGCCTATGTCAAGGCTTACAAGGAGTTGGAGCGTATCAAAGCCGCCCGCGAGAAACAGCCGGCGGATCAACCCAAACAGCCGGACCAATCGCCACAGCCGGACCAATCCAAACCATCCAAAGAACCGGACCAGCCACCCTCCAAGGTCAATCTTGTCTGGGTGGACCGCGTCACCGGCAGGCGCGACCTCCTCTGCAAGCTCGAAAACGGCAAAGCCGTCAAGCACTTTAGCCACGAGGTTCCCCCTGACTCAAAGGACCTGCCCTAGCCAAAACCCAGCACCCAGCCCCCCGCACCCAGCACCCGGAACCGCCCGCCCGCAAGAAAATTTTGCATTGCGTCATTTTTTTTGTTGCATTCAATCGCACGTAGTAGTACACTGCTCCTAATTAGGGTCTCATTTATTTGGAGCGTCCAGTATCCACGGAGTGCTGGATCAGGTGTTTAGGGAGTAGCGCTGTCGCTTTGGGCGCTTTAATCGCTTTTCGGGCCACCCGCAACTGCGACGGGCTATTCTTCGGCAACTATGGTGTAACGACCCGGCCTACGGCCGGCTGAAGTCATCTTGGTTGAAGGGGATACGAGCATGCATCTACGTGCAACACGGGTTACCTTTGCGTTTCTATTGGCTCTGCTGATTCCGGCCCTCCTCATGGGCCAGAACAACGTCACCGGATCCGGAACCATCACCGGTCGCGTCGTCGACGCCACTGGCGCGGTCGTGGCCGACGCCGAAGTGACCATCACCGATACGTCCACGAACATTCCCATAACAGTTGTATCGAATGGCTCCGGCCTTTTCGTCCTTGAAAGCGTCAATCCCGGCATCTATAACGTCGCGGTCACCAAGCCCGGATTTCGCAAATCGGTGGTTTTGAAGCAAGCGGTCACGGCCGCCTCGGCCCTCACTCTGAACTTCACGCTCGAAGTCGGCGCGGTCACCGAAACCGTGCAGGTTCAAGCCACCGCCGAGGCCGAGTTGCAAACCTTGAACGCCACCATGGGCACCACCATGACCGGTGATACCATCCTGAACCTCCCCACCATCAATCGCGACGTCGCCGGATTGGTCTTCCTCCAGCCCACCGCCGCTCCCACCTTCGGCGGGGCGGAAGGCAATATCACCAGCGGTAACATCGCCGGCAGCCCCGCCGACCAGAATACCTACTTGCTGGATGGCGGCAACAACACCAGCGACCTGGATGGCGACAACGGCACCTACGTCGGCAGCCGTTCCGGCGTCATGCCGACGCCCGCCGAAAGCGTCGAGGAGTTCCGCGTCAATACCAACAACATGACCTCCGATTTTGCCACTTCCGCCGGCGGGCAGGTCATCGTAACCACCAAGCGCGGCACCAACCAGTTCCACGGCTCCGCCTATGACTTCTTCCAGTCGGATGTGCTGGCTTCCAATGACTGGCAAAACAACTTCGATGGCATAGCCAAGCCCAAGGCGCACTATAACCGCTTCGGCGGCTCCGTGGGCGGTCCCCTGCTACCCTGGGATATACTGGGCGGCAAGACCTATTTCTACATCAACTATGAGGGCGAGCGCTATCCGCGCGCCGGCCCGTTCTCGACCGTGGTCCCTTCCGACCTGCTGCGGCAAGGCATCTTCCAGATCCGCGATGCCAGCGGTAACATCGTCGATTACAATTTGGCTACCAGCACCCAATGCGGTACCGGCAGCACCCAGTGCGACCCTCGCGGGATTGGCATCAGCCCGGTCATTAGCGGGTTATGGAGCAAGTACGAGCCTCTGCCCACCAACGACACTTGCGGCGATAGGTTGAACACCGAATGCTTTATCGGCAACATAAACTACCCGCTTGCAACAAACTTCGGCGTGATGCGCGTGGATCACGATTTCGGGCCCAAATGGCGCGGTTTCGTCAGTTATCGCTATTTCGGTGAATCCAATCCGACGACCGACCAAGTCGACATCGGCGGTCTGGTCAAAGGCGACACATTAGGGCAGCCGGCATCGCAATCCCAGTTTCCGTTGGAACCCCGCTATCTGGTCGCCGGCTTGACTACCACCATCACTCCTTCGCTCAACAACGACCTCCACTTCAGCTATCTCCGCAACTTCTGGCAGTGGGACCGGCTGGCCGCTTCGGTACCTCAAGTTGCCGGCATTCCGGCCTCCCTCAACCTGCCCGGCGATGCCGGCATCGGCAGCGCCCTGGTTCCCATGAATGTGAACACCCAGGCCACCCGCCCCCGCCTGTGGGATGGGCAGGATTCTTCCATCCGCGACAGCCTCAACTGGCTCAAGGGCACGCACTTGATCCAGTTCGGCGGCGAGGTCTTCCATCAGTGGTTCCACTTCGACCGCTACGACAACGTAGTGGGCGGATTGACCCAATTGAAATACCTGGTCGGCGGCGGCGCGGGCAGCTTTGACTTCACGCCGGATACTTTGCCGGTCGCTTGCACCGCTTCAGTCAGCACGAACTGCCTGCCCTCTGCTTCCCTCGGCGCATATGAGCAGTGGTATTCGACGCTGGCCGGAATGGTCCAAGCCGCCAATGTGGTGGCCACCCGCACCGGGCCGGACCTGAACCTCAATCCTCTCGGCACGCCGGCTCGTTCCTACGACATCGTCGATAGCTACAGCATGTACTTCAACGACGCCTGGCGCATCAAGCCCAATCTGACCTTGAATTATGGCCTCAACTGGACCGTCCAGATGCCGCCGTACGCATTGAACGGCGCGCAGGACGAGCTGGTCGATCAGAACAACCAGATTGTTACCGAGCAAGACTATCTCGCCAACAGATTGACCGCCGCGCAGAATGGGCAGAATTATAACCCCCTTCTCGGCTTTTCGCCGGTGGGCGTCGCCGGCGGCGGGTCGAAGTATCCCTACAAGCCGTATTGGGGTGAGTTTGCGCCGCGCGTCTCCATAGCCTGGAACCCGGATTTCGGGAGTTCCTGGCTGGGCACGCTCTTCGGCCACAAGAATACGGTTATTCGCGCAGGCTATGGCCGCTTCTACACCAAGAACCTGGGCATTGACCAGGTGTCCACGCCCGTGCTCGGAGACGGCTTCCTGCAGCCGGTTTCGTGCCTCAATCCGACGAGCTCCGGGACTTGTACGTCCACTGGCGCATCTACCCCAGCCAATGCCTTCCGCATCGGTCCGGATGGCCTTGTCTCGCCGTTACCCGCGATCACCCCGACTTTGCCGTCTCCCGTCATTCCCTGCTACAACCCGGCTTCCAGCCCAGCTTGCAATTCGTCCGGCTTGGAGTACTCTTTCTTCCTGGACAATAACTTCAGGCCAGGCGCCACGAATTCCATCGACTTCAGCATTCAGCGCGAGTTGAAGGGCAACATCATCCTCGAAATAGGCTATGTGGGCCAGTATTCCAACCACCTATTCAACGGCGAAGATCTCAACGATGTGCCGTGGATGATGAAACTGAACGGCCAGACCTTCGCCAACGCGTACGACAATCTGTATTTCGAGCTTTCCAAGGGCCAGGCCGTCACGCCTCAGCCGTTCCTGGAAGCCGCCCTCAAAGGTAACCCCTACTATTGCACCGGCTTCACCAGTTGCTCCGCCGGTGTCGCGGCTAACGAGTCCGGCAATATTCTGGGCCAATACGTGACCACCCTCTGGTCGGACATGGACCAGAATGGCGGCGGCTTCGTTTTCGGACCGTCGCTGCCTTCTACAGTACAGTCCGGGACCTTTTACGGAAATACCGCCACTGGCGTTGCGAACTATAACGCGTTGGTCGTCACCGCGCAGAAGCGTATGTCGAAAGGCTTGACGCTGAACGCCAACTTCACTATGGGTCATGCTCTGGGCACGCTGGGGATCAACCAGGCTTATACCTTGGCCAACCTCAACGATCCATGGAACGTCAATGTGGACTACGGTAACCAGTATTTCGACCGGAAGGCGGTCTTCAACCTTCTGGCGACTTACAATCTCCCGTTCGGAAAAGGCCAGCGCTGGGCGAATAACAACGGGGTGGCCGACCGCGTTCTGGGCGGCTGGTCCCTCTCGCCCATCTTCTCCTTTGGTTCCGGTTTGCCGCTCGCTGTTTATACCGGCTCGTTCCAGGAGTTCGGCGAGGGCTACACCACCAACAACGGCTGCCAGGCTATCCCGCTCAGCAGCATGAGCTACAGCAATTCCGCCCAAACAGGCGTTGCTCCCGTTTCCGGCCCGGCTGGGACGTTGGGAATCAATAACGACGCTTCCAATGGCGGAAACAACGAGAATCTGTTCTCCTCTTCGCAGTTGCTGTCGACCTTCAATAACTTCCGGCCGGCCCTGGTCGGCATAGACGGCAGGTGCGGCGCGGGCGGTATTCTCCGCGGCCAGGCGCGCTGGAATCTGGATCTGGGCCTCACCAAGGACACCCGCGTTAATGACCGCGTGGGCTTCCAGATCTATGCCCAGGCATTCAATGCCCTGAATCACCAGCAGTGGAGCGATCCCTACTTGGCCATCAACGATCCCGGCGATTGGGGAGCGCTCTATGGCCAGTACGGCGCACTGCAACTGGGAGGTGCTGGAGCTTCCAACAACTACACCAGGATCATCCAGTTGGGCTTGCGTCTCCGCTTCTAGACAAGTGTTCACTGAGTAGGACAGGCCTCCGGGCCTGTCCTACTTCATTTCTTGGTGGGGCAGACCCCCCGGTCTGCGCGGGTCCCACCTGGACCCGCTCTTCCCTAAAAAGAAATCAATGGTTGACCTCCTTAGGGCTGGCGTTCGCCGATCGCCCGCAACAGGTCCTGGGCGTTGGCATAATTTGCGTCCGAGGGCGGTATATTCACTAGGATCGCTCGAGATTTGTCATACTGCTTCTGCTGTGCGTAGGCATAAGCCAGAAAATATTGTGCGGGGATGCCGGGGTCAAGTTTCAAACTGAGACGCAAGGCATCGGCTGCGGCGGCGCCGTCTTGCAAAATCAGGTAGAACCAGCCGACGCTCATTTGTTGCACGGCGTCGTCGAGATTGAGCTGCGCGCGCTGCCGATAGAGGCGCTTGGCCTGTTCCAAGCGTTCGCCGTCTTCGCCGGGAAGCGTCTTGATCCCCCTGGCGACCAGGCTCGCTGCGGCGGCCAGCCGCACCACGGCCGACGAGTCGCCCAGAGCGTGGATCAGCGCCGCGGCCGCCGCCTGGCGTGTGGCTGCGTTGGAGCTCATCCGTAGCGCGGCAACCGACCGCACCGCCGGGTGGGGATCGGACAGCGCCCGCTCCAGCGCTGGAAATACGAGCGGTTCGTTGGAAAAGCTGCTGAGATAACCGACGGCATTGGCGCGGCTGAGCGGGTCTTCAGTGGGATCGGAGGCAATCGCGGCCAAGGCGGGTATGGAAGCGGCGTCGCCCTTGCGTGCCCCGGCGAAAGCGTCGGCGCGGCGGATTAGTTTGCGGCGGGAGCGGTCCCCATACCATTGGTTCATTTGGCGCACCGCCCAGGCCGCGTCACGATCCTTGTGGCACTCGTTGCAGGCATTTGGAATGCCGTGACGCACCGTGTTCTCGGGCGCGGGAATGCCGATGGAGTGATCCCGGATCTGGGCCTTGAGGCTGAGCACCGTGCGGGGCATGTGGCACTCCACACAGGCGCTGCCGGCGCTTCGAGCGGGGTGATGCGAGTGCGCGGCAACGGATTTGCCGATAGATTCATGGCAGCGGGTACATAGCACGGTTGCGTCGGGACGGAGCTGAGGGCTTTTCTCGATGCCCGTATCGTGCGCATCCACGTGACAGGAGACGCAAGTGACGCCGCCCTTCAGAAAGCACTGGCTCTGCCACAGCCCGATGGCGTCGTTGGAGAACCGGCGGGTCCGGCCGTCGGGCCAGTAGGCCGGGTCCTTATCCACGGGTTGATCGTACTCGAGGATGGGCATGAAGTAGTCGTAGTAATCGTCGCCCGCGTTGTAGCCGGGAATAAAGATGTCGCGGAACGAGTGGCACTGGGCGCAGACCATGGTGTTGCGGGCAGGGTCGAGGCGAGTCTGCACGATGACTTCGTTGGGAGGCCCCGCCGCCGGACGAACATTGGAATCGCGGGAATAGCGGGCCACATGTTCGCTGCCGGGTCCGTGACAGCGTTCGCAATTGGTGCCGAAGTCCGTCCAGGAAGTCTTGTACTCGATGGTCTCGGTGTTGAAGTTCTTTTGCTCCTGGCTGACGTGGCACGAAAAGCAGTTCTTGTTCCACAACTGGTCTTCGATCTTGCCGCTCTCGTCCTGATCGCCGATGTCGAAGTTATGGAACCACTTCTGGCGGAGAACATCCCAACTGGGGGGCAGGACGACGATCCGTCCATCCGGGAGCGTGGTCAGGTAATGCTGAATGCGGCGGCTACCGAGCGTATAGTCGACGCGGCGTTCGACAGGTTTGCCGGTCAGATCCGGCTCAGTGATGTAATAAACGCCGGCGCGCACGTTTAATACATAGCCGAGACCGCGGAGTGTGACCTGTCCACGCGAGAAATCGCCCTTCACGCTGGCGGCGGTGGCGGGCTGGATCATTTTGCTGTGGCGGGCCTCGGACCACTTGCGGTATGCATCGGAGTGGCATTTTCCGCACGCCGCCGCGCCGACGTAGGTTGCCACGGCCGGGGCTGAGGTCACACTGAACAATATCAGCGCCAGGAACCGCATTTCGGACAGTCTAGCACAACTGGTCTCCGCATCGCTGCGATCCCATCGCCGCAACACCAAATCCCATCTCCGCACAATCTCTCACTCAATCCCCACCCAAATCCAACCGCTTACAGCGGAACTTGGCTTGCTGGCTTCTCGCGCGGGAGGCGCCGCAGAATGTCCAAGCTGCAAAGAGTGCGAGAGGTTCCGTCCGGTCCGCTGTCGCCGGAATATGTAAGCCTGAAAGCCCAGGAAGGCTGGAAGTTGACCGCCGTCGAATGGGAGCGGGAGGTCGACGAACCCGCCACCCAGCCGGGTCCCCTGACCGAAGAGGTCCCCTACGGCCTGCGTGTATCCGCCGATTGCAGCCATTTGGAAGAGAACGCCATTGAAAAGCAGGCGCTGGTCCTGATGATGGACCTCATCGTCCAGGACGCTCCGCTGTCGCTGGTAGCCGAAGAGTTGAACCGCAAGGGATTCCGCACCCGCGCCGGCGCCAACTGGACTCCCGGATCGGTATTCGATATGCTGCCCCGCCTAATCCAGGTCGGGCCGCGCATCTTCTCCAGCACCGAGTGGACCGCCCGCACCAGGCACCTGTTCCGCATGGCGTAGGACAGGCCTCCTGGCCTGTCTGGCAAGGTGGGGCGGGCCTCCAGGCCTGCGCGGGTCCTCCAGGACCCGCTCTTCAGCGCGCGAAGCGCGCCCAAGCGGTACACTAAGAACATGTCTCGCCACCTAACAAACGCCGTCCTCGCCCTAGCCATCGCCTCGCTCCCGGCATGCTTGTCCGCGCAGCCGGTCGTGCGCGTCCTGGAGCCATCCGCACGCTCCGCCACCTCCGCGCCAACCGTCGCCCTCCATGGCGTGGCCGCCGCGGATTCCGAGATCGTCAATATCTACTGGACCGACCACCTGGGCCACACCGGCCCCGCCCAGTGGGATCCATCCACTGCCGGCCAATCCGGCACTGCCGGCCAATCCGCCTCCATCGCATTCTCTGCCAGCGTGCCCGTACGCCCCGGTGCCAACCGCATCACGGTGATGGCCGTGGATAGCCGCAATCGATCCGGCGCCGCCCAGCTATCCGTCTATAGCGAAGCCCCCCACGGGCTGTCCGTCAGCGAAGTGCGGTCCGGCTGGTGGCAAGGCAGGCCGGTTACCTACGCCGTCATCGGCGGCAAGGCCGTCGTCGAAGGAGACATCGTGCTGGGCACGGCCGCGCAGCTCGCCGCCTCCGCGCCCCCCGAGGCGCCCTCGGGGCCGCCTTCCGGGCGAGGCATCAAACCCCGCGGCTTCGCCATCGCCGATGTCTCGCAACTCTGGGCCGCCGTCGGCGGAGTCTATCAGATCCCCTACACCATCGAGACCGGTACCCCCATCCTGGATTCCGTCATCAGCTACGTCAACAGCACTCTGACCGGCGTCATCCAGCTCGTCCCGCAAACTACCCAAGCCAACTACGTCACCTTCAACTTCGATCCCACCGAAACCAGCGGCTATTGCGAGGCCACCGAGGGCATGGCCGGCGGACAGCAGTTCATCGGCGGCTCGATCAATTGCTCGTTCACCGGGATTTGTCACGAAATCGGCCATGCCATCGGCCTGCTGCACGAGCACCAGCGCCCCGATCGCAATTCGTATGTCGTGCTCACTCCGGCCAACGCCGACAAGCCTTACCTGTTGGGCAATTTCGATTTCTTCACCTCCGACTACCAGACCATCGGTCTCTACGATTACGCATCCGTGATGCACTACCCGGCGTTTTCCTTCACCAAGAATAATCTGCCGGTGCTCGAATCCATTCCCGCCGGAATTCCGCTGAGCAACACCGTCGGCTATTCGGCCGGCGACGTCGACGCCATCGAGCGGCTCTACGGATTTACGCCCTCCGCCGTAACTATTGTCACCAACCCGCCGGGCCTCGACATCATCGTCGACGGAACTACTTACACCGCGCCGCATACCTTCACTTGGGCTCTCGACTCCAGGCACACCCTGAACCTCCCGTCCGACCCGCAACTGGAAAATCCGGCCGATGGCGCAACGTATGAATTCACCAAATGGAACGACGGCGGCGCGCGCTCCCACACCGTCACCGTCATCGGAGGATCGGGCGAACTCACTTCACCCGCCGGCAAGCCCGCCACCACGGTTTATGAGGCCAATTTTATCCGTCTCTGGCCTTTCGCCATCGCCGCCTCGCCCGCCGGATCCGGCTCGGTCGCAGTCTCGCCCGCGCCGCAATCCATCTTCGACGGCAGCTTCTTCGTGGACCGCCAGAAGATTACCGTCAGCGCCACTCCCAACTCAGGCTATAACTTCTACGGCTGGTTCGAAGCGCCCTATGAGCCCGCTTATCCCCAAGGCGGCAATCCTTATCCGTACTTGATCCAGTCGCCCGAATCGGCTTCCTACGGCGCATTTACCACTTACCCGGTGACCGCCATTGGCGAAAGCATCACCGGACCGAATACCTGGAATCCGCCGATGTACGCCACCGTCGATAGCGATACTTATGTTGCCCTGCCGCAGCGTTACTCGCAGGACCAATCCGGCGCGGCTTGGGCTCCCGGCACCGTTCATTCGATCAGCGTGCTTTCGTCCGAGGCGCCTGTCACTACCAACGTCTCGTATACCTGGAACGATTGGACCGATACCGGCGCACAAACTCACAACATCAGCGCTTCCAGTTCGGGCGTAAAGAGCGTCTCGGCGTCGTTTACTCCCGTGTATGTCAGTTATACCTATGCGGAAAACGCTTGCGGCACGGTGGCCTATTCGCTGTCCTGCCCCGATAACTATTGCAGCTTCCCGGACGGGACCGCGCTCACCATGACCGCCACCCCTTACGCGGGCAACGGCATGATCTTCTCCGGCTGGACCGGCGACCTGACTGGAACCACCAACCCGTACACCGTCACGGTCCACGATGAGTTTCTGCCCGTCGCCAACTTCAACATCGTCCCCACCATCATCAACTCGACGACGGTGAGCCCGGCCGCGCCGGTGAAGACTTCCGCCGCCTCGGAATTGGCCGTTACCGGCGCGGGATTTGTCAGCGGCAGCTTGTACGCTTACTGGAATAACGGGTCCGATACTTACCGCACCGTTACCGGAGTCACCCCCACCTCCGCGACTGTCCAACTGAATGCCGGCGACCTTTCCGCCGCGGGCGCGCAATTGCTGCAGCTCAATAATTACACTTCGGGTTGCGGAGCTTATTCCAGCATCCAGGTTTTGGTGAAAAACACATACGGCACTCCCAGCCTGACAATTACTAAGTCGCACACGGGCAACTTCACTCAGGGACAGACCGGCGCCACTTATACAGTGACTGTCACTAATGCCGCCACCAGCACCGGCCCGACGTCTGGTACGGTTACCGTGACCGATACGATTCCCGCCGGCCTGACGCTGGTTTCCATGGCAGGCACTGGATGGGACTGTACCGCCAACGTCTGCACCACCACCGCTTCGCTCGGCACCGGCAAGAGCTATCCGGCCATCACCGTCACGGTGGACGTGGCCGCCAACGCCCCCGCCCAAGTCACCAACATCGTCACCGTGTCCGGAGGCAGATCCGCGGCGGCTGAGGCATCCAACCCGACGACGATCGAGTGATCTGCAATGCACCGGCGAACCTTCTGCGCGCTTCCCCTTGCGGCCCTGCCCGCATGGGCACAGGACGATCCCGGCGCACCCGCCGCCGCAATCGAACGCTGGAAAGACCTGCGCTTCGGAATGTTCGTCCACTGGGGTCCGGTGAGCATCGTCGGCACGGAAATCAGTTGGTCCCGGGCCGGACAGCGGCGCGGGCGGCACGACCCCCATACCGGCAATGTCCCGGTCGAGATCTACGACAACCTCTACCGCATCTTCAACCCCGTGAAGTTCAACCCGGACCAGTGGGTGCAGCTCGCCAAGGACGCCGGGATGAAATATCTGGTGTTCACCTGCAAACACCATGATGGGTTCTGCAACTTCGATTCAAAGCTCACCGATTATAAGATCACCAGCTCGCGATCGCCGTATGCCAAAGACATTGTCAGGCAACTCGCGGACGCCTGCCGCCGGGGGGGCATCGACTGGGGCGTGTACTACTCGCAGCCCGACTGGCACAATCCGGACTATCGCAACGGCGCGGCGCACGCCCGGTACATCGAGTACCTGCACGGGCAGGTGCGCGAATTGCTGACCAATTACGGCAAGACCGGCATGTGGTTCTTCGACGGATTGGGCGGCACGGCGGCGGATTGGGATGCTCCGCGGCTGATCCGCATGATGCGCCAGTTGCAGCCCGATTTGGTCATTAATGATCGCGCCGGCATCCCGGCCGACTACGATACTCCCGAGCAGGAGATCGGCACATTCCAAAACAACCGGCCGTGGGAGACTTGCGCCACCGTCGGCCGGCAGTGGGCGTACAACCCGGACGACATCCTGCGCCCCATCGAGGAGTGCCTGCGGGGGCTGGTCTGCTGCGCTATTGGCGACGGCAACCTGTTGCTGAACGTGGGCCCCCGGCCGGACGGCCTGATCGAGGAGTCCCACGCGGCCCGGTTGCGGGAAATGGGGGAGTTCCTAAAGAAGTATGGCGAGAGCATCTACGGAACGCGCGGCGGTCCCTTCATCGCTCCGGACGAGAAGAAGCGGCCGGCCAATGCGGAGGGTTTCGCGCTGCCGGCGGGGAACTGGTGGGGCGGCAGCACCTACCAGGGAGACGCCATCTACCTGCATATCCTGCGCTGGCCGGCGGAAACCATCGCGCTGCCGGCGATCCCGCGCCGCATTGTGCGCCACAGCGTGTTGACGGGCGGCAGCGCCGCGGTCAAGCAGTCCGAGGCGGGTATCGAGGTGCGTGTGGCGGCGGCTCAGCGGCACGCCGTGGATACCATCGTTAAGCTGCAGCTCGACGGTTCGGCGGCCGGCATCCCAGCGATTCGCCCGCCTCAATAAAACAGATACTTCCGCCACTGCTCGTCGCTCTTGCCCAGCAGCCGCATCAGGTGCCGGCTGGTGTGCAAACTGAACGGCCGCGGTTGCCGCGCCAGCCGCATCCCCGATTCTTCCGGCGTGCGGTTGCCCTTCCGGTTGTTGCACGGATTGCAGCACGCCACCAGGTTCTCCCAATTGGATTCGCCCGCCCGCGACCGCGGCACCACATGGTCCAGCGTCAACTCCGACGAAGGCAGCGTGCGATGGCAGTACTGGCAGGTGTAGCGGTCCCGCATCAGAATGTTCTTGCGCGAAAGCGCCCGCGTCTGGTGCGGGATGCGCCGGTATTCCAGCAATCGAATCACGCTCGGCAGCTTCACCGCGCTGCGCGCCGAGTGGATGTGGTGCGTGGATTCCTCCTCCGCCGACGCCACACCCTTCAACACCAGCACCAGCGCGCGCCGCGCCGCGCAAATGTTGATCGGCTCGTAACTCGCGTTCAAAACCAGAACCGGTTTTTGCAATCTGTTCAAACTGGTCATTTAGACAGGTCCCTTTCGCTTGTCTAAGTCCGCGCGATCCGCAAATCTCCGGTCCACGCGCGCCAGCGCCGCGAGCGAAACCGACTTCGCCCCGGCCTTTTTCAGCGCCCGCGCGCAGGCCCCCGCCGTCGCGCCCGTGGTCATCACATCGTCGATCAGCAGAATCCGCATCCCGTTCACTCTGCGCCGCGCGCGGAAAGCGCCGGTCACATTTTCGCGCCGTTGCGCATTGCTCAACCCAGCCTGCGCCCGCGTAGCCGATCCGCGGCGCAACACCTTCATCGCCGGAATGCCGCGCGCGCGCGCCATCGCCTTAGCCAGCAACTCCGACTGATTAAATCCGCGTTGCCATTGTCTCCGCCAGTGCAACGGCACCGCCGTCACCAGATCGAATTGCCTGTCGCGCGGCAGCGCATCGGCTAGCAATCCGCCCAACGGCTGCGCCAGCCTGCGCATGCCGCCGTATTTGAAAAGGTGGATCAGCTTGCGCAGCGTGCCTTCGTACGCTCCGTAACAAAAGGCTTCGTCGAAGCCCCGCCGTCCGCTGCGGCAAAGCATGCAACGGCCCTCCGAGTCCAGCGGAAAGCTGTTCAGGAAAGGCGTGCGGCAATTGAGGCAGAAGAATTCGGCGCTCAGCGGCGCGGGATCTTTCAGGCAGTCCGCGCAAACCGGCACGCGCGTGAAGCGCCGCAAAGGGCGATCGCAGATGCGGCACTCGTCGGGGAAGAGCAGCGAAAAAAGGCCGTGCGATACCGTGCCGAAGATCGGAGGGAAAAATTCGGAGAACGATGCGGCGCGCCTGCTACTCGAGAAGACTCACCTCCCGGTGAATCTTCATTCTACAACAAATAGGGCCGGGTGGATCTGGCGCGCCAGGTAGTTGTCCAGCCCGATCTCCGCGACCATGTGAGTTGCCCTTCCGCCGTGCCTCGCGTCAGAAAGCGAGCGAAGATCCCCTTTCAGCCGCAATCTTCGCTATAACAGAATGGATGCCGCGCATCTTCGATAACATCGAACAGCAGCTTCTACCCGCCCTGCGGCAGGCGGTCGACCTTTCCGATCGGGCAGACTTTTGCGTCGGATACTTCAACCTGCGAGGCTGGAAACAGATCGCCTGCAACGTAGAACGCTGGCCCGGCGGTGAAGGTAATTGTTGCCGCCTCCTTATCGGAATGCAGCGCCTGCCCCAAGATGAGCTCCGCGAAGCGCTGAGCCTCGTTCACCAGTCGACGGGCATGGACCTCCAGACGGCCGTCCGCCTGAAAAAACGGATGGCCGACGACCTCCGCGATCAGCTCACCTTCGGCGCGCCCACCAACGAAGACGAGGAGGGCCTTCGCCGCCTCGCGGCGCAAATTCGGGACCGAAAGGTGGTCGTCAAACTCTTTCTCCGGCATCCGCTACACGCCAAACTCTATTTGTTCTTCCGTCCCGACCCTATCAACCCCGAGGTCGGTTACCTCGGCAGCAGCAACCTAACGTGGGCGGGCCTGCAGAAGCAGGGCGAGCTCAATGTCGACGTAATGGACCAGGACGCGTGCCGCAAACTGGCCGCATGGTTCGAAGAGCGCTGGAATGACCGCTGGTGTCTGGACATCTCCGAAGAACTCGCCAACGTTATCGGAGAGAGTTGGGCGAGAGAAACCCGGATACCGCCATATCACATTTACGTCAAAATCGCTTACCACCTTTGCCAGGACGCCCGCGAGGGCCTTGTTCAATTCCGCATACCGAAGAACTTTGGGGCCAAGCTTTTCGCTTTTCAAATCGCCGCGGTCCAGCTCGCTGCACGGCACGTGACCCGGCGTGGCGGTGTCCTTCTTGGCGACGTTGTGGGCCTCGGCAAGACCCTGATGGCCACCGCCCTCGCCCGTATGCTCGAAGACGAACAGGATCTGGAAACCCTGATTCTCTGCCCTAAGAACCTGCTATCGATGTGGCAAGACTATCGTGAGCGGTACGGGCTGCGAGGCAGGGTGATGTCTTATACCCGCGTGCTCCAAGAGCTTCCCTCCCTCAAGCGCTACCGCCTCGTCATTCTCGACGAAAGCCACAACCTGCGGAACCGGGAAGGGCGCCGCTATCGCGTGATTTACGATTACATTCAGCAGAACGAGTGCAAATGCGTTCTCCTATCCGCGACTCCCTACAACAAGGCCTTCACGGACCTCTCCACCCAACTCCGCTTGTTCATCCCGGACGACAAGGACCTCGGATTCCGTCCCGATGCGCTCCTCCGGTTCCTCGGCAGCGAAGCCGAGTTCATGCGCCAACACCAGGCCCCCGTCCGGTCCCTCGCGGCCTTCGAGAAAAGCGCCTTCCCCGACGATTGGCGCGAGTTGATGCGTCACTATATGGTCCGCAGAACGCGTGGGTTCATCCGAGACGTCTACGCTGAACCGGACCCGGATAACGGACGCAAATTCTTGCGCTTCGAGGATGGGACGCGATCCTATTTTCCGGATCGCATCCCCAAGACCGTCAAATTTCCCCTGGACGACGAGGACCCTCACGACCCTTATGCGAAACTATACGACCAGCCGATTGTCGATCTCGTGAATGCCCTATCGCTGCCGCGGTATGGCCTCGGGAATTACGTCACGGCTGCGCCGGACTCACCGCCCACGCAAGCCGAGGCGCGCACCTTGCAGGACCTGTCCCGCGCCGGCCGCCGCCTGATGGGCTTCTGCCGCACCAATTTGTTTAAGCGGCTCGAAAGCAGCGGACACTCCTTCCTTCTCTCCGTGGAACGCCACATTCTTCGGAATTACGTCTTCCTCCATGCCCTTGAAAACGGTCTCTCCGTTCCGATCGGCTCGCAGGACGCCGAAGTTCTGGACACGCGCTACGCCGACGACGACCGCGCCACCGCCGGCGACGAAGCGTTCACCAACGAAACACAAGACGCCGAAATCGAATCCCACCCCCTGCGCACCGAAAAGGATTTCCGCGAGCGCGCCGCCTTGGTTTACCGCGAATACTCGACGGCATTGAAAAAGCGCTTCAATTGGCTGGCATCTTCGTTGTTCGCGGCCGATCCGCTCATTAAGGCTCTGAGAAGCGATTCGAAAGAACTGCTCCGAATCTTCAAGATCTGTCCCCACTGGAACCCGGATCGAGACGCCAAACTCCTTGCCCTGTATCGGCTTGTCACTCAGATCCACCCAAGCGATAAGGTGCTGGTGTTCACCCAATTCGCGGACACCGCCTCCTACTTGGCGGCGGAGCTTCAAAAAAGAAAAGTCGCCGCCGTACGCGACGTCACCGGGAATTCCGACGATCCTACGGCGCTCGCCTGGAGGTTCAGCCCGGTCAGCAACGAAAAGCGCGACAAAGTCAAACCAGCCGACGAGTTGCGCATCCTGGTCGCGACGGACGTTCTCAGCGAGGGGCAGAACCTCCAGGATTGCGCCATCGTCGTCAACTTCGATCTCCCCTGGGCCATTATCCGGCTCATCCAGCGCGCCGGACGCGTAGACCGCATTGGGCAACAGTCCCGGAACATTCTCTGCTACTCCTTTCTCCCGGCCGAGGGCGTCGAGCGTATCATCCGCCTGCGGAAACGAGTCCGTAAGCGCCTCGGCGAAAACGCGGAGGTTGTCGGGTCGGATGAGGCCTTCTTCGAAGACGAAACCACCGAAGCCGCCATGCTCGATCTATATAACGAACGCTCCGGCGTCCTCGACGGCGACGATGACGGCGAGGTCGATCTCGCTTCTTATGCGTACCGGATCTGGAAGGAAGCCATCGACCGCGATCCGTCGCTGCAGAAGATCATTCCGGATCTGCCCGCCGTCGTCTACTCTACCCAGCCGCACTCGCCCTCGCCCACCCGTCCCGAGGGCGTACTGGTTTACATGCGATCGCCCGCCGACAACGACGCACTCGTTTGGATAGACCGCGAGGGGAATGCCGCGACCGAGTCGCAACTGGCGATTCTAAAAGCGGCCAAGTGCGAACCGGATACCCCCGCCCTGCCGCGTCTGGAATCGCACCACGAACTCGTCCGGCGAGCGGTCGAATTGTCCGCCGCGGAGGAAAGGACGTCCGTTGGCGCTCTGGGCCGCGCCTCTGGAGCGCGCTTCCGCGCCTACGAACGCCTCAAGGATCACGTGTTGGGCGTTGGTGGCAGCCTGTTCGATACCGTCGAACTGCGCAAGGCCATCGACGAGATTTATCGGTTTCCACTTCAACAGTCGGCAACGGATCAACTCAATCGCCAGATGAAGAACTCGAGCGACACCCGTCAACTCGCCGAACTCGCCATGGCGCTGCGCGAAGAAGGCCGCCTTTGCCTTGTCCAGGAAGAAGTCGCCGTTCAGGAGCCCAGAATCATCTGCTCGCTCGGACTTTCCGGATCGGCCAGCGGCGGGGGAGCCAAGTAGCTATGCCCATCCGGCCGGCGCGCGTCAAGGAATGCCTGGGAACCTTCGAATTTGGCCGCCTCTTCGTCGATGAATTGGGGTGGTCGCAGCCGTCGTCCACCAAAGCGGCCGCGTTTTCGGCCGCCGGGCAAGGGTTCTCCTGCCGGCAGATCGCGCATCTGGGAGGAATCTCCGTGCTGGAAGTCACGGCTGCGGATGGCGTCATCCCGCCCGCCAAGACGCGCGCCGCCGTACACCAGCAGATCGCGGGAGAGCACCAAGAGAATCTTTTGATCTTCATCGACGGAAATAGGACCGAGAGCTTGTGGTATTGGGTGAAGCGGGACGCCGGCAGGACCTACCCGCGCGACCACTATTTTGAAATCCATCAGCCCGGCGACCTCTTTCTGGGTAAGCTCAGCGCCCTGGTCTTTGATGTCGGCGAACTCGATCCCACTGGCGACGTGTCCGTGATCGAAGTGGCCAAGCGCCTCCGCGAGGCGCTGGACGTCGAGCGCGTCACCAAGAAATTCTACGACGAATTCCGCGCCCAACACATCGCGTTCATCGAGCTGATCCACGGCATTGAGAACGAGCGCGACCGGCGCTGGTATGCCTCCGTCCTGCTCAATCGCTTGATGTTCATTTACTTTCTACAAAAGAAAGGATTCATCGACAACAACGACCAGGAATATCTGCAACACAAGCTCGAAGCCACCCAAAAACTGGGCCGTGACCTCTTTTATGACCGCTTCCTGAAGCTCCTGTTCTTCGAAGGCTTTGCCAAGACCGAGGACCAGCGCAGCGCGGAAGCCCGCAAGGTTCTCGGGAAGATCAAGTATCTCAATGGCGGCCTCTTCCTGCCCCACAAGATCGAGGTCGACAACCCCAATATCGCCATCCCGGATAAGGCCTTCGAAAATATCCTCGCCCTTTTCAAGCGATACTCGTGGAACCTCAATGACGTGCCCGGCGAGGACGACGATGAGATCAATCCCGACGTGCTCGGGTACATCTTTGAGAAGTACATCAACCAGAAGGCCTTCGGCGCATACTATACGCCGCCCGAGATCACCGAATATCTCTGCGAGAGGACCATCCACCAAGTCATCCTCGAAAAGGTCGGTCGGACGCCATTTCCCGGATCGCGGAAACGCGACTACGCTTCCATCAACGATCTCCTGATGGATCTCGACAACGACCTTTGCCGCTTCCTGATCCACGAAACCCTCCCGACTCTAAGCGTTCTCGATCCCGCCTGCGGCTCTGGCGCGTTCCTGGTCGCCGCCATGAAGACGCTACTCAACATCTACGGGCCGGTCGTTGGCAAGATCAAGTTCAGTGGCAGCACCAACCTGAAGAAATGGCTGCGCCAGGTGGAACAGGACCACCCCAACATTGGCTACTTCATCCGCAAACGGATCATCACCGACAATTTGTTCGGCGTCGACCTGATGGAGGAAGCCACCGAAATCGCCCGTTTGCGTCTGTTTCTCGCCTTGGTCGCATCCGCCGACGACGTAGAGCAACTCGAACCGCTGCCCAACATCGACTTCAATATCCTGCCCGGTAACTCCTTGATCGGACTGATGCGAGTGGATGACCAGGAGTTCGACACTCGGCATAAGCAAGGCAACCTGTTTCAAAAGTCCTACCGTGAATTGCTCGCCGAAAAGAACCGCCTCATCGGGACCTACCGGCACGCGGCCACTTATTCGGACGACCTGCGGGCCCTACGCGACGATATCCACGAAATGCAACAGGACGCCGCAGCCACCCTCGACGAAATTCTGTTGCAGGAGTTCAACGAACTCGGCATCAAGTATGAGCAGCCCACCTGGGACCAGAAGAAGGGGGAGCTTGGCAGGCCCGCGCATCGACAACTTAAACCCGCCGACATCCGCGCCCTGCACCCCTTCCACTGGGGCTACCAGTTCGACGAGATTCTGAATGGCCAGCGCCGCGGATTTGACGTCATCGTCACCAATCCGCCATGGGAGATTTTCAAGCCTTACGCCAAGGAGTTCTTTGAGCAGCACTCGGACTTGGTCAGCAAGAAGAAAATGACCATTCACAATTTTGAGGCTGAACAGTCCAAACTTCTGAAGGACCCCGAGGTAAGGAGAGCATGGATCGATTACCTCTCCAACTACCCTCACCAGGCGGCCTATTTCCGGTCGGCCGCGAGCTTCAAGAACCAAACAAGCATGCTAAACGGCAAGAAGGTCGGCTCCGACACGAATTTCTATAAGCTCTTCGTCGAACAGTGCTATAACCTGCTCCGCGACGGCGGCCGGTGCGGCATCATTACGGCGGGCGGAATCTACGCAGACCTGGGTGCCAAGCGCCTCAGGGAGATGCTGCTGTTCGAGTGCAGGGTGGACAGCCTGTTCGGTCTTTCGAATGAACGGTACATCTTTGAAGCCGTCGAACACCGGCAGACCTTCTGTATACTTGCCTTCGAGAAATCTGGCTCGACCGAATCCTTCCGCGCCGCTTTTCGAATCAATCCTCGTGAGGCCATCTCGCGAGACAAACTCGATGAATTCCTGAACTCCCGAAAGGCCGACATCCGCTTGACCGCCGACCTGATCCGCCGGCTCTCACCGGACTCGCTTTCCATCATGGAGTTCAAGAACGACATAGACGTGCGCATCGCCGAGAAGATGGTCCGCTTCCCACTCCTCCGCGAGCCTATTCCCGGCCGCTGGACCGTTCGTCTCACGAGTGAGCTTCACATGACCGGCGACAGCGACATCTACCGCGTCAAGCCGTCTGCCGGCAGTCTTCCGCTGTTCGAAGGCAAGATGATCAATCAGTTTACCGCCACCTTTAGCAAACCGCGATACTGGGTGCGCATTAAGGAAGGCCGGCGTAGAATCCTTGGTACCGCCATCGACTCAGGGCAACGAATCGAAGCCGATTACTACCGGTTGTGCTTCCGAAGCGTGGCACGTAACACCGATGAGCGGACAATGATTTCCGCAGTATTGCCTCCCTGCTTTTTCGGACACTCAATCTCCGCCGTGTGCGTAACGGACGCCGACGGCAATCAAGTCGTTTCCTACCAGGTTCAGTTCTATCTTTGCGCAATCTGGAATAGCTTCGCGGTTGACTATCTAATCCGGGCAAAGGTTGCGGCTAACATCAGCTTCTTCTACATCTACCAAATACCCGTTCCCCGCCTCGACGAAAAGGACGCAGCATTCAAGCTGATTGTCGACCGCGCAGCCAAACTGATCTGCGCGGAAGCGGCATTCGATGATTTGGCTCAACAGCTTGACCTCGGAAGTCGCGAGGACGCCGCCAAGAACCCAGCCGACCGCGCCCGACTGCGCGCCGAACTCGACGGCATCATCGCCAACCTGTACGGACTTACCGAAGAGGAATTCGCCTATATCCTGACAACCTTCCCCGTAGTCCCCGAAGCCACCAAGGACGCAGCCCTGGCCGCCTTCCGCGAATTCGCCCCTAAATCCATCGACCAGCAAATCGCCGCGCTCATCGCCGCGGGCGAAAGCTCCACCGTGGAATTCAAATCCTCGGTCCGATGGGACATGCGGGAGAATCGCCTCAACGAGCCGCTGAAGTACAGCGTCATCAAGACCGTCGCGGCGTTCCTGAACTCCAACGGCGGCACGCTGCTCATCGGGGTAGACGACGAACGCCATGTGGTCGGGCTGCGGGGAGACTACAGCCAATTCAAGAAGGCCGATACCCGCGATGCGTTCGAGAACTGGCTGACCACCCAATTCATCGACCAATTCGGTAAGCCGGCGTCGCGTTTGTACTCGGTTACATTCCACGAGGTGGATGGTCAAGATATCTGCCGGATCGAAGTACAGCCCTCGCCCGACCCGGTCTACGTTGACGAAAGGGGTGGCAAACCAGCGCAACTTTACATCCGTACGGGGAATTCAAGCCGCGCGCTGGACACTCGGGAAATTATCGAATACTCGCGTCATCGTTGGCGATGACACGCTCCCCAAGAAATATCTTCCTATACCCTCAATCACTTGCCGCGTTTGCCCCACCCCCCGCGCCGGCCGCCGTGCTCTTCTGGAATTAGGGAGGATTCTATTATGTCGGATCGCCTGACCCCGGCCCAGCAACGCGTTCTGGCCTTGCTCTCCGCCGGTTCCACCGCTGCCACCGCCGCGCAAGCCGTCGGGGTACACCGCAATACCGTCGGCAATTGGGGCCGCTCCTCCGTTTTTCGCGAAGCCCTCAACCAGGCCCGCCGCGACCACGAACTTGCCTGGCGCGAGCAAGCGGCATCGCTCACTTCCCTGGCAACCGATGCTATCCAGGCTATCCTTGCCGATCCGCAAACCCCGGCCGCCGTTCGCCTGCGGGCCGCGCTCGCCGTCAGCGGCCGCCAGCCGGTCACGCCCCGCCTGCCGTCACCCGCCGCCCGCACGGGCCGCAACCAGTCCTGCCCCTGTGGCAGCGGCCGGAAATTCAAGCGCTGCTGCATGTCAAATCATTGATTCTAAAAGAAATGCTGGCTTTGTTTGCTCAATTTCGTATGCCTCTTAAAACCGCACGTCCACGCACAGTCCGGCCCAATCGCGCACAACCGCCAGCCGCTGGCCACCCGCCCCAGCGCGCGCTAAGCGCGCCCTGGCGTAAGCTAGTGTCTTGGCGACCCTCTTCTCCCCTGCGCCGCCTAGCCGCTGGTCCCGCGCCTTGGACGCCTTTCGCGACACGCTGCGCTACTGCATGCAAATCGAGGTGCACGTCTATGCTTTGGCCGTGGCCGCCAGCGTCCTGCTATCCTTCTATCCATTCCTCAACGTGATGCTGTCCTTCTGCCGCGACGTGCTCCGCTGGCCCGCCGCCGTGGACGCCATCTACCTGGCCATGAACGACTACCTTCCCGGCGACCTGGGCGCGTTCCTCAAGCGCAATCTGCCATCGCGTGGCGCGTTTCAGCCCGTCGCCATGGTGCTGTTGCTGATCACCGCCAATGGCGTGTTCCTGCCGCTGGAAGTCGCCCTCAATCGCGCCTGGGGCGTATCCCGGAACCGCTCGTATCTCCGCAACCAACTGGTCAGCCTGGGCATGATTTTCCTGTGTGGCGGCCTGGCGTTGCTCTCATTGGTGCTCACTGGCATGAACGCGCAGTGGGCGCGCAGCCTCAGCGGCTCGCACGGCCGGCTGGAATGGTGGGTGAACCTTCTCATCTTTAGGGTGGCCGCCATTCCCATCGGCATCGTGGTATTGTTCCTGATCTACTGGATCTTGCCGAACCGCCGCATCCCGGCCGCCCGCGTGGCCCCCGTGGCGATTCTGGCGGGCTTGGTGCTGGAGGCCATGAAGTACGTGTTCCTGCTGGTCTGGCCGCTGTTGCACGTCAAGCTGGAGCGCGAGTACGGCGTCTTTCGCAACTCCGCGACAATCCTCATCTGGGGTTTCGCTTCCGCCATCATCGTGCTGGCCGCCGCGCAATGGGCGGCCCGTATGGAGAGTCTACAAAATGAGCACCGATCGAAAGAAGGATTGGAAGAAGATAGCCCGCGCTAACGGACTGGCCATTCCCGACGCCGCCCTGGAGCGCATCGCGCAATCGCTCGACGCCTTGGAAGCCGGCTTCCGTCCGCTGGCGCGCGCCCTGCCGCCGGAGACCGAGCCGGCCCTCGCCTTCCACGCCGCCCTGCGTGCGGAAACGGCCGCGGTAGTGGAGGATGCCGAGTGACGCTGCTCGAAGCCGCCGCCGCCTTGCGCCGGCGCGAAATATCGTCCGTGGAGTTGACCGCCGCCGCGCTGGAGCGCATCGAGCGGCTCAATCCCTCCACCAACGCCATGCAAACCGTGATGGCCGAGGTTGCCCGCGAGCGGGCCAAACTGGCCGACCAGGAGCTGGCGCGCGGCGAAGGCCGCGGCCCGCTGCATGGTATTCCCATCGCGGTGAAGGATCTGTTTCGCACCCAGGGCGTGCGCACCACCGGCGGCTCCAGGCTATTCGAGGATTATGTGCCGGACTACGATGCCACCGTCGTCGAATGGCTGCGCGCGGGCGGCGCGGTGCTGGTGGCCAAGTCCGGCATGCATGAGTTGGCCTACGGCATCACTTCCAGCAATCCGCACTTCGGAGCCATCCGCAACCCGTGGGATCGGGACCGCATTCCGGGCGGCTCCAGCGGCGGATCGGGCGCGGCCGTGGCCGCCGGCATGGTCTTCATGGCCATGGGCAGCGACACCGGCGGCTCCATTCGCATCCCCGCCGCCTTCTGCGGAGTCGTGGGATTGAAGCCCACCTACGGCCGCGTGAGCCGCTACGGCGCCATGCCGCTGGCCTTCACGCTCGACCACATGGGCCCGCTCACCCGCTCCGTCCGGGATGCCGCCGCCGTACTCAACGTCATCGCCGGATACGACGCACGCGACGAAACGTCTTCCCGCCGCCCGGTCGAGAACTACGTGCCGGATCCCGATCCGTCCATCCGCGGCCTGCGCATCGGCCTCCCGGAGAACTTCTATTGCGAACGCCTCGACCCGGACGTGGATGCCGCCGTGCGCGCCGCCTTTCGTGCCGCCGAATCGCGCGGCGCGGAAATCGTCTCGCTGCGCGTGCCGGATATCGAGGCCATCAACACCGTGGCGCGCATCATATTGCTGGCCGAAGCCTCCGCCCTGCTGGAGCCGCACCTGGAGCATCGCGATCTTTTCGGCGCGGACGTGCTGGCCCTGCTCGATCAGGGCCGCTTGCTCCCGGCCACCGACTACATCAACGCACAGCGCTTGCGCCGCGGCATGCAGCGCGAGTTCGCCGCCTTGTGGCCGCGCGTGGATTGCCTGTTCACCCCCACCACCCCCATCACCGCGCCGCGCATCGGCGAAACCACTGTCGCGGCCGGCAGCGAAAACGAAGATGTGCGCCTGGCCGCCACCCGCCTGGTGCGCGCCATCAACGCGCTGGGCTTGCCGGCGGTATCGATTCCCTGCGGCGCCGACCGCCGCGGCCTGCCCATCGGGTTGCAGATTGTCGGGAAGCCCTTCGCCGAAGCGCTCATCTTGCGCGTCGCGCAGGCCCTGGTCCCGGCCGAGGTCCCTGTTCCCCCGTTGTAATCGTCTTCGTGGGTAGAGGCGTTGCGATACGCTGGAGGCGTGCCCATGCTGGAGCGGATGTGGTCAAGACTTAGCTGCCGCATCAGCGCCTTGGTGGACAGGATACTCTCAGGGTCTAACTGGAAGTGGAAAGCACGAGTTGGGCTGGGGCGGCCCGCTTGACAGGTCCCTGACGCTTCTGCAAATATGTACTGATTGATACTTTCAAAGGGGATCACATGCTAACGCGAACGTTCCTTGCACTTCTCATGGCTTTCTGTGCCGGCGCATTGCTGCCTACCTGCTCCGCCCAGTCTGGCGGCGATGCCCCCAAGTTCGGTGTCGCCTTGAGCGCCGGAAGCCTCGGCGCTGGCGTTGAGGGCGCCGTCTCCGTGCTTCACCGTTCCAACGTGCGGGTCGGGTTCAACTACTTCAGCTATAGCCTGAGCGGCACCGATAGCAACGACAACCTCGGCTACAACGGCAAGCTCCGTCTGGCGTCTGCCGAAGCGCTCTGGGATCAGTACCTCGTCGGTCCCGTGCACATCAGCGCCGGGGCCCTGATCTACGACGGCTTCCAGGGAACGGGCAATGTTCATGTTGCCGGAGGCGGTTCTTTCAGCCTCAACGGCGTTACTTACTACAGCGATGCCTCGGATCCGGTTACCGGCACGGGAATGCTCAGTTCCCGCAAGGTTGCTCCCGAAGTCCTGCTTGGCTTCGGCAACCTGGTGCCTCGCAGGCGCCATTTCACGGTGAACGTCGATCTCGGTGTCGCGTTTCAGGGATCGCCTAACGCCCAGCTCAACCTGGGCGGCAGCGCTTGCGCCGGCCTGGCCACGGGATGTGCGCCCATCAGCGCCCAGCCAGCGGTGCAGGCCAATATTGCCGCGGAACAGTCCAAGATCAATAACAGCCTCGCGCCTTTTAAGTACTACCCTGTGGTCCGTTTGAGCATCGGCTACAGGTTCTAATCGTTAGTCCCAAGCCAGTTAGACGCTGCGCTGGCGCGAAATCGCGGTATGCGATACTAATAGTTGGGAATGCCAGCCACCAGCCAGATCCCGGATGAAACCGCCATCGTCCTGCAGGCGCGCGAAGGCGACGCCCAGGCCTTCTCCGAATTGGTGCGCCGTTACGAGAACAAGATCTTCCGCCTGGCGATGCACATCACCCAGAACCGCGAAGACGCCGAGGATGTGCTGCAGGAAACCTTCCTCAAAGCCTACGAGCATCTCGACCAGTTCCAGGGCAATTCGAAGTTCTATACCTGGATCGTGCGCATCGCCGTCAACCAGGCGCTGATGAAATTGCGCAAGCGCAAGACCGATAAAACGGTTTCGATCGACGAAACCATCGATACCGGAGAGGACACCGTGGCGCGCGAAATCGCGGCCTGGGACGAGAACCCCGAACAGCGCTACTCCCGCGATGAGGTGAATCAGATTCTCACCTCCGCGGTGGATAGCCTGGCCCCGCCCTATCGCGCGGTTTTCGTGCTGCGGGACATGGAGGAACTTTCCACCGAGGAGACCGCCGAGGCGCTTAACTTGTCCATCCCGGCGGTCAAGAGCCGGCTGCTGCGCGCGCGCCTGCAACTCCGCGATAAGCTAACCCGTTTCTTCAAGCATAAGGAGGATGACGCCTTTGCTTACATGTAAAGAGTTCTTGCAGGAACTCAGCGATTACCTGGATGAGAACGTCGACGCGGAGATCCGGGCCAAGTTGGAACAACACATTACCGAGTGCCCCAACTGTTGGGTGGTCTGCGACACCACCAAGAAAACCATCCGGATTTACAAGGGGATGGAGACGCATGCGATTTCGCCGGAAATCGAATCGCGCTTGTTAGCCGCGCTCGAACGGAAGATGGCGGCTCACCCCAAGTAGGCCGGATACGGCGGCACACAGGCTCAGCCCGCTCACTTGGGCGGCTGCGGCTGGGGCGGCTGTTCCTTGGTCTTATCGTCGGGCAGCGGCGGCATATCCTTGTCGTCGAACTTGATCAAAGAGTCGGCCGAGAACTTCCGGTAAAGCCGGAATTCCTTTTCGTTCTTGTCCCATATCCTGCCGGCGTGCATCCGCATGGTGGCCATCAGCGGGAGGAAGAATACGCTGTCGCCGATTTTGGTGAAGTCGTAGTCCAGCGTTTCCTTGGCCTCCTGGATGGGAAACGTAGGCGGGATGTTGTCGGCTTCCTGCGTGATGCGCACGATCGTGGTCAGCTCTTTATCCACGAAGACCGACCCATGATAGCCCACCGTGATTCTCTGCCGATCGTCCTTGTTCTCCCCGTACTCGATGGTATATTGGCTGAACTCCAGCGGTATGCGGAACGAAAAGACGTGCGTCCGGCGGTCGCGCAACTTGGTCCACCTCTCCCACGCGAAGCTGGCATGGCTTCTAGGATCGAAGATGTCCCGCATGCCGGTGCCGAAATCACCCATCGACAAGGCTCCGCCCACCGATGCGTAGGATGCATCGGTGACCACCTTATCGTTCTGCGAAACCAGCTTGTAATCTTCTTTCTGGTTGAAATAACTGAGCCGCGCCGTAATGATGTCCGACAACCGCCACGAATCCCGGCCAGTGGTGTCGACATAACGGCGGGTCTGCTCCAGGCAGATGAAATCGGGAAGCCTCTGCGTGTAGTTGACCGCGTAGTCCCGCACCTCGTCCAGCAGCTTCGCCTGTTCTTCGGACGAGGGCGGCGGGGGAGGAACATACACGGGCTTTGGAGGGGGCGGCCCCGCCACGGGCAGGCTGGCCGACTCGGTCGCCAGCTCCTTCAGCACGGCAACGGTTTTCGGGCCTGCGCCCTGGCTTTGCAGCGCTTCCACCGTATCCAGGTCGAGACGCTCCGACAACTTCATTTTGCGCAACATCTCGGCGACTTCCTTGTCGGGGTTCTTGAGCTTGATGGCGGACGAGATGAACTGTTTGATCTGCTCAACCGTGTAGCCTGCGGTAGCCCAAACGCTCAAACACATCACAAATACGGCAGCGATGCGGCAAAACCTCATATAGTCTATTGTCCTATGAAACTTGTATTAGCAGGTTGGCAGCCCGCGCCGATCGGCAATCGGCGCGCAGGATATCATCCTGCCCCACGCGGCGCGGGCTTTGAGTCCGCTGTGTCAGCCAGCACCGCGATCGAACTTCTGGGGAACGCGAACTTGTGCCCGAGCTGATCGATCACGTTCACCTGGCACATATATTGCCCCGCCGGCAAACTCTTCAACAGTGTCTGCAGCCGCAACGGTATTACGCCCGGCCGCTTGGCGTCGACGCGGTTGACCCGCACGGCCGGCGTTTCCATCACCTTCTTATCTCCCTGATAGAAGGCCACGCTGGCCGTTACGCTGGCGATGCCGCCACCTTGGCCTTGACTTTGGCCCTGATTCGCGGCCGGGAACTGCATCACGCCAGGATCGTAAAGCTCCAGATACACCGACATCTTCTGACTGGGCCGGAACACGCGCGTCACATTGGGCATGATCTTCTGGCCGGAATCGTCTATCAGCGGATCCTCCGCCACCAGCTTCTTGCTGTTCTTCGCGCCGGCGATCTGTTCCTTCACGGCCTGCACCTGGTTGCTCAGGATCACCGAGCTCAGGCGCAGGGCGTTGCCCGAGCCGAGGTCCGGAATCGTAAACGGCGATTCGAAGGTGCCGGTCTTGCCCTCCCCGTTCTCGCGCGCCACGAACTTCAAACTGTACTTGCCCGGGGCCAGCGTAAACCCGGTATCGTATTGGATCTGCTTGCGTGCGACTTCCCCGGCCGTGGTGGACGCCACCTTAAGCGGAATCGTGTCTCCCACCATCGAAGCCTGCCGCCCGCGCGCGTCCCGTATCTCGGCGACGAAATCCATTTCGGTGGCCGCCTTGGCGCCTTTGTTGGTGAACGACAGTGCCGAACCGGGGATGCGCACTGTGACGGGCACGAAGTATTTGCCTTTCGCCAGCCGGAAATAATCGATTTCCACCGCGATCTGCAGGTCGGTCACCGGATTGTCGCTGAGCAATGCCTCCTGCAACTGCGCTTCTTTGTTAGTCCCGGTCATCTTGGCGAAAGTCGTGGGGGCATAGTAGCCTTGCTTGAACTCCAGCTTCGCTTTCAGATCCGCCAGCTTGGGAGCCAGCTTCACCGTGATGCGTCGGTACCTGCCATCTTCGGCGGCGTTGGTGCTGGCATAGCTCAGCATGTAATAGCTGCTCATATCCTTCTGCACCTGAGTCATGCCCAGCGTGAGATCGTTGGAATCCAGCAGCGCTTTGCCGCCGGTATCGGCGGCCAGCGTATCCAAGGTCTCCTGCGTGTTATGAAAACTGTCCATCATCGACTGCTGCGCCGAACCGGTGTACATGTTCGATCCCACCGATGCCGCTTTGCTGGCATCTCCTGCCGGCGCGGTGGCCATCAAACCGCGCGCGTCGATCGGATAGAACGCCACATTGGCCCGCATGGCCGCGTTTACGGTGGCCTGAAGCTGCGACTGATTCTCCACGCCGGTCTTCTCGATGCCGCTGGAGATATAGACCAGCGCTTTTTTCTGCGGATAATGCGCCAAGCGGCGGGCGGCGTCTTCGAGGGCGGCCAGCTTGCGGTCGGAATTGAAGATATTAAACTCGGTCTCGTCGGCCACGAACGACCCGCTGAGGTCCTGCGTATCGGCGCCGGTGTCCGCCATGGAAGACAGCTCGCTCGATTCGCCCACGTGGAAGGCGTGCAGGGTGGAGATCAATTGGTCGCGGTCGGCCGTGAAATCCAGAACGGTTTTCAGTTCGGTTCCGAAAGTCATGATCGACACCAGATCGCTGGTGGTCATCTGCGTGCCGAGGAATTTAATGGCGGCGTCTACCGCGCGGATCTGCTCCTGCGGCTGCATCGTCGAGATGTCGAACAGCATCACGATCAGCCGGTGATCGCGCAGTTCCGGTTTCGCGGGGGGCGTCTCGGGCGCAGGCGCGGCGGCAGCGGGCTTGGGCGCCTCGCGGGTCAGCAGCCCTTTCACGGGTTGAATCGGCTCCAGCGGCGTGGTGTCCAGCTTCTGTAGCTCGCAGCTTTGCAGGGTCTGCCGCTTACCGTCTTCGTAAACCAGAAAGTCGCTGCCGGTCAGGTTGCCGATGCTCTTGCCGTCGCGGCCGGTCACGGTCACGTTAACCGTCACCACGTTGGCCGTGGTGGAGAACGTCGCCATTTGCTGGGAACTCAACTGAGTGGCCAGGAGGGCCGCGGCCACTGCTATCGCCAGGTATTTCAAAACCGGAACCTCATTACTATATCCAGCGTGCGCATAGCCGAAGCGGCGGTCGGAAGGCCATAGTTCGAGGCATTCACCACCGTGGCGACATTCGAGAAGCTGACTTGATTCAAGACGTTATTGGCTTCCGCGCGGAACTCCAGGCGCCGGCGCGTATCGCCAAACTGGAACGACCGGCCGAACGCCGCGTTCACCGACACCAGGCCGGGACCCGGAATGGTGTTGCGTCCGGCATTGCCAAATTCCCCTGACGCCGGCAGCGTAAACGCAGCCAGATTGAAGAGCCCGCTGCCGGAAGTCACCGGCTCGCCGGTGGCATCGGCGCGCTCGCTGCCCACGCCGTTGGTCTGCGCCAACTGCGCCTCTTTTCCAAGAACGCGGGCCGTCAGCGGCGTTCCGCTCTCCGCGGTGACGCCGCCGCTGAGAGACCAATTCCGCAGCAAACGCCCGGCCCAGCCGCTCGACGCATAGCGCGAGTTGGGGTTGCCGAAGGGCGACGTGTAGACCCAACTCATGGTGAACACGTGCGTGCGATTGAAGCTGGATAAGCCGCGCTCCGCCGCTATATCCAGCCAGTTCTGGGCCACCGTGCCGCCGACGCCTCCGAAGCTGGATGCGTTGTCGATGGACTTCGAAAAATTGTAGCGCGCATTCATCGAAATCCCTCCGCGGAAACGCCGCATCAGGTGAGTCTGCAGGGCGTTATAAGTGGAATCGCCAATGGGAGCGTCGTAAGTGAATCCCGTGGCATTCGCAAGCTGGTTCCCGGAAGAGAGCGGGCTTCCGGGAGGCCCTTCATTGGGAAGAGTCAAAACATCCAGGCGGGTTCCCTTGGTGCCCAGATACCCCACTTCCATGAAGAAACCACGTCCGAGGTCGTGCTGGATGGTGAGGTTCCAGGTTTGCGCGTAGGGTGTGCGATAGTAGCGATCCACAGCGTAAGTGTTGGTGATGGTTCCTGGCGTGGTTACCTCCACCAAGCCATCCGCCAGCGTCAACGGATTAACGGGGCTGCTATTTACGCTCTCGGATACCGCGAAAGGCGACAGCCCCGGCGGCTGCGGCTCCTGCGCCAGCTTCAGCCCGAATGGAATGTAGGACTGGCCGTTGTAGTAGATCCCGTAGCCGGCGCGCACGATGGTGGAGCGCTTGATGAAGGGCGCCTTCCACGACAGCCCCAGGCGCGGCGAGAAATTCCGGTAGTCGGGATTGATGAGACCGGCGGGGAACGGCCCGGAATAGGGTCCGGGCACCGAAGGCGCAACCACGGCAACGCTGCCGAAGCCGGGAGCGATGTCCAGGTTGGCCATCTCGTTGTATTTCTCCTGCAGCGGCGCGAAGAACTCATAGCGCACGCCCAGGCTCACAGTCAGATTCGCGCCGACTTTCCAATCGTCAAGCGCGTATCCGGTCCAGACATTCTGCGTAAAGTACATCGCCGGACTGTATTGTATGGAGGCGGATTGCGGCATGCCGAGCAGAAAATCGGCGAAATCGTAGCCGGTGGCCTCGCCGGTGAAGTTGAAGGTGCCGCGTCCGTTTTGCTGGGTGGTGGTGCTGGTATCGTTGCGGCTATACTGCGCGCCTAGAGTGAGCGTATGCTTGCCGCGCGAAAGAATCGCGCTCTCAGTCCCGCCCTGGCTCTGGTTGCGGGTGAGCAACGGCTGGCCGTCGCTCAGCGCGCCGAAATTCGTGAAATTCAAGTTAGGCGGACCGTAGTCCACCGGGTCTGTCGAGGTGCCCGCGATACCCAACTCCGAAGCCACGTCCGTTCCATAGGCAAAGAACGGAGTCGTCTCGCTGCGGTTGCGGTTGAAAGTCGCCATCGAGCTGAGAATGGTAGTGGGCGTGAAGTTGTGCGTCCAGGTAAGGTCCGTCTGTATGCCGTAGCCGCTGACGGTATCGAAGAATGCGAATGGCTGCGCGTTGTCGCCGTCGCGGCGCTGGTAGGACAGATGGTAGGCCAGGCGATCCTTCTTGCCCACGTTGCGCATGACGCGCCCGTTCAGATTGTCGGTGTTATTCGGCGGCGAAGCCAGGTATTGGTAATTGTCTACCGTTCCGGTCTGATTCGGCATCGGGATGTAGTCGTCGAGCAGCTTGACCGCAATCGGATTCAGCATAGTCTGCTTAATCACATTGCCGGGAAAAGGCGTAGTAGTGCCGGGTTCGAAGATCTGCACCGGCGTGGGCAACTGCAGCAACTGCGAGAAGTCTCCTGTCCGCTCTTGCGCGCTCGGCACTGTTTCCACTGCCGAATAAGATTGCCGGGAGCGCGTGCCGGTGTAGTTCAAATAAAAGAAAGTGGAAGTGTCCTTGACAATCTTCGGGATCACCAGCGGCCCGCCCACCAGAAATCCGAAACGGCTGCTGGCGTAGGAAGGTTGCGGCACTTCCTGCCCGGTAATGGAAAATGGCCGGGCATTCACCGCGGAGTTGGCCAGTGTCTGGAACACCATGCCGTGGATCTGGCTGGGCGCCCGGCGGTTGCCGAACTGCGCGCCCTGACGGCCCTGGCCTTGGCCTTGTCCGCGGTTGCCGCCGGGCCCGCCTCCGCGTCCGCCAAAACCGCCGCCACCGCCGCCCGGCCCGCCGAAGCCGCCACCAGGACCACCACCGCCCGGGCCGCCGCCGCCCGGTCCATTCTGTCCGCCGAAACCGCCGCCCGGCCCGCCGGGCCCTCCCGGACCGCCCATCATCATGCCGAAATCGGGCTGAGAATTTTGCGCCAGGCCCTGGCTCAGGCTGCCCGAGACTTGCAAGGCCTCGCTGCTGTTCTGGCCATCCACCGGTGCCGCACCGGGCGCCGCGACCTCCGGCGCAGTCATCTCGCTCTGCAATTGCGCTTCAAGCTGATTCCCGCCGGCCTGCGCGCCGCCCATGCGCGACAGGCGCTGCGCCACCGGCGATTCCTGCAATATAAGCGCAAAATCGATCTTGACGGTTTCCGCGCAAGTCGATTTCTTGCTGGCAGGGTCGAAACCGAACATCTGCACTTCGATGGAGCAGTCGCCGGAAGGCGCCGCGGAGAACGCATAGTGACCGTTCTGGTCGGTGGTGGTGACCAGTTTCCGATCGCCAATGGTGGCCGTGACGGTCGCACCGGGAATGGGCTGGTTGGCCGACTTGACCAAGCCGCTTTGGGCATACAGCCCTCCGCCGGCGGCGAACAGAGCAAGGAAAACAGGGGAAAAAAGACAGTGCTTAGGCAAAATGTCCAAATGCCTCAACCAGTAACGACGACCGGAAACCGCCCACCGTTACCTGTTAAGACATTGTAAATCATTGCCAGCGCGTAACATTGGGCGCTTCGGGAGCGCCTTTTCTGCATGCGAAAACTAATGACCACAGGCGTTCTTTTCGGCTTGCTCGCAATGACGGCCATGGCTGCGGATATCAGCGGAAAATGGACCGCGGAGATGCCCGGCCGCGGCGGGCAAACTCGGGAACAGACATTCAATTTCAAGGTCGACGGCAATACGCTGACCGGTACAGTGAGCGGGCGCCAAGGAGATGTGGCGATTTCCGACGGCAAGATCGACGGCGATCAAGTCTCCTTCACGCAAACCATGGAGTTCAACGGAAACACGATGAAAATGATTTACAAGGGCACGATTTCCGGCGACTCGATCAAGTTTACCAGGACCCGCGAGGGAGGCGAGGGACGCGCGCAGGAATTCACCGCGAAGCGGGCATCGTAGCGTCGTCGTTGAGGAATATCACCACGGCATCGCCGTGACAGACCAGGCGGGCGGGAGAGGACTCTCCGTATCCGAAGCCGTGCTTCCGCGTTCCGCCGCCGGTGACCGTGACCAGATCCTTGCGGGTTTCGACGCGGCCATAGACCACGGCCCAGTTGTCGTAATCCGGGCTGCCGAAGCGGAGCTTTGTCAAGGAGGTTCCAAGCTTTACGGCGCGCAGTTTTTGGGCAAGCAGCGTGGCGTCCACGGCCAGGACCGCGGGCGGCTTGGGGGCGGTTTCCGGATCGTACACCACCCAGAAGGCATTGGGCCACTCCTGATCGTCAAGGACCAGTTTGTGGCCGCATTTCTGTTCGCCGAGCCAGCGGCCGGTTTCGCGCGCGGAAAATCGTCCCACCACCGCGACCACTTTGCCATCGTAGGCGGAGAGATCCTGCAGCACTTCACACACCGTGACCGGCTGCAGCGCAGGCTCCGCTCCTTCAATCGGCGGACACACCAGCGCTAGAAAAACAATTGCGAGTCGCACAGCTCCCGAAGCGATAATTCATTATAGGCGCGCAGGCGGGGCGCAGCGTTACAAATGCCGTAGAAGTCAGGAGCCAGGAGACAGAATTCAGAATGGTAGTTTACGCGTGATGCAGTTTGTCCATCGCGTCGACATGCGTCGCGCGCCATACGGGGATGGCCGCCGCGATCATGGCGATGGCGATTACCGCCAGGGCCGCGGCCGCCAGAGTCGCGAGGTTGTCCGTGAGGCCGAAGACCAGATTCTCCAGCCATCGCGCCACGGCCCAGCCCGCCACCATCCCGATAGCCGCGCCGATCAAGGCCAGGCGCAAAGCCTGCCATCCCGCCCAGCGCAGAATGGAGGGCCGCGGCGCGCCCAAGGCCATGCGGATGGCGATCTCGTCTTCCCGGACACGCACCCAGTAATTCAGCAGTCCGTAGATGCCTACCGCGGCGAGGGCCATCGCCAGTCCCGCAAATAACGCCAGCAGCGCAGTGCTGAAGCGGCGTTGCGCCAGCGAGGCCGCCAGGATCTGCTCAAAAGGCCGCAAGCTTTCGATGGGCAGGTTGCGATCGATGGCGGTCACGCGGCGGCGCACGGCGGGCCCCAGCGATGCGGCATCTCCGGCGCAGCGGATCATTACCACCATGGCCCGATCCGGCGACTGCGAGAACGGCAGATAGACTTCCGGGTAGGGTTCGATACCCAGGCCCAACTGGCTCACATCGCCGGCCACGCCCACGATATCGTAGACCGGCCCATCCCGATACGGACCTCCGTACTTGATGCGGTGTCCCACGGCCGATTCCCTAGGCCACCATTTGCGCGCGAAGGTTTCGTTGACGATGGCCACGCGCGGCGCGGCGGCACGATCCGTTTCGTTGAATGCGCGGCCTTCGCGCAGTGGAATGCGCATGGCGCCGAAGTAATCGCGATCCGCGTTGTTGAACAACGCGATGGGCACTTCGGCCGGTTGGGGCGCCCGCTGGTCCTGGATCGAGTAGAACCAATCGTTGCAATCGCCTTCCGATGGCGGGCAACTCACCGCGCCCACATCGGCCACTCCGGGCAGAGCGTGCAAGTTCCGTTCCAGCCTGTCGTAGAATCCAGCGATGGCGGGCGGGCTGGGGTACGCCGCGGATGGCAACACCAGTTCCAGCGCCAATACGCGCTCCGGGACGAAGCCGGGATCGGCGGTCTGCGCGGCCGTCAAGTTGCGCAGCAGCAATCCGGCGGCGAAGGCCAGCACCAGCGTGATGGCGATCTCCGCCACTACCAGCGCGCTGCGCGACCGCTGTCCGCCGCGGCCGGTGGCCGAGCGGGAACTGCCTTTCAAGGCAGAAACCAGGTCCGATCTTCCGGCGGTGAAGGCCGGCGCGATACCGGTGAACAATGCCGTAAGCACGGTAATGGCGGCCGCAAACAGCAGCACGCGCCAATCGAAAGTGGTTTCCGCTAGGCGCGGAATCGGCATCGGCTCCGCGGCGACCAGCGCCCGCGAACCCCATTGCGCCAGCAGTCCGCCGGCGCCGCCGCCGAGCGCCGCCAGCACCAGGTTCTCCGTGAGCAGTTGGCGCATGAGCCGCGCGCGGCCGGCGCCGATGGCGGCGCGGATGGCGATCTCGCGCGCGCGGGCGCTCGCGCGCGCCAGCACCAGGCTGGCCACGTTGGCGCAGGCGATGATCAGCACCAATCCCGCGGCTGCCAGCAGGATCAGCAGCTTGGGGCGGAGGCCGGGGGTGGTGGCCTCGGCGAGGAAGGCGCCGTGCGCGCGGTGCTGGCTCTCGGGTCCGGGGTCCGACCGCGCCAAGCGCAGCATGATTAGATCCAGGTCCGCGAGCGCGGCAGCCAGCGTCACGCCGGGCTTCAAGCGGGTCAGCAGCCGCATGGATCCGTGCCGGCCGCGATCGGTGGTTTCGCCTTCAAAAAGGTGCAGCGGCAGATAGTAATCGACGCCTCGCTGGAAGAAGCCCAAACCGGGCGGCAGGACTCCGACGACTTCGTACGGCTTGCCATCGAGCGCCAGCGTGGCGCCTACGACGCCGGGATCGGCTCCCAGTTTGCCGATCCAGAATCGATAATCGAGCACCACGGTGGCGGCGGCGCCCGGTTGGTCGTCGTCGGGCCGGAATACGCGGCCGAGCAGCGCGTGTGCGCCTGTCAGGCCGAAGAAGCCATAAGTAACCACGCCCGCGCGCGTGAACAGCGGATCGCCGCGCCCGGTCAGAGTGAGGCTCGCGGTGCGGAAGCCGGCCATGTCTTCGAAGCTGTGATTTTCGTCGCGCCAATGCCGGTAATTCACCCAGGTGACGCTGATGCCTTCGGCATGCGGATCCGTTTCGCCAAGCACCACCAGGCGCTCGGGGGCCGGGTAGGGCAGAGGGCGCAGCAGGACCGCGTTCACCACGCTGAAGATGGCGGTGTTCGCGCCGATGCCCAACGCCAGAGTCAGAACCACGACCAGCGAGAAGCCGGGGGCGCGCCGGATGCCGCGCAGGCCGTAGCGCAGGTCTTGGACCATGGCCTCGAGCGGCGGGAAGCGCCAGGCGTCGCGGGCGCGTTCCTGGATTTGCGTGAGATTGCCGACGCGGCGGCGGGCCGCTGCGCGAGCCTCGTCGGGCGGCATGCCGCGCGCGATGTTCTCCTGAATTTCGAATTCCAGGTGGGCATCGATTTCGGCGGCGAGATCGGCGTTGAGACCGATAGCCGGGCCTCGCCGGCCAGCCAGGATGCGGCAAAGCTTGGACCAGCATTCCCGTATGGCGTCCCGTATCATGGTTAGCCCTCCGGCGCCAGGATGCGCCCCATGGCTTCGACGAACCGCTGCCAGCGGGACGTGGCGGCTGCCAGTTGTTTGCGGCCAGCGGGAGTCAGCCGGTAATATTTGGCGCGGCGGCCGTTGGGCGACATTTTCCATTGCGCCGCGATCCAGCTACGCTGCAACAGGCGCTGCAAGGCCGGATAGAGCGAGCCGTTATCCACCAGAAACTCGTCGCCGGATTGCTGTTCGAGAAACTGGGTGATGCCGTAAGCGTGGTTGGGGCCAAGCTGCAGGCTGCGCAGGATGAGGACTTCCAGCGTTCCCTGCAGGAATTCGAGACGTTCCCGTGGAGTGTCTACCGTAGACATACTACCTGTATAAGGCAGGCCGCGGCAGTTGTCAAGAGCGGGGAGCGGGGCCTATCTCTCTCCAGCTTCTCCGACCCAGGTCGCGCGTCCTGGATGGATGCTCCGGAGCGCCGGGAGAGCGGCCGGGATCAGCGGTGTGAGATCCTCGATCCGATTGGATTGTGCGCCTAGGATGAGGACCGCGATTCCGCGGCCGGCGAGGTTCTTCCCGAGTTCGACACCCGTGCCCGGCGAAGAGTGGTTCAATGCGCGTGGCAGGCATTCGTCGATCAACAGCTTCATCGCGTCTGGGCAATGACTAGCTCCTTGGCGTGCTCCAAGGCCGCAATAGCTGCCCCGTGGGTCACCGACGGAAACTGCTGCAGGAACTCGTCAAGCGTGTGGCCGCCCTCCAGATAATCCAGCAAGTTCTTGAACGGCACGCGCGTGCCGCGGAAGACCGGCATTCCGCCCAGGATCTCGGGATCTTTTACGATGACGTCGCCATGGTCAGCCATTTGAGCCTCCACAACAAGTCTAGCGCCGTCGTGCGCCGCTTAACGGCTCTCGTCCGGCGAGGAGAGCGCCTCGATTTCGGGCTGCGCCTCACCGGCGGCGAACGCCTGGTTGCGCTTCCAGGCCAGGATCAGAAATCCCCCCAGAATGCAGAAAGGCGGCAGCCCCAGCAGCACGATGCCCATGTTGAGCAGATGGGCGCGCGCCGCGTTCTGCGCGGCTGCCGTGCGGTAGCACATGACGCACTGCGCCGAGCTATTCACGGCGGCCAGGAAAAGCGCGACAAGCAGGCGTTTCATCGGGGCCTCATCATCATCAGACGGTTGGAATCCGGCATGAACATTAGAAGCATCAGGATGATGCAGAGGATCAGCATGGGGAACAGCGTCAGGAACAGGCTCAACTTCTCAAACCTCAGGTGCATGAAGTAAGCGATAATCAGCGCCGCCTTGACCACCGACAGGCCCACCAGCGCGGTCAAGAAGACCAGCACGGGAGGCTGCAAATAGGCCAGGACGACCTCGACGCCGGTCATGAATAGCAACGCGAACCAGACCGTGATGAAAGCCTTGGTGGTGGCGCCTTCAACATGATCGACTGCTTCGGCATGAGTGCTCATGAATAGATTCCTATGATTATATCTTCGCCGACATCAAATAGACCAGGGGGAAGATGAACATCCACACCAGGTCCACAAAGTGCCAATACAGGCCGCTTACCTCGACGTCCTCCGCCTTGAATTTGCCGCGGCCCACGGCAAACGCGATAATGCCCAGGTAAATCAGGCCGATGATCACGTGCGTCATGTGCAATCCGGTGAGCGCGAAGAATGTGCCGCCGAACAGCGGCACTCCCCATTCGTTGCTGAAGGGCGTGACATGCTCGTTGCGGATCAGGTTCAGCCACTCGGTAAGGTGCAATACCACGAACGCTGCGCCGCCCCCCATGGTAGCCAGGATCCAGCCGACGGCGGCCTTGCGGCGGCCATGATTCATAGCATGCACTCCCATCACCATGGTCAAGCTGCTGGAGAGCAGGCAAAAGGTCATGACCGTGGAAAAAATAATGCTGGGGAAAAAATGGAACGGCGTGGGCCAATTGGGCGTGGCCAGCCGCACGTAGGTATAGGCCATCAGCAGCGCGGAGAAGGTCAGCGCGTCGGAGATGATGAACAGCCACATCCCGAACTTCTTCGAATTCACGGCGTATGGCGAACGCCCACCCGACCAGACCGAGGTCATGGTTGCCGCCGAATTGCCTTGGGACATCGACAAATTACCCCCAAATGAGAAATAGTGCCATCAAGAAAAGCCAAATGCCGTCCACGAAATGCCAGAAGAGCGCGCTGACATCCACCGCTGTGCGCTTGCCCGGCCCGAGCCGCAAGCGGAGCGCCTGCACATCCACATAGACCAGCGCCGTAAGGCCGCCCAGAATGTGGAGACCGTGCGCCGCGGTGAGCAGATAGAAAAACGAACTGCTGGGATTCGAGGCCACGAAAATGCCGGCCGCGTTCAATTGCCGCCAGGCCAACGCCTGGCCCACCAGAAACAGAACGCCGAGCGCGGTGCCCGCGGTCCAATAACGGTTGAATGCGGTGCGCCGCCCGGTCTTGAGCGACCGGCGCGCCAACTCCAGCAGGATGCTGCTGGCAAGCAGGACGGCTGTGTTCGCCCAGACAATCCGCGGCAGCGGCAAGGCGACCCAATCGTTGGACATGCCGCGGCGCACCACGAAGGCGCTGGTGAAGGCCGCAAACGCCATGGTGGTGGCGGCTAGCAGCACCATTAGACCAGTCATGGATGCGCGGCGCGATGCGCCTCGGCCGTCCGATCCTCCGCCGCCGCCGCCGAAGCCGCCTCCGCGCGGAGGGGCGGGCGGTTTGATTACATCCGATGTGATGGAACCGGGCATCTAGAAATCCGCCCACCGTTTATTCCGCATTTGCAGCATCCGGCGGATCCGTTTGCATGATAAAGTCGCGCGGCGCACCGGGCACGCTGTATTCATACGGGCCGTGATAGACCACCGGGTGCACCCCGCCGAAGTTGTCGAAGGGCGGCGGGGAAGGCACGGTCCATTCCAGCGTGGTCGCGTTCCACGGATTTATGGGCGCCTTCTTGCCGTATTTCATGCTCCAGAAAAGATTGATGAAGAAGAGGATCTGGATTGCGGCGGTCCCGTAGGCCGCCTGGGTCATGAAGCTATGCACGGGGAGCAGCTTGCCCAGGAAGTCGAAATTGGTGAAGTCCGAATAGCGCCGCGGGTTGCCCGCGATCCCCAGATAATGCATGGGAGTGAAGATGCAGTAGACGCCCACGAACGTGACGTAGAAGTGGATCTTGCCCAGAGTCTCGTTCATCATGCGCCCGTACATTTTCGGGAACCAGTAAAAGGTGCCGGCGAACATGCCGAAGATGGCGGCGACGCCCATGATCATGTGGAAGTGGCCTACCACGAAGTAGGTATCGTGAAAGTACAGATCCAGCGCCGGCTGCCCCAGGAAGATACCGCTCAGGCCGCCGGTGACGAACAGCGAGACGAAGCCCAGCGCGAACATCATGGCCGTGGTGAAGTGAATCTTGGCGCCCCACAGCGTGCCGATCCAGTTGAATGTCTTGATGGCGGACGGCACCCCGATGGCCATGGTCAGCACCGAAAACGCCATGGCCGAATAGGGGCTCATGCCGCTCATGAACATATGATGGCCCCACACCAGGAAGCCCAGAAAGCCGATGCTCAGGATGGCGTACACCATGGCCCGGTATCCGAAGATGGGCTTGCGCGCGAAAGTGGAGAGCACCTGCGAAGTCACACCCATGCCGGGCAGTATCGCGATGTACACTTCCGGATGGCCGAAGAACCAGAACAGATGCTGCCAGAGCAGCGGCGATCCGCCCTTATGGTTCAAAATCTGATCGCTGACCAGCAGTCCGCCCGGAATGAAGAAGCTGGTTCCGGCGGAGCGGTCGAGAATCAGCAGAACTCCGGCCGCCAGCAGCACCGCGAATCCCAGCAGGCCCAGGATGGCCGTTACAAACCAGGTCCAGCAGGTCAGCGGCAGGCGCATCAGCGACATCCCCTGGCAGCGCAGGTCGATGAGCGTGGCAATGAAGTTGATTGCGCCCATCAGGGATGCGCCGCAGAAGATGGCAATGCTGACTATCCAGAGCGTCTGCCCCAAGCCTTCGCCGGGTCCCGCCAGCGGACCTATGGCGCTCAGCGGCGGATACGTGGTCCAGCCGGACAGCGGCGGACCCCCTTGTACGAAGAAGGCGGCCACCATCACCACCAGGGCCAGGAACGTGGTCCAGAAGGACATCATGTTCAGCACCGGGAAGGCCATGTCTTCGGCCCCGATCTGGATGGGCAGGAAATAGTTTCCAAATCCGCTTTGGGGCGCCGTGGTCAGCACGAAGAAGACCATGATAGTGCCGTGCATGGTCATCAGCGAAAGGTACAATTCCGGAGTCATGATCCCGCCCTGCGCGGCGGTGGGCCAGAGCTTGGCAAACCAGGCGACCTTGGCGTCCGGGTGGACCATGTGATAGCGCATGAGCAGCGAGAGGCTCATGCCTATCAGCACCGAAAACAAGGCCAGGAAGTAATATTGGATGCCGATGACCTTGTGGTCCAGGCTGAAGATCCACCTCCGGATGAAGCCTTGCGGCGCGTGATGCGCGTGAACTACGGGTGAAGACATATGGTTGTCACCGTGTATGAAATCGTCAAAACGGGGCCCCGGGGAGTCATGAAGTCTTTACTTGTTGGCGGCCTGTTCCTGCTTCCACTTTTCAAAATCGGCTTCCGCCATTACTTGCATGGTGCTGCGCATCTGGAAATGCCCCAGACCGCACAACTCCGAGCAGGGGATTTCGTAGGTGCCGGGCGTGTCCGCCTGGAAGTACAGCGGAATCTCCATGCCGGGCACGATATCCTGCTTGAGGCGCAGCTCGCGGACAAAGAAGTTGTGAATCACATCGCGGGAGTGCATGATCAGCTTGATGGGCTTGCCAACGGGCACCTTCAAGGAGGCGCTCACGATATCGTCCTTGCCGGCCGGGTCTTTGTCGTCGAGGCCGAAGGGATTCCCCGCCGCGTCGTTCACCAGCTTCAGGTCCGTGGCGCCAAACTTGCCGTCCGGACCGGGGTAGCGGAACGAAAATGCGAATTGCTTGGACATCAGCTCGATGGGAATGGCGTTAGGGTCCGGATCGGAGAGGTGTACGGCGACCCAGATCTTGGTGCCGGTCAAAACGATGCCCACGAAGAGAATGGCGGTGGCCGTGGTCCAGATGGTTTCCCACTTGTTGTTGCCGTGCGAATACGTGGCGCGGCGGCCGTCGTCGCGGTAGCGAAAAATCGCCCAACCCAGCGCGAACTGCGCGAAAAAGAAGATCGCGCCGGTGATGACCAGCGTGCGCATGAATTGCGCGTCATAGGCCAGGCCATGCTGGGAAATGGGCGGCGGAAACCACCAGACCTTGGCCGCGAAGAAATACATGATGACGACGGTCAGCACCCAAATGATCGGAGCGAGCAGCATTCGATGGATACCCTCAGCCCTGGTGGAGAATACCCCAGGTTTCGATGAAGGTATCACACTGACCTGGAGTTCGCAACTGTGTGCTGCCCGTCGCTGTGGGGACCCCCTGGTCCGCGGGCGACCCCCCGGTCGCCCGTCCGGCGCTCGGCCATCGGTATTCGCTGGCTTCCCGCGCGGGATTCCCTTGAATATAGGTCCGGATCTCTCCTGAGTTGATCTCACCCGTCGGGAAGATTCGGTGTGGCAACAGGCTGTCGAGTCACACGGCGGAATTCTCACCGAAGTCGAGCCGGCCAGGGGGTCGGCTGCGGACCGGGGGTCCGCCCCACGCAGCGCCGCGAACTACTTCGCGGCTTCCTTCTTTTGTTCTTCCTTTTTCTGCTCTTCCTTCTTGTCTTTATCGTCGGGGGGACGCCGCGGCTTGCGCGCGACGGGCTTGGCGCTGGCCATCTCGATGTAGGTACGGATAATGCGTTCTTTCTGCTCCGGATCGAGAATCAGCTCGCGGCGATTGCCGCTGCCGGAGAGCTTGAAGTAGCCGCCGTCGGGATGCACGGCGTAAAGCATCGCCGCCATCGCCCATGACGGCGCGTCATACGGCATCGGCTGGTAGGCGCGGTAGGCATCCACCACGGGATGCCGCTCGGCGGACCACGCAAAATCCTTATCGATGCTGTCCCCCGGAAACGGCAACGCCTCGCCGATCTCCCGCCCCGCCGTCACAATCGGCGTGGGCCACTCGGCAAACACCTTGCGCGCGGCGGCGGCGTCCGCCTGAATGCCGCTGTCCGCCACGCACAGCAACCTGACTTTGCGCGCAATCCACTCCTTGACGCCATACATATCGAGCAATCGCGCGAGATCGGTGGCCGGCCCGCTGAGCACTACGGCCGCATTCTGGTCGTACTGGGCCATCAGCACATTGCGGATCAGCGTCGCGCCGTCGGCCGTATCGTTCACGCTCTTGACGGCAGTCGCGTAGACGGGCTTGCCGTCGGCGCTCTTCTTCGCCAGCGGCGCGCTGAGCATGGGCGATTCCGCGGCGGCCTTCCCGTCCGCCAGCCCGATCGGCATGAAGTGCATGAACATGGCCGCGGGGCCGGTCGTGGCGCTGGCATAGAAGCGGCCCACGGCGTCGCAGAATTGCGCGGCCTGCAGATCCGCGTTGCTGACGCAGACCGCCGCGATGCGCGCCTGATCCTTGCCCTCGAAGCCATGCAGCATCGCCAAGGCCAGCGCATCGTCGATTCGGCGCATTGCGGAGTCGAATACGATGCCTACTGGCGGTTTGGCCGTTCCCGGAAACTGCATGTCAGGTGAGATCCAGCGCGTCCAGGCGTCCCGTCGAATCGCCGAAATGTTCGACGTGCACGCCCATGCGGTCCATCATCGCCAGATAGAGATTGCACATGGGCGTCTCCTTCCGGTATACGATCCTCCGCCCGGTCTTGAAATGGCTGCCGCCGCGCCCCGCGATCAGGGTCGGCAGGTCTTCATGCAGGTGGCGGTTGCCGTCGGAAAGTCCCGCGCCGTAAACGATCATGCAATTGTCGAGCAGCGAGCCATCGCCCTCCCGGATGGTGCGCATCTTCGCGATCCAGGCGGCGAACTGCCGCACGTGATACGAATTGATCTGAGTCACCTTCTCGATCAGGTCGGGCTGGTTGCGGTGATGGGTCAATGGATGATGGCCATCGGGAATGTCGATCTCGCGGTAGGGGCGCGACGTGCCTTCGTGCGTGACCAGGAATGTAATCACGCGCGTGAGGTCCGACTGGAAGGCCACCGTCATCATGTCGGACATGAGCTTGAAGTGCTCGGCGAAATCCGCGGGGACGCCATAGGGCTTATCCATGTGCGGATCGATTTGCGCGTTGTCCTTTTCGGCTCTTTCGATCTGGCGTTCGATCTCGCGGATCGACGATAGATATTCGTCGAGCTTGCGGCGGTCGGTGGGGCCCAGGCCGGTCTCCAGCTTGCGCGTGTCGTCGCTGACGAAATCGAGAATGCTACGGCGATACAGATTCTCGCGCGCGCGAGCCGCGGGCGTCAGCGCCATGCCGTTGCCGAATAGCCGTTCGAAAAGCGCGCGCGGGTCGAGCACCGGCGGCAGCGGCTGGGTCTCGCTGTGCCATGCCAGATTATTGGTGTAAGCGCACGAATAGCCGGAGTCGCAATCGCCGGCCTGCCGCGCGTCTTCCATACCCAGTTCGAGCGACGGAAAGCGGGTCTGCTTGCCCACCTGGTTGGCCACGATCTGGTCGAACGATACGCCGGCCTTGATATCGATGACGGTCTTGCGCGGCTGCACGCCGGTCAGGTACGAGGCGCAGCAACGGCCGTGATCGCCGGCGCCATCGAGCAAGGCGCGCCCGGTGTTGTGGGTCAAATTTCCGAATAGCGTGATGTCCTGGCGGTAGGGCTCGAGCGGCTTCAGAATGCGCGGCAGTTCGCCCAGCGCGCCCTCGTAATCCGGATTCCAGCCGTCCATGATGATGCCGTTGGGCACATACACGAAGGCCATGCGGACCGGCGGCTTCGAAGTTGTGGCCGCGGCCAGCGCCGGTACCATCGCGTCCAGGAACGGCAGCGCGACGGCTGTGCCCAGACCGCGCAGGAATGTCCTTCTCGGCAGAGCCTTCTTGGTAATCGTCATCGGGCAGTCTCCTTGAGCGCAAATTGGAGGGCGGGCAATCCTGGCCGCAGCCGGCTTTCAGCCGGCCTCTGTGGTGGGGCAGACTTCAGTCTGCACGGGTCCTCCAGGACCCGCAGTTTGCGGCTTGCACAATGTGGGGCCGCCAATCTTGGCCGCAGCCAGCTTGTTAGGCCAGAGCCGGCTGAAAGCCGGCTGCGGGCAGGATTGCCCGCCCTCCCGGAAGCTATCATCGATGCGCTACCTCTTTGGGCGCGGCATCGCCCCGGCCCATTTGGAACGGAGCGCTGTGTACAATCTCGAAAATCAGCGTTTGAAAACGATAGCCGGACGCCGCCATATCCCGGTTGATTCCCTCCACCGTGCGCCGATCGTACGGATGCAGCCCGCGCCCCAGCGCATAGGTCAGCATCTTCTCCGTCAAACACCGCGAAAATTGCGGCAGCGCCGCCATCAACAGCGCGCGCATCTCGTCCGGAGTCCGGAACGACTTGCCGTTGGGCAACGTCCCGCTGGCATCCACCGGGAACTTGCCGTCTTCCGTGCGCCATTTGCCGATGCCGTTGTAATTCTCCAGCCCGAACCCCAGCGGGTCCATCTTGTTGTGGCAGGAGGAGCACATCGGATCGGCGCGGTGCTTCTCCATCTGCTGGCGCAGCGACATCAGCGTGCCCACCGCGCTTTCGTCCAGCGCCGGCACGTCCGGCGGCGGCGGCGGGATCTCGGATCCCAGGATGTTGTTCAGCACGTACTTGCCGCGCAGCACCACGGAGGTGCGCGTGGGATAACTGGACACCGTCAGCACGCTCGCCTGGCTCAGCAGCCCGCCGCGCTGGCCGGTGGTCAATTCCACGCGCCGGAAATCCGGCCCGGTCACGCCCGGTATGCCATAGAACTTAGCCAGCCGCGCATTCAGAAACGTATATTTGGCGTCGATGAAATCGGAAAGCGGGCGATTCTCCCGCAGCACATATTCGAAGAACATGCGCGTTTCGGTCTTCATCGCGTCGCGCAATTCCGGCCCCCACTCGGGGAACTTACCGGGGTCGGGCTTCACCACATCCAGATTGCGGATCTCCAGCCACTGGCCGGCGAAATTGCTGGCGAGAGCCGACGCGCGCCGGTCCGCCATCATGCGCTTCACCTGCGCGTCGAGCACCGCCGGATCGTGCAGTTTGCCCGCCTCGGCCAGACCCAGCAACTCGTCGTCCGGCATCGAGCTCCACAGGAAATAGCTGAGCCGCGAGGCCATTTCGATGTCCGAAATCCGGTGCACGTCCTGCGCATCGGTGGGATTGGGATCGTGCTCGATGCGGAACAGAAACTGCGGCGTCACCAGCATCGCTTCAATGGCCAGTTGTATGCCTTGCTCGGTGGTTTCGCCGCGCGATCGGGCCAGGGCCACGAACTTCAGCAGCGATGCTACCTCGGCGCGTGTCGCGGGCCGCCGGTAGGCGCGATCCGCCAGCGCGGAGACGATCTTTTGCACGCACGCCTGCCCGGACTTCGGATCGCAAATCAGGATCTTTTTGCGGCTGGCGCGCTCCACGTCCGTGGGGAACGGCCCCTCGAAGACTATCGAGTTCAAATATTTGTTCTTCTTGCTGCTGTACGCATCCTTCTCCGACAGAGTCTTGACGAAGTCGTCGTCGATGAAGCCCGCGCGGAAGACATGGTCGCCGGACGGCAAATACATGCGCACTTCGGCTTCCGAGTAAGGATCGAAGTAAACCAGTTTCGACGGCTTGGTCTCCACCGTCAGCGTCTTCATCAGCGTGCCGTCCATCCAGAACCCGAGCGTGACCGGCTTGGCGTCCGCAGCGCGCTCGCCGGGCATCCCGAACCGGATAATATAATCGCCGTCCCATTCCACGCGATGCGAAGCTTCGATGGTGCTCAGGTCCACGCGCCGGATGGTCTTGTCTTTCGTGTGGTATTGCACCTCGAGCGGTTTCTTCGGCAGCGGATCGGCGCCCATGGCGCGCGACGCGACGATCTCGGCCGCGTCCATATAGCTTTCCATCAGCACCGGAGAAATGGTCAGCACGTCCGCGATGTTGTCGAAACCATAACCGGAGTCGTCGGTGGGGAAGTCCTTTTCGGCGCGGAAATCCACGGCCAGCAGATCCCGGATGGTGTTCGAATATTCGCTGCGGTTGAGGCGGCGCGCGGTGACGTGCCCCGGATCCGGTTTGACGTTGCGGTCGGCCTTCTCGAATTCACCTTCCACGTAGTGGATCAGGGCCTGCATTTGCTCCTCGGGCGGCCGGGGAATGCCTTTGGGCGGCATCTCGCCGCCGCGCAGCTTTTCGAGAATCGTTTCCCATCCGTCGCGATAGGCGCCGATCGAATCCGGCGACATTAATAGTTTGACGTTGAGGCCGCCGGACGACATCTTGTCGTTGTGGCAGAGCGCGCAGGTCTTGGACAGCACCGGCTTCACAGCCGAATCGAAGTCGGCGGGCGGGGCATCCGCCGCGCGCAAGGAGCCGACTATTGTCAGAGTGATCGCGATTGTCCGTAGTCCCAGTTACACACCCTCCATCTCCGAATGGCTTATTGTTTTATAATACATCTGAAATGGCGTTTGAATTCGAGTCGCGGTTACCGCGTCGGCGTTTTCTGGCGGGCGCGGCCGCTGCGCTCGGCTTGCCGCGCCTCTCCGCGCAGCAGGAACCCTCTGCCTACGGCCTCACGGCATTGCTGGATGGCAGCGGGCTGGTGCGCATTCCGGCGGGCGAGTTCCGCATGGGATCGGCAAGCGGCGAGGCCGACGAAGCGCCGGTGCATCGGGTGCGCATCACTCAGGATTTCGAGATCGGTAAATTCGAGGTCTCGCAGGCGCAATGGGAAACGGTGATGCTCGACCCGCACGCCAAAGCCGGCGCGGTGCGGAGCACGCCGGGAGGCGCCACGGTCGGCAGCAATCCCAGCCACTTCACAGGCGCGGCGCTGCCGGTGGAGAGCGTTTCGTGGGACGACATCCAGGTATTTCTGGCGCGGCTCAACGCGCGCGATCGCGACCACACTTACCGGTTGCCGACCGAGGCCGAGTGGGAGTACGCCTGTAAAGACGATTCCACCAGCCTGGCTGAGCGCGCATGGTACAAAGACAATTCCGGAGACCGCACGCAGCCGGTCGGCGGAAAGCAGCCGAACGCGCGCGGCCTGTACGACACACTGGGCAATGTCGCGGAATGGGTGCAGGATTGGTACGGCCAAAATTACTACGCGGAGAGTCCGGCGGCCGATCCGCAAGGGCCGGCTTCAGGTTCGTATCGCGTTTTTCGCGGAGGAAGCTGGCTGGATCCCGCCAAGTATGTCCGGGTCACGGCGCGCAATTTCGAATTCCCTATAAGCCGGCTGCATAATGCCGGCTTCCGCGTGGTGCGGATTTTGAGCCGCTGATGAACGCAGATGAACGCCGATAAGAACAAACCGGTTGGTTTCGATCCGCGTTTCTCTGCGTTCATCAGCGGCTATACTTGTGTGGCTCTTTCAGTAGCCTCGCTGTGCGCGCAAACGCATCCGCTTGAATCCATCGTGGAAGCGGCGCGCGCCAATCCGCCGGCGCTCAAAGAACTGCTGGCCACGAACTTCCCGAACCTGAAAAACCAGGGCACGGCGCTGGTGTGGGGACAGGATTTCCTATTCGTCGCGGCGGCCGCCAAGGAGCCGGCGGTATCGATTGATGCGCAGCCTCTCGCGGCCATGACCCGCGTGCCGGGCGCGGACATCTGGTATCGCCTGGTGAAGATGCGCACCGGCGTGACGCATTCCTACGAGTTCCACGCAGACGGCAAGACGCTGTTTCCCAGGCGCGACGTGGCCGGCTACAATCCCGATTCCTATCCGAAACCCGGTGTGCCGAAGGGCACGCTCTCCGAAAAACATACGATCTCGAGCAAGATCTACGATGGCTCTACCGCCGACTATTGGGTTTACGTTTCGCCCGGAGTCGATCCGGCGCGGCCGGCGCCGCTGATGGTCTGGCAGGACGGGCAGGGCCTGGTGAACCGCGACCTGTCGTCCTTGCGTCTGTTCACCGTCACCGAGAACCTGGTCGCGCAGAAGCTGATCCCACCCATGATCCACGTGATGATCTCGCCGGGAAGCGGGCCGCACATGCGCAGCATTCAATACGATACGGTGTCGGACCGGTTCGGCCGCTACCTGCTGGAAGAAGTGCTGCCGGAGGTCGAGAAGACCTATAAGCTCCGCGCCGACGGCTATTCGCGCGGCATCGCGGGCGAGTCTTCGGGCGCCATTTGCGCGCTCAATGTGGCCTGGCATTTTCCGGAGAAGTTCAGCCGCGTACACTCCACCATCGGCAGCTATACCGCCCTGCAGTGGCATCCGGAAGAACATTTGGATGGCGCGAACGTCTATCCATTCCTGATCCGCAAGGAGCCCCGCAAGAACATCCGCATCTGGCAGAGCGACGGCATGGACGACATCGAGAATCAATTCGGAAGCTGGCCGCTACAGGCGGTTGAGTTGGCAAATTCGCTGAAGATGCAAGGCTACGATTTTCACTTCCGCTTTGGCGAAGCGGCCCACAACAGCGCGCAGGCCGCGCTGGATCTGCCCGAATCGCTGGCCTGGCTCTGGCGCGGCTACGATGCGGCGAAGACCGAACAGACGTATGAGATGGACCCGGCCGAGCGCGACAAGCCCTTGTATCGTATTCGTATAGTTAATCGAGACGCTTGGTAAAAGCATTCTAGCCGCCGATGAACGCCGATAAACGCCGATAAGAAATTGCAGAACGCCGCTGTGGGTGTTTTGGTCCGCGTTTTATCGGCGTTCATCGGCGTTCATCGGCGGCTATATTCTTGGGTTTTTTTCATGGCTATCGACTTGAACTGCGACATGGGCGAACTGCCGGACGCCGCGCTTGAAGAAGCGTTGATGGCGCACATCACGTCGGCCAACGTGGCGTGCGGCGGGCATTCGGGCGATACGGCCACCATGCGCCGAACCGTGGAGTTGGCCCGGCGGTACGGCGTCGTGGTGGGCGCTCATCCGGGCTATCCGGATCGCGCCAACTTCGGACGCGTGGAAATGGACCTGTCCGCGGAACAAATTGCGCAGACCGTGTGCGAGCAGATCGGCGCGCTGGCCGCCATCGCCGGCGCTCTCGCGCACGTGAAGCCGCATGGCGCGTTATATAACGTGGCGGCGAAAAATCCGGACGTGGCGCGCGCCATTGGCCAGGGCGTAGCGCGTTTTGGGAAGGAACTGGTGCTGGTGGGGCTGGCCGGCTCCGTCATGCTCGACGTCTGGCGCGAGATGGGTTTCCGCGTGGCGGCCGAGGGATTCGCGGACCGCCGCTACGAGCCGGATGGCAGCCTCCGATCACGCAAATTCGCCGATGCTTTAATTACCGAGCCAGAGGCTGCAACGGCTCAGGCCCTGCGGTTGGCGAGCGAAGGGCTGGTGCAGACGATCTGCGTGCACAGCGACACGCCGGGGTCCGTGGAGATTGTGGCGGCGGTGGCGCGGGCACTGCGCATCGCCGCTCGTTAGTTGTTATGCCAGTGCATGTCCCAGCCGAGATACCGCGATCCAGCCTCATGCACCATCCCCGCGACCGTGGAAAAATTTGCCGCCACGTGATGCTCCCAGCCGCCCAGGCAGATATAGCGCAGCAGTTCCTGCAGGCGCGGAATGTGCACTACGCCGGCACCGCCAAACGTGTCGAGCGGATCGTTGGTAAACTCGCCCTCCCCGACGTATGAACGCAGCTTCCCGATGCTGTCGTTAGTGGACACACGGCAGAAGCTCATCGGCCCGGCCTTCACCCTGCCCACGCAGGTGCCGAAGGTATTCAACTTGCCCACCGTGCCCGCGATAATTTCCTGAAAGTCCATGCGCACGTCCGCGAAGAAGTGTTTGGGCAGGTTGCTGCAATGGAAGCAGACGGCCTTGTCGGGATCTTCCCCGTAATTATTGTTCCAGTCGAGCAGCGCGCTAGGCGTGCCGGACGCAAGCTGCAGCGCGTACATGCCCACCACGCCGCAGATATCCACTTCGCAGGCGCTGGGCAGCAGGTCGTTGCTCATCATGCTCATCACGGTGCAAGGGACCACGCCGAAATATTCCTCGATGGCGGTCCAGCACTGCACCGCGCTCATCACCACTTCGGTTTCTTTCATCCAGTGGTCGACCACTGCGCCGAGCTTGGCCATCTTGATCAGCGATTCGTCCGGAATCCCGCCCGTCGAAACATAGCTCTTAATGGCCGCCAGCTTCGCCTGCGCCGCATCGTCGGTGTCCTTCATTTTGTGGATGCGGCCCAGGATCTCGGTCAGGTCCACCGTCTCGATGGAGATGCCGTGCGCTTCCAAAATCTTCTCGCTGTAGCGCACCGTGTTGAAGGCCGCCGGGCGCGCGCCCAGAGCCCCGATGCGCACCCGGCGCAGGCCCTTCACCACGCGGCAGACGCCCGCGAACCAGTCCAGGTCCTTGCGGAAGAGATCGGAATCCGGCGCCTCGGTGTGCTGCGTGGTGATCGAATAGGGGATGCCGTACTGCGTGAGGTTGTTGCAGGCCGACATCTTGCCGCAGAAGCTGTCGCGCCGGAACTTGATGGACATTTTCGCCGCGGAATCCGGCGTGGCCTGTATCAGCACGGGGACGTTCAGGTCCGCTAAACGCAGCGTATCGGCGATGGCGCGCTCCTCGCCGAAATTCGGCAGGGTGACGATGACGCCGTCGATGCGGTCGCGGTTGGCGCGAAACAGGTCGGCGCACTTGCGCGATTCCCCGCGCGTTTCCACTGCGCCGTACTTGCTGTCCGCGGGGCTGAGCACCAGCGGCTCGATACCCGCTGCGGTGAGCGCCTTGATCATCTCCTCGCGCCCTTCTTTGGCGAGATGGTCGGGAAAAAATCCGCGGTTCCCGACGATCACGCCCATAGTCATTGGTCTTGTCATTTGTGAATAATCTAGCATGCCGGTGGCCCGCGCGGCAGAGTAACAGTGTATTCTCAAGGAAGGAGCGCAGGTCATGGCAACAGCAACTCTGGACTGGTCCCAATGCCCCGCCGTAGAAAGCGTACCGGGACGGTTGAGCGGCGCATGGGTCTTTCGCGATACCCGTATGCCCGTCTCCGCCGTATTTGAAAACCTTGAAGCCGGAGCCACCATCGAGGAAATCATCGAGCAGTTCGATATCACGCGGGAACAGATTAATGCGGTACTTGAATTTGCCGCACGTAGCCTTGACGCGCTTCCCTTCGCCATACCTGCCGCAGACGCGCCGGCTGATGCGCATTCTTTTTGACCATGTAACTCCTCACGGCATTGCCCGGTCCCTTCCGGGCCACACCGTTACAAAGGCCAAAGACGGGGATGAGATGCCCTGACCAACGACGACTTGCTGGCCGATGCGGGGCGCGCCGGTTTCGATGTGCTTCTTACCGCCGACGAAAATATCCGTCATCAACAGAACCTTACGGGACGCCGCATAGCCCTTGTGGTGTTGAGCACGCCGCAATGGCCGCTTGTTCGACTGCGCCTCGATGTCATTGCCGCCGCCGTGAATGCGGCTACGCCCGGCGGCTATGCCGAAGTCGCAATACCCTTCGACTAAGCTCCCTTAGGATTGGCCACGCCCGAAAGCCGATGGAACAGGGCTAAGCCCCGCAATCTGTCGCAGGTCCGCAGAAGGACGCGCCGGTCTTTCTTTCCGTTCCTCCCCCAGGAAGTTGGCAGGCGAAAGCGCCTGCCCCACCGCGGGTGTATCCTGGCTGGGTATGGACTCCTCGGATCGCCTGTTCCTCGATTACTCCGTCCGCAAGCTGCGGCAGCTTAGCGGACGAATCCAGGATTGCCTGGGCCGCCTGACCGAAGAGCAGATCTGGGCGCGCGGCGCGGAAACGGAAAACGCCGTGGGCAACCTGGTGCTGCATCTGAGCGGAAACGTCCGGCAATGGATCGTTTCCGGTGTCGGCGGGCAGCCGGATATCCGCCAGCGCGATGCGGAGTTCGCCGCGCGGGGCGGCCTCGCGGCGTCTGGCCTCGCGGAGCATCTGCGCGGCACCGTCGAAGAAGCCGCGGTCGTCATCGAAACGCTGGCGCCGGATCGTCTACCGGAGCATCTCACCGTGCAGAGCTACAACGAGACCGTGCTCGAAGCCATCTACCACGTGGTGGAGCACTTTTCCGGCCACACGGGCCAGATTATCTACGCGACCAAGCTGTTAACGGGGGAAGCCCTGGAATACTACAAGCACCTGCGGACGACCGCGGCGCATGCGGAGCAGACGCCCTAAAGGCGGCTACTTCTTGAAGAGTTTGTCGAACGCGCTACGGGCGGCGTCCGGCGAACTGGGCGCATCCATGATCGGGCTGGGAGGCGCGGAGGCGCTGCCATCGCGCGCCACGGTAACCCGCGGCTGAAACAACGCACATTCGTTGGCTTTGTCCTTCAGCGGGATGCGAACCGGAATGGGTTTCAGACACTGAAACCGGGTGGATGGCTCGAAATACGCGCATTGCTTGCAGCAATGCAGCGGGGTGTTGCATTTCGGACAGTTGCCGTTCCAGTCGACCCCGTTCTGCAGTTGCGTGGAACAATTGAAACACCGTGCCGCGGTCACCGCCTGTACCAGGCGCGGCAGGCGCGGACCTGTTATGTCGAGCGGAGGTTTCGGACCAGGGGGCCGGGGCCGCTCGTCGCCGCCGCGGCGGTCTCTAAAATCCGAGCGATCCGAGTCCCGATAACCCGGTTGTCGATACTTTCGATCGCTGTCCATGGGGAATTGCGTACTCCAAAAATCGCAGGGGGAACAAAACTCCAAACAAAATCCACGCCGTGGAGCGCCCGGTTTGTCGCGCATTACCGATCGATTACCACGTCAGCGGTGCGGCAGTTCAGGCTACCGCTGTTGACGTCGGGTTACCGGAGGGACTCTGTGGAAAGGCCGAACGCTCGGCAAGAACGGGTCGGGAGAACCCGCCGATGCCGCAAATCCATATGTACCACAGTTCGGCTGTGCTTTGCACGTTAAATCGGCGGGACGAGGTTAGGTTGGCAACTTCAGGCGGCTTTCATTCTTTTTTGGATGCATTCGATGGCGTTTTTCGCCGCGCGCGAGACGTCCAGCGCGGGCATCAATCCGAAGCCGCGGCCGCGGGTGCCCAGCGGTACGCTCTTGGCTGCCAGTTCGTTCAACCGCGGCAGATCCCCCGCATCGCCGCACTCTCCCACAATGAGCAGTGCGATCAGCTTGCCGGCGGCATCGTTGCCCGAAAGCAGCTTACGGGCCGCCGGAAGGGTGGCGTGTTCATCGAACCGGGCCGCCAGGCTCAAGGCCGCCACACCCACGGCGCCGCCGCCCGCGGCCAGGTCCAGCAGGTAAGGCAGCACGGCGTGATCGTGATATTGGCCGAGACCCATCACCGCGTTGGTCGCGGCCAGCACATTCGGATCGTGCGCCGCCTTCACCAGCGCTTCCATCATCTCCGGCCGTTCGAACGAGCCCAATTCCCGGGCGGCCACCGCGCGGACCTCCGGCTCCGGCGCGGAGAGGGCGCTCTTGAGTTCTTCTACGGCGGCGGCCTCCCGCAGGTTGCGCGCCGCGCAGGCCCGCACCACGTCGTCGCCGGCCATGGCGCCGCGCATGGCGGCGATGACTTCGCGCGAACGGTTGCCGCGCAGCGCAAAGCAGGCGTTGTTGCGCTGCGCCACGGTCAGCTTCGCGTCGAGCATGCGTCCCACTTGATCTTCGGCCGCCGCCAGCGCGCCGGCGCAAAACAAAAATAAGCAAAAACGTTTCATTGTGCGATCTCCTTCAAAGCCGCCTGCGCCAGGGGCGCCTGGCGCGGATCGAAGCGCGCGTTCAGCTCCAGGGCCTTCGCCAGGTGCTTGCGCGCATGGTCCGTCTGGCCCAGCGCGCGCTCGATCATCCCCGCGTGATAGTAGAACGCCGGCTCGGGCGTCCCCAACTCCAGGGCCTTTTCCTTGGCCTTGCCGGCTTCCTCGAATTTCTTGTTCTTGTACAACGCCCACGCCAGCGCATCGTAGGTGTAGATGTCCCGCCGGCCGCTCAATTCTCCTTCCACCAGCGCCAGGGCGCGATCCAGCTTGCGGTCGCGATCCGCGTAGGCCATAGCCAGATTCCGATTCACATTCAGCCCGCTGGCCTGCTCCATCTTGTCGATCATGTCGACCATTTCGGCCTGCTTGCGAGCTTCATCCGGCTGGCCGGCCAGCGCGTACAGATCCTGCAGAGCGCCCGCATATTCCACCAGCGGCACGGAGGACTGCGCCCGCTTATAGCTCTGGATGGCTTCCGGTATTTTGCCCTGCGCGGCGTATGCGCGCCCCAGTCCCGCATGCGCCGGATAGTAGCCCGGAAAGGCCCGCAGGGCGGACAAGTAAGCGCGCTCGGCTTCGCTCACCTGCCCAATCTTGAAATACATGTTGCCCAAATCCACGTAACACCACGCGACGTTTTCCATCGAGCGGCTGCCGGCGCTAATCGCCCGCTTCATCACTTCGATGGCGCCCGCGGTATCGCCGGCCACGAAGCGATAATAGGATGCGCGGTTGTAGCTGGATAGATCCGGCCGCATGTTCACCATGCGCTGGTACGCCTCGGCGGCCTTATCGTACTGGCCCAATTCCATCAGCGAATCGCCCAGCGTGCCCCAGTTCCAGGGATCCTCCGGTGAACTGGCGATCAGTTCGCGCGAATACTCCGCGACCTTGCTGAAATTGTGCCGCTCCAGCTCGATCTGGCTGCGCAGACGCAGCGCCTCATAATCCGCGCCGTCGGCGGAGAGCGCCGCCTCTACAATTTTGGAGGCGCGGTCCAGATAGCCGGGGTCCATGGTTTCGCGCATCTTCTGAATGAAGCTGCCGGCCAGTAGACTTTGATAATGGAGATCTCCCGGCTTGTAGTTGGCCAGGGCTTCGTACATTTTGATGCGTTCGTCGGTCGCCATGCCGGCTACCTTGTCCGCCATCGCGCGATCGGCGAATGCCTGCATCAGGCGGTCGGGCTCATTCACTTGCGCCGACGAAACACCGCAGAGAAACAAGAAAGTTACGATCGTTCGCATCGTCTATATCCCTTATTCTGTGGGGCGGCCAATCTTGGCCGCAGCCGCCTTTATAGGCGGCCAAGGCCGGCTGAAAGCCGGCTGCGGGCAGGATTGCCCGCCCCACAAGACTCATCTACCTTACTGGCAGTTGGTTCCTTGGCCGTTGGTGCAGTTCTGCTGGCTATGCAGATAACCGGCATGCGGCGGCGCATGGAACGGGAAGCGGTCGAGCAGCGGCACGTCGTTGGAGTTCACGCCGTCGCCCAGCTCGTTGTTCGGCGCCACGTTAAACCCCGACACCAGCACGCCCGCGGCCGCGCGCAGCCCAATATCCACCACGTCGTCGCCCGGCCGGCGTCCGCCGACGGGCCATCCGGCATTATCTCCTCCCAACGGGCCCAAGCGGCTCTGCTGCGCGTTGGGAATCCCGGGAATCGTCAGGTCGATGCGCGTGATGTCCGGCACGTACACGCTCAGCAGGTCGTTGCGCGGCGTGGGCGGCACGTTCAGCCCGTAGACGCCTTGGAGCACCGCGGATACGAAGAACGGATCGGAGATCAACGGCGCGAACTGCGCGTCGTTGGCGGGAGTGCTGCGGTTCCAGTAGTCCTTCATGCCCAGCGGAATCAGCAGCTCGACGGTCAGCGGGTTGCCCACGCGATCCACCCCCACATAATCGCCAAACTGCACTGGATCGTTGGGGCTTTGCCGCACGGTTACCTGCTGCCGCAAAGTCGATGCCCAGCCGGCGATGTGCGCGTTGGGGTCCGTGGTGTTCGTCGGAATCGAGCCGTCCGCGGTGAGCATATTGATCGGCACTTCCACCGCGATCAGGCTGATGTTGTAGCCCGCAAAACCGTCCACGGCGTTGGGATACGCGGCCCCTGGACCTTGGTCGGCGGCTCCGGCCAAAACCGGCGCCGGAGCGCGGAAATTGAGGTAATCGAAGGTGGCGCCGCTATCGAAATAGAAAGCGTCGTCGCGCGGACCGGCAAACACGCGCATGCCGTTCGACAGCGTGAAGATGGACGGCTGGCCGAGGTTCGTTTCATAGTTCGGCGTGCCTTTGGGGCCGGTATTGGGCGGGGCCACCGAAAGCACGTGGCCGTTCACGTCGTTGAAAAAGAATTGGGCCGTGTTGGTGGCCAAGTTCCGGATCACGACGACATAGGTTTCCTTCAGGTAGATCCCTGGGTCGTCGATGCTGGTGATCTGGCCCAAATACGACACGAAAGGCGCGTTCGGCGCGATCGTGTCGACGAAGACGAAATCGATTTCCATGTCCGGATTACCGTCCAGACCGCGTGCATTGTTGACGTTGAACCGGTACAGGACGCTATTGGAAAACTTGTAATAGCTCGGCCCGTTATCCGGATTCTGGAAACCCTGCACGCTCATGCTCATCACTACGCTGTTGGTATGTCCCGTCTCCCAACTGCGAAAGATGTAGAAATCGTTCAGGTTGGCTGTTTGATCTTCGAGCAGCAGTGGTCCGTTGCGATGGCTGGCGGCGAAAGCGCCGGAGGCCACCACCAGGACGGCCGCAACTGCACGGAAGGCGATTGCTCGCATGCTTCCCTCCTCAGTGAAGTTAACTTCATCAGCTATACGAGAGGGCGCGCGATTTTGGATTTACGGTGAAAGAAACCTGCCCAGGCGCTCCATGGCGGGCTCCAGGATGTCCCGTCCGGCCGCGTAACAAATGCGCACGGACCCTTCGCCGCCCGCGCCGAATGCCACGCCGGGCGCCAGGCCGACTCTGCATTCTTCAAGCAACCGCCGGCAAAAACCGAACGAGTCCGTCAGGCCTTCGATTCTGGGGAAGAGATAGAAGGCCCCGTCCGGCTTGGGCACCGTCACGCCGGGCATGCCGCTGAGCGCCTCCAGGCAGAGGTCGCGGTTTTGCTTCAGGCGCTCCAGCATGCCGGCCAGTTCCGCTTCGCCGTGCGCCAAGGCCGTCTCGGCCGCCTTCTGCGCGAAGCTGGGCGCATGCGAAACGATGAACTCGTTCAACTCCGTGGCTTTGTGCGCCAGGTCGCGGCGGGCCACCAGCCAGCCCACCCGCCAGCCGGTCATGCAGTAGGTCTTCGAAAAGGATTGCACCACCATGACCGCATCGTCGCGGCTGGCTTTGCGCAGGATGGATGGCACGGGCGCACCCAGCGACGCGCCCGCATAATAGAGCCGGTCGTAGACTTCATCGGCCATCAGCCACAGCCCGTGGCGGCGGGAGAAATCCAGCAGGCGCTGCTGTTCTTCGTCCGTGGCCACCCACCCTAGCGGATTGGATGGCGAAGTGTACAGCAGCAGGCGGGTGCGCGGCGTGACGGCCGCCTCCAATGCGTCGAAGTCGATGCCGTAGCGCTCGCCGCGCAGTGGATGCGGGATCTGCCGCACAACCGCGTTGGCCATCGCCACATTAGACGAGCCATTGGGCCATGCGGGCGTCAGCACCAGCGCCTCGTCGCCCGGATCGAGCACCGCGCGCACGCCGACGTTCAAGGCTTGTACACCCGACGCCGTGACCACGATCTCCGTGGCAGGGTCCAGTTCCACGTGATGCAACACGCCATACTGCTTGGCGATGGCTTGGCGCAAGGAAGGCAGCCCGGCGTTCTCGGTATAGAACGTGTAGCCATCCGCCAGGGCATCCATGGCGGCGCGCTTGATGAAGTCCGGCGTGGGTAGGTTCGATTCGCCGAAATACAACCGCAGCACACCCTGCATGGACATGGCCATCTCGGCAAGCTCGCGGATGCGGGAGTGCGGAACGCGCTCGACGGAACTGGCGACGTGGGGCATTCTGGCGTTTCGGGCAGCCCGGTCTACAGCGTCTTCAGATAAGCGATCAGATCGTTCTTTTCGTCGTCGCCCAGCATTTCTTTGTAGGCGGGCATGCCGTTGCCGCCTTCGTCGATCTGGGACCGCACGTTCTCTTCGGTGGGCTTCTTGCCGTTGTTCAACTTGTCCTTGCTAAAGAGGCCCTTTAGCCCCGGCCCCATTTTCTTTTCCGTGCTGTCGGCATTGTGGCAGGGGGTGCACTGCTGGAAGACTTCTTTCCCTTTATCGGGGTCTCCCTTGTTTGCCGCCAGAGCGGCGGAGGAGGCGATGGCGAGCGCGGCGCCAAAAGCAAAGGCTTTCGAGTGAAGCATACGGATCAGTGTTCTCCAGACGGATGAAACACCAGTCTACAATTTTTTGGCGGCGCACGCACTGGTGGGGCAGGATGGTATCCTGCGCGCCGCAGGCAATCGGCGCAAACTGGGCCGATTAACAATCGGCCCGCAGGATACCATCCTGCCCCACAACCCGGTTGCGCTGCGGCGAAGCTGGCGGGATAACTAATGAACGATGGTCAGCAGGTTCAAGGTGTTGGTGGCATCGTCGACAAAGTAGAGGCCTTCGCTGGCGGGGGCCAGCCCGAAGAGCGCTCCGTTTCCGGGCGGCGTGCCGCTGTTGTCCAGCAGCAGGCGGCCGTTCGGTCCGCCCGTTGGGATGGTTTCCACGAGCAGGCCGTTATTGCCGTTTACCGTCAGAATATTGCCATTAGTGGGACGCACGGTCAGCCCCAGCGGATCGTTCAAGCTCGGATTCGCGGTTACGGTCTTTCCAATCCCCGCGGTCGAAGTCCGGCTGACCGCATCGGCTATCGCAGCAATGCGGTTCTCCAGGCTGTCCGCGACGTACAGCGTCCCATCCGGAGCCAGTCCAACTCCCGTCGGACCGATCACCAGCGCGGCGGGGTCCGTCCTTTCGGGAAACCCCGAACCGATCGTGGCAACGGACATCACGGACGGCATGCTGGTTTCCGAAACGGCCAGGTTGATGCGGACGACAGTACCTTCGTCCACCACTGTGCCGTTGCCGGCCACCGTGCCGTTGAGCACATTGGTGACGAACAGGTCCGCCGTCGAGCCCATGTCCAACGCCGCCATGTCCCAGGGACCATCGATCGGATCTCCGGCAATCGTTTCCGCTACCGCGCCTGCCTGGTTCAACACGATCAGACAACCCGCTTGCGCGGTGGCCGAGGTACCGTCGGACGTCGGCAGACTGCCCACAATCACCCAGCCCGCGCGCAGGACTACCAGCGCCGTGGTCAAACCCACGCCTCCCGGGCATGCGCCGGGAAGAGTCGAGGCGTCGATCCATGCAAACAAGCTGACTGTACCATTGGGTGCGATATCCACGATGGTCGTGCCGGTGCCTTGCAAGTTCGCGCTATTGTTGAAATTACTTACCAGGATGTGGCCTTGGACTAACTTTCCCATCGAGACAGGAACGATGGCCACGCCATACGGGTTCACGTCCCCGTTGGATGGCACGGTGGAAGCTACGGTAACGATCGCGCCTTTGGCGTCCTGGGTTAGCAGCGCCGGCGCAATCGCCAGCGCCAGTGCGACGGCGCACATCCATCGCCTTGTAACACACTGTTTCATTGTCGGAATCCTTTTCATAAGTTAGATATTCTCGCCTCATCTCGATGTTAGACTTCGAGTGACGCGGAAAACAAGAGAAACACTGGTCACTATTGTAAAATCAAGAGTTGGAACTGTTTTCTGAAGAGCGGAAAGATACCAACTTACTCGCTCTAATGCCGCTTAGGGTTACAAGTGTAAAGCAAAGATGCCGGCCCCGTGGCGGTTTACGGCGTTGCGGGCCAAATGGCGTGTCCCAAGAGTGCGGACATGGCATGTTCAGAACTGTTCGGGACGTGCGCCACAAAAGCGGCGCGGCTACGCTATGATGTAGGAATTACCCCTATGAACCAAGACGCCATTCCCGAAGGCCTCACTTTCGATGACGTCCTTCTCCAGCCGGCGCGCAGCGGTGTGCTGCCCGCCGACGCCGACACGCGTACCCGCCTCACCCGCATGATTGCCCTGAATATCCCCATCGTGAGCGCCGCCATGGACACCGTGACGGAGTCGCACCTGGCCATCGCGCTGGCCCAGCAGGGCGGCATCGGCATCATTCACCGCAACATGTCCGTGGAGCGCCAGGCCGAAGAGGTGGACCGCGTGAAACGTAGTGAAAGCGGCATGATCGTGGACCCCATCACCATCGGGCCGGATCGCAAGATCGCCGACGCGCGCGAAGTGATGAGCCGCTATCGCATCTCGGGCGTCCCGGTCACCGAAGGCACGCGGCTGGTGGGTATTCTGACGAACCGCGATCTGCGCTTCGAGACCCGCTCCGATGTGCCGATCCGGGAGGTGATGACCAAGGACAACCTCATTACCGTGCCCGTCGGCACCACCCTGGAGGAAGCCGAAGCCATCCTGCACCAGCACCGCGTGGAGAAGTTGCTGGTGGTGGACGACCACTACAACCTGAAGGGCCTGATCACCGTTAAAGATATTCAGAAGAAATTGAAATATCCGTCTGCCGCCAAAGACGAGCAGGGCCGTCTGCGCGTGGGAGCGGCCATCGGCGCCACCAACGATTTCCTGGAGCGGGCCCAGGAATTGGTCGCCCGCAAGGTGGATGTGCTGGCCATCGATACGGCCCACGGGCACACCGAGCGCGTCATGGCGGCCGTGAAAGCGGTCAAGCGGGCTTTGCCGCAGGTGCAGCTCATCACCGGAAATGTAGCCACGTATGAGGGCGCTTGCGAATTGATCTCGCTGGGCGTGGATGGCATCAAAGTGGGAATCGGTCCGGGATCCATCTGCACCACGCGCGTGGTTTCGGGCGCCGGCGTGCCGCAGCTTACCGCGATTCAGGAGTGCTCGCGAGCCACCCGGCCGGCGGGCGTGCCGTTGATCGCGGATGGCGGCATCAAGTTTTCGGGCGACATCACCAAAGCCATCGCCGCCGGCGCCGATGCGGTGATGATCGGCAGCCTGCTGGCCGGCACCGACGAAAGTCCCGGCGAGACCATACTGTTCCAGGGCCGCACCTTCAAGACCTATCGCGGCATGGGATCGATGGGCGCCATGCAGGGCAATGCCGATCGCTACGCGCAGGATGCCAACGGCAAGCTGGTGCCGGAGGGCATCGAGGGCCGCGTGGCCGCCAAGGGACCGCTGGCGGAATTGGTTTATCAACTCGTGGGGGGCCTGAAATCCGGCATGGGTTACTGCGGCGCGCCGGATATCCGCGCGCTGCACGAGCATGCGCGGTTCCTGCGGGTGTCTCCCGCGGGCCTGCGAGAGAGCCACGTGCACGATGTGGTGATTACCAAGGAAGCGCCCAATTATCGGATCGAGTAGCGGTTCGGGCTTAGCCGGCCACAAAGCCCATGCGAGGTTTGCGCCGGCGCGGGCTTTTGAGTTTCCCGATTTCGCGCGTCATCTTTTTTCCCAGTTTCTGAATGTCACTGACCACAATACTGAAGAGCGCGGAGTGGTCTTTTTGCGTGGCTTCCATCTTCTCGATTTTGCGCGCCATGTTTTTGTGCGTGGCTATCAGATCGCGCAGTTTCACAAAAGCGCGGATGATGAGTATGTTCATTTGCACGGCGCGTTTGCTGTGGAGCACCGAGGAGAGCATGGCCACGCCGTGCTCGGTGAAGGCCAACGGGGCGTATTTCGAATAGCGGCCGCGGCCGTTCTCTCCATTTTCTAAGATCACAAATTGTGATCTTAGAGCGGAGGCCTCCTGTTCGGTGAGCGTGAACATGAAGTCCTCCGGGAAGCGGTCGCTGTTGCGTTTGACGGCCTGGACGAGTACCCGCGTCTCCACCTGATACAACGCGGCCAGATCGGGCCCGAGCATGACCTTTTGGCCGCGAATGCGGTAGATCATGCGTTCGATTGGATCCAACGGCGCGGGAAGCTTGGCCACTGACGGTTGCAGTATTTTTTTCGGCATATGCTAGCCGAAGCATAGCAGGCATAGCGAAAGCTGAAAATACCCCTTCAGTTGAATAAGGAGGTATTACCCCAGCATCCGGGCTTGACACCCGGCCCGCCATCCTGCAAAATTAGAGTGTTGGCGAAGAAAAAGCGAATATGGCCGCCGTGGCGCTGGGCCGGGATTTCGAATTCAAGGTGGACAGACCGGAGGTCTGTCCCACTGGCTTGGCGGAAGTAGATGCGCTGGCTGGCGGCCTTCCCCAAGGGTGTTTGACCGAAGTTTATGGCCCGGCATCCTCGGGGCGCACTAGCCTGATGCTGGCGGCCATGGCCCAATCCACCAGCCGCGAGCATGTATGCGCGCTGGTGGATGCGAGCGACGCATTCGATCCGGCATCGGCCGCGGCGGTTGGCGTGCGGCTGGAGCGGCTCCTGTGGGTGCGCTGCGGCGGCAATGCCGAGCACGCCCTGAAAGCCGCGGATCTGCTGGTGCAGGGCGGGGGATTCGGCCTGGTGGTGATGGATCTGGCGGATACGCCGGCCGTCGCCGCGCGTCGCATTTCGATGACCTCATGGTTCCGTCTGCGCCGCGCCGTGGAGCATACGCCCACGGTGTTGCTGGTGGTGGAGCAGCAGCCGCATGCCAAGACCTGCGCTTCGCTCACGCTGGAGATGCGGCGCGAGAAGGCGGCATGGTCCAGCATGTCTGGCGCGCCCGGGGCGCCAAGCTGCTCGCGATTGCTGCGCGGCATCCGGGTTCACGTGGACCGGCGCAAGCCCGTGCCGGCGATCGCGGCATCTTTTGAATCGCGCTGGTAGGGAGTTATGTTTGCGGCGATACACGTTGGCGCGGACAGGGCAGACAGGCCGGGAGGCCTGTCCTACATATTATTGCGGCTGGCGCAGGAATTTTCGCCGCAGGTGGAGCAAACCGCCGCGGACACCGTAGCGCTGGATGCCGACGGGTTGGAACGCATCCACGGCTTGCCCCAGCAAATCGCGGCTGCCCTGGCGCGCCGCGCCGCGGAGCGCGGACTGCAGGCCAGCGTGGCGATCGCGGCGAACCTGGATACGGCGGTACATGCGGCGCGCGGGTTTGCGGGTGTGAGCGTGATTCCTTACGGCGATGAAGCCAAGTATCTCGGCAGCCTGCCGCTCACGTTGCTGGATCCCACGCCCGAGATGCAGGAGACCCTGGAACGCTGGGGCATCAGGCGGTTCCGCGACCTGGCCGCGCTGCCGGAACTGGGTCTGGCGGAGCGGCTCGGTCCGGAAGGGTTGCGCTTGCATAAGCTGGCGCGCGGCGCGGGCGACCGGCCGCTGGTGCCCATTCGAGAGCCGCTCCATTTTGAAGAAGAGGCGGAACTGGAATATCCGTTGGAACTGCTGGAGCCGTTGATGTTCGTTCTGGCGCAACTGCTGAATGGCCTGCGTGCGCGCCTCGCTTCGCACGGCCTGGCCACCAATGAATTGCGGTTGCGGCTGAAGCTGGAAAATCGGGGCGAGCACACGCGCACGCTGCGCTTCCCGGTTCCGATGCTGGACACCAAGGCATTTTTGAAGCTGCTGGATCTGGATCTGGGTGCGCATCCGCCGCCGTCGCCGGTGGTGAAGGTATGGCTGGAAGCGGAGCCGGCCAAGCCGCGCGCGGCGCAGACTGGCTTATTTATCCCCCTCGCGCCCGAACCTGAAAAACTGGAATTAACGTTGGCCCGTCTGAAATCGCTTGTAGGCGACGGCAACGTGGGATCGCCGGTCCTGCTCGACACCCATCGCCCCGGAGCATTCCAAATGCTGGCGCGCCCGCTCGCCGCGTCTCCGTGTCGCCGCGTCGCCGCGTCTCTGGTTATGCGTGCCATCCGCCCCCCACGATCAGCCCGCGTCCAAATGGCCTCCGGACAGCCGGTGCACGTGCAGGCGGATGGAGTGCGTGGGCACGTGGTTTCCTCCGCGGGGCCTTGGCGCACTTCGGGAGATTGGTGGACCCACGACCCTTGGGCGCGCGATGAATGGGATGTGGCGCTGAGCGACGGTGCGCTCTATCGGATTTATAGCGAGCAGGGGCGCTGGTTCGTGGAAGGCAGTTATGACTAAGTCGCATATCTACTGATTCTTGTGGGGCGGGCAATCTTGCCCTGGGGTCCCCTTTGGGGACGGCTTTCAGCCGGCCCTCCGTATACGTTATGTCCGGACCTTACGTGGAACTACACGCGCGCTCGGCCTTCAGCTTTTTGCAGGGCGCATCGGCGCCCGAGGATCTGGTGTCCGCTTGCAACGATCTGGGCATTCCGGCCATGGCGCTGCTCGACCGGGACGGCGTGTACGGCGCCCCGCGCTTTCACATGGCGGCGAAAAAGACGGGGATGCGCGCGCACATCGGCTCCGAAATCACTTGCACCAACGGCCGGCGTTATCCGCTGCTGTGCGAAAATCGCGAAGGCTATCGGAACCTGTGCCGCCTGGTCACGCGCATGAAATTGCGCGCCAAAAAAGGCGAGGGCGCCGCCACGCTGGAAGAGATCGCGGAGTTCGCGCAGGGTCTGATCTGCATTACGCCCCATATCGACGAAACGCTGGCCGGCATATTCGGGAAGCGGAATCTCTATGCCGAATTGCAGCGGCACATGGACCGCCGCGAGGAAGCGCGTAACCAGGCCATCGTCGAAAAGGCGCGCCGTATGGGCATCCCGCTGGTGGCCACCAATGGCGTTTGCTACGCCCAGCCGCGGCAGCGGGAAGTGCTGGACGTGCTCACTTGCGTGCGCGAAAAAACGACGCTCAAAATCGCCGGACGGTTGCTCACACCCAACGCCGAGCGCTATGTCAAATCCGGCGCGGAGATGGCGCGGCTGTTCGCGGATCTGCCGGAAGCCATCGCGCATACCGCGGAAATTTCGTCGCGGTTGCAATTCACGCTGGCGGATCTGGGCTACGAATTTCCGCGCTATCCGGTACCGGAAGGCGAGACCATGGCGTCGTTCCTGCGCAAACGCGCGGATGAAGGCGCGCGGCGGCGCTACCGGCCGTATCATGATAAAGCGCGGCGGCAGATCGAGCGCGAGCTGGCGCTGATCGAAAAGCTGGCGCTAGCCGGCTATTTCCTGATCGTTTGGGACATCGTGAATTTCTGCCGGGACCACTGCATCCTGGCGCAGGGGCGCGGCTCGGCGGCCAACAGCGCGGTGTGTTATGCGCTGGGGATCACGGCGGTGGACCCGGTGGGCATGGATCTGCTGTTCGAGCGCTTCCTATCCGAAGAGCGCGGCGAGTGGCCGGATATCGACTTGGACCTGCCCAGCGGCGATCAACGCGAGCGCGCCATCCAGTACGTCTACGAGCGCTACGGCAAGCTGGGCGCGGCCATGACCGCCAACGTGATCACTTATCGCGGTCGCTCGGCGGCGCGCGAGGTGGGCAAGGCGCTGGGCTTCGAGATGGTGACGCTGGATCGCCTGTCGAGCCTGGTGCGGGCGTGGGAATGGAAAGATCCCAGCGACACGCCCGCGCGGCATTTCAGCGATGCCGGCCTGGACCTGACGAATCCGCGCATACGCAAATTTCTGGAGCTGTACCAGGCCGTACAGGATCTGCCGCGGCACCTGGGGCAGCATTCCGGCGGCATGGTGATCTGCCAAGGGCAACTGGATTCGGTGGTGCCGCTGGAACCGGCCACCATGCCCGGCCGCGTGGTGGTGCAGTGGGATAAAGAAGACTGCGCCGACATGGGCATCGTCAAGGTGGATCTGCTGGGGCTGGGAATGCTGGCGGCCATCGAGGAGTGCCTGGAGCGCATCCGCGAATCGTACGGCGAAGAGGTAGACCTGGCGCATCTGCCGGCGGACGATCCGGCGGTGTATGGCGCGCTGCAAAAAGCGGACACCATCGGCATGTTCCAGGTAGAGAGCCGCGCGCAGATGTCGTGTTTGCCGCGGCTGCGGCCGGCGCGCTTCTACGACATCGTGGTGCAGGTGGCCATCATCCGGCCTGGGCCGATCGTGGGCAAGATGGTGCATCCTTATTTGCGGCGGCGGCAGGGGCGGGAACGGGCCGACTGTCTGCATCCATCGCTCGAGCCGGTGTTGCAGCGGACGCTGGGCGTGCCGCTGTTTCAGGAGCAGTTGCTGCGCGTCGCCATGATCGCGGCGGGATTCACGGGCGGCCAGGCGGAGGAGCTGCGGCGCGCCATGGGTTTCAAACGCTCCGAAAAACGCATGAAGGAAATCGAGACGAAGCTGCGCGAGGGCATGGAGCGCAACGGCATCAGCGGCGCGGTGCAGGATCAGATCGTGCTGGCCATCACCTCGTTCGCGCTGTACGGATTTCCGGAATCGCACGCGGCCAGTTTCGCGATGATCGCCTATGCCAGCGCGTATTTGAAGTGCCATTACCTGGCGGCCTTCACGGCGGCTTTGCTGAACAATCAGCCCATGGGATTCTATCACCCCTCGATTCTGATCAAAGATGCTCAGCGCCACGGTCTGCGCGTATTGCCGGTTGACGTGACTAAATCCGGCTGGCCCTGCACCATCGAATGTACTACTACCCATCAGAGTCTTGGTGGGGCGGGCGTCTACGCCTGCAGCGGGTCTCCAGACCCGCTCTTGCCAACCCGCCACCTCCGCCTCGGTCTCCGCTACGTCCGAGGCCTGCGCCAACCCGTAGCCGAAGCCATAGTGCGCGCGCGAACAGCCTACCCATTCACCAGCGTGGACGACCTGGCCCTCCGCGTCCCCGAACTCCGCAAAGACGAAATGAAAATGCTAGCCGAAGTAGGCGCGCTGAATCCGCTGCAACAAATCCATCGGCGCGACGCGTTGTGGATGGCGGAGCGCGCGGTGCGGCCGGTGGGTCCATTATTGGAGCACTTGGAAGCGGCCGAGGGCGACTCGCCGCTGGCGCGCATGACTGTCGAAGAGCGGCTGACGTCCGATTTCCGCGGCACGGGAGTGACTATCGGCCGGCATCCCATGGCTTACCGGCGGACGGAGATGCAGGCGCTGGGAGTGACTCCGGCGGCGTATCTCGCGCGCGTTCCGCACGGCCGGTTAGTGCGCATTGCGGGATCGGTGATCGTGCGGCAGCGGCCTGGAACGGCGAAAGGTTTCGTGTTCCTGAGCATGGAGGACGAGACTGGGGTGATGAACGCTATCATCGAGCCGGCCACATATGATCGCTACAAGCTGGTGGTGGTGGGCGAGCCGTTTCTATTGATCGATGGCGTGCTGCAGAATCAGGACGGCGTGATTTCGGTGAAAGTGGGACGGGTGGAGGCGCTGCCGGCGGGCGCGGCGGCTGAGTCGCACAATTTTCATTAACGTGGCGCACGCGCTCTTGCCGACGCCTGCTTTCGGCTTATCGAGAAAGCGCGTTATGCTTAAGTCACAATGATTCGGAAGTATTCGCTCATCATCGAAGGAAACGAAGCGGGCTACAGCGCTTACGTGCCGGAATTGCCCACGATCCTGGTCACGGGGCTGTCCATGGACGAACTTGCAGCCCGTGTCAAGGAGGCCATTGGCCTCTATTGGACCGCTATGCAGGCAGACCGCTTGCCCACATCTCTGCTAAAGGAGATTGAGGTTGAATTGCCGGCCTGAGATGGCGCAGGAGGCACTGGACATGGCCCATACGAAAGTGAAAAGGTTGCCACCCATTCATCCTGGCGAGGTCTTGCAGGATTTGTTCAACGAAGCTGGCCTGACGCCAAACGCCATCGCGATGGCTCTACGCGTTCCCGCGAACCGCGTGGAAGGCATCTTGAAAGGCCAGCGGGGCATTAAGGGCGATACAGCGCTGCGGCTCGCGCGCTATTTCGGCACTTCCGCTCAGGTGTGGATGAACCTGCAGTCGAAATACGATTTGGCAGCCGCCGAGGATGCCTAAACGTCCTTACTGGGCCGCCACAAACGTCACGCACACCGGCGACATCACCTCCACCTTCTCGCCCGTCGGCGTCAGCCGGCCATTGCGCGGGTTCACCCGGAACACCACCACCGTATTCGAATTTTGGTTGGCGGCGAACAAATATGCGCCAGTCGGATCGAGCGCGAAGTTGCGCGGCTCCTTGCCCAGCGTGGGGACATCCTCGATCTGCGTCAGCATCCCCTTGGCCGGGTCGATGGCATAGACCGCAATGCTATCGTGGCCGCGGTTGGAGCCGTAGAGATACCGGCCCTTGGGGTGCACCACCACTTCCGCCGTGGTGTTCTCGCCCTTGAAATCCTTGGGCAGCGTGGAGACGGTCTGCAGCTCGTGGAACGATCCCTTATCTCCATCCCAATCGAACGCGGTAACGGTGTTGCCCATCTCGCTGATGACATATGCCCACCGCCCGTTCGGATGCAAGGCGATATGGCGCGGTCCGGACCCCGGCTTCACGCGTCCATAAGGCGGATCGTTGGCTGAGAGTTTGCCTTTCTCGAGATCGTAGCGATAGACCAGCAGTTCGTCCAGCCCCAGGTCGGCGACCAAGGCGAAGCGGTTGTCGGGTGTCAGCACCACGTCGTGCGCATGCGGTTCCTTTTGCCGCTCAGGATCCACACTGGAGCCGTGATGCTGATCGAAGTCCGAAGCTTCGCCCAGCATGCCGTCCGCGTTGACCGGCAGCACAGCCACGCTTCCGCCGGTATAGTTCGCTACCAGGACGTGTTTGCCGGCCTTGTCCACCGTGAGATGACACGGGTCCGCGCCGCGCGAGGCCACCGTATTCAACGCGCTGAGCTTGCCGGTCCGCCGGTCGATGGCGAACGAAGAGACGGAGCCGCTCTTGGCATTTTGATAATCTCCGATCTCGTTTGCGGCAAACAGAAAATGTTGCGCGGGATCCACCGCCAGGAACGAGGGGCTGACCGTCTCCGCCGCCAGTTCAACCGGAGTCAGCTTGCCCGTGGCCGGACGAAAGCGGCAGACGTAAATGCCCTTGCTGCCCTTGTCCGTGTAAGTCCCGAAGTAGACCAGGTACTCCCGGGAAGCCTTCGGTGCGCCTGCCAGGCGCGCGGACGGAAGGATGGCGGAAAGGGCCAGCAGCAAGACGGAAACACGCCGAATGAGTCGCATGCGTTCATGGTAATCGCATTGCATGCGTTCGGCGCAACGGCCGGAAATCAGATAGGATGCTCTTATAGCCCCGAATAGCTATGCGTGAAGATCTATCCAACGTTCCCGGTTTTCAGTTCGTGGATCACGTAGCCATCGCGGTGCGCCAGGGCGAGTTGGATGCGCAAGTGCAGCAGTATGGACTGCTGGGCTTCCGCGAGATCCATCGCGAGGAAGTCTACGGCGGCGATCGGGTGCGCGAGGCGCTGCTGCGTGTGGGCGACGGCCCAAACCTGATTCAATTGCTGGAGCCGCTCGGCCCCGATTCGCCGGTGCAGAAGCTGATCGACAAGAACGGCGGACACGGCGGGCTGGCCCACGTGGCCTTCCGCGTGTGCAACGCTCATGCCGCGTTTCAATATATGCAGGAGAATGGTTTCCAATTGATCGACGAAGCGCCGCGCCCCGGATCGCGCGGCACTACGGTGTTTTTCGTGCATCCGAAATCGCTGGGAGTGCTGATCGAGATTGTGGAGGACCCCGCATCGGGAGTAACGCCATGACCGGCAATCTCACGTTAGCGGAGTTTCCGCCGGTCTCGACCGAACAGTGGGACGAGGCGGTACGCAAGGACCTGGCAGGCGCCACCCCCAAGACCAGGCTCTACTATTGCGCGGAAGATTTGCGCGGGCTGGAGTATTTGGATTCCGCTCCGGGCGAGTTTCCGTATACCCGCGGCACGCGGACCGAGAATCAATGGAAGATTCGCGAAGTGGTGCACGATCCGGACGCGGCGCAGGCGGCCTTGGATGCGGGCGCGGACGAAATTTGCCTCGTGCTGGGGGACCTGAATATCTACGAGGTACTGGATGCGCTGCCCGCGTGTGCGATTCACTTCGAAGCCGATCACCGGGCGGCTGAAGTGCTGGAGGCGCTGCGATGGCGCCCAGTCGCGATCGCGGGAGGCTCGGTGGATTACGAACCGCTCTGGGATTTCGATCGCGCCGCGCATCTCGTGAGGCAGTGCCAGGCTCTGCCCAGTTTCCGTGCCATCACGGTCCGCGCCCACTGGCGCTTCTCCCGATTCAGCGCCACCATCGTCCAGGAGCTCGGATTTGCGCTCGCCGAAGGGGTTGAAATCATGGCCCAGCTCACGGATCGCGGGCTTACGCCGGAGGAAGCCGCGGATGCCCTGGCCTTTTCGTTCGCTGTCGGATCGAACTATTTTCTCGAAATCGCCAAACTGCGCGTCGCTCGCACGCTGTGGGCGCGCGCGATCGAGAGCTTTCATCCCGCCGAGGCCGGCGCCGGCAGGATGACAATTTACGCGCGCACCTCCCGCTTCACCAAAACCATTTACGACCCGTACGTCAATGTGCTGCGCTCGACCACCGAAGCCATGGCAGCGGCCATCGGCGGCGCGGATTCCATACAGGTGGAAGCCTTCGATCGAACCTATCGCGAGCCGGACGAAACCAGCCGCCGCTTGGCGCGCAACACGCAATTGATCCTGAAGAAGGAAGCCTGGCTGGACCGCTCCGTCGATCCCGCGGGCGGCTCCTACTATCTGGAGACCTTGACCGATGCGTTCGCACGCGACGCCTGGGCATTGTTCCAGCAGGTCGAAGCCGCTGGAGGATTTCTGAAGTATGTCGAATCGGGCGCGCTAGACCACGTCGACCTCGCCAAATCCCATACGGACCGGGAGTTGGCTGTGAGTACCCGCCGCGCCACCATCGTGGGTACCAACCAATATCCCAACCTGCAGGAGCGCATGCTGCCCAAGATCGAGCGCGAGGATTGGGCGCCGCGGTATGCGCGCATTTTTGAGGTAATCCGCCTGCGCACGGAACGCCACGCGGCGCGCACCGGCCACACCCCGCTATTCCTGCTGCTCGAAGCCGGAGACTTGAAGTTGCGGAAGGCCCGCTCCGCGTTCGCGGCGAACTTCTTCGGCTGTGCGGGATTCGAAATTCAAATCGCCGACAGGCTCATGGGCGATCCGGACGCGGTGGTGCTATGCAGTTCGGACCCCGAGTATACCGCCCTCGCGCCGCGCGTAATTCAGCAACTGCGCGATGCGGGCAAAACCGCGCCTGTGATCGTGGCGGGCAATCCGACGGAGTCCATCGAACAGTTGAGGCAGGCCGGCGTCGCCGATTTCGTGCATATGCGCAGCAACGCGGCTGAAGTCCTGCGCGCTTGGCAGGAGCGCCTGGGAGTTGGCGATGCGTCCTGATTTTTCCAAGATCGACTACCGGCCCACCTCCGCCACGTCGCGGCCGCACTCGCGCGCGGAACTCGAAGGCATGCAGCACCTGGCCTACGCCGCCGGCCTGCCGCCCTATCTGCGCGGCCCCTATTCCACCATGTACGCCCGCCATCCCTGGACCATTCGCCAGTATGCGGGCTTCTCCACGGCGGAGGAATCCAACGCCTTCTACCGGCGCAATCTCGCGGCGGGTCAGAAGGGCCTCTCGGTGGCCTTCGATCTGCCAACCCACCGCGGCTACGATTCGGACCACGAGCGCGTGGCCGGCGACGTCGGCATGGCCGGCGTAGCCATCGACTCCGTGCTGGACATGCAGATCCTCTTCGACCACATCCCCCTCGACCAGATGTCGGTGTCTATGACCATGAACGGCGCCGTGCTGCCCATCATGGCGTTCTACATCGTGGCGGCCGAAGAGCAGGGCGTGCCGCCGGAACAGCTCAGCGGCACCATCCAGAACGACATCCTCAAGGAGTTCATGGTCCGCAACACGTACATCTATCCGCCGGACGGCTCCATGCGGATCGTCGGCGATATCTTCCGCTATATCTCCCGCAAGATGCCGAAATTCAACTGCATCAGCGTGAGCGGCTATCACATGCAGGAAGCCGGCGCCACCGCCGATCTGGAACTGGCCTACACGCTGGCGGACGGCCTCGAGTACCTGCGCACCGGCATTCGCGCCGGTCTGGATATCGACAGCTTCGCCCCGCGCATCTCGTTTTTCTGGGGCATCGGCATGGACCATTTCATGGAGATCGCCAAAATGCGCGCCGCGCGCGTGCTGTGGGCCAAGCTGGTGAAGCAGTTCAACCCGAAAAATCCGAAGTCCATGGCGCTGCGGGCGCATTGCCAGACATCCGGCTGGAGCCTCACCGCGCAAGACCCGTTCAACAACGTCGTGCGTACCTGCGTGGAAGCGCTGGCCGCCGCGCTGGGCCACACGCAATCGCTGCACACCAACGCGCTCGATGAAGCTCTGGCGCTGCCCACCGATTTTTCCGCGCGCATCGCCCGCAATACGCAGATCTACTTGCAGGAGGAAACCGGGATCACCGAGGTGGTGGATCCCTGGGGCGGCTCTTATTACGTCGAGAAGCTGACCGGCGAGCTGATGCAGCGCGCCTGGCAGTTGATCCAGGAAGTGGAGCAATTGGGCGGCATGGCGAAGGCCATCGAAACCGGTTTGCCCAAGATGCGCATCGAAGAAGCCGCCGCGCGCAAGCAGGCGCGCATCGACGCCGGCAAGGACATCATCGTGGGCGTCAACGCCTATCGCACCGATGCCGATGGCGAAGCCGCGCTGGATGTTCGCGTGGTGGACAACACCGCCGTGCGCAAAGCGCAGATTGCCCGCCTGGGGGATCTGCGGCGTACACGCGATGTCGTCGCAGTGCAGGAGTCCCTGGCAGCCCTTACCCGCTGCGCCGAAACGGGCGAGGGCAATCTGCTCGATCTGGCGGTCGTGGCGGCCCGCCGGCGCGCCACGCTGGGCGAAATCTCCACGGCGCTGGAACGCGCCTGGGGCCGCTACCAGGCTGTCACACGCACCATTTCCGGCGTATACTCAGCGGAGAGCAAGATGGACGAAAACTTCCGGAAGGCCCGCCTCATGGCGGATGAATTCGCCGCCGCCGAGGGACGCCGCCCGCGCCTGCTGGTGGCCAAAATGGGGCAGGACGGCCACGACCGCGGCTCCAAAGTGATCGCCACCGCGTTTGCCGATCTGGGCTTCGACGTGGATATCGGCCCGCTCTTCCAGACGCCCGGCGAGGTAGCCCGCCACGCCGTCGAGAACGACGTCCATGTGCTGGGAATCTCGTCGCTGGCGGCCGGCCACAACACGCTGGTGCCGCAAGTCATCGAAGAACTCAGGAAGCTGGGACGCGGCGACATCCTGGTGATCGTCGGCGGCGTGATTCCGGCTCGGGATTACGATTTCCTCTACCAGAGCGGAGTGACCGGCATCTACGGACCGGGCACGGTGATTCCGCTGGCCGCGCAGGAGATTTTGAAAGCGCTGTCCGCCAGCCCCGTGGAGCGCGTAAGATGAAAGCCTTGGAGGGCGGGCAATCGTGCCCTGGGGTCCCCATTTTGGGGACGGCTTTCAGCCGGCTCTGGCCGCCTAAGAGTCGGCTGTCACAATGATCCGCCGGCGCCTCCCCCGCGACGCGTATGTCGAAGGCGTGCTCCGCGGCGACCGCACCATCCTCAGCCAAGCCATCACCCTCATCGAAAGCCTGCACGCCGAGGACATCGAGCTGGCGCAGGATGTATTGGAGCGCTGCCTGCCCCACTCCGGCGATTCCATTCGCGTGGGCATCACCGGCGCGCCGGGCGTGGGCAAAAGTTCCCTCATCGAGGTGCTGGGCGCGTACCTCATCCGCGAGCGCGCGGAGAAAGTCGCCGTGCTGGCGGTGGACCCCTCCAGCCAGGTATCCCGCGGCAGCATTCTAGGCGATAAGACGCGCATGGAAACGCTGGCCAACGACGACCGCGCCTTCGTCCGCCCGTCGCCCTCTGGCGGATCGCTGGGCGGCGTGGCCCGCCGCACCCGCGAAACCATGCTGCTCTGCGAGGCGGCCGGATATCGCAACGTGCTGGTCGAAACCATAGGCGTGGGCCAGTCGGAAACCGCCGTCCGCTCCATGGTCGATTTTTTCCTGCTGCTCATGCAGGCTGGCGCGGGCGACGAATTGCAGGGCATGAAGCGCGGCATCGTCGAGATGACCGATCTGATCGCTTTCAACAAGGCCGACGGCGATAATCGCGCGGCAGCCGAAGCCGCCCGCCGCGAATATGAGAGCGCGCTGCACCTGTTCTCCGCCTCCGGTGCGGGCTGGACGACGCGCGTGATTACCTGCTCGGCGCGCGCCCGCGAAGGCATCGCCGAAATCTGGGATGCCGTGCTCGAACATCATGCCTGGCTCACCAGCACCGCGCAGCTCTCCGGCTTTCGCCGGCAACAGGTGAAAAGCTGGATGTACGAGTTGATCGAGCAGGCGCTGCGCGATGAGTTTCTGCGCCACTCCGGCGTGCGCGAGAAGCTGGCGTCTTACGAGCAGGAGGTGCTCGCGGGACGCCTCAGCGCGTTTCGCGCCGCGCGCCGCTTGATCCGGATTTACACGGAGCACGCGTAATGGTTTTTTCCGCTGCTTTCGACGGCGCGCTGGCCAAGGCCGACGCCATCAGCCTTCGCACGCCTTATCAGTCCGACCCGGTCCTGCGCGCGCGGTTCAACGCCGGCAAAAACCTGCTTCTTCAACATGCACCCGTCGCTGATGCCGCAACCGACATGCTACATTTTCTAGGAGTCTGTCCGAAAAATAGCCTTTCCCTCTAGTTTTCTCTGGCGCTCCGAAACGGAATCGGCTCATAATGTTTTATGGGCAAAGTCTACCGTCCCT
>Ga0302326_10000506_pt1 | contig 108983 bp, 88 predicted proteins | sample Palsa_T0_3_FD_202264 | JGI IMG/M metagenome (GOLD analysis project Ga0302326, IMG submission 202264) | Peat permafrost microbial communities from Stordalen Mire near Abisko, Sweden - Palsa_T0_3 | ecosystem: Environmental > Terrestrial > Soil > Palsa > Peat permafrost | place: Sweden: Abisko... | reverse complement strand
CGACCGGAATAACCGACGGCGTCTCTCCGCTCGCCCTAAGAGAGGCGCGCGACAACGAGGTCCCGGTTGCGCTCAAAGCCCGCGCGCGCCGCCCGGCATCGCGTGCGACCATTCCCAAGGAAGTCTTAGTCGAAACGCTTCCAAACGACCTCGGAATCATCGAGGCATGGCTCTCGGAACTCAAGGGGCAACGCGTGCGCGTGCTGCGCGCGCAACGCGGCCCGCGAGCGGAATACATGCGCCTGGTGCACCAGAACGCGGAGCAGAACCTCAAGGCGTTCTTAGCCAACCAGGAACTGCAGGAAACCGCGTCGTCGCGTTCGCTCGTGGAACTTGCGACGGCGCTCGATCTGCCCGAACCGCCGCATCGCATCGAATGCTACGACATCTCGAACATTCAGGGAACCAATCCCGTGTCGTCGATGGTCGTCTTCGTTGAGGGCCGCGCGAAAAAGACGGAATACCGCCGCTTCAAGATTCGCTACGACGCCGGTTCGAACGACTTCGCGATGATGCAGGAGACGCTGCGCCGCAGGCTGCGTTACCTGCGCGCCGACACGAACGCGCCCGGCGAGGACGACCCGCGCAGCATTGAGGAGCGCGATCGCTCGCTTCAAGAGCATCTGCGGCGCAAGGAGAAGTTCCATCACCGGCCAGACCTGCTGTTGATCGACGGCGGCAAGGGACAACTCAACGCCGTCGTCGAGGTGCTCGAAGAACTCGATCTGTGGGGCATTCCGGTTGCCGGGCTTGCAAAAGAGCACGAGTGGTTGTACGTCCCCGGGCAGAGCGAGCCTATCGTGCTGCCGCCGGGTTCGCCCGCATTGCATCTCGTGATGCGCATCCGCGACGAAGCGCATCGCTTCGCGGTCGAATACCATCGGAAGCGGCGCGGCAAAGCGATGACGCGTTCCGTGCTCGACGCGCTTTCCGGCGTGGGGCCGACGCGCCGCAAGCGCCTGCTTGGGGCGTTCGGCTCCGTCGCTGCGCTGAAGAAAGCAAGCATCGAAGAGATCGCCGCAATCAAAGGAATGTCGGCGGAACTTGCAGCCGAAGTCAAATCCGCGCTGAGCGCGCCGGCCGGCGGATAGGACGCCGCCGGCGCACGCGAAGGCTTCGCTCGCGGCGCTGCGAAGCCACGTGCACATGATCTGTTCGGTCAACCTTGTAAGCCGCGCCGCGGCGGCCGCGACCCTGCTTACCGCTTTTGCATCCGCCGCGCCGGCGTACGCCGATACCCCACTCTCAGTCCAGATCGGCCCGACGCTGATTTTCGAACAAGACGCTCGCAACACGGGGGGAACAACTCAGGTCGGCGCGGGCGTCAACTATGACATCGGTCCGCGCCTGCCCATCGTGCCGTTTCGCGCGTCGGCGACGTTCGACTACTCCGGCGGCGCGAACGGAAACGCCCGCCTCGGCGCCTACGGCTTCGGCGTTGCGGGGCGTCTGACGACGCCGCTCTATGCCGGGGCCGGCATCGGCGTCTACTTCGAAAACGCGACACTGTGTTGCCTCACGTTCCCCCTGCAGCCCGGCGTAACGGGAACGACGAGCGCCAGCGCGACCGGCGTCGGCACGAACTTCTTTATCGGCGAGCGGCTCTTGACGATACCCGGCGGCTCGTCGCTTTCGCTGCAAGCGACCTACCAGCAACGTCCGTCATTTGACGGCATCGATCCCAGCGGCCTCAACATCGGCTTGCGCATGCAGTTCTGAACATAGAGTAAGACCCTCCCCTCAGAACATCCCACAAAGCAGCTCGATGGCAAGCCCCCGAACGGGCCTGCCACCAAGGAGGACATCATGATCGGTTTCCTGATACGCCTCGTCGTCAACGCGATCGCTCTGCTCGCGGTCGCTTACATCGTACCCGGGGTGCACGTCACCTCGTATACGGGCGCACTCATTGCGGCCTTCATTCTCGGCATCGTGAACGCCGTGCTGCGGCCGATTCTGCTCATTCTAACGCTACCCGTCGTCCTGCTCACGCTCGGCCTCTTCACGTTCGTGATCAATGCGTTTACGTTCTACCTCGTCGGACACATGCACCTCGGGCTGGTAGTCAACGGATTCGGAGCAGCCTTCATCGGCGCGCTCGTACTCTCGATCGTATCGATGCTGCTTTCGTGGCTTGTCAAGGAAGTGGAAGGTCCTTCGGCCACTGCCCGCTAGCGGCCGGCGCAACGACCACACTAACGGGCCTGACTTGGAAACCACTCGACTCCGGTTGGAGAACATTATCACGGAGTAGCGTCCGGTAAGCAACGGCAACGGGACTTAGACGGACCGTGACCCTCTCCGAGGCGTCGGCTCTATCATCGCGAACCTCGCCAAAAATGCCGCTTCAAATCGGTTTCAGCTACGCTCCGCCCGAAGGCAAGTACCTTCGCTACGGGCAGGCGGTGCGCGAGGCTGCCGCACGCCTAGGCCTTGAAATTGAGGCGTTCGACCTTTGGGAGAACGCCGCCGCCGCACAAACGATCGACGGCATCGTCTTCACCGGCGGCGGCGACATTGCGCCGGAAAGGTTCGGTAAAGGCGACCAGATCGGGCTCTGCAAGGACGTAAACCCGGAGCGGGACGATCACGAATTCGGCGTTTGGGAAACGGCACGTGGGCGCCGTCTTCCGGTGCTTGGCATCTGCCGCGGCGCTCAACTAACCAACGTCGCCTACGGTGGCGACCTCCTCACACAAATCCCCGCCCCGCGCACACACGCCCGCACAGCCGCCGGCGAAGATGCACGTCACGCTGTAGTTACGCAGCCGGGCACGCTGATCGCGCGACTGGCCGCAGCCGAACGCGCTGAGGTAAATAGCTCGCACCACCAAGCCGTGGACAAGCTCGCGAAACCGTTCGCAATAACAGCGCGCGCCGACGACGGTACCGTGGAAGCGTTCGAATGGGCCGATCCCGCAGGCAAACCGTTCCTGCTCGCCGTGCAGTGGCATCCCGAGCGAATGAACCAAGCCGAACCGCTAGCCGGCCTCGTTTTCGACCATTTCCTCATCGCTGCAAATACGAACGCCGAAAAACGCTGAACCGATGTTCGAGCGAGCATTTTGGGATGAGCTCTACCGCTCCCTCAGCGCGGTCTGGTCGGGTGATCCTAATCCGCAATTGGTCGCCGAGATCTCCGATCTCACGCCCGGCACTGCACTCGACGCCGGTTGCGGCGAAGGCGCCGACGCGATTTGGCTAGCCGAACGGGGCTGGCACGTCACTGCAGCCGACATCTCGCCGGTAGCGCTAGAGCGCGCCCGCGCCTTCGCAAGCAACGTGAGCGACGACGTCGCGCGGCGCATCGACTGGCTCCATGCAGATCTGCTGAACTGGTCGCCCCCCGCCGAATCCTACGACCTGGTCTCCGCCCAATTCATGCACCCGCCAACGGCCCCACGCGAAACGTTGTTCCGCCGCCTCGCCGCTGCCGTTAAACCACACGGCACGCTCCTCGTCGTCGGACACCACCCCTCTGACCTGCAAACGACGGCCAAGCGTCCACCGCTGCCCGAGCTCCTCTTCACCGCAGCCGACGTTGCGGCTTTACTCGAACCGAACAACTGGGACATCATCGTCGAGACATCCCGCGAGCGCACCACAACCGACCCCGCCGGCCGCACCATCACGATTCACGACGCGGTCCTCCGAGCGCGCCGCCGCACCGCGCCCGCGGGCTAGTGCAGGGTGCTGAACCGCGCCCGTTCTTGGGCGATTTCCTTCAAACGCCCACGGGCCTTGGAAACCGAGAATTTATCACGATGCAAGATGGATTGCTAAGACCCACACCCATCGCGCCGGCGAGAACGTTCGGTTTCCCACGTTGCCCCCGGTTCCTAGAATTCAACGCGCATTGACGTTATGAGTCTCATGGCGCTGCAGATCGTGGGAGCGGAGTCCAAATCTGATCCAGCTTTCCCGATTCGATCACCTTTCGCAGCGCTTTATCGAAGCCCGAGGGCTCACTGCAATCGACGGCAAGCGAGCGGCGGCCTTGGTCGGGTAAACGCGAGAGATCGAGGATGCCTTCGGCCTCCGAAACGAGCTTGCCGTGTAGAATGCCGAAGCGCTGGATCGCGAAGTATTCATACTGCTTGTCGCTCGAGCCAGGCGCGTATCGACTGTTGACGACGTAGAGCTTGTCATCGATAAACATCGCTCGCAGTTCCGCTGCACCTTCACCTAACGCTTGGACCCTTGCGAGGGTGGTGAGCGCTATGCCGCCGGCCGGTCCGGGGCTCAGCGTCGTCTCATACACCGTCGCATCATGCGGACCATGAGGCGTACCGTCGAAGTCGAGTAAGATGCCGACCCAATAGCCCCCGATGCGACCTTCTTCAAACGCTCCTGGGAGTGGGCAGAAGACGGCCGAGGCCGGCAAAGGGGCGAACGTGGCCATTGCTATGCTAAACGCGAACGCTGCGGTTCCCTTTCGGCGTGGCGATACCGATGGGCGAGTGAAATGATGCAAGAACTTAGACCTTAGTCAAAAGCGTTATGGCGATAACTGATGGAATGTTCCGGCTCCTCGCCCGCCGCCGTGACCGCCGCCCCATCGCGTGGTGCCGTAAAGCAGATTATTGTCGAAGGTCAAGCGCCGTATGGCCCGGCTCCGTCCGCGCCGCCTTTGAAGCTATACAGGACGCGTTCGTCACCCGAGCGCTTGAGCTGGTAGACCGTCCCGCCCCCGCACTGATTCACCCGGCTATGTTTGCCGCCGAATAGCGTGGTGCCGTACAATCTACCGTTCACGACCAAAAGCGGGCCGAATGGCGCATATCCGTCCGGCGAACCCTGGAACGTATAAAGCACGCGAAAGTGACCCGACGGGCTCAGCTCAAAGGCCGTTCCAGGCGCGCTTGCACGCAAGCAGTCCCCGTTGCCGTCGTCGTACGTCGTGCCATAAAGTTTGTCGTTGAAGGCCGTCAAGTCGGCCTGCGACGTCCCTGCGTTCCCGGTTCCGAAGTCGTGCAATACCTGCACGCTACCGGATGGCTCCATCGCAAATATTGTTCCGGAATTGTTGGCACCGCCTGTGCTCGTGGTACCATACAACGTTCCATTGAGCACGGTCAGGCCCGCTCCAGGATGTGCGCCGTCGCTGCCGGTAAATCGGTGCAGTACGGTGACTTGTTCGGACCCGCTTACCGCGAACACCGTTCCTTTGTCGACTAAATCGTCGCCGCCGAATGTAGTTCCATAGAGCGTCCCGTTTAGCGCAGTGAGATGCCACGGGTGGGCGCCGCCCCTTCCGCCCTTGAAGCTGTAGAGAATGCTCAAGCTACCGGAGGGGCTCATCGCGAAGATCGTCCCGTAGGGCAGGTAGCTCCCCTCGGAACTTGTTGCTGTCCCGCCCTCCTGTGTTGTTCCGTACAGTGTGCCGTTCACGAGCACCAAATTGCCGTTTGGGCGTGATCCGTCCGGCGAGTTACCGAACGTGTGAAGCAGCGTGAAAGCGCCGGCCGTAGTCATTTCAAAAATGACTCCATCCCCATCTCCGCTGATCCCTGAGTCCCCGCCGAGAATGGTGGCACCATAAAAAATGTCGCCTACAAGAGTAAGTCCGCCCGCCGGAAGCGAGCCGTCTGGTTCACCGTCGAAGCTGAAGAGGTTCTTATAGTCGCGTTCATCGGGCGAGGCGAACGACATCGAAAGCGCCGCCGTACTCGGAGCCGCCGCTATGCTGGTCGCTGAATCCGCGGACAGGGGAAGCGACGAGTTGCCGTTTTTCGAGCATCCCGCAAGAAGGATGCTACAAGCGATCACACACGCAATGCGCATAAGCCTACTTTCAATTTCACAAGATGGCACGAACGGCGGACCGACTGTCTTGAGTGCGCTTCAATTGCTTGCGCTCGGTCGCCTCGCCCAACCGGCGCGCCGCCTAGCCTCGGGCGCCGATGCGGTCCCAATCCTTCAGCGACGAACCCCCCTCACGTCAGCCGCGCCGTGGCTAAATCGAGATCGTACTCGACGTGGCGATAGATTTCGTCGGGAATCTCTCCGGCGGCGCGCATGCGGAGGATCTCGGCGCGCTCGGCCTCGAGGGCCGCGGTTTGAAGACGGTGGTCGAGATTGAGCTCCACCTGCTCGCCGGCTTGCGCGTGGCCGAGCAGGTGGTCGATCCGGTACTCGTATTCGTGGAGAATGCGCCCCTCAATTTCCCACTCGGTGGTCGAATCGAAACCGGGTTCTAGCTGACGCAACCGCGCGATGCCGGCCTTTAGTGCCGCTACGCGGACTTCGATCTCGCGCTGCTGGAGATCCTCACCCGAGTCGATCTTGAGGAACTTCAAGATCGGTATCAGCGAAAGCCCCTGAAGCACGAGGGTAGCGAAAACGACGCACAGGCTGATAAAGATGATCGCGTCGCGACCCGGGAACGGATGCCCGTACCGGTCGCGCAACGGCAACGCGAGCGCCCCGGCCAGCGTGATGATCCCACGCATGCCTGACCACGCGATCACGAACACCGACGTCGCCGGCGGCCACCCCTCGCGCCGTGCGATGACCGGGAAGACTACCCGCGTACCGTACGTCACCACGTACACCCAGACGAGCCGCACGACGATAACGATCGCGCTGATTTCAATTCCGATCCAAATCATCCGCAACGCAAACGACGGGTCGTGGACGATATCGCGAACCTGCAGCCCGATCAACAAGAACACCAGTCCGTTGAGGAGGAAGATCAGCAGGTTCCAGACCGAGTACGCGACCAACCGCGCATCGGGCGTGAACAGTTGGCTCGATTTGCGGCTTACATAGATACCGGCGGAGACCGTCGCCAAGACACCGGAGACATGCAGGGCGTCGCCTGCGAGATAGATCGCGTATGGCACCACCAGCGACAACACGACCGAAAGCTCGTCGTCGGAAAGCTCCAGCTTATCGAGCAACTGTTGCAGGCGGATGAAACCGAAGGCCATGATCAGCCCGACCGCAACGCCGCCGATCGAAACAAACACGAATGCGAGCGAAGCTTGCACCGGCGAGAAGACGCCGGTCAACGCGGCCACCACGGCAAACCGGTAGATCACCAGAGCCGTCGCGTCGTTCATGAGCCCTTCGCCGTCGAGGATAGCGATCACGCGACGCGGTACCGGGAAGCGCTCGAAAACGGCCGAGGCAGCGACCGCGTCCGGCGGCGACACGATCGCTCCTAGCGCGAAGGCCGCCGGCCAGCCGATCTGCGGGAGAAGATGGTGCGCCGCCACCCCGACGATCCCCGTCGTGAAGACAACGAGTCCGACCGCCAGAAGCCCGATCGGACGCAGGTTTTCCTTGAACATCGTCCAGTCGGTCAGCCAGCCGCCCGAGTAGAGCAGCGGCGGAAGGAAGATTAGGAAGACCCAGTTCGGGTCGAGATGCACGTCCGGCAGGTTGGGGATGAGCGCGAGCAGCGCGCCGCCGATGACGAAAACGATCGGGTAGGGCAGTCGCAGCCGGTTGGCCACGACCGCGCAACCAACAATGGCGCCGAGTGATAGGAGAAGGAGCAGCGATTCATGCATCGAGCGCCGCTGTTATCCCACGCTCAGCGCGCTACTCCTCGCCGTCGAAATAATCGAGCGGCTCGGAGCGAACGAGCCGGTATTCCGGCGATTTCACAGCCCACTTCTTGCTATCGGGAAAGTAGCACGATTCGCCGATCGGATTGTCTGCGACGACATAGAGCACGAGATCTTCCGGCCCGTCGTTAATGAGTTGATGCGCCTCGCCGGGTTTGAAGATGAAGGCGTCGCCGGGTTCGATCGGCGTCTTGCCGCCATCGTGCCTGACGGTTCCGGCTCCGGAGATGACGTGGTAGAACTCCCACTGCGCACTGTGCGAGTGATAGGGGTAGGGCGTCGCTCCGGGCACGATGCGCAGGATCTCGACGTCGAAGGGATGACGCTCGGTCAAGTCCATCGACTGCGGTTTGCGCCCGAGTTCTTCAGATAGCTCTTTGCCGGCGCCCGAGAATCTGCCCCCCGGAGACGACCACGCAAACTCGGCAACGGCGTTGGAGTTGATTTTTCGCACGTCCGTGGGATGCCAGATGCCCCCACCCCCTTCCTTGCGACGGCACGACGGTGCTCTGCCGGACCCGGCCGAAGAAGTCTTCGAGTTCGGGTAAAAGAAGAAGCCGTGCTGTGGCGCAATCGCGAGGCCGAACGGTCGTGCTGTGGTCGATCGCGGCTGCATTTGCCGCGTTCACGGTTCTTACGAGCCTATTCCCTTCGCTCATCTCGCCCGGACCTAACGGCATCATCACAACGGTATTGCTCGTGGCGTTTGCCTTGCTTCACGGGTCTGAACGATACGGCAATAAGGGAATCGCCATATTCGTCGTCGTCTGCCTGGTCGTGAGCAATATTTTCGAAAACCTGAGCATCGTTACCGGTTTTCCGTTCGGACACTATCACTACTCGGAGGTTCTCGGCACAAAGTTGTTCCTTGTACCGATGACGATCGGCGGTGCCTACTTCGGCGCAGGATACCTGTCGTGGACCGTCTCGCTGATACTGCTCGGCAGAACCAATAAACCGATCGACACGTTCGGCCGATGGGCGCTTCCGACGGTTGCATCGTTCCTGATGGCGAGCTGGGATTTCATGTTGGACCCCTCGGCATCGACCGTCGACCACGAGTGGATCTGGCAGAACGGTGGTGGTTTTTTCGGCGTTCCGTTTCAGAACTACCTTGGCTGGCTGCTGACCGTCTTCGTTTTCTTTGCGATATTCTCAGGGTACGTGGCGTCGCGCCGCCTTACCGATGCCTCGGCAGCGAACCCCTTCTCACGAGGCTTTTGGGCTCAATCGATCGTCATGTATGCCCTCCTCGGCGTGCGCAATTTCTTGACGTACTTCGTGCCTTCCGCAAACACCCGAGTACTGGATGCCACCGGCCACGTGTGGATGCTGCACGACATTCGCGAAACCGCCGCTCTCGTCGCAATTTTCACGATTTTTACGTTCTCGATTCTCGCCGCCCTACGCTTGGCCGACTCGGGGCAAACCCAGCCTTAGGGGGTGGCTTCGCCGCCTTCACTCGAGGAGAACCTTGGCTAATCGCTACCGGCCTGGGCTCGCCCTGTGCTTGCTCGCTTGGTTTGGTTCGGTGCCCCCCGGAACCATTTGGGCTGCCGGCCCGGTTATAGGAACCAGAACGTTGCCGGCTATGGCCGGCTCGTTCGGTCCGCGGGGCTGAGCAGCTTCGACGTGGCGATCCGCGGTCAACGTCAGCAGGCGGAGTTGCGAGCACTCCTAAAACGATCGCAAGCGTTATACACGCGAACAACAACTACGCACTGGCTGCCTAAACTAGGTTAGTCACGGTCCGAGCGGGGGTTGCCGAAGCCGCTGCCGGACCGTCAACAAGTTCGGCTCAGGACGGGAAGTCGGTTCCGCGAACCGTCCGAAAACTTAGGAGCTGCGACCGTCGGAAGTCCGGTCTCGAGACGCCCGACGGCCTAAGACAAAATCGAAACTGAGCCTGGAGAAAGCGTTGGTCCGGCACTACGGACTCGGGGGGCAGTTCCCCGACAGCTCCACCAAATATAAAGAAGCCCCGCCTGCTCGCGGGGCTTCTTGATTTCCAAACCGCCGGCATGGGCGGTCGCCCCGTCAATTCAGTCGTCGGTCAGGATTTCTTGTGCCCGCGCGCACGCTTCCATCGCGCGTTCGACCTGTTCGAGGAACGCCTCGGCCTCTTCACGCTGCGCTTGCGCGGCCGGCTTCGGGTCGTTTGTAAGGCTCTCGGCGACATACCCGATGTTCCGGTAGACCTCCTCGAGAAGTCTCCCGGCTTCGGCGACATATTGCCGCGCCCGCGCGAAACTCGCAGATAGCATGGTGCCTCGCTCCTACGGCGCCCCGACGATGGCTTCGAAGCGCCGAGTCCGTGAGCGAAATTTAGCGCGTCGACGGGCACTACGTCGCATTCTTATGACCAGAAACGGCAGCATTTCATCGGTACGAACATCTTGAGTGACTCCGCGGTTTCTGCACACGCGGCCTTGCTAATCTGGGATGGGGTTCGACTATCCGATTGCGGTCTTTTGAATCTCGCCGACGAAGTAGATGCGCTTCCCATTCTCGATGTTTGATCGCATCTCGGCTTCCACGCTTCATAGCCCGATCCAAGAGGCACTGGATTCCATGCGAAGCTTATGAGGGCTTCATAGAAATATGGTGCGGAAGCCAACTCCTGTAGAGAGTCGAATAGTTGAACCTCGAGCGCCTCGATTCCAAATGTTGAAAAATGCGCTGAGATCACCCGTAGCTCGTTGCTGGGATCGACTGGGTCCCACAAGCGCCCATAGGTAACGAACCCGACCCAACCCCGCTTAGCATCTCGCACTCGAACGCCATTTATGTCTTCCACCCTGTACGATCTAACGCTCGGAGTCACCAATCACCTTTCAAGGCCGCTCGCGGGCATCGGCCGGGACCGACGGTGAGCCGTAACGCGCGCGCGAAGGCCGTTCGAAAGCTGCCCTTAGAATGCGGCAGCGGTAAGTATCCAGGCGAACACGGGTTGCTCCCAGCCCTGATACGATTGAGTTCAAGATCGCGCCCTTCGCGCGTACGTTTATGACTCGACGGCCTCCCGGCATGCCGAGTGTGAAAGCAGCGGGAACCCCGACGAGCGACCGGCGGGGGAGGACACGCGGTGTGCAGACTTTGGAAGCATACTCGGAGCGGGTAAGAACAATCGGCTTCGCGGATATCAGCGCGACCGAGATCAAACAGATAGGCGAAATGCGTGCAGGTCGGGATCCTCTAGCGGCCCGAAGCAGTACGTCAGCGTGGAAGCGCCTCTTTACGGCGATCCCAAGGAGTTACGTATGCCTCTTGAATCCGCACGTGCCGCGCAGTTCAAGACCGCGTGTGCACTGAGCGCTTTGACTGTTTGCGGCCTGCTCTTGATTACCGGTAGGCTCACATCGGCACTACCTACCGCCGGCGTGCGTGCCTGGCTGCCGGCGCTGGAAACGCCGGCCACTATCACGAAGCCGCCTCCGCTTCGAAACCGCGACAGCTTCCAATACACCATCACGACGACGTCGCAGACCGGCTCGTCAAGCAACACGACGACCGTGACGGACGATGAGACGGTGACGCATCCGGTTAGCTTTGGCACCAGGATGAACACTTACGCTGTGACTGACACGTACAGCGACGATCCTAGCTACTCTCCAGAGAGCTACCTCGGCTTCGTTAGCGAAGGGTCCGTATACGCCATAGTGAACTATGGCTTCTTCGGGAGTGACGACGCCGGTCGTTCGTTTTCCTACAAGCAAGTCAATCATACGCCATTCGACATCGTGGCAGAGTACCCGGAATCTGTAGGCCTCTCTTGGGCGAACAACTTCGAATACCAAGGGGAAGAGCTAGACCTCTTTAGCAGCTGCTGCGGACTCGAAGTCCTTATGGCATCGCGAGCAAGCGGCGCCTACAGATTGACGTATTCCTTTTGTGGAACGTCCACCTGCAGCAGAAGCTCCGACTCACTGAAGAGCAACGGTCTCGGTAGGATCTGGTCTGAAAACTCTTCTTCGTCCTCGTCGTTCACTACGGTCGCTTTTGGTTTGCCGGTCGCGAGCGGTTCGTCTTATGCGATTCCGGTGACCTGTTCCGGAGACTGCACGGACAATGGCTACACGCCGGGTACAGTCGAGGTGCCGGATTGGTATCCGGGCGGAGGCGCGCCGCTTTCCCCGCTGTCAAACAGCAGCGACAGAATCGCGGCCTCCATGAAGGCGCCGAAAACCTGTGATTCGATGGCGGGAACGACGGCGTATGACGTTCATGAGAAGTATTACGACCTCAACCCGGTGCAGGGCTACTACCAAACCCGAACGACCGACTCTTACGACAGTCCGACGATGGGGCTGGTTTGCTCGATCTCGGTTACCGTCACTCGGAATTACAACAATACGACCGACGGCGCACTGACGTCGTTGAACACGACCACGATTGTCACCGTCCTTACGAGCGAGCACTTGCATTCTGGCCGCTCGGGCACCGGTATTGCAGCGCCACACGTGGCCGGATTTGCCAACCGATTACGCATAGCCCAACGTCCGCGACGCGACCTTTTCGATTGGGACTTTCTCAATCTGACACGACCCGAGCGGTAAATTCGGAGTCGACAGCACCATCGAGACGGGTGGTCGTATAGATAGGATTGCCGAAGGAACCGTGCTTGGGTGGTTTTTACGTGTAGAGGTATCGTGATCGGTATCGAGGACCGCGACTTGGCCGTTTTGATTGACTCCAACGGCGAAAAGGTCACCAAGACTATCGCCGTTGCCCGCGGTGAGGGGACTTCGCATTTTCGTTCGAGTAGGGAACTCGTTTCGTAAAGCTGCCCAAGCGGACCAACTGTAGGCAAGCGCTACCATCGCTCGAACTTCTCGGAGGTGTAATTTTAATTGGACAGCGGCCCTTAGAAATGCTCACCCTCGTCGGCGCGTTCGGCATCCGCATGGTCGTCCTCGTCGGGCTCGGCCGTGGAGTCTCCGTAGACTGCCTTGCCCTTGATGAGGCCGGCCACTTCGGCTTCTTGTTCGGTCAATGGAGCTCGCCCGTCTCTCTCATTCATGACAGCCCAAGCATTCGAGGCCCGAGCTGATGCGCCTCGCTGCGCGCGGTATGCCAAGGTGACCGGAGCTGCTAGTCCGTGGATGCATCGTCCTCGATGGCCTCCCGCCCGGCGATCGTCACCAGCGACTGCGACGCCGTCCTGGCTCGGAATCACTTTCCGCCGGGAGTTCTTAGCGCCAGCGCCGCGTCGAAGGCGCGAGCCCGCGTTAAGGCTCGGGAGACGTGACCAAAGCCTTTGGCGTATGCAAGCGCGGACCTTACGACGGCACGGGCGGACGCTAACCGCGAGCCGTCGGGAAAGGTGACGCAACAGATCTTACTGTTGCGAGGCTGGAGTGTTCGCGGGCACGGCTCCTCTACGGAATAAGAGCCGGCGTTACGGCGACGCCATCAGCACCTCCGGAAGGCAAGTTGAACGTTTTGTCGAGCACGCCGCTGGTAATCGATCGAGGACGTGCCGATCTCCGGGGGAACGCCGCGAAGTGGCGTAGCGTTATAATTGGTTATATCACGCCGCTTTCAACGTTGCAATGGGTTTCTTGATGAGCGCCTCGTGCACGCTCTCGAGACGGGAGTAGCCGTTGAAGCGGCGCCAGCGTGGGGCGCGACGCATCAGCAGCGCCCAAACCAGATACGTCGCTGATTCGGCCTGACGAATACGCTTGCAGACGTTGGTCCGTGAACGGACGGCATCGAAGTTTGATTCGATGACGTTGGTCGTCCGTAGATGGCGCCAATGGGACTCGGGAAAATCGTAGTATGCGGTCACGCGCGCAATGTCTTGGCGCAGGCAGGCGGTGGCCTTGGGGTACTGCCGTGAGAGCTCCTGAGCGAGCTTTTCGATCAGACGCTCGGCCTCCGCGCGACTAACCGCGTTCATGGCTTCGCTGAGGCGATCGTGGATGGTGGCACGGTGCTTCTCGGGAAGCTTGTCGAGAACATTGCGCATCTTGTGCAGCCAGCAGCGCTGCTGTTTCGCACGCGGATAGACGGCAGAGAAGGCCTTCCAGATTCCCTGAGCGCCGTCAGCGACCAACATGGCGACGTCGTGAAGCCCGCGAGCCTTTAGGTTCTCGAAGACCGCCATCCAGCTTTCGTAGCTCTCTCCGAAGGCGTCCTCGATGGCCAAAAGCGCCTTGTCTCCCTTGGTGTCCACGCCGATCACGACCAGCATGACGCGCCGCTCCTCTTCGGCGCCGGCGTCGAGGTAAACGCCATCCGCCCACAGGTACACGTACTCGTCGGCGATCGTGCATCGCAGCCAGGCCTGGTAGTCATCGATGAACTGCTTGTTGACGCGGGAGACCGTCGATGGCGAGAGCGGCGTTGTTTCGCCGAGCAGCGCACGCAAGGAGGGCTCGAAGTCGCGGGTTGAGAGGCCTTGAAGCCACAGCTCGTGCATCGCTTTGTCCAGCTCGGGGAAACGGCGCTTGAACGGCGGCAGAATCTCTGACGTAAATGGGATCTCGCTCTCGCGCACGCGCGGCCGGCGAATCGTCACCGGCGTGCTGCCATAGGCGACGGTGCGCGCCTCCTCGTAGCCGTCACGATACCCGCTCGCGCTCTTGCCGGGAACATTGGCCACGCGACCAAGGAACTCGTCGACCTCAGCGATGAGAACTGCCTGTATCAGCTCGCCGATCTTTTGCCGGCAAAGCAGCTCCAGGTCAGTCATGCGAAGCTTCCGATCGGGAATAGCAGGCGCCGGTGCGGCCCGTAGGCGAACCTTCTTCATGGCGTAACTCCTTGTGTTGTAGTTGACTTAGGAGCTACGCCACTTCTTTATGCCTCACCCCCGGAGATCGGGACGGCCTCTAATCGATCTCGCTCACGGATCCGGAGTTGATGATTGCGAACAGGTCGCGACCGGAAGCGGTAAATGCGAAGTCAGCGGCGCCATCGAGACCGGTTGTCGTATAACAGGATTCCCCAAGGAACCGTGCTTTGGGTGGTTATACGTGTAGAGATATCCGTGGTCAGTATCCAGGACCGCGACTTCGTTGTTTTGATTGACGCCAACGGCGAAAGGGCCACCAAGGCTTTCGCTGTTGCCCGCGGTGAGGGGCGTCACCGTTGTTGCACTGCAACCGCCGCTGATTTCGCTCATATACGGTCCGGAGCCAATTTGGCCGACGAGGAAGAGATTTCCGGCGTGATCAAACGCGACGGAGTACGGCATGACTGGTGGATTGGCGAGCGAAATCGTCGCGCATGGCGTTGTCGAGCCTTTCGCAAAGAAGCTCACGAAGGAGTCGATCGAACAGCTGCCATCGGTGCATGCGATCGCAACGGCCACGACGCCCTTGCGTGAGACCGCGACGGCGTACGGCGGATATCCCACCGGCCTTGAAAGAGTGAGGTATGGCCCGCTGTTGTATGGTGGGGCACAGACGGGGACGGCCTGCGAGCCCTGCGCGCCGTAGTTCGTGACGCGTCACGCGACGGCGAAGGGAATAATGCCCAGTAAAGAACATGCAAAACTCGTGATTTTGCCGGCATACAAGCATTGCCTTCCGATGATCCGAAACTGACGGACGAGGGAAGGAACGTGGAGTCAGATATCCGGACGACCTGCGCGCGCCCGTTACAGCTCACCGGCGGTTCCCGAGAGCGCGCCACTGCACATAGTACGACTGCAATCCAGCGAAAGCTTGAGGTGAAGGGCCACTACGGCGCGATTGGTCGTATCGTGCGGTGCCGGTATGGTCGCGTGGGGACGGCGATCGGCGGGACGGCACGCTGGCGCTCTCATCGAGACCTATCACAGCCCGCGTTCTCAACCCAAAACCCCATTTCGTCGAGACCCAGTCACCTGGACCTTCATCCTCAGAACTCGAAAATCGCCTACCCAAAAGACGTTTAGCTTGAAGGGAAAGGGGAGCGTGCCCTCGCACTCCTGCTGGCCTGCAGAAATCTTGTCATGGAATTTTGTCCAAGAACTGGTTTCTTCAGAACTAGCAGAGGAATAAGAACATGCGTTTAAGGCTTCTCTGTGCTGGCGCCGCACTCGTCGGCGGTCTAGCACTTTCAGCGTCTTCCACCGATGCCCGTCTGCCGTCGTCGGGCGGGAAACTACTAGTGGTCCCTCGATCCCACGGTCGCCCGATGATACGCCTGATGCCCGGAGTCAAGTCGCTCGTCACAGGATGTGACTACAGCGTGTACGCGTTCTGCTTCTACGTTACTCCGGGCAACCCCGGACCATACATCGAAACGTCAGCCGGCAGCAGTAATGAACTCTACAACGCCGCCTACATCGTCAAAAACAAGAGCGGCAAGATCGACAAGAAATTCAGCACGTACTTCTCTCCGGATCCCGGCAACCCGACCTACCAGTACATTGACTATACGGGGAAGGACCCGAAGAAGCCGACCGCGGTCAAATACACTGACTATTACTGCATCGGGTTCTCGTCAAGCGCTTGCACCGGCAGCACTTACACATTCAAGCTAGGAATTGCTTTACAACCTGCTAGCAGCTAGTCCCAGGCGGACACCGCAGAAAAACGGCCAAGGCATTCCGCGGCGCTAACCGTGGTGCGGCGCGGCAGATCGGTCGGGCGCCGACGATTCCCAACTAACTCGACTTCATAGCTGAAGGCATCCCGGCGCGGCTCGAGGCCAAACCAGGGAAATTGGGTTGGTCGATCTCGGAGGCGGTGGTACGGTTCGCCGTGGACCTTTAGGAATCGACGCAGGGAACCTCCGCCGCACCGGGGGTCATCCCTGCGCGACGGCGATGGCCGCGGCGCACAGCTTCGAAAATGATCCTTAGCGTCGATTTCCGCATACCGATCGGCGGAGCGTTCTTCGAGTCCAATAGGTCTGCAAAGCCCCGCGAGTCAAGGACGGCTTGGACTTAGAGATACCCTGCAATTAGCATGATATGCCAGGTAAGACTTGGCTCGACTCACCCCAGCTAGGAACGAGCGGCCGTGGTGGAGTAGGCAACCGCGTTCCCGCGAGGTGATTGTTCGATGTTCGGTGCGCTACGTTTGCGGCGCTTCTACGCCGCGCTGCTCGCTGCAACCGTCGGTTGCGCCCTCATACAGTTCGATGGGTCCGATGCGCGCGCCGCGGTCAAACCGTCTTTTTCCCCTGCTGCGGGAGCGTTTAGCGAGCGTGGCTCTCAGTCTTCCGTACCCACCGCGAGGGGGAGCATGCTTTACGTGTCGGGCAACAGCAGTACCGTTACCGAGTATAGCTTGCCGAGCGGTGCCGTCATCGGCACGCTCGGCAGCTCTTCCGGCATCTCTGACCCGATGGGCCTGTTCTTCGCCGACGGCTCGCTCTACGTGACGAATGGAAACGCGTCCGAAGTGCTGGTGTTTCCCGCGGGCGCGAGCATGCCGTCGTCGATCCTGCGCGAATCGACTGAGAGCCCTTTCCCATGGGATGTGACAGTCGGGAAAGACGGGACGGTTTACGTCGTCGATCTAATGGACGATTACTGCGGCGAGGGCGACTTCGAAGTGTTCGAAAAGGGTCAAACAACGCCCGCCTACGTTGTCTACATGAATTCGTGGTACTCGTTCGGTGCAGCGCTGAGTAAAGATAACTATCTGTACGTTTCCTACGTCCCGGACCAAAAAGCCAAGATTGCGGTTTACGCGCCGGGAGCGCAAAAAGGTCACGACGTCAATTGGCACCTCAGGTCCGACGTCAGCGGGAGCCAGACGTTTCCGATGGGGATGGTCTTTGACAAGGAAGGCAATCTCGTGGTCGTGGACGTCAATCGAATCGACGTCTTCGCGCCCGGCGTGCCCAAGCCGATTCGGCACTTCGGTAAGCTCATTTCGGGCTACTTTCTGGCGTTCGATCGCGACCGCAGGATACTCTACGTCGCCGACTACGGCGCCAACCGAGTCAAGGAGTTCGACTACGAAACGGGAAAGCTCGTCGGCTCGGTCGATTCGTCGGGCCCTGTCGGCATCGCGGTCGATCCTCCGGCGCCGCTGTAAGACGCGAAGCCTAGCAGCGAATATCCCCTAAGGACGCCGACCTGATCACACTAGCAGCGAATGGTCGGCCTGGCAATCCTAACTACGTAGCCCACTTGAGGACATCACCCGTATTCATCGAAACCAGAGCGCAACGCCGCTGGGAGCGTCCAAGCCCGTAATCACGGGGCTGATCGGCTTTCCATTAGCGTTGTAAGTCACCAGCGTGGTTCCGCTTCCGCCGCCGTAATTTACGATGTAGATTCTGCCGCTGGCATCGACCGCAACACCACCAGGTACGTTCAGGCCTGTGATCGTTAGCTTGCTAGGCCTTCCGTTCGGCGCGTAGGTCGTCAGCGTGCCGTTCCCACTGTTCGTGATGTAGATCTTGCCGGCGGCATCGACCGCCACGCCACAGGGACCGTCCAACCCGGTTAGCGTCGGCGTAGTGGAGGTTCCGTTCGGTTTGTAGGTTGTGAGCGTATTGCTGCGATCGTTGGTGACGTATATCTTACCGGCCGCGTCGACCGCTACGCCGCAGGGTGCCTCCAGTCCGTTTATCGTGGGCGTGGTGGGCGTTCCGTCTGCAGTGTAGGTCGTCAGGGTTGTGCCGTTGCTGCTTCCCGTTCCAAAATTTGTAACGTAGATCTTGCCAGCCGAGTCGACGGCGACACCGGCCGGGCCATTAAGGTTTACGGTGATCGTTGGCCTAGTGGGCGTTCCATCCCGCTTGTACGTTGTGAGTAGGTTGTCGCTAGTACTTGTGACATAGATCTTCCCAGCCGTGTCGACCGCGACGGCACTAGGCCCGTCGAGCCCCATGATCGTCAGGTTATCCGGCGCTCCACTCGGGCGATACGTCGTCAACGTGCCGTTGCCCAAGTTGGTAACGTAGATCCTGCTGGGTCGACCTTGCTCGTCAGGCTCGGACTGCGCCAAGTCATGCAGGAGATCGACGGTCGCGACCCGCGCGGCACTGTTCGGCAGCACTCCGCCCGTCGAGGGCGACACGTTCGCGCCAGGTGCGGTCCCGCTGCTCCCACTACATGCCGCAAGGAGAATCGCGGTCGCCAAGGCCGGTCCCAAAAACCGTACGTGCCTCATGAATACTCCTCATGAGTTTTCTGACTTGTGCAAAGCCGTTGGATGGCGGCCCGCGATTCCCCTGCGTGGGCATCTCTTAGCCTAGTCACGCCCTTGGCGGCGGGTCGCTATCCCCAAAGTGGAGCAAGTGGTGGCCAAAAGCCTTTTGCGACGGTGCAAGGCCCGAAGTGCGGTTTGCCGGCAAAAGAAGGTGGTCGCGCCATGCTTGCGCTTGCCAAATTGCACCGAAAGGTAACGCGTCGTTCCGTCGCTGGATCGCGCGTGGTGGGGGCACTTCCAACGCCTAGCAAATCCCGACTGCGCATTTACCCCGGCTGCTTGAAGTTGGGGGAATCCAGCCGCAGCGATAGATCCGCACGTCGTTCGGTAACAGACTTGCTGCGGGTAAATACTCCGACGCAATGGAACTAAACCGTCCGCGAAGCTAAGTCGCTCGGCTGTTGGATTTTTTCACCCTCGACGGAGAAAACGATGTGCACTAGGTGTGTGTTTCTGGGCGGGTTGGCCGCTCTTACGACTGCTGCTCCCGCGCTCGCGTCTCCGGCAAACGGCGAACCTCAAGATCTTGAGATCGCGATGCCCGGGATGCGACGCGTTGCCGCAAATGCCTGGCTCGGTCGCGTCTCGCCGAATGTTTGGATACACACAACGACGCACATCCTCGACGGCGTAGGCTATTATCCGGCGAACGGCGCGATAGTCGTCCATGGCAACGAGTCGCTTCTTATCGACACGGCTTGGAACGACGCGGATGCCAATACGATACTGGATGCATGGGACCGCTTCGGACGGGTGCCGATCACCCGGGCGATCGCGACACATTTCCACTACGATCGGGTCGGGGGGATCGGCGCAGTTTCGAAACGCGGCATCCCGGTGTTCGCTAACCCGCTCACGATAGGGTTAGCTCTCGATGCGGGTTTGCCCGTGCCGCGCCCTTTGCATCAATTAGAGAAACATAAGCAACAATTGGGCGGCATTGAAGCGTTCTATCCGGGCGCCGGCCACACGATCGACAATATTGTTGCCTGGATCCCAGAGGACCGAGTTCTCTTCGGAGGCTGCCTCGTAAAGGCCACAACGGCGCCGGACCTCGGAAATATCGCCGACGCCGACGTTTCGGCCTACCCGAAGACGCTTCGCCGCCTTATTCACGCGTACGAGCCGCGTCATGTTATCCCCGGCCACGGAACCGTCGCGGGAGATTCGCTCGGGCATACACTGGCGTTAGCGGACCTCTCAGCCCCGAAGTAGACCATGATGAACCGCGCGCGTTTCCTGAAGTACTCCGCCGCATATACAAGTGCCGCCGCGCTCGCGCCGAGCGTGGGTCTTTCCGCCGCGGCACCGAGCTACGATATACTGGACCGGCTCGTCCCGATCCAGGCCGATGCTGACCGGATTCTTCAGATCACGGTCTGTTTGCGCCCGTTTCGCGCGAAAGGTCCGCGAATCGAGGCCGAACGCGTCGGCGATAAGGTCGTGACTCGTTCTGCAGCAAAGAGTGCGTGGCATGATGGCTTGCGCGCGAGCGTCCATAATTACGGCCACGGCGGTAGTGGCTGGTCCCTTTCTTGGGGCTCGGCGTCGCTCGCCTTACAGAAGGTCGCCGAAGCTGGAGAAACCTCCGGTGAAGTGGCCGTCATCGGCTGCGGTGCGCTTGGGCTAACCGCGGCACTCACTGCGCAGCGGGCCGGTATGCGCGCCGTCATCTATGCGAAGGAGCCGCCCCCTCCTTACGTACGTTCGTGCCGGGCAACAGGCTCGTGGACGCCCGTCTCTAGGATCGCGCTGTCGTCGGGCGCGCCCCAGGATTTCGCGAGCATGTGGGAGCGCATGGCCCGTACATCCTTTGCGATGTACCAAAGCTACCTTGGCATCGCGGGCACACCGGTCGAATGGACGGACCGGTACATTTTCTCGAAGTACACGCATGATTAAGGACCTTCTTTGAAAGCCCTCTGTGATTCGCACCGCGATGATTTCGATAACACCCTGGCTCGCCTTCCTGGGCGTCGCGCTCGCGTTCAGCGGTGCAAGCGCGGACGCATCCCCGTGGCAGCCGTCAGCGGGACATACGCAAACCCCGATATGGCCGCGGTCCGTACCGGATGCTCGGCCTGCTGCGGGACCGGAGGATAGCGGAAGACGATCGCGTCGACGGGGTCAACCAATCGCTCGTGTATTACATAGCGCTCAAAGACGCCGGAGTTCCCGTCGAGATGCATACGCCCAAGGCGGCCACTGGTTCGGCCTGCGGCGCACGCATCTGCCCATCACCGGATGGCCTCGGCTCGTCGAAACGTGGTTGAAGACGATCGCAATGACACCGAGCTGACCCGTCGCCGAGGCTCTACGGCTCGATGGGATCGGCGCTGGTCAGCTAGTGAATCTCGAGTTTGAGCGCGTATGTCGAAAATTGGTCGTCCGCGCCCTCGACTTGGATATGATAGGTTCCGGACGCCGGCAACGTGGCCACGATCGGGTTGCCGGTCGAACGTTCGGGCTTGCCGACCGGCGACGTTCTCCCATCGTAGATAGAAAACGATCCGAAATGATGGTCGTGTCGAACGACGGACAAGGTCACGGTCTGTCCCTGCGCCGCCGTGAAATCGAATCCATCTTCGAATCCGTCCATGAGGCGATTGCCGTCTAGCAATGCGGAGGAGGCTCCCGATTTGAACGTCACGCGGCGGCTTGCGGGCTTTGCCGCCACGATCGAATCCGAACTCTCGCTGTGCAGGACAAGTTCGTTTTGCAGCAGCGCGTAGCGGGTCCCGTTCCAGCGATAGGTCTCGCGGCCCGAGACCCTCGCGGTTTGGTGGGAAAGGGACACGGCCGTTCCGTCCGGTCGCACGTCCAAACTGTAGCCCTCGGTTTCAAGAACCGGCACGTATGTGTCGCCGTTCTGCCAAAAGACCTTGCGGTCGCAGTTCGTGCAGCTGCATTGTAGACCGTTGGATGCTACGATCACACGCAGACCGCTTTGCAACGTCACCGGGGTAAGCCAGAGCTTCCGTGCCCCGTTCTTGACGATCAGCGCGAGGAATGCGCGATCCGGACACGGCGCAAAAACGGGGTCGCTCGCGAGGATTTTGGCGAGAGCGGGCGGCGCGGTCATTGCGGGCGTGGCATCCGCAGGGTCTGAAGCCGCGGCACTCGCGAGCGGCGCGAACGCTGCGAAGCCCGTACAGAACGCAAGCGCCACCGCGCTCAGGAGACGTCGAATCATCACTGGACCTCCCGGATTACATTGCGGCAAGGCTCGGGAGTACCGCGCGCGCGTTCGGCGCGAGGAGCGAGCGCGCTCGGCCGCTCGGAATGACGACGTCCGCTTCGCACTCGGCAACGACGTGCGGCAGCAGCCCGTGGACGAGCAGGCCGCCGGGGACGATCTCGTAGACGTACTCATCGGGGACCATGGCCGGCCCCGACGTGCAGTCGGAACGACCGGACTTCTTCCAGACCGTCTTCACTTCGTGCGCGTAGGCGGCGGTTACGCCGGCTCGATCCGCGATCGCATGAGACCAGTCGACCTCCGAGCCGTCGCGCAAGTCGAGTGTCAGCGGCGCGATGTTGTCCGAAGGGTACGCGCCGCCGCAGTAATATCTGCCGCGGCGGTCGAGCGTCAGCGCGCTCACGCCGGCGTACGCGACCCGCGTTTTGAGCTCGTACAGGCCGAGCCCCGTGCCGTAGGAGCGCGCCCGGATGAGGCAGTCATATGCCACTGCGCGCTGCAGTGCGAAATCGCGGCTCAATGTGCCGTTCGCGGCTGCCATCACGCTCGCGCTCGGCCCGCTCGAAAGGACGATCGAGGAGAGGGAAAAGCGCCGGTCGCTGACGGTGACGTAGGTGATTCCCCCGAGCGATTGGGGTTGGCCGCGCGCCAGCGTCGTTTGCACGAGTTCGCGGTGAAAGCGGTCGGTAGAATGTTGCTCCGGATCGTCTCCTCTCGCCGCGCCGCCGATGCGCGCGAGCGCGATCGGGAGCGTGGCGTGCGCGCCCGACCAGGTGCCGGACACTCCGGTTCCAGAAAGACGCACGCGCCAGACGTCCCCGGTCGACGTAACTCCGCCGGCGCCGTCGGCCTTCATCTCCGAAACGATAATCGAGCCGTCCGCCCGGACTTTGCCCTCGAGCTCAATTCCTTGTCCTTGCGAACGGTAAAAGTACTGTCCGCCGAACGTCGTCTTACCGTCGGCCGGAATATGGAAATCGTACGAAGGGCCGAGCTCCGCGACGATGGGATAGGAGCCGATCGTCCCAGCGTACGTTCCGTTCGGAGCCGGACTCGCGGCGTGCACGCCCGCCGGTACGAGCATCAGTGCCAAGACAAGCACCGTTAAGCGAAAACCCATTGTACGCCTTATTTCAATGGATCGTGACCTGCATCGAGTAGGTCGTGGGTTTCACGTCGCTGGCGCCGACGACACGGATCTCCCACGCGCCCGAAGCGGCTAACGTCCCCCGCCACGAGAGCCCATGGGCCTCCTGGAACGCGTTTGCGCGGCTCGAAGGATAGATAAAGATGCTGTCGATTTTTCCGCTCGACGGTTTCACCGTGATCGACATGACCTGTCCGGCCTCTGCGACGACGCGGTACCTATCGAAAAACGTCGCGTACGCCTTGCCCGCTACTGTCGCCGAAGACGCTCCGCCGGCGAAGTGAATGTCGTTGACGCGGGCTTTCTCTTCGCCGGTCGGATAAAACACCCAGTCGTCGGCGACCATGGCGTAATCGTTTCCGTCGTAGCTGTAGATCCGGCGGAACTTGAGCGGATCTCCGGGCGCGTCATACTCGACGATGGCCCGGCCGTTGGGAAAAAGCTGGAGCGACTCGCCTTTGTCGGACAGGATCGGCCGGTAGCCGCCGTGACCGTCAGCGACCACGACGACGATCGGCTCTAGACCACACTGCCGCCGATAGCGGCCCTGCTTCGAGATCCCGTACACCGTGACGCCGCCCGCAAGACGCACGGCTGCAACGTGGCGCGGGTTGGGGCAGAGCGGTTCGAGCCGGGCATCGACCGGAGATCGCCCGCTCTCTAGGTAGCGCGTGAGATCGGAAGGCAGTGTTGCGGCACCGCCCGGCGCCACCGTCTGCCCCAGCGCCGGACTAGGTAAAGCGAGGGACGTGCACGCAAGGCCAAACCAGAGAGTGCGATATATCATGCGTTACACTTAGCCGGGATTCCCCATATGGCCGTCTTTTTCGAGCCCGCGCCGGGCATCTCCGTCGATTTTCCGGGCACTTGGCCCGAAATCCAAGTAGCCGTAAGAGGGCATTTTGATTCTCGGGCTTTTTCACAATCGAAATTTCTGTATCTATTTCGCAGGACGAGCGGTGTCTGCCGTTGGGGACAGCTTCTACGCCGTTGCACTTATTCTGGCTGTATTGCAGTCTACTCATTCGGTCACTTCAGGAGCGATGGTGCTGCTAGCGGGCACGGTCCCGGTTGTAATTCTCACGCTCATAGGCGGCACCTTGAGCGACAGGTTGCCACGAAACCGCGTCATGCTTTCGAGCGATCTAATGCGTTCAGCTACTCAGTTTGTAATGGCCGCGTTGCTCTTTCGATCGAACCCTCCATTGTGGGCACTGATGGTCACCCAGTTCTGCTATGGCGCGGGCGATGCTTTTTTTGATCCCGCCTCAACGGGGTTACTACCTCAAATCGTCGCGTCAGAAGATCTTCCCGCCGCGAATAGCGTGCTTCAACTTTCGTCGAACGGCGCGCTAGTCGTGGGCCCTGCGGCGGCGGGCATCACTATAGCGTTTGCCGGTGCACCGCTCGCCGTCGCATTCGACGCCGTATCGTTCTTGGCGTCCGCGATTTCACTCTACTTCTTGACCGTGCCAAAAGGCGGCCTCTCGCTCGCAAGCGATTCGATTCTGGATCAATTGAAGGCAGGCTTTGTCGAACTTCGCGGGCGCCAATGGGTGGTGGTCACTGCCTGTTATCTCGCATTTCTGGCATTTGCCTTCAACGGACCGATTTTTGCGCTAGGTCCGGCGGCCGCACTTGCGCGGTTGGGCGGTCCCTCGGCGTGGTCTCTAATGCTTTCCGCCTTCGGCATTGGGCTAATTTCGGGAAGTCTCGTTGCGCTAAGATTGTTAAGGACTAAGGGGGCACTTGGGTGGGCTTACTTAGGAAACCTCGGTGTCGTACCAATGCTGGCCCTGCTAGGTACGAGTCATTCGAAATGGTTAGTCGTAGGATCAAGCGCTTTAGCCGGCCTGTCCGTAGCGGCTTTCGGAGTGACGTATCCGACGCTTCTTCAACAGACTGTCCCTAAGGAGAAGATGTCCCGAGTGGGGTCTTATTTCTGGCTGGCACGCGTCGCCCCGATGCCGCTTGCCCTTGCGATTGTCGGACCGTTATCGGCGAGATTCGGAATCTCGAAAGTTTTTGTCGCTGCTGCGCTATCAATATTCGTCGTGACGCTTGTGAGCGCAGGCTTCGTTAGTATTTGGTCGATTCAAGGCCCTCCCCAAGAAATTGACGGTGCCGGCTAAGAGCTACTTCGGCGAGTACGTATCGATCCCGGGCGAGGGCCATGCAATAAGGCGAAGCGTCCGCCCAACAGGATCACGGCAGTGCGTAAGCCGTCAGGTTACCGTTCTGATCGGAGCAATACACCCAACCATTTACGACGATCGGGCTCTGCCAGTGGACCGCACCGATCGTGCGCCCGGCACTGCGACGCGCGCTGCTCCATAGCTCACGCCCATCGCGCGCATCGAGCGCGAAGATCGCGCCGTCAAGCGCGTCAAAGACGATGCCGTTGCTGACGACCGGCGAGGTTCCTTCCCGCTCCGTTTGTCCGACTGCCGCACGCCATACGCGAACGAGGCGGCTCGAGCCCCGCACGCCGGTAATGAGACGATAGCCGTCGATCTCTCGCGAGAACCCCAAGAAGATCCACGCGCGACTCGACGGATCGGTCCACACCGCCGGGGTCGAAAACAGCGGACCCACGAGGTTGAGCCTTTGCAGCTCTGCCCCGACACCGGGAAGCGGCGAGCGGTTCACCAGTTTCAGGACCTGATCTTTTCCGCCCTGGACCAGCATCAACGGCGTACGGCTCGCCAGCTGGCGCGGAAGAAGTGCGGGTGACGTGCTTCCGAGATCGACATCATGATCGTCGAGCCTTTGATACTCGGCGGGCGTGTAGTACCCGATGCGCGTCGAGAGGTCGGCGCTCAATGCGAGCACCGAATCGCCATAGTCTGGGCCGCCCTTGTTTGCGTCGAAGTCACCGTCCCCAGTCGCGACATAAATCTGGCCATGCATCGCCGCATCGGGGTCGACCACCGCGCCGCCCCTCGACCAAATCCCGGAATGGCCGTGTGGGCATGATGTCGCCGTCGGCAAGTTGCGATCCCGGCTGCAAAGCGAATTGAAAACGCTCGTGGTACCGTCGCTCAAGCGGACGCTCACGACGTGGCCATCGTACGGCGGCGCATCGCCGTTGAAGCCCGACGTCGTGGCGTACAGATAGCCGTTCGCGACGTTGAGTGCGGATGCGTCCTTCTCCGTCTGGGGAATGAGCGTGATGCGCACCGGGAACCCCCGGCCGCGCAACTCCGCGCCGCTCGCCGCATCGAGTTTGTGGACAAACCCGTCGAGCCCGGCCGCGTAGATCGAATGCCCGGAGGGGTCGGCGGCCGGCGTCGAGTTCGTAACTTTCGCCCCGAAAACGATCTTGCGCAGCAAAGATAAAGGCGAGAAAGCCTCGATTTCCGACGACGTCAAGGACGTCGCGAAACGCCACAGGATTCGCCCGGACGCGGCGTCTATGCCGAAGGTCGTGCCGTTTGTCGCCGTCTGGAACAGCATCGTATGCGAAACGCGGCCGATCTTGATATGTTCGAGGAGTATCGGCGTCGAGTCGGCGACCGCTCCCAGCGAAATCCGCCACCGCAACCGCAGGCGCCCCACGTTGCTCGCGGTCAAGACGCGCCGTGAACCATCGACACCGCTGCGCGCAGGATCGTAACCGAAAACCGGCCAGTTAGCCCCCGAAGCGGGAATAACGGCCGCGCATACAAGACTCATAGCGAGCGTGAAGGCGCGAAGTCGCGTTATCATCCCGCCGTTCGCCCTCTTATTTCACTTCTTTCGCATTGTCGCCCGCGAATCTCATGAAGACGAACAGTCCCCGACTTCTACACCGACTGCGCAGCGCTGAGAATTACTTCGACCACGCGGTCTGGTTGCGAGAGCATCGGCACGTGACTCGAATCGAGTTCGGTCGTCTTGGCTTTCATGCGTTTCGCAAGAAAGCGTTCAAGATCCGGGTTGACGGTGTGATCCTTCTTTCCGACAATGTACCAACTCGGCTTGGTCTTCCACGCAACGCCCGGCGCATCGTGCGCGAAGATGTTGGCAGCCGGCGCGCCCTGTGTCGCCCACACGAGCTGCTGCTCAGCCGCTGAGAGATCGCCGCAAAAATACTGGAGGCCTTCTTTGGTCAGCCAGATACGTCCATCGACGACTTTGATGTGCTTGAGCACGTCGGTCGCGGGGAACTTCTGCTGTATGCTCTGCGATGTCTCGCCCGCAGCAGTATCGGGGGCAAGCGCGTTGATATAAACGAGGGCTTTCACGCGCGGGCCGGTTCCGGCGGCCGTGATCACCGTGCCGCCATATGAATGTCCAACGAGCACGATAGGACCCTTCACCAGGTCCATCGCCCACTTTGCAAAAGTGACGTCGTTTTCGGGTGTGTTGAGCGGATACTGCGCTGCAATGCAATCGTAGCCTTGCGCTTGCAACGGCCCCATCACTTTGGTAAAGCACGAGCCGTCGGCCCAAAGACCATGACAGAAAACTATGCTCGGCTTGCCCGCGCCGCTCATCGTCGCAGCCACTTCCGTTTGCGCCGATGCAAAGCCGTAGCTCGGCCCGGCGGCACCTATCGCTGCCGCGCTCGTAGCAAGGAATCGACCGCGTTTGATGCTTGTTTTCGAATGCATACTATCACTCCCATCGATGTAGTACAGGACTCGTTCAGTTCACAGGTCCCAGAATCGCTCCTCCCTCGTCGAACCCGCTTCTTACGAGAAAGGTTTGTGGTAGGTGCCGGCTTCGTCCCGTTGCCGCACGGCGAACGGAGCCGGTGTGGCTGTGGCGAAGGGGGGAGGTGTGCCGACCTATGCCGAGCGCTGCGCGACCCGACTCGCCAAACTCCAAGCCGGCGCACAGGCTTTCGCTGAATATTGCGCGACGAAGCAAGATATCGTAGCGCTTTTCGCCTTTGGTTCGTTCGCCCGGCGCAGCGTCCATCCGTGGAGCGACCTCGACTTACTGATCGTTCGCGAGACTTCGGCGCCGCCGTTGCATCGCGCGGACGATCTGTACCAAGAGGCGCCGCTGAGGGTTGGCTTCGACGCCCTCGTCGTTACACCCGATGAGTACCGCGAGCGCCTTCCGTTGACTCCATTTGGGAGAACGATATTGGGGCAAGCGCGGCGGCTGTATGAACGTCAATAACAGCTCTCGCGCGCGCGCCTGGCTCTTAAACGCACGGGGAGACCTGCGCGCCGTGGAGCTCTTGACGGATTCACTCCCACATCTTGCCTGCTTTCACGCGCAACAGGCCGCCGAGAAGGCTCTCAAGGCCGTTATCACGCTGCGTGAGGGCGACGTACCCCTAACGCACGTCTTGCGCGAACTCCTTGATGCTTGCGCAGAAGCGGGAGAAGCGCCGCCCGAACACGTGCGCGCCGGGGCATTGTCGCTTGAGAAGTTCTACGTGCCGACGCGGTACCCCGACGCCCTCGGCTGGGCCGACGCCGCATACGCATTCACGCGTCGTGATGCGGATGGCGCGCGGGACGACGCAGCGGCCGTCGTCGCGTGGGCCGACGCGCGGCTTCCGCCGTTAGACCGCTAGATCCAGCGCAAGCTCGACGGCCTGATCGTCGCTCAGCGCGGCTCCTCTGCTCCGCAGTTCCGCGACCTCGTTTTCACCGAGCGCACGGGTCAGCGAGGTCATCGCTCGGTCGACGTCTCTTTGATCGGTCGGCCATCGGAAGGTGCCTGTTGCGCTAAGACGAGCATCCGCATATCCGAGGAGCTGCGCCGCGTTCATTCGGTCTTCGCGCTCGTCGCCTGGATCATCGCTGGGAAGAAGTGCCGCGACGGCGGCCAAACGCTGCACCGCGTGGATGGCGCGGGCCGGCGCATCGGCAACGGTCTGGAGCGCTACGTTCAATGACTCCAGAGCGCGCTCGCGCGCCTCGTCGTAGCGATCTAGCGCGGTCAGGAACGTCGCCTCATTCGAAAGGCATTCCGCCAGGTCGGGGTGCCGCCACGCACGCAGGACCGGCAGTGCGCGCGCAGAGTGCTCGAGTGCCGTGCCCGCATCGCCGAGACCAAATTCTTGGGCGGCCAAATTCATCTCGCAGACCGCAGCCCGTAGTCCGTCACGCTCGGCTTGGAGCATCTCGAGAGCCTCGGCGTTGAGCGAACGCCCCCCGCAATAATCTCCCCGGGCTAGGCGCACGGTTCCAAGCGTGTCTTCCAAGAGGGCCAAGAGCCGGCGATTCTCGAGCGCGCCGGCCGACGTATGCGCGAGCTCGGTCATCGCCTCGGCTTCATCGACGCGCCCCAACCTCAGCAGGATCATGGCCGCGTTCACATGACTCGCCGCGACCGCGAGCGAGTCCCCCAGTTCTTGCAGAATTGCCATTTCGCGGCTCGTCGCGGCCAAGGCTCGCTCGAATTCGTGGCGCTGCACGAGGTGATCGGCCAACAAGCGCTCCAGCAAAGCGATGGTCTGCGGCGCGGTGCTCGCGTCCGTGGCATCGAGTGCGATTTGTACCCAGCGCAATGGTTCGGCGATGTGAATTCCCCAGATCTTCGCCGCAACGAGGCGCTGTCCGATCGCAACATTCCCACGCGCGCCGAGAGACCATGCGACGGCGGCGGTGAAGTTCGGATACTCGCGCTCCACCGCATTGAGGAACGCGTTGACCCGATCGAGATTCCCCGAAATATTGACCGAGAGGCGCAATCGTTCGAAGTGATGCGCGAGTTCCAAGTATGCTGCCGCGTGGCGCCCGGCAATTGCTTCCGTTTCGCCGCGCTTCCTCAGGTTTTCCCGAGCGTAGTGCAGTGCTGATTCCAAGTGCCGGTAGCGCGTTTCGTCTCCGATCTCTTCCGCCACCACGAGCGACTTGTTAACGATCGACGAGAGATGCTCCAACACATCAGCTTTCGCGATGCCATCGCCGGCACAGACGGCACTTACCATCTCTAGCGTGCACCCGCCGGCGAACGCGGCCAGCCGGTCGAACAAGAGCTGCTCGGGCAAAGCCAGCAACTCGTAGCTCCACGCGAGCGTGGCCTCCATCGTATGCTGCCGAGACGGAGCCGTGCGATCGCCTCCCGTGAGGATCCGGAACCGATCGTCCAGCAGCTGGGCCATTTGGCGCGGCGCAAGGAAGTTCACTCGCGCAGCTGCGAGTTCGATCGCCAAAGGAATCCCGTCCAACCTCCGGCAGATCTCGCCGACGTGTTTGGCGTTTTCGTCGTTGAGAACGAAATCAGCACCCGAGCCGACCGCGCGATCGACGAACAAGGTGACGGCCGGGTAATCGGCGGCGTCGGCCGCGCTCGCGAGCGTCCCCGACGGATACGCCAGCAGCGGGACGCGGTAGATGCGCTCGCCCGAGATCTTCAGCGGTTCCTGGCTCGTCGCGAGGACATGCACGCCCCTGCATTCGCCCAAAATGGCAAACGCGACGCGCGACGCTTCATCGATCACATGCTCGCAGTTGTCCAAAACGAGTAGCAGCCGCCGTCGCTTCAGGGAGTCGATCACCGTCTGAAGGAGAGGTTGCTTTGGCGACTCCTGTACGCCGACCGCCCGCGCGACTGCGCCCACGACCAGCGCGACGGCGCCGACAGAGGCTAGCTCTGCGAGCCGTACGCCGCCCGGCCACATCCGGCTGACGTTCTCCGCGACCTGAAGCGCCACGCGCGTCTTGCCGACCCCGCCGGCCCCCACTAATGTGACCAGCCGATGCGCGGCCACTAGCGCACCAACGTCGCTTACGACCGTCTCGCGCCCAACGAGGCTGGAGAGTTGCAGCGGCAGATTTTGCTCGGGCCCCTGGACGGCATAGAGCGCCACAACCGCGCCGCCGCCGAGCGTGTCCGAGACTCGCATGCGCGGGCGCTGCTTGCGCGCGGCTGCAACCATGAGTTCGCTGCGGTCGTCCGCCGACAAGCCCAGCGCATCGGCCAACAGTAAGAGGGTCTCGCGGTGCGGGGCCTTGCGCTTTCCTCGCTCGAGCGTACTTACCGTGGCGATGCTGATACGCGCAAGCTCCGCCAAGCTTTCTTGCGAAAGCTCGGCCCTGAGCCGATAGCGCCGTAAGAGCGCCCCAAACGCCGATCGGCTGTCGCCCTCGATCAACTCCACGACGCCTCGGTATCAGCGACCGTCCCCGCTACCGTCGCCACCTTTCGAAAAAGTACGTACTTCAGAATACGGATCGGTCCCGTCGCCACCTCCGTCCGTCGGTGGGGTCGTTACAACCGCGCCTCGGGGGTGCCTGCTTCCTCCGTGGCCGGCCAGAAAGCACTTTGACGCTGGTCGCCCGGCGCGGTCCGATCGCCCGCGCGGCAAATCTTGCACTCAAAGGCCGTCAAAGAAGAAACCCCTGCAAAATGTCTCTGCAGGGGTCTCCCGTGGTCGAAGATACTGTCGCTAAGGCCGGCTCGCTTCGAGAGCGCCGTTCGGCTCGCGAGGCATCACGGCGCTATTGTGAAGATCGTTCCAAAGTCGGGTGTACCACCGTATGCCGTCGTTCCGTAAATCACGCCGTTCACAGCGAGTAGGCTGCCAAACGGATATTCGCCATCCTTGCTGCCGGTGAAGGTGTGGAGCACGGTTTCCTTACCGGACAGGCTTACCTTGAACACATTCCCGTAGTTATAATTCTCACCGGACGATGTGCCGTAAAGTGCGTTGTTCACAACGATTAGACTCCCATCTTCGGGCGCGTAGACGTCGCTGGTGAGCACGCGTTCCTTGCCGCGCGTGCTTACCTCGAAGACGCTCCCTTGGCCATATGCACCGCCATTGGTAGTGGTCCCGTACAGCTTACCGTTCAATGCGACTAGGCCCGCTTGGGGGTTCTCGCCGTCCTGACCGTTGCCGAGGAAGTTGTAGATCACGCGTTCCCTGCCTGACGCGCTCACCGTAAAGACGGTCCCATCGCCTGTACCGCCCTCGAACGTGGTCCCATACAGCTTGCCGTTGAGGAGAATCAAGCCCGCATACGGATAGCCGCCGTCGATGCCGCCGGTGAAGCTGTAGAGCACGCGTTCCTTTCCGGACGCGCTCAGCTCGAATACGGTCCCTTCGTTTTCCGCCCCGCCGGAATTCGTGCAGCCGTAGAACTTGCCGTTCAGACTGAGCAGCGACGCTTGCGGGACCGCGCCATCTGGGGTGCCTCCGAAGCTGTGGAGCGCGCTTTCGGTGCCGGGTGCGATCAGTTCAAAGATGGTTCCACTGCTCGCAGCACCGCCGAAGTTCGTGGTGCCGAAGAGCGCGCCGCTCACAGCGATCATGTTCGCAGCCGGGGCTCGGCCGTCCGGCGTCCCTGTGAAGCTATAGAGCACGCTTTCCGTGCCGGAGGCGCTCAGCTCGAAGATCGTCCCATCGCCTCCCGAGGGTGTCGCACCGCCCAAAAGCGTGGTGCCGTAGAGAGCGCCGTTCAGGGCGGTCAGACCGGCATACGGGTATTCGCCGTCTGTGGTGCCGCCTTTGAAGGCGTAGACGACCTTGTAGCCGTGACTTGCGTTAGGCTGAGCGAGCGAGTGCACCGAACCGCGAGCCCCGGCGTCTAAAGCCGAGGCGCTCCCGTTCGGATGCACACCTGCGGCAAGAGATGTACCACCCGTCATGGCGATACCGAAAAGTAAGGCATAGAATACGCGCATTGATGTAACTCCAAGTCCTCTCCAGGACGATCGCTTTATTGGAATCGGATTCCCTTAAATGATTCTACGGCTGCACCGATGCGGCGACCAGATCGATCCGTACTATGTACGCGTACGATTCCTGCGCGCACTCTTCCGAAACGCCGGCACGAGCGGCGCCGTGCAGCGAGGCCACGGCTCGGCCCGCGAGCTTAAGGCGTTATCTTGAAGATGGTGCCAAGGTTGGGCGCTCCACCAAGCTCCGTGGTGCCGTACAGCGTCCCGTTTACGGCAATGAGACCCGACTGCGGTAGCATGGCGTCCGGATTACCTTTGAAGTCATAGAGCACGCTTTCTCTACCAGACGTGCTCACCTTGAAAACGGAGCCGCAGCCCTCGTAGCATCCGCGGCGGTAGTAGGCTATTCCACCGTAGGTCGTCGTGCCGTAGAGCTCGCCGTTCATGGCGACTAGGCCGCCTTGCGGGTGATCCACGTCGCTAGCGAGCACGCGTTCCTGGCCGGACAAGCTTACCTCGAACGCGGCCCCGTAGGTATTCGCACCGCCATAGTATGTGGTGCCGTACAAATTGTCGTTCAGTGCGATGAGGCTCGCTACCGGGTTCGCGCCATCTGTGCCGTTGTTGGGGAAGCTGTAGATCACGGTGAGCTTATCGGAGGTGGTCAGCCTGAAGACCGTTCCCATGCCTCCCATACCGCCCGAGAACGTGGTGCCGAACAGCGCGCCGTGCAGGGCGAGCAGCGCCGCCGAGGGATTTCCGCCGAACGCGCCGCCCGTGAAGGTGTGGAGCACGCTTTCCTGGCCTGTCGTGCTCACCTCGAAGACGGTTCCATAGTTTCCCGCGCCGCCGCTTTCCGTGGTGCCGTAGAGCTCACCGTTCAAAGCCACCAGCCCCGCCACCGGGTTTGAACCGTCCGTGCCGCCCGTGAAGCTATGCAGCACCGTTTCCTGACCGGATGCGCTCAGCTCGAAGACCGTCCCATCGCCGGCCGTGCCGCCCCCTTCCGTAGTTCCGTACAGCGCCCCGTTCATAGAGACGAGGCTCGATACCGGATACTCGCCGTCAGTGCCGCCGCCGAAGCTGTAGAGCACGCTTTCCGTCCCGGAGGCGCTCAGTTCGAAGACCGTCCCAAAGCCTGCTGCACCGCCCTCCTCGGTAGTACCGTATATTGCGCCGTTAAGCGCGAGTAGACTTGCCGTCGGGAATCCGCCGTCCGTGCCCCCTTTGAAGGCGTAGACGACCTCATAGCCGTGACGCGCCTGAGGCTGGGTTGAAAACGAGGCTTGCGAACCACGCGCCGCGTTCAAGGCCGATGCGCCGGTGTTCGGAACGCCAGCCGCGGCGAGCGAGGTACCACGCAACTGCGCGTAACTTGCAAGGACGATACCGAAAAGGGTTACGTAGAATACTCGCATTGATGTGACCTCAAGTCTTTAGAAGTACGTCCGCAGACATAATACGATCCTACGGCTCGACCAAGGCGGCGACCAGATCGATCCGTACAACGTTCGCGCGGCATCACGGCGCTATTGTGAAGATAGTCCCAAAGCCTGGGGCACCGCCCGCGTATGTGGTACCGTACAGCGCCCCGTTCACATCGAGTAGACTTCCATCAGGGAACCTGCCGTCCGTGCCGCCCTTGAAGTTGTAGAGCACGTCTTCCTTACCGGACGTGGTGATTTTGAAGACCGTCCCGTCGCCGACACCGCCTGCGGTCGTCGTGCCGTAGAGTGCGCCGTTAACGGCGATCAAGCTCGCTTCCGGTTCGTCGACGTCGCCGGTGAGCACACGTTCCTTACCGGAGGTGCTCACCTCGAAGACGCTCCCGTAGCCGTTTCTGCCACCGTTAACGGTAGTGCCGTAAAGCTTGCCGTTTAACGCGACGAGACCCGCTTGTGGGTTCTCGCCATCCTGACCGTTGCTTAGGAAGTTGTAGACCACGCGTTCCTGGCCGGACGTGCTCACCGTGAAGACGGTCCCAAAACCTGGTGTTCCGCCCTCGAAGGTGGTGCCGTACAGCGTGCCGTTGAGGACGATCAAACCCGCGAACGGATTCCCGCCGTCGGTGCCGCCTGTGAAGCTGTAGAGTACGCGTACCTTGCCGGACTTGCTCAGCTCGAAGATGCTCCCTGCGCCTTCCGCGCCGCCGGATTCCGTCGTGCCGTAAAGCTTGCCGTGCAAACTGACCAACGCCGCTAATGGGGTCGAGCCGTCCGGGCCGTTGAAAGTAGAGAGTACGCTTTCCGCGCCGGCCGTGCTGACCTCGAAGATCGCCCCGCAGCCGACACCGCCAGAGCCGCACGTGCCGCCCCCGCCCCCTGCAGTGGTGCCGTACAGGGCCCCGTTCACATCGGAAAGGTTCGCAGCCGGATACCCGGCGTCCGGGCTACCAGCAAAGTTATAAAGCACGCTTTCCGTGCCGGACGCGCTAACAGCGAAAACCGTACCAGCGCCTGCTGAACCGCCTTCAACGGTGGTGCCGTAGAGAGCGCCGTTCACGGCGGTGAGGCCCGTAGAGGGGTACTCGCCGTCCGCGCTGCCGCCCTGAAAGGTGTAAAGGAGCTTGTAGCCGTGATTCCCGTTCGGCCGGCGAGCGAGCGAGGACTCCGAACCACGCGCCGCGTTCATGCCTGAGGCGCCGCCGTTCGAATGGTTAGCTGAGGCGAGAGATGTACCACCCGTAAGAGCGATAGCGAAAAGTATTGCAGAGAAGACTCGCATCGATGTGTCTCCAAGTCCCGAGTAAAGCAGCTCCGCCGTCGCGGGCATGGAACGATCCTACGACTGGAGCAGCGCGGCGACCAGATCGATCCGTACAATCTACGCGTACCTTTTTCGATTAGCCGGGGCACATGGCGTGGCGTGGCCTCGCCTAAGCCATGCTCACCGCCCTCATGCTAAGCCTCGGCGAAGAGAAGTCGCCCGCCGGCATCCCCAGCTTTTCGGAAGATGTACGCGTAGATTGTACGGATCGATCTGGTCGCCGCGCTGCTCCAGTCGTAGGATCAGTCCATGCCTGCGCCCCGACATTTCTTGGTCGCGCGCACGTTTGCCGCACTCCGTAGGAGCCTGCAATGAACCATTTGCCCCGAGGCCTTGCGCTCGCAGCGCTGATCTCGCTCGTCGCCTGTTCGGGCGGCCAGTCGGGTTCAACGTTCCCGGCGACGTCCCCAAACGATTCGACGACGCAGTCCGTCGCGCAATCTCAAACGTCGTCGATCCTTCATCCAACCTTCGTCCATTCGACCTTCGTCCTACCCTCGAATGCGCGCTGGTCGTGCGCCGCCGTTTTGCAAACCGGTAAAGCGCGTTGCCTAGCGCTCATGCGGACCGATGTCGGCGACGCGATCCCAGGCCACGTGACGAGTGATGAGAGCGTCCCGGGTTACGGTCCCGCCGATCTTGGCTTGGCGTACAACATCCCGAGCACAGGCGGCTCTGGTCAAACAGTAGGCATCGTGGATGCGTACGACGACCCGAATGCCGAGACGGACCTCGGTGCCTATCGTAAACACTACAAACTTCCAGCCTGCACGACCGCAAACGGTTGCTTCGAGAAACTCAACGAGTCGGGCACTCCCAGCTCGTATCCGGCTCCCGACGGCGGTTGGGCGACGGAGATCTCGTTGGACCTCGATATGGTTTCCGCGGCCTGCCCGGCCTGCAAGATCATGCTCGTCGAGGCCAATTCCAACTCGTTTGTGGATCTCGGCGCCTCGGTTGACACCGCTGTTACGCAGGGCGCAGCCGTCGTCAGCAACAGCTATTCCGGCAGCGAATTCGCCTACCGCGACAGTGACTACTCACATCCCGGCCACGTGATCGTTGCCGCGGCCGGCGACGATGGGTTGGGTCCGGCGCAACCTTGCTCGTTTGAATCCGTCGTCTGCATCGGCGGCACGAGCCTCCGTAAAGGTAACGAAGGCGGCGGCGACCGCGGCTGGACCGAAAGAGCCTGGGCAGGCACCGGATCGGGTTGCAGCGAGACCGTTGCCAAGCCCCCGTGGCAGCACGACGCGGGCTGCATCAACCGAACGGAAGTGGACGTATCGGCGGTTGCCGATCCGGAAACCGGCGTCGCCATCTACGACTCGTACGCGATGTGTTGTTGGTTCGTCTACGGCGGCACGAGCGTCGCGACGCCGCTCATCTCTTCGTTCTATGCGCTTGCCGGCAACGCCGCTTCGCAGCATTTCGCAAAGCAAATCTGGGACGGCAAGGGCGATAATCTCTACGACGTCACGGCAGGCAACAACGGTGAGTGCCAGCAAAAATATCTCTGCCAGGCAGGCGCCGGATACGATGGGCCGACCGGATGGGGAACACCCAACGGCATAGAAGCGTTCTAACGCGATACCTCGCGCGAGCCGCTCATCGCCCGAATCGAAGACCGATGTCGAACGCGCGCGGGGGCGCGAAGTGATTGCCCTGGGCATTGAGAAGCGTCACGTAGTAGCGGTCATTGAGCAGATTTTGGATGCGGCCGGTCAGCGCGACGTCCTTCCCGATCGCGAACCCCTTTTCGAGGGCAAAGATCGTATGCGGCGTCTCCTTGCAATCTGCGGTTAGAGGCATGCAGAATGATGAGGACAATCCGCTGCCGTATTCGGCGTCGGCGGAAAGCCAGCCGCCGTGACCATCGTTAAGCAAATAGCCTCCGGTAATGTTCCAACGTTGCTCGTGATCGGCGGGCGTGAAGCCGGATGGTTGTCCAAAGCACGGAGCGAGGAGCTGCGTTTCGCATCCTGAGTTCAACGAGATTGTATGGTTGACGTTGGCATAAAAGCGGCCGTTGCGGGCGAGTGGTTGCGAATAATCCAAGGTCTCGGCGGAAAGTCGGCCTAGCACGTAGTTGATGTCCTGGTGGAGAGCCGTGACGCCAACCTGCGTATCATCGATGAGATTGTTTGCATTCTTTTGCCAAATACGGAAGCCGAGCTGGCCGGCGCCAACCTGCACGTGGCCGCCGAATTCCAATTGCGTGTCGCGTTCCGGTTTTAAGTCGAACTGCGCCTCGGTGGGCTGAAGCGGCAGATTGAGGAGCTGCGCCGCTCTCGGATCGACGTTCTCGAAGGAGAACGGCTCGAAAAAGCGGCCGATGTAAGCGTAGATGGCCACCCGCGGCCCGAAAAGGCGCGTGACTTTTAAACGAGGGCTGAAACCTCCGAAACCCTGGGCGAAATCGGTCGACCGGATCGTGAAGAAGTCGTAACGCATGCCGTAGTCGATTTCGTACGACTCGGAGAGATGCCAGCTGTCCTGCACGTACGACGTGTACGTGTTCCCAACATTGGGATTATCGTCGACGACCGGCGTAGGGGCGTCCGGAGTGCTCGGAGTCAGAATCGGCGCCAAGAAGTTGTTCGGTTGCAGGGCCACGTCGTAGACCTTGTCCACCCGCGTCAGGTCGTACCCGAAGCCGGTCCGCAGCTCGTGCTTCCCGAAACGCTGCACGAGATCGCCGTTGAGAATGTAGTCGAGCGACGTCTTGTCGTCGCTCAACGAATAGGCGCACGTGGTAGGCAAGAAGTTCTTACTGGTCAGAGCGTTCGCGCAGTCGGTCGACGTGCCTCCGTTACCGAACGGCGGCGCCAAAACGTTGAGAGCCTCGCCGTAGATCCAGTCGTCCTGGGGATCGCCGAAATCTTGGATGTGCGATACCTTGAATGCCGGCCCGAAACTCAGCTGCCCGGTCTGACCGATGGTGTGCCGAAACTGCGCGCTAAGGAACGTGTCGTCTTGAGTTTCGTTGTCGTCGGTGGTAGCCGGTTCGCCAAACTGAACGTCGTTCGGAATCTGAAACGTTCGGAAGCTGTGAATGAGGGTGAAGTCGGTGAAGTCGTTGCTCCCGTTCGGCAGGGTCACTCGAACGAATTGGTTCGTATCGCTGCCGTCGTTGTGCGGAGAGCTAAAATCGGGCGGATCGAGGGCTCGATCCGTCTGCTGGTTGCGGATGGCGAGGTCGATTCCGCCCCCGTTGCCGAGTGGGGCATGATATCCGAGCGATTGATCGATATCGCCGTAGGAGCCGTAGCGAACGCTGCCGTCGAAACCCGCCGGTCCCGTGCCGGCGCGCGTGGTAATGTTGAGGACCGAGCCAAAACGCAAACCGTATTGCGCGGGATATGCTCCCTCGATGGCGTCCAGGAACGAGATGTCATTGGGATCGATCTCGCTTCCGATCTCACGATTCAGTGCCTGCGGCAGGGGAACCCCGTCCACGATGTAGTCGATCACGCCGTGATCGCCGTTCATGTGCACGACCCCGTTCGCGCCGCGTGCCGTGCCGGGCAACTGGATCAGCGTTTCGGGAAAGCTGTCGCTGCTTGTCGAGCGCGTCAAGTCGGTCGCGTTAAGAATGACGTCGGCGCCGCTGCCGTTGGTTGTCTGGCCGTGGACGACCGTGACGTTGCCGATCTCCTTGAGCCGGCCGAGCGGGATCGTGACGTTTGCACCGTTGCTGCCAAGATCGACATTGAGCCGCCCCTGAAGGCCGCCGCTGCCCGTCGCCTGAAGTTGATACGTCCCAAACGCGAGGCCGGCAAACGAAAATCCGCCGGTTCCATCGGTGCTCGTTCTCAGCAGCCGCTGGTTGCCCGACGCCGTGACGGTGACTCCGGCTACCGGCACACCGCCGTTCGTAACGGTTCCCCGGAGCAACGCGCTCGAGCTCGCCCCAAGCGCGGGCCCCGCAAGAGATAGCCACAGAAAGCCGCTGAAGGTCGTTGCAGCGACGGCGAAGCGAAGCCGATGCAGATTTGCTCGTCGACTCAGCAAAGCTTGAATACGCAAGCGCGGCGAGCTCGTCGAGCGCAGAAATGAATGCACGTCTTTATCCTTACCGAGGAGCGCACCATACGTTCGTACGAGCCTAAATGCGAGTGTGGCGCGCTAAGCGCGACTAATGCCCTTGAAAGCTCCGCGGGCCGGTGCCGATCACTCCGTTATCGCCGTCGCGATAAAGTTTCGTATGCGAATTGCCAGACCGCAGGTTGCTGCGGCCGCCCGCGACTAGTTGATAGCTACGGGAGGAGCGCGGAGCCCCGCGTGGCGCGCACACGGAGTAACGCGCATCGCAAGGGGACGCGCGGCGTGCGTTCGTCGAAACGAACTTGCCGAACGGCGCACGGCGAGCGGATGCGCGAGCGCGGCAGCGAACAACGCAACGAGACGCTCGAATCCTGCGATGCGCCCGGCGAGCGTGAAATACAGCAAGCCCGCAGCCGCGAGAACCGCGAGCGCTAAGACGATTACTCCCGGCAGTAGCGTCCCACCCAACCACCCGAGGCCTAGAGCCGCGCTCCCGCTTTCGGAAAACTCCATTCCGAACAACGTGGCGACAGCGAACAACGCGATGGCGCCCGCGCAGCAAAGTAGGCGAGCGCCGCTGGGTAGGGCGAGGGATTCTTGGCGGTAGCAGGGCAGTCCACGATCGGCGATTGCGTCCTTTACGGCCATGCCAAGCGCCCACAGCACCAGCACGATCTCAACGCACGCGGTGGGGGCGAGAGCTTTATGCTCGTGCGTTGCGAACGATGGAGCTCCCAGGCGCAACGCCGCGAAGGCACGCAATATCTCGTGCGCGACCAGCGCCGCAGCCAACCCGAGGGGCGCGATCGTCGTGCCGGAGAACCTCAGCAATCGCACGAGACTCCTGAAATAGCGCATAAAGTCTTCAGACACCTGCCGGCGTTTGCTGTGTGCCCACACGGGCGCAATGAGAATCCCGGGCCCTTTGACGCGATAAGAACGGTGTGTCGTGACTCGCGCGACCAGGTTTACCGTGAATCGACGGGACTATAGGTCGCGCGACCCCCCGGGCAGCGCCGCGCCGGGTGACGCCACCTCAAACGTGAAGGCGGCTTGGTGTGGATCGAGGTCCGGTTCTCGCAGGCCTGACCCAGGCGGAAGCTGCCCGATGTCTTGCAGCCGACGGGCCTAATACTATGACCGGCGAGGCCGCGCTCCCGCTACGCAGGTTCGTCAGCAAGTTCTGGGTGCCGGCCCGTGCTTGCTCGAGCCGGCGGCCATCGTGCAGCTGATTCTCCACGAATACTCGCAAAGGCGGAATGGGCGAGCCGCCGCGTGTCGGAAGCCATGCAAGCGCGCTCGCAAGCCGCGGTTCAGAGGCAACTGCCGCCCCGAACGTGTCGACGAGCAGTGAGCGAAGTTTCCGCGCATCCAGTCCGTAAGCGTTGCGGGCTCGTGTAGCGAACCCGAGCTCCTCGGCCCAAACGGCCAGCGACCCATCCAGCATCGCCGCGTGGAGAACGACGGCCAGACTCACGCGGCGCCTATTCGGTCGCCTCGAGTTTTCGCACGAAACGTCTTGCTAACGCTCGATGACCGATTGCGCGATCACGGCGGGATCGGCGACGAGATCGATCCCACTGATGCGATCGTCCACTATTTTGAAGAGGAACTCAACGCGCAGCTCGCCTTCGTGCATCCACACGGCTCCGGGCCTACCGTCGATCAATGCGGGTTGCGCGGCTCGCGCACGGCTGGAGAAGGTCCGGGCAACGGCGTCGGCGCCTTCGATGCCAGCCTGCAGGCGATCGCTCTGCCAGTACGCCGCGCCGCCCATCGCCATCACTGCCGCATCGGCGCGAAGGGTTGCTCCCGGATCGAGAAGCGAAAGCAGCGCCGAGAAGTTTCCGGCCCGCGAGGCTGCGAGAAAGGCGCGAACGAGTTCGTCGTGTCGCTGCGTCACCGTATCGCGGCCGGCGGATGCGCCGCGCACACGGCGGCGCGCGCGACTTGCGAGCTGCCGCGCCGCGTCGGGCGTGGTTCCGACGATCGCGGCGATGTCATCGAAGGGCACGTCGAACATGTCGTGCAGTACAAATGCAACGCGCTCCGCCGGCCGCAGCGCCTCGAGCAGGATCAGCATGGCCGCGCCGATAGAATCGGCAAGAACCGCTTCTTCCTCGGGGCGTTCGCCGGGAGCGATTGCTACGAAGTCGCGACGCGGATCGTCCGGCGTCAACTCCTCGCGCCGGCTTTCGCGCCATTTTAGCGCATCGAAGCAGACGCGCGCGACAACGGTCGTGAGCCAGCCTTCGAGATTCGCAACACGCGCAACGTCCGCGCGGCTGATGCGCAGCCAGCTCTCCTGCAACGCGTCGTCGGATTCGGCAGCCGATCCCAGTATGCGTTGCGCGATGCGCTGCAAGCGCGGCCTAGCCGCCTCGAAGCGCTCCGCGAGCCACGCCGCATCCCCCAAGGAATCCCCTCCTGCGGGCCCGTCACGTTTCACCGCGCTCGATCCGTCATAGGGATAGAAGGAGTATGGAATCTTGAGCGACGTCTCCCTGATCATCTATCCAGTGGCAGATCTGACCACAGCCAAGCGATTCTTTCGTGAGCTCATCGGCACTGACCCCTACGTCGATGGGCGCCCCTATGTCGGCTACAAAAGCGGCGACATGGAAATCGGGCTCATTCCAAACCGAGACAAAAGCGAGCCGACGCCGATCCCCTACTGGACGGTGAGCGACATCGCGGCGAGCGTGGAAGCACTGGAGGCCGCGGGCGGCACGGTCGTGCAAGCGATCACCGACGTCGGCTACGGAATGCTGGTCGCCAGTGTCAAAGATCCCAACGGCGCGACCGTAGGGTTACGACAACCGCCCAAGGGCTAAGTGATTCTTTAAGCCGGGTCGCCGCCGTGCTCGCGCGTCAGCCCGCGGGGACCGCGGCGCCCCGGCAATCGAACATTGGTAGGAGCCCTGTTGCCTCGACAGCGAGCGAGCGCTCGCGGCGGTCGACGCGCCGGCGTTACTTGGGCGTTACTTGAAGGAGGCGAAACCGTCGTCCGCCATCACGACGCTGCCGTTGATGGCGTCCGCTCCGGGGCTGCAGAGCCATACGACGACTTCGGCGATCTGCTCGGGTTTTAGGATGCGGCCACGCATCTGCGAGCGTGCCATCGTCGGCTCCAAACCGAAGTCCTTGTAGCCTTGGATGATGGGCGTGTCGGTCGTGCCCGGTGCGATGCAAACGACACGTATGCCGAACGGCGCGAGTTCGAGCGCCGCGGCCTGCGACAACATGCGCACGGCCGCTTTGGAGGCGTGGTAGCCGATCACGCCCGGTGAGGCAAGGTACCCGAACACCGAAGACGTGTTGACGATCGTGCCTTTGATGCCGAGCTCCCGCATCGTTCGGGCGGCCGCGACGATGCCGTAGAAGACCCCGTCTTGGTTGACGCGGATGACGCGTTGATATTGCTCGATCGTGTGCTCGAGCAGCGGCGCGTACTCGCCGGTTCCGGCATTGTTAAACATGACGTGCAGTGCACCGAAGCGCTCGACTGCGCGGTTTACTAAGCGCTGCACCTGATCGGCATCGCCCACGTCGGTCGGCTCGAAACTGCCAATGCCGCCGGCCTGAGCGATGCCGTCGAGTGTCTCCTGTGCCCCGGCTTCGTTGATATCGCCGATGACGACACTGGCGCCCTCGCGGGCGAAGGCGACCGCAGTCGCGCGCCCGATACCGCTGCTGCCGCCGGTGACGACCGCGACCTGTCCTTCAAGCATCATGCGAAACTCTTTGCCCCCCGTTGTCACGGCCTCCCGTCGGCTGCGGACTGCTGGACCTATACACTTTCGGCCGCTGCTAACTGTACGGCCGAAGCGTATCGGTCTGATCTGTTGACGGTCCGGCGCCTGCGATAACCTCGAAGCAAGCCGGACAGCCGCCCTCGGGCGCCCGCCCGGTTGAACGAACCCAGACCCAATGCAACTCCCTCGGCGGCACCGACCGCATCGAGGCACACATTAAGGAGAACCAGCAAATGTCGAACGAACAGATCATCCGGGCTTGGAAAGACGCGAGCTACCGGTCCAGCCTCGGCGCGGCCGAGATCGCACAGCTTCCAGCACACCCCGCAGGCCTCGTCGAGCTGAGCGATGCTCAGTTGAACGCGGTAAGCGGCGGCAACGGGCCGGTGACCAAACCTACCCTCATCTGCGGCACGACGCATCCCCATACGTGCTTCTAGCACGTTGCACGCCTGCCACGCGCATCGGGTCCTCCGGGGCCTGATGCGCGCGGCACTCATTCGAAGGTGAGCCGTTGATATGAGCTTAGGGTCCGTGAACAAACCCGCAGCGTGCTCCGGCCGCGCAAACGATCTTTTCATCTTCGCTGACGCGTTAGAACCACTGCTCGCGCCGGCAAAAACGCGGCTGCGGGCGGAGCTGACCGACCTGCTAGCGCGTTACCCGCGGCTCGTCTACCATCAGTCGGCAACCTCGTCGCTCGATCGGGCCCTGGTGCGCAGGGTGCACCGTATGGCCGCGCGCACGCTGGTGCTGGAACTCAACGTCGCGCGCTTGCAGGGCACGCTTGCGGGAGACACGCCGGAAGAGCGGTTTGCGGACTTTATGCGCCGCTTCGATCGGCCTGAGGTGCTCGCGACGCTCTTGTGCGAGTACCCGGAGCTGGCCCGGCAAATCGCCATTCGCGTAGAGCAATGGGCGGCGTCGAGCCTGGAATTCATCGAGCGCCTCTGCCACGACTGGGAGATTCTGCGAGACGCGTTCTTCGCCGGGAGCGACCCCGGGCCGCTGGTTGGCGTCGACTGCGGCCAAGGCGATGCGCACCGCGGCGGGCGCGCCGTTATGATTGCCCATTTTGCCTGCGGAGCGGCACTCGTCTACAAGCCGCGTTCGCTCGCAGTCGACCGTCACTTTTACGAGCTCCTCGAATGGCTCAACGCGCGCGGATCGCATCCCGCGTTCCGAAAAATCGCCATCGTCGATCGCGGAACGTACGGCTGGGAAGAGTACGTCGCGCGATCCGCCTGCGAGACGCCGGAGCAAGTCGAACGCTTCTATCAGCGCTGTGGGGCATATCTCGCCCTCCTTTACGCGTTCGACGCGAACGATTTTCACTTCGAGAATCTCATAGCCGCCGGCGAGCATCCGGTCTTGGTCGACCTCGAGACCCTTTTGCACCCGGTCCTTCCGAGCGGCCCCGAGATCGATGCTAGTGACGTCGCCTGGAGCGCGATCGGTTCGTCGGTCCTAGCCGTTGGTCTGCTGCCGCAGCGGTTGTGGTCCGGCCCCGAATCAGCCGGGCTCGACATAAGCGGCCTCGGCGCAGAGCCCAACCAGGTCTCGCCATTCGAGATTCCCGTCTTAGGACGAGTCGGCACCGATCGCATGGCGTTTGCTCCGGCGCGCGTGCCGGTCGGCGGAAGTAGCCATCGGCCTTCGCTGCGAGGTAACGACGTCGATGCCGTCAACCATGCGGACGCGATCGCGCAGGGCTTTGCGGCCATGTACGAGCTGCTCCGCGTGCACCGCGGCGAATTGCTAGCTCCGGGTGGACCGGTCGATTCATTTGCCGGCGACGAAGTCCGGGTGATCCTCCGGCCGACGCAGACGTACGCAGAACTCCTCGCGACGAGCTTTCACCCGGATTTTCTTCGCGATGCCTTCGAACGAGATGCGCTCTTTGAGAAGCTACGGACGATCGCACACGTTCCCGGTTTCGAGTGCGTCGTGCCCGACGAATGCGAGGATCTCCGGCGCGGCGATATCCCTGCGTTCACCACGTCGCCGCAGTCAAGCGGCCTTCTCACGAGCACCGGCCGTCGAATCGAAGGCGTCTTCCCCGAATCGGGGCTTGCGAGCGTGCGGCGGGGTATCACACGCCTTGACGACGACGATCTGGCGGCGCAACTCTGGTACGTCGGTGCGGCGCTTGGCAATGTAGCGCGCCGCGAGCCGAGCCGTCGCAGGGTTTCGAGGCGACGCGCCGATCGCGAGCGCCTGCTCGCCGCGGCCACGGCAATCGGAGAACGCCTCGAACGGCTCGCATTCCATGGAGCAGAAGGCGCGACGTGGATCGGCGCGAGCGTCGTCGACGAGCGGCGCGTCAGCGTGCAGCCGCTGGGACCCGACCTCTACGACGGGCTGCCGGGCGTGGCGTTGTTCCTGGCTCATCTAGGAGTGGTCACCGGAGAGTCCCGCTTTACCGAGCTGGCGCGCCGTGCGCTCGCGACGATGCGCGTCGAACTCGATCGCGGCGGCTTGAGTGTCATCGGGGCGTTGGCCGGATGGGGCGGAGTCGTCTATGCCTTGGCGCAGCTCGGCAGCCTGTGGAACGAGCCCGGGCTATTCGACGAAGCTGCCGCATATGCCGATCGCATCAACAGTCTCATTGGGACCGACCGGTCCTTCGACATTGTCGAGGGCGCGGCGGGATGCATCGTTTCCCTCCTTGCACTAGACGCATGCGCGCGGAGCGCACCGATTCGCGCCATCGCGCAGCGGTGCGGGGAGCACCTCCTCGCGAATATGGCACCGGAAGCAAGCGGCGTCGGTTGGGCCTCGGGAAACGGCGGCGTCCCGCTCACCGGGTTCTCGCACGGCGCCGCCGGCATCGCGTTGGCATTGCTGCGGCTCCACGCGGTCACGCGCGACGAGCGATTTCGCGAGGCTGCGCTAGCGGCAATCGCATACGAGCGGAGCGTATTCTCGGGCGATGCCGGAAACTGGCCGGACTTGCGCGCGAGGAGTTCGCGCGAGGGCGAAGCGCCGGCCGGCCAAGCGTTCCAAGCCCTTTGGTGCCACGGAGCTCCAGGAATCGGGCTCGCACGCTTGGCATCCGCGGAGTTCCTCGACGACGGCGCGCTCGATACCGAAATCGACGCCGCTATACGAACGACTTATCGTGACGGATTTCGTGGCGGTCATTCGCTATGCCACGGTTCGCTTGGAAACCTCGAGCTTCTACACGTGGCCGCGCGACGCGCTGCATCCCCGCTACTCAAGATGTTCGTGTTAGACTTTGCGACAACCGTTCTCAACGAAGCGGAACGGGATGGATGGCGCTGCGGGAATCCCGCCGGCGTCGAGTCGCCGGGCTTGATGACGGGCCTTGCCGGGATCGGATACCAGTTGCTACGCCTCGCGGAACCTGCCCACGTGCCTTCGCTACTCTCCTTCGAAGCGCCGATCGGCGCCCCACCCGCGGCACGAGCCTGTCGATGAGTGCGGGCCGACGCGTCCCCGTCCGCCTCCAACTAACGGCAAACGAATGCGGCGCGGCCTGTCTGGCGATGATCGTTAGCCACTTCGGCAGGCGGACGCGCGTAGCGGAGTGCCGTGCCGCATGCGAAGGTGGTCGCGACGGTACGACGCTTGGAGCGATCGCCGCCGCGGCGCGCGGCCACGGATTCACCTGTACCGGCTTGCTCGTCACGCCGGACGCCTTCGATCGCGTACGGCTACCGGCGATCGCGCATTGGAACGGCAACCATTTCGTCGTCGTCGAGCGCTGGTCTGCAAAGGAGGTCGACATCGTCGACCCCGCCGTCGGCCGCCGCCGCCTAGCCGCAAGCGAGTTTCGTGCGAGTTTCTCGGGCGCCGTTCTGACGCTGGCCCAGGCGCGCCCAATCGACCGCCGGGGAAAAACGTCGGAATCTCGTTCGTGGCAGCGCGCCGCGGTCGGAATTCTCAGGGCCGAGTGGCGCGACTTAGCCTGGATTCTGGCCGCTTCGCTCGCGTTGCAGGTGCTCGCACTGGCGGTGCCCGCCATGACGAAAATCTTGATCGACGACGTTCTGCCCGGACGCATCAAAGGGCTCATGGTTCCGCTGGCAGCCGGTGCGTTGATCCTAGCGCTCGCACAGTCGTCGGTCGCGGCATTGCGAGGGCTCATGCTTGCGTCGTTGCAAGCTCGGATCGATTCTCGGCTCATGCTCGGCTTCGTCGACCATCTGTTGCGATTACCGATCAGTTTTTTCCAACAGCGAGCAAACGGCGATCTCTTGATGCGTCTTTCGTCCAACGCGGTTATCCGCGAGATGTTGACGGGACAGCTGGTTTCGGTCGTCCTCGACGGCGCCTTCGTCCTGGTGTATCTTGGCATCTTGCTCTGGCGCGACCCCGAGCTTGGTTTCACCGCCGCGGCGTTCGGCGGCCTGCAGGTCGCGCTGATCCTGAGCACGTCAAGCCCGACGAGGACGCTGATGCAGGCGAGCCTCGCGGCGCAAGCCGAGGCACAAAGCTACATCGGCGAAGTGATCGGCGCGATCCCGACGGTGAAGGCCTCGGGCTGCGAACGTGTCGCACTCGAGCGCTGGTCGGCGCGCTTTCGAACGGACTTGCGCTTCAGTTACGCTCGCGCCCGGTTATCTGCACTCATCGAAGCGGGCATGCTCGGATTGCGGGTGATGGCGCAGCTTGCGCTGCTCCTGATCGGGATGCAAGCGATCCTCGCCGGTACCGCGAGCTTGGGGACGACTCTCGCCATGATTGCGATCGCGACCGTGTTTCTCGTTCCGCTGAACTCGCTGGCAACGACGGTCCAGCGGCTCCAGATCGTGGGCGCGAGCATCGAGCGCATCGTCGACGTGATCGAGCATCCGCCGGAGCAAAGCGGCTCGCGCGTTTCGGCCTCGCCGCGCCTGAGCGGTGGAATCGAACTGCGCAACGTCGGATTCTCGTACGAACGCAACGGAACGCCCGTCGTGCGCGGAGTATCGCTCTCGATCCGGCCCGGCGAACACGTCGCGCTGGTCGGCACAAGCGGGTCGGGCAAGAGCACGCTCGCAATGTTAATGATTGGGCTCTACGAGCCGACCGAAGGTGAAATCCTATTCGACGACATCCCGTTTCGCGAGCTGGACTACCCTTCGGTGCGCGCGCAGTTCGGAGTCGTGATGCAGGAGCCGGCAATCTTTTCCGGTTCGATCCGCGACAATCTGCTGTTCGGTGAGAAGGAAATTCCGGTCGAGGGCCTGACGCGATGCGCGCGTCTCGCGGCCATCGATGAGGAGATTGCACGGTTGCCGATGGGATACCAGACCTATCTCGCCGAGCGTGGATCTGGTCTTTCCGGCGGCCAACGGCAAAGGATCGCGCTAGCACGAGCCTTGGCGCACGTACCGCGCATCCTGCTCCTTGACGAAGCGACGAGTCACCTCGACACCGTCACCGAGCGCCGGATCCACGAGCGCCTGCGCGAGCTGCGCTGCACGCGCATCGTGATCGCGCACCGTCTCAGCACAGTACGCGACGCCGACCGAATCTTAGTCCTCGAAAACGGGGCGATCGTCGAAGCCGGAACGCACGACGAACTGATCCGCGCTAATGGCCCTTATGCCGAACTTTTAGGCCGGCGGGAAGTCTTTGCCTCGAGTGACAGCTTTTCAGCCAATTCTGCGCCGATTGGGTTGCGGCCCGGAATTATCCGCCGAGCACCAGCGCGGGTCGCGAGCAGCCGACGAAGAAGGAGACGCTATAAGAAGGAGACGCTATAAGGAAGAACGCCGTCTTCCGGAGCTCTCAGGCGTCGGGGCGAGTCTCAGGGAAGGGTCTGGCGCTCCTGTCTTTGCCGGTACACGCGTTCCGGTTAGGATACTCTTTGAGAATCTCGCAGATGGAGCGAGCCTAGAGGAAATTCTCGATGCCTACCCGACGCTCAGGCGCGAGCAAGCGGTCGAGGTCTTACGCGAAGCCGGCTCTTATCGAACGAACCGCGTCGTAGGCGTGCGCGTACTGATCGACGAGTGCGTCCCTAGGCAACTCAAGGACATGCTGTCGGCAGCGCACGACGTGGCGGCGGCCCCTGACCTTGGTTGGGCGGGGTTGAAAAAACGGTGTCCTCCTGCGGAATGCCGATCCGTTATTCGATGTTTTCATCACCGCGGACCAACAAATGTACTCGCGACATGTAGACGAAGGAGACGCCATTGTGAAGTTTCTCCTCACTTCCGCCGGTATTAGCAACACGAGCATCCGCGATGCGCTGGTCGAGTTGTTGGGCAAACCGATTTCCGAGGCCAGCGCCCTTTGCATTCCCACCGGGACGTATGCAATGCCCGGCGGCGCCGGCGCGGCATGGAGAGTGATCAGCGGAAAAGCCTCCACGCCCATGTGCGAATTGGGTTGGAAGTCGCTGGGAGTGTTGGAACTTACCGCGCTGACAAGTATCAAAGAAGAACTTTGGGTCCCTCTGCTTCAGGAGACCGATGCCCTGCTGGTCGGAGGCGGCCAAGCTTTGTATCTTGCTTACTGGATGCGGCAGTCCGGGTTGGCCGAGCTTTTGCCATCGTTACGGCGCGAGACTGTCTACATGGGAGTGAGCGGCGGCAGTATGGTGCTAGCTCCAATGGTTGGCGAGACTTTCATCGACTGGTGGCCGCCCGATGGAAAAGACAGAGCGCTGGGAGTCGTCGATTTTTCGTTGTTCCCGCACTTGGATCACGAGCGATTCCCCGAGAATTCTATGGCCAACGCAGAAATTTGGGCCGCCGCGATGCCAGGGCCAGCCTACGCGATTGACGATCAGACCGCCATTAAAGTAACCGACGGAACTGTCGAAGTCGTCTCCGAGGGTCACTGGAAGCTATTTACTTAGGGCGAGTCTGATTTATTCGAGCCTCGCGACGCGTCACCCTGAGCTTATCGAAGGGCGGCTGAAGCCTCCTGCGCGAATGGGCGACGATGGATTTGAAGGGGCGCGTCACCAAAAAGGAACGTAACGAGTTCGAAGCCATGATGGAAGTGCGCGATCCGCACTTCGCCGGGCCGATGCAAGGGTCGATAACGCGCGTTCACGGATTTCTCACGAGCATTGTTTCCGGCCCGATGATCGTACCGTCCGAGTGGGTGCCCGTTGTCTTCGGCGACGATGAGGACCACCCGTGGGAAACGATGGAACAGGCCCAGCGTGCCATGCACCTGCTCATGCGTCTCTACAACGAAATCTCATCGGATCTGGGGTCCGGCGGGCGCAGGTTCAGCATCCTAATCGATCGCATCGGTGACCGTCCTGATACTCTCGATCTAGCTGACGACTGGTGTACCGGCTATACGCTCGGCTTTGTGCTGCGCGAGGCTGAGTGGAAAGAAGCCATGGAGGCCCCGGAGCTTCAGCAAGCTTTTCTGCCCATTCTCTTAACGGCTCATCCCAAGAAGGCACCGGAAATCGATCCCATCGAGAGCCCCGAGAAGTACGCGGCGATACTCGACGATCTGCCAAATTGCGCCGTCGAGATTTACGAATGGTGGCGGAAGAAGTTTGTCGCCTCGCTTCCGCCGCCATCGGAGCGGCGCGCGTTTTCCGGCACCGTTCGCCGCGTAGCTCCGAAAGTTTCGGCCAACGCCCCTTGCCCATGCGGAAGTGGGAAAAAGTATAAGCGCTGTTGCTCTGCGTTGCGCGCGTAGTCTAGGAATTGCGCCACATAGGACACGACGGTAGAATTTTGCACATGAGCATGGAAGAACAGTTGTCCTTGGCCACGACAGGTTTTGAGCGTCACTCGAAAACGACGAGGCGAACGAAGTTTCTGCTCGAGATGGATCGCATCGTGCCCTGGAAGCACCTACGCAAAATCGTCAGGCCTTTTTACTACAAGGGGGAAGGCGTCGGCCGCCGGCCGATCGAGCTGGAGCGTATGCTGCGCATCTATTTCCTCCAGCATTGGTTCAACCTGAGCGATCCGGCGGTTGAGGAAGCACTCTACGACGTGATCTCGATGCGGGCATTCGCGCGCATCGACCTAGGCGGAGCCGGCGTTCCCGACGAGGCGACGATCTGTAAGTTTCGGCACCTGATAGAGAAGAACGACCTTGGCAAGAAGCTCTTTGCCGAAGTCAACCGCTACGTCGCCGAGTGCGGCATCACGATCAGCGGCGGAACGATCGTGGACGCGACGATCATTCATGCCCCCAGCTCAACCAAGAACCAAGACGGCGAACGCGATCCCGAAATGCATTCGACTCAAAAGGGCAATCAATGGTTCTTCGGGATGAAGGCCCATATTGGCGCGGACACCCGGACCAAGCACGCCCTGCGATAACCCGGTAGCGAACGCTGTCCCGAAGCCCCGCTGCCGATAACAAATGCTTATCGGGCGTGCTGCAACGGGTAGTAACGCAGGCAGTTCGGCCGACGAGTTGGAGCCCGCAAAGCGGGACTCCAACTCTGGACGCGGGCCTCAGACAACGGGGATAGTTTCGACGTCAAAACGGCCCGTCATGCTGCGGGACGGTTCCTAGGCTGCTCCACGTGTGCGACGATCCAACCGACTCCGATAATTGGCGCATCTGTTGCGCCGTTCGGCGAGAAAGAGATTCCGGTCGAGGGCCTGACGCAATGCGCGCGTCTCGCCGCCATCGACGAGGAGATCGCACGGTTGCCGATGGGATACCAGACTTACCTCGCCGAGCGTGGGTCCGGCCTCTCCGGGGCAAGTTTTCAGGTCGGTACGAGCACCGGCTGATCGCCGGCGGTGTCGGGCATAACCTGCCTCAGGAAGCGCCGAAGCCTTTGCGAAAGCAATCGTCGACGTGGATCGCTCCTAAGCCGTGGCGCGCGCCACCCCCGTGGCGTAATACCCGTCTAAGCGCGAGGGCCTCGCTTCAACGAGGCCCTCTTTTGCTTAACTATCGGGAGTGATGGCTGCCGCTTCCGCCGCCACCGCCGCCACCATGCGACGGTGCGCTTTGGTGGCTTGCCGGTGTGCTGGATCCGTGCCACGAGCCGCCGCTCGGACGCGCGTATCCTGGGCTCGGGTGCCATGACGGCGATCCGCCGCCCCTTCCGAAAGCTCCCGATGAGGGCCGAGAATAGGATCTCTCTCCGTAGGACCGGCTCGGCTGCGTGCGACCGCTGTACTCGGAATGCGACCATCCTTGACTCGGCCACGAATTGTGCGACCACGCGTTGCTCGTTGCACTGCGTTCGCTTGTCGACTGCCGGCTGTCTTCGTCGCCGAACCGCGACCAAGTGTCGCCGCGCTCCGCCGATAGGGAATGCTCCGTCGAGCCGGTACCGAGCGCGTCGCCGAACCGGTTCCATGGGCTCTCGGCGGCGCCGTCTCGCGCTGAAAGTGAACCTGTCTCTGGAGCAGCCTCTGGGCGCGTTGCGACTGGACCGCCGTCATTGCGAGGACCCGCCGCAGGCTCGCCTTCGCCCGGCCTTCCGGGAGCCACCGGATTCTCATGACCGGAACCGGGGTCGGTTCCGCCCTCGCCCCTACCTGGGACCGGCGGCCCATGGCTTCCGCCGCTGCCCGAACTTGGGCCACTGCCCGAACTTCGGCCGGTGTAGCCGTTGCCGTTATATCCGCCGCCGTAATTCACGCCGCCGTAGTAACCGACCGACCGACCCCAGTAACCGGGGTGCCAGTTATACCGTCCGCCGCTCGCCAGCCAGAATCCCGGGGTCCAAAGATAGCCGGCTTGCGGGGGCAGTGCCCATGCTCCCGGGACCCAATAGAAGCCGACCGACGCCCAGTCCCAATAACCGGGCTGCCAAATATAGTCAGGCCCCGGAGCCGGCGGCTGATCGTACTGCGGGATTGGGGGTGGCGCGACATCCGGCTCCGGTCCCGGTGGGGGAGCCTCTCCCACGTAGGAGGGCGCGCCAGCCATGTTTGGCATGTCGATGGCCGCAATGCGCCTAGCGTTGTCCCAGCTCACGACGGCGCCGAGGGCTTGGGAAATGAAACGCAGCGGCACGTAGGTGGTCGTCCGGATGATAAAGGGTGAGGCATCGAGGATTTGCAGGTGACCGTCGATCGACGCCGCTGCCGAGCCGATCCGCAGCGAGATCGTGCGGCCGCCGCGGGTCGCGTTGATCGTTCCGTTGGCATAGACGACGCTCGCACCGAGGCGTTCGAAGACACCGCGCAGCGGAACGAAGACGCGTCCCGCCCGTATGATCGGCGGCGGTGCGAAATTTACCGCGGACCCGTCAATGGTTACCGAGACGGGAGTATAGGGGACTCGTGCGTCGGCCGAAGCGGTGAAAAACAGCAAAGCTGCGGCGGCCGCGGTTCCCGCGATGACAGACCGGTTGAAAGACTTAAGTTGCAAGGTGGGCGCCTCCGGTGACCGCTCGAGTCACGGGTTGGGCAGGGCCACCTCAAGTTTTACCCATCGACGGTGCCCTTCTGCAAGCACGCCTCTTTTCTAATCTTATTCAAAGACGACCGCGCTCGCGTAGGCAGCGGCTTTACGGCGCCGGTTGCGGCACGATCCGGACACCTCCACGCAATTACGGGGGCAGCGTTTCTCCGCGCGTCTCCATCGCGAAGGGAATCAACAGCAGACCTAATCCGAACGCGATCGCGGTGAGCGCGACCGGAACCCCAAGCGTGCCCATGCCGCGCACCAGCGCCGCAATGCCGAAATTGATAGCGGCGCCGATGAAGCGCCCGAACGACGTGCAGAACGCGAACGCCGTCGCACGCACGGAGGTCTCGTACTGTTCGGGAAGCCACAGACTGAACAGTGCGAAGTTCCCTCCTGCGAAGCCAAGGAAGAACAGACCGGCGATAAACGGCGTCAGCGCATTCGGCAAATAGAAGAACACGCCGAAGCAGAGCACGATCGTGATCGCCATCGCCGCGAAGTATGCTGCGAGCGCCGCGCGGCGTCCCACGCGCTCCGCCAAAACCGGAGCGTACAGGCAGCCGAGAATCGTTCCAATCGCGAGGACCGCCGTCCCGAGCGAAGCGAGCCTGATCGCGTCAGGTTTGGTGTAACCGGCGGCCTTCGCCAATTGCGTAATCGCGGTCGGCTCGTATACTGCGCCGGCCCACAGGCCGACGATGGCGACGGTCAACAGCCCGGCGTTGACCAGCGTCCGCTTGCGGTACGCGCCCGAAAAGATCACCGAGAGCGGATGCATGCGGCGCCCGTCCGCGACAGCGGCGACCCAGCGCTTGGGTTCTTCGACGCGCACCAGCGTCACAATCGACAGGATGACGGGCAGGAAGCCGACCGCGAACATGGCGCGCCAGCCGTAATGCGCGCCGATCGTGAAGTTCGCTGCGGCGGCTAAGAAAAATCCCGCGTAGTAGCCCGTCTGGAGATAACCGGCGCCCCGTTTGCGGCGGTCTTCGGGCCACGATTCGGCAACGTAGGTACCCGCCATCGCCCATTCGCCGCCGATTCCCACGCCCGCGAGGAAGCGGAAAATGCCGAGTTCCCAAACGTTTTGCGACAACGCCGCGGCGCCCGTGAAGACGGCGAAGACGACGATCGTGAGCGCAAGCGTCCGCGTGCGGCCGAAACGATCGGCAACCGGACCCCAGATGAACGACATGCCCCAGCCGACCAAGAAGACTGCAAACAAAATCGAGCCGACGACCGCAACGTCGGCCGGTGCGGCGGAATACCCCGAGTTGGGAAGTAGTTCGGTCAGCGCGGGAGCCAGCACCAGCGCGTAAATGAACGAATCCATTCCATCGAGGGTCCAACCGCCCCAGGCAGCCCAGAAACCGAGCACTTGCTGACGGTTGAGCGGTGTCCTGGCGGCCTTGGTCATAACGCCGATAGTTGCGGACATCGATACCCCACGAATCCGGAAGGCGGATTAACGCTGGCGTGATGGTACGTTCTTGGAGACATTCGAAACAAGAAACTTTCCTTCGCTACCGTTGCGCTCCACGTAACGAAGGCCGGCGTCGAGGAAGGCCCGCAGTGCGGCGTGCTGCCGCTGCGCCGACAAGTGTGCGATACCGACCGTGCGTGTCGTCGGCACCGCTTCGCGCAGGGGCACGCGGGCGACGCGGCGCCCGCCTTGATCGGCAATCAACTCGGGTAAGACGGCAACCGCGAGGCCCGCACCCACGAAACCTTCAACGGTAAAGATGTCTGCCGCCGTAAAGGCGATCTTCGGAACGAAACCCGCGCGGGCACACGCCTCCAACAGAAACCGGCGCGAACCGAACCCTTCTGGGAGCGCGGCGAACCGGCGGCCGCGAACCTCGCGCAGATCGACGCGCGCGCGTCGCGCAAGCGGATCGTTCATCGGCACGCTCAATCGGAAATTCTCGGTGAATAGCGGCAAGACGGAGATTTCCGGCAGCGCTGGAAGCGGCGCGACACAGACCGCATCGAGCGTCCCCGAGAGCAGCGCGTCGACCAATTCATCCGTTGCGCCGTGGCGCAGCTCGACGCGAAGCGCGGGTTCGCGTTCGAGTACGTCGGCCACGAGGTCAGGCAGCACCCGCAGGCCGAGCGAATACATGTAGCCGATGCGCAGCACGTGGCGCTCGCGGCCGGCGGCGACCAGCACCGCATCGACCGCGTCGCTGCGGGCGCGGATTACGCGCGCCGCTTGGTCCGCGAGGATGCGCCCAGCGTGGAGTAGCCGGACGCGTCGCCCGTCCCGGCGCACGAGCGGAACGCCAAGCCTGCTTTCCAATGCCCGAACCGTGCGTTGGACGGCCGGAACGCTCAAATCGAGGGCTTCGGCGGCTCGCCCGAGATGCTCGAGTTCCGCGAAGGCTAAGAACACCTCGAGGTCGTGGAAGCTCACCTCTTCGCCCATCGCCGGAAATTCGTTACGCCGGACGCAACTACCGTTGAGCCCGATAATATTGCTGGCGGCTAAACTCGCCGGTTACGATGATGGCCATGCTCGCGCTCGAAGGCCGATGGAACACCCGTGCCGCCGGCAAAGCCCAGCGCCTCGCTTCGATCGCCTTTGCGTTGACGGGGAAGGTCCTCGACGGCGAGCGCATCGTCGAGGTGCTCGAGCGGCTTATCCGGCCCGGCGACCGCGTGTGCCTTGAAGGCAATAACCAAAAACAAGCCGATTTTCTCTCGAGAAATCTGGCTGCCGTCGATCCGGAGCGCGTGCACGACATGCACCTCGTGCTTTCTGTCCTCGGGCGGCCCGAACACGTCGACCTCTTCGAACGAGGAATCGCGCGGAAGGTCGATTTCTCGTTCTCCGGTCCGCAGAGTCTGCGACTCGCCCAGCTCGTCGAAGATGGCCGCGTCGAAATCGGCGCCATTCATACGTACCTGGAACTTTTCGGGCGCTACTTCATCGATCTCACGCCGAACGTCGCGCTGGTCGCGGCGGACGCGGCCGACGCTGCCGGCAACCTCTATACCGGTGCAAACACCGAAGAAACGCCCGCGATCGTCGAGGCCACCGCATTCCGGAACGGCATCGTCATCGCGCAGGTCAACGAGACAACGGGCGAACTACCGCGCGTCGATATCCCCGGGTCTTGGGTCGACGCCGTAGTGGTCGCCGACCGGCCTTACGCGATCGAACCGCTCTTCACGCGGGACCCGGCAGAGATCGACGACGTCGCCATCCTGATGGCCATGCTCGCGATTCGCGGCGTATACGAATCGCATCGCGTGCGCCGCCTCAACCACGGCATCGGATTCGACACGGCCGCGATCGAGTTGATCTTGCCGACGTTTGGGGAGTCGCTGGGCCTGCGAGGCGAAATCTGCACGCATTGGGCGCTGAACCCGCATCCCACGTTGATCCCGGCGATCGAAAGCGGTTGGGTTGAAAGCATTCATTCCTTTGGCGGCGAGCTTGGGATGGAGCGTTATATCGCGGCGCGGTCGGACGTTTTCTTCACGGGACCCGACGGATCGCTTCGCTCCAACCGGGCCTTCGCGCAGATGGCCGGCCTCTACGCGACCGACCTGTTCATCGGGTCGACCTTGCAGCTCGATCGCGACGCCAATTCGTCGACGGCCACGCGCGGCCGGATTGCCGGATTCGGCGGGGCGCCAAACATGGGTAGCGATCCGCACGGACGACGGCACGCGAGCGACGCCTGGCTTGCGCTCGCACGCGGCGACGACGGTATCGCGCGCGGACGCAAGCTGGTCGTGCAGCTCGTCGAAACGTTTCGCGCATCCGGCGTTCCGACGATTGTGGAGCGCCTCGACGCGGCCGGCATGGTCGGCAAGGCGGGCTTCGCCATCGCGCCCGTGATGATTTACGGCGACGACGTTACCCACGTCGTAACCGAGGAAGGCGTCGCCTACCTCTATCGTGCCGAAAATGTCGACGACCGGCGAGCGGCTCTCGCGGCGATCGCAGGCGTCACACCGGTTGGCATGGAGCGAAGGCAGGAGCGCACGGCCGCTCTGCGCGCAGTCGGAGTCGTCGCCTACCCACAGGACCTCGGCGTGCGGCGCGGTGACGCGCGCCGTTCGTTGCTGGCCGCGTCGTCGATGGCCGACCTCGTCCGTTGGTCGGACGATTTGTACGATCCGCCCGCCCGATTTCGGAGCTGGTGATGCAGCGCATCGTCCTCGAACGCGCCGGCGGAACTCCGGTTACCAAACGCGCCCACCTCGGGGCCGTTGCCTCCGGAAATCTCGAGGTGTTGTGCGAGCCGCCGGCTGGCGACGGGGCCACGATCGTCGTGTCGACGAGCGTTGACGGCTACGAGCCGGTGTGGCGGGCGACGCTCGAGCGCTTTCTCGAGCAGCACTTTATCGCCGCCGCGATCGAGATCAACGATTTCGGCGCGACCCCGGCGATGGTATCGCTACGGCTCGAACAGGCCCTGGAGCTGGCCCGATGACGCCCGCTACGTTGCGCCGCTCCTACGTCGAATCGACGCCGCGCGAACGGATCGTGGCCCTCGCCGACCCCGGTACGTTTCGCGAAATTCTCGACCCATTCGCGCGTTGCAGTTCGCCGTATCTTGCGGAGCAAGGCGTGGTCGCGCAGCGCGATGACGGCGTCGTGATCGGACGAGCGCTCCTCGAGGGGCGCGACGTCGGAGCCATTGCCGTCGACGGCCGCTTCTTGGGCGGCTCGATCGGCGAAATCGGCGGCGCGAAGATCGCGCGCGTCCTCGAGCGCGCTCGCGACGGCGCGTTCCTGCTGCTCGATACGGGTGGCATCCGTCTTCAGGAAGCCAACCTCGGCTTGCTAGCGATCGCCGAGATCTGCGACGCCATCGTCGCGTTGCGCGAGCGCGCCCCGGTCGTGGCCGTCATTGCGGGGCGCGTCGGGTGTTACGGCGGAATGAGCATCGCGGCTGCGCTCTGCTCGCAGATCGTCATGAGCCCGGTTGGGCGCTTCGGGCTCAACGGGCCCGAGGTCATCGAACAAGAAGCCGGCATCGAAGAGTTCGACGCGCGCGACCGTCCGGCAACCTGGCGGGCGACGGGCGGCCTGCGGCGCGTCGCACAAGGACACGCGGACATTCTCGTTGAGGACGACCTCGACGACATTGCCCGCACGCTTCGCGAGGCGTTCCGCGCAACGCGGAACCGCGAGCGTCTCTCGCTCGCGCGTCTAAGAGATCGCTTCGCCGAATCAGCGCCGGCATGAAAGGCGCGATCTGGGCACAGGCGTTGCTCGAAAACGCGCGCGCCGTTCCCGGTTTCCCCCCATCCGTCATCGTGCTCGACGGAACGATCGCACACCTCGCATATCGTGCGATCTCAATTCTTCCCAACGCCTCCGCTCGTTTTCCACGTGCACGCAACGGCGAGTTTGGGCTGGATGAAGGACTCGCCGTCGCAGAGGCAGTGCGCGGCGCATCAGGTGACAGCGCCATCCTTTCGATCGTGGACGTACCGGGTCAAGCATTTGGACGTCGCGAGGAGGCAGCCGGCCTGCACCTGAGCTTAGCCGTGGCTGTCGAGTCCTACGTCGAGGAACGCCGCCGTGGGCGCCCAATTTTCGCCTTGATCGTCGGGAAGGCCATCTCCGGTGCATTTCTCGCTCACGGGATGCAGGCTGGTTGGATCGGTGCGTTAAGCGACGGCGACGTTGAAATCCACGTGATGCCGGCTGCTTCCGTCGCGCGCGTTACGCGCTCGACCGACGACGAAGTGGCTCGCATCGCGAGCGTCGTCCCGGCAACGGCTCGCGATGTCGCCACCTTTGCCGCTTTCGGTGCACTAGACGCGCTCTTCGACGTCATCGATTCGCGCGCGCCGGCGCCGGCGGAAATCGAGCAAGTGCGCGCTGCAATCGACCAGGCGCGACGAGAGGGGCTCGGTACACGCGCTCCGGCAGATCGCCTAAGACGGCCGCCCGCCGCCGCTCGCCGCGCCCTCGCGCTCGACGTGCGCCGCCGCATCGACGAGGCCTGGTGAGCGTTCATCGCGTCCACGAACTGCTGCGGGTCGATCCGCACATCGCCGAACGCTGGGCGTGCCGTCCGTGGTGGGTCGCATCCGCGCTCGAGGGAGCTCCATGGGTCGTCGTTCGCCGGACCGCGGCCGCGCAAGGTATCGCGGTCGGCGTGCGCGGCTGCGAGCGCGGGCAACGCTACGGGGCGCTCGCGTTTCCACCGGACGTACGCGAAGCGCTTGCCCCCGAAGATCTGATCGCGCGTGCGCGCACGAGCGGGCGTTTGGGATCGGCGTTTCACGCCTGCTGGGATGCCGCGCGCGAGTGCGGGATCAGCGTCGCGCCAATCGGCGCCTACGGTTTCGAGCTAGCAAGTGGATCGCCGGCGACGCATGCCCGAAGCGACCTCGATCTTCTCATCCGGGCCGACGCGGTTGCGCGCGAAGCGCTGCATTCGTTCGACGACGCGCGCCGAAAAATCGAACATGAACTGGGCGTCGCGATCGACGTCGAACTCGCATTCGGAGACAACGGCGTGGCGTTGGTCGAAGCGCTCGCCGGCGGCGCTGCCGTCGTTGCGAAGACCCCACACGGCCCGAAACTCTTCGCATGTCCAAACAAAGCGACACTTTCTTGGGCAGCGACGCGCGCCTTGCTCGACGAGCTTGAAACGACGCCGAAGCCGGGCCTGGTCGACCGAAACGGAAGTGGAGCGCACACCGACCTTTCGTTTTCTCGGCTGCGCGCCTCCGCGCTTGCGCTCGAGCCGGTGTTTGCGAAGCTCGCGATGGTAGCAGCCGGAGCGACGCCGTCGCGCGAGCTGCGCGAAGAAATCGGCGAAATTGGGCGGCGCGGCGAGCGCGCGATGCTGGTCGAAAGCGGTGGCACGAACACGCATCGCGGCGCGCTCTGGGCCCTGGGGCTTCTGGTGGCTGGCGCTGCGACGATAGGCGCGCGGGACGCCGATGCGATCGCGCGGCGCGCGGCCGCCTTCGCACGGCTACCGGATCGTTTCGCGGGCCGTAGTCACTCCAACGGACTCATTGCCGCACGGCGCTTCGGAGCGCGTGGCGCACGCGGCCAGGCCGCGGCTGGGTTTCCGCACGTTACTAAGGTAGCGTTGCCGGCGTTGCGTCGTGGCGTCGCGGCTTCCGACGTGCTCCTGCGCCTCATCGCGACGTTGGACGACACCTGTTTGCTGCACCGTGGCGGAGCCGCCGCGCTAGGAGTCGCGCGCCGCGGAGCGCGCGAGAGTTTGCGCGCAGGGGGTCTGGCAACGCGACGCGGCCGCGCTGCGATCGAGCGGCTCGGCGCCGTACTACTCGCTCACAACGCGTCGCCTGGCGGTTGCGCTGACGTGCTGGCCGCAGCGCTGTTCCTCCAAGCGATCGCGTGATGGTCGCCCTGCTCTGCCCCGGCCAGGGCTCGCAGCGCCCCGGCTCACTTCGCAGTGCGGCAACCCTCCCGCATGGCGCGGCCCTCCTGAACCAAGCCTCCGAACTGTTGCACGTTGACGTCTTGACCGAAGACGACGAGCCGGCACTCACGCGGACGGAAGTCGTCCAACGGAACATTTTTCTAGCCAGCGTCATAAGCGCGCGCGCTCTCGAGGATGCCGGCATGCGCATCGGCGCCGTCGCCGGGCACTCGATCGGGGCGTACGCGGCAGCGGTATGTGCTCGCGCGCTCGCCTTTCCCGACGCGTTGAAGCTAGTTGATCTGCGCGGGCGGTCCATGGCTGCGGCTTTTGAATCCGGCTATGCCATGGGCGCGGTAAGCGGTCTCGACGAGCGTGCCGTCGAGGCGATCGTCGGCGACACGCGCGACGTCTTCATCGCCGCGGAAAATGCGCTCGACCAAATCACCGTAGCCGGCACGATCGCGGGAGTGAAGGCCGCGCTTGCGACGGCACAGGCGCTTGGAGCGCGGACTGCCCGCCGGCTCGAGATTTCGGTCCCGTCACACACACCCCTGATGAACCCGATCCGCGACCTGCTGCGCGACGCGGTGAGCCGAATCGAATTTCACCGGCCCGTTGTGCCATTCGCGGCGAACAGCGACGGGCGCGCGAAGCTCGAAGGTTCGGAGGTAGCTGCCGACCTCGCGGAGAGCGTCGCGCTTCCGGTGCGATGGTTCGACGCGACGCAGATGTTTTGCGAGCGCGGCGTGCGTGTCTTCGTCGAAGCAATGCCCGGCGACACGCTCGCAACCCTAGCCGCGGCGGCTTTCCCAGAACTGACGGCCATATCGGTCGAGCGAAGCGGCATTACGAGGGCAGCTGAGCGGGCGCGCAAGTCGGGGCACAACCTCATGATTGATTCTTAGTAATAGAATTTCTGCAACTGGTTCGGCCGGGGACCGTTGATCCACGCACTTCGCGTCGCCGGATTGATGACGAGTCGCAACGACAAGGTTTGCCCAAATTTCCGGAAGTCTAGGCCGCTAACAGTCTCCTCGAGGTTCCCCGCCTCGTCATAAACGTAGACCGCGCTCTTCGCATTTGGGCTAGTTGAGATCGGTTGGGCGACCAGAAAGCAGTCGGCAACGATCAAGTTCGGTCCAACGCTTTCCTCATAGGCGTATGCCACACTCTTTCGCGTCACCTGATTTTCCGCGAATTCGAAATGCAGGCATTTTCATTCGTGCCTCCGACGTTCAGCGTCGATTGCCGGCCACATTCCATTCCGCCGGGGCAAAAGTCGCGCTTAGGGCACCTTCAGGTCATGAGTGCTGCCGCAGTCGGTGCTGCGAGCGGAGTTTACGGATTGCGAGTTTGACTTCGGCGACGCCGCCGTCCCGCAGATCCGCCGAGGTGGTGGATATCGTCACGTCCGGGCGGATGCCTACCGCTTGAATTGAAAACGGCCTGCTTCGGCTGGGAGCAAATCCGCTTGCGGTTATCTTTGCGATTAGGTCGCGCTCCGGCCAATCGCCTTCGTTGAGCGAAACCGCCGGGTCGAAGACCGTGAAATTGCCGCTCGTGCGAACGCGAAATCCGGACTTCGGGAGCAGAAACCCGTCGGCGTTGAATTCAAAGCCGCCGCCGGCGCCAACCGTTCTCTCTCCGACGACTGCGGAGCCGGACGTCCAAAGCCAGGTCGCCATCAACTCGCCGGCCGAGCGTGTTGCTGCGTCGACGAGAACGACGATCGGACGCCGGAACGCCACGTGCCCACACGATGGGTCCACCTGCTCTTCAGCGAGACGGACGGTTCCACGCTTGCCCGTCGCAAACAGGTCGAAAGTTCGTGCCACCGAGGCTGGGGCGATGGCATTGGCTTCCAGACGAGCTTCGCGATCGAAACCGCCGAGGTTACCGCGCAAATCAACGACGACGGCGTCGGATCGTCGCGCGATCGCTTCGAAGCGCTTGATGAACGATGCGGTGACCGCGCAGTATCCCGCCAGCATGGCTTGATCGTCCGTGACTCCGGGCTTCCGGCTTGCAAGATTCGATGCGGCTTCGAAGGCCGGATCGTATTGCGGAGCAAACGCGCCGATTCGAAGCGTCCCGATCCGATAGCCGTCCGACTCGATCACGGCGGCTAAATCGGAACGGTCGATCGCACGCGCCAAAGCTCGCGCACGGTGCGCGTTCATCGGCCGGTAAGGCACCGTTACTGTGCGAGCTGCGCCACCGCTCGATCGAATGAGCAATCGCACCGCGTCCCCAAGCCCGGCCGAGCGGTGAACGATCGGCGTAGCGAGTCCGAGCTCCGTCGCGGCCTCGGCGTATCTGCCCCTTCGGTTTCCTCCAAAAGTTAGAGCAGCCGTGCGCCGCAGCCAGCGTCGCGTCGGAACGCCGTCGATGGCAAGCACATCGTCGCCGGTGCGAACCCCGCGGTCGGACGAATCCAAAACGCGCCACACGATCGTCGCGCCGTCTGTCGAGGTTCGAAAAAGCACGCCAAGGGTTTCGGGCTTGCCGGCGCGTGGCCCGACAAGAGCGACATGTTGATCTTCCAATTCGGCAAGCGTCCGAACGAGATCCTCCGCGCGCGTGATATTTGGAGCCGGTTCATTAAGCGACCAGAACGGCCTCGCTCCTTGCGCCTCATCCGGGAAGCTATGGCGAAACCGCTCGACGTACAGGAGGGACGGGTATGACTTGAGGATTTGCGCCTTCAGCACGAGTCCATCGTTTGCCAATGCGGTCGGCGCAAGCATGGCAAGAAGCAATGCGCTCGCTAAGAGCGACAGTATCATAGAGCTCCGCCATTCGGCGCGAGCGAAAAGAAGGCTTTCCGGCGCGTTCGAATCGGGAAACGAGGCGCAGCGCGTTAACGTGAAGGTCAGGTTCGGCTTTCGCGTCCGATTTGCCCGAGCCAAGCTCGACGGCACCTCGCTGAACTCCGAGACGGGGAGGTCGCAGGAGTTCGTGCCTCGCCGCGACGAGGGAGCCGCATGACGGAAGGCGAGCTGCTTTGGACACCCGACCCCGCTGCGGCGCAGGCGACGTCGGTCGCACGTTTCATGCGACGGCTAAGCGAACGCGGCCAGTCATTCGGGAGCTATGAGGAACTTTGGCGCTGGTCCGTCACGGATCTCGAGGGGTTCTGGGCGGAAGTTTGGGATTTCTTCGACGTACAGTCATCGCAGCCGTACGAACGGGTGCTCGATACACGCCTGATGCCGGGCGCCGTCTGGTTTCGCGGCTCGCACACGAACTACGCCGAGCACATGCTGCGCTACGAAGCTCACGCCGCCCCCGGCGAAACGGCGATCGTCCACAGCTCCGAGCTTCGGCCGCTCGCGGAGATGTCGTGGCAGGAGTTGGGCGGCGCCGTCCGCGTGCTCGCAACGCAGCTGCGCGCTCTTGGAATCCGCCCCGGCGATCGTGTTTCCGCCTACATGCCGAACATTCCGGAGACCGTTGTCGCGATGCTGGCAACGACCGCGATCGGAGCCGGCTGGGCATCCGCGGCGCCGGAGTTCGGCGTACGCACCGTGGTCGACCGCTTCGCTCAAATCGAGCCGGCCGTTCTCTTCGTGGCCGACGGCTACCGGTTCGGCGGCAAAGACTTCAATCGCAGAGCGGAGATCCAAGCGATCCGCGCCGAGCTGCCGACGGTGCGGCACGTCGTGTGGTTATCGTATCTCGACGATCGCTCGCGCGCACCGTTTCCGGAGGCGCTGTCATGGACGGACCTGCTGGCCGGTCCATCCGTTGCCGCCGATCAGTTTACCTACGCGCGCGTCGCGAACGATCATCCGCTCTGGGTGCTGTTTTCCTCCGGTACAACGGGACTGCCGAAGCCGATCGTCCACGGCCACGTCGGCGTTCTGCTCGAACATCTCAAGAGCACCGGTCTCGCGCAAGATCTCGCGCCGGGGCAGCGGATGTTTTTCTACACGACGACCGGATGGATGATGTTCAACGCGCTGCTCTCGGCGCTGCTGCAGGGGGCGTCAATCGTGCTCTACGACGGCCACCCGACGCATCCGGCGCCTTCGCTCTTATGGGAGCTTGCGGCCGCCGCCCGCGCGACGACCTTCGGCGCAAGCCCCACCTTCGTGCAGATGATGCAGAAGGCCGGCATCGTGCCGCGCGAGCGGTTCGATCTCTCGGCGTTGCGAAGCGTGCTGTTGACGGGTTCGCCCGTAACTCCCGAATCGACCGCATGGTTCTACGAGTCCGTCAAAGACGATCTATGGGTCACCTCGCCTTCGGGCGGGACGGAGCTGTGCGCCGGCCTCGTCGGCGGATCGCCGCTGCTGCCCGTGTACGCAGGCGAAATCCAGGCGCGTTTGCTCGGCATGGACGTGCACGCCTGGAACGAGAACGGTAAAGAGGTCGTGGATGAGGTCGGCGAGCTCGTCGTCACGAGCCCGGCACCCTCGATGCCGCTCTACTTCATGAACGATCCAGGCGGAGAGCGATACCGCGAGACGTATTTCGAGCACTTCCCGGGCGTCTGGCGGCATGGGGACTTCATCAAGATCAACCAGCGGGGCGGATGTTTCATTTATGGCCGCTCCGACTCGACGCTCAATCGCTACGGCGTTCGCATCGGCTCGGCGGAGGTCTACCGTGCGGTCGAAAAGCTCGACGAGATTGCGGACAGCCTCATCGTTTGTTTGGAGCTGGAGGACGGCGGCTTCTATATGCCGCTGTTCGTCCAGCTCCGTGACGGTGCGGTTCTCGACGATGCACTCCGAGCGCGCATTGCCTACAAGCTCCGCACCGAGTGTAGCCCGCGGCACGTCCCAGACGAAGTCCACGCGGTCGACGCGATACCCTACACGCTCACGGGCAAGAAAATGGAGATTCCGGTGCGCCGCATCCTTGCCGGAATGCCGCCCGAAAAGGTTGCCAGCCGCGAAGCAATGATGCAGCCGGCTGCACTCGACTGGTTCATCGCTTTCGCACCCCGCTCCCGGCAAGCACGCGCCGGCAAAGCCGTATCGTCGGATCTCGCCGCTCGGCCGGGCGATGCGGTAAGCCGGCTGTAGATCTTGGTAGTTCTTCGGGTATACCGCCCGGTGCAGATTTCTACGACGCTGTCACACCGCGACGCCGGGTTCGAAGGCGGAGTCCTCGCGTGCGGTTCGCGAGAAGCCGTGCCGTAGGCTCCGAGCGACGGCATCGTAGGCGACGCCGGCACGGTCGAGCACGCCCGGCATCGTAAAGAACCCGTGGATCATGCCGTCGTAACGCAGCACCTGCACGGGCACACCCTCGGCGCGAAGCCGCGCTGCATAGGCCTCGCCGTCGTCGCGTAGCGGATCGCACCCAGCGAGCACTACCAAGGCAGGAGGCAGTCCGCGCAGCGATGCGGCGCGAAGCGGGCACACGAGCGGATTCTCGGCGTCCTCGGGCGACCGCAGATAGTTCTTCAAGTACCAGCGAATCTCGTCGATCGTAATCAGGTAACCGGCCCCAAACTCGCGGTACGAGGGCCGCGTCATGTCGTTGTCGGAAACCGGATACACGAGCACCTGATAGCAGAAGCGCGGTCCACCGCCGTCACGTGCATCCAACGTCGCGGCTGCAGCGAGCGCGCCGCCGGAACTGTCTCCGCCGATCGCGATGCGCGTGGCGTCCGCTCCGAGCGCCTCCGCGTTGGCTGCAACCCAGCGCGCCGCCGCGCGAACATCCTCAAAAGCGGCGGGGAACTTGTGCTCGGGGGCAAGGCGATATCCGACGGAAACGACGCTGCACGGCGTTCGGCGCGCGAGCGCCCGGCACGCCGCGTCGGCAGTTTCGATGCTGCCGATCGTCCAGCCGCCCCCGTGCACCCACAGGAGAATGCCCTGTGGCGCATGCGGCACGTACGTGCGCAGCGCAATCGTCCCGCCCGGTCCCGAAATCTCGCGATCCTCAACGCGCTCGACCGCCTCGAGCTGACCGGACAGTCGCGGAACGAACGCAGCCTGCAGCATGCGGATCTCGGCCGGTGACATCGTTTGTAGCGGCGGAACGCCGGCGGCCTCCACCTCCTCGATGAAAGCGCGCGCCTGCGGATCGAGCTGCGCGACGTCCGCGTCATCCACCAGCCGGCTCGCTTCCTGCGCGCTCCGAACGCATCGAGACGATTGACGGAACACCGAGGATTGCTTTCGCAGTCGCAACGCCGCTTTGATAGGCGGCGCTGAGCGTTCCATACGAGTGCATCGAGAGCGCCTCGCCGGCGAAGTAAAGTTGATTACCTCCGAGCGGCGCGATCAGGGTGCGGCGGCTCGGGCCGCCGCCCGGCTTTGCAATCGTATAGCTGCCGCGCGTGAACGGATTCTTGCGCCACGAGGTAAAGGAAGAAGCGCTGAAGTGCTTGGCACGCGGAAAGCTCTGCGCGACGGTCGCGAGCGCGTAGTCTTTGGTCGCCGCGGCGCCCCGCTCGTCGAGCGCAATCGCGTTCTCACCGCCCAAGTACACGACCCCGACGTTGCGCCCCCAAAGCTTTGCGATCACCGCGGGCGTTTCCTCATCGTCGCTCGCCTGGAAAACGTTCGTGTTCATCTCGACTGGGCCGAAGACGTCGGAATCGAAGCCGAGCGCGATCTTATGGAAGACGCCCATCGGAAGATCGTCGATTGCCTTGTGGTATGCGGCAGGGAGCGCGGGCGAGAAAGCGATCGTTTCGGCCGCCAGCACGCCCATCGAAACGGTGACGATCGCGAGAGCCGCGTTCACGGTGCCGTGGTTCGTCTGCAGCAGCACGCCGCCGCGCCGCCCATAATCGATCGACGTTACGATCGTGTCGAGGCTGATGTCGAGATCCTTGGCGAACGTCGCAACGAAGTTGCCCATCCCCGTCCGCAGAAGATAGTCGTCGCCGGAGGGGGCCTCCGTGAAGTTGCCGAGATCGAAGGCGGAGCCGCGTTCGAATTCCGTGCCCGCGGTGAGCGGTCCAATCTGCGCTTTCGCCAGATTCGCCCAAGGCTTGCCGGCGATTCCCGCATTTTGTAACGCGGCCGCACCGCTGACGTCGGGATGACCGGTGTAGGTTCGAACGCCACTGCTTTCAAGTGCCGTCGACGCATCTTCGTAGAGCTGTTCGACCGCCTTGGTGGCCGCGTCATCGTAGGCCGAGCCTTTCCAGACCTGTCGCGGCGCGTCGTCTTCGACGGGCTGCAAACCCTGCGCACGCGCAAGTTCATACAGCGGATTGTACTTGAGCACTTGATGAAACCACTGTGCGCCTCGGTCGAACACGACGCCCGGGAAGGTCGAGTTGTCGCTAATGCACCGGCCCCCGACTCGATCGCTCGCCTCGAGCACGATGACGCGCTTGCCGGCGCGCCTGAGAACCTGCGCCGCGGACAAGCCGGCAAGGCCCGCGCCAACGATAGCGACGTCGTACGTCACCCCAGGCCGCCCACGAAACGGTTCGCTGGAAACAATCGAAGGGTGACCCGCTCCGGCAAGCGTCGCGCCGGCGAGCCCGACGAGAAAGCCGCGCCGCGACCGGGCACCCGTGTCGGATACCATATTTCACTTTTCGGTCGCTTTGGCTATCTTCAGGAGGATGCCGAGGAAGGGCATTGGACTGCGCCAGAAGGCGAGCCAACGCTTTGGTTCCAGCTTTAGCGCGGAACCCGCGCTTGCGAAAGCTTCGAGCGCGGGTTCCGCGGAGCTAGGAACTATCGAGACTTGGGTGACCTAGCTCGTCGCTCCGAATTCCGCTCCATTAAGAAAGCTTGAACTCGACGGCAAAGCTATCTTAAAGACGCCGCCAAAGGGCTCAAAGCGATGATTCTGGCTGCCGCTTGGGCCGCCGTTTGCCCAAAACGTGCCGTAGATCGCGCCGCCGGAGTAGACGATGTAGCTCGACGGATTCGCGCCGGTGTCGCCACCTTCGAACGTGTAAAGAGTGGTTTCGCCATACGTCGCACTTGGGTCTTGCGGTGGGTTCAACTCGAACACATCCCCGGCGTCAACCGGTCCGGCGAAGAACGCCGCGGCGCACAGAGCCCCACCGCTGGAGCAAAGGATAACCTCGCCTGGCCGCCCATCGCTCGCGTTGTAAATCAGACGATACGTATAACCCGTCGATGCACTCGCGGAAGGGGTAAGCTCATAGACGACGTTCCCCCCTCCGCGCCTAGCAATTGCCGTGCCATACAGGTCACCGGCGGCGTCGGCAGTCAGTGGGCCTGGCGACGCATCAACGCCGAAGTCGTGTATGACGGTCATGGCGTAAGGCCCCGATCCGGTCGGCGTCAACTTGTACACGACTCCGCAGTTGCACTTAAGCTCCCCGCCGCCCCCAGTTGTGCCGTAGAGGGCGCCGCTCGAGTCGGCGATCAATCCGGAAATGGGTTCCTTGCCGTCTCGGCCGCCCACGAAACGGTAAACAAAGCTTTCAGAATACGCTCCTGATCCAGTCGGCGTAAGCTTAAAGACGGTTCCACATCCGTTCTGCTGACCGGGCTCATTAGAACACGAAGAGTCGCCTCCGCCGATTGTCGTGCCATACAGAGCCCCGCTCGGGTCTTCGTAGAGCCCTGCCAAGGCCGGGTCGCATCCGTCGGAACTCTTGCGAAAACTATGGATGGTGCTCGCCGCATAGGTCGACCCCGTCGGAGTCAACTTGAAGACGGTACCGCAGTCGTTCGCCACGTTGGCCCCGGTAGTGCTGTAAATGGCGCCGGTGGTGTCAACGAGCACAGGGGCCGATGCGAGGGACCAGTCAATGCTTTTTGGAAACGAGAAGATGACACTTTCCTCGTAGCCCGGCCCTGACGGCGTTAGCTTGAAAATGACGCCATGCTTATATGCGCCGCCGTGGACAGTCGTCCCATAAATGACTCCATTGCCACTCGGATCCAGGGTCACACCCGCGAGCGGCCCTGCGCCGTAAGGGGCACTCTCGGTCTTAGGATCCCACTGGAAGTGGTAAAGAATGGTTTCTACATCCGTGCAGCAGCCTGACTTGTGAGCGGGCGCCGATCGTAAAGCCCGCGTCAACGAACTCCTTGTAGCGGCATCGGAAGGGATCGCCAATCCGACCGAGACGACCAGCCAGGTAGCGACCATGCGAAACAAAGGACGCAGCATCATAACCTCGAGACAACGAACAGAACCGGGGCGGCTCGATGGCGCTATGGTTCGAAGCCGGGGCCGGCATCCCATGCGCCCAACCCCGGTCATCGGCCGGCATTGCGGGGGGCGCGGGCCGAGGGGCTCGTCGGGTTAACGCGCGCTAGAGGAGACCCTGGTGCGCTGCACTAGGGCCTCCTCCGCGATAGTTGCGGTTCGACGAAACGGGTTGTCGGTGTCAGCGTCTGAACGCGCGTCGCTGTAGCGAGGGTGGAGCGTTTTCGTCGCGCGTGACTTCCGCAATAAAGCCGTGCTGATTGCCGCTCAGATCCGCGTAACCGCCAACGACGTAGTAGCGGCCGAGCTGGTCTTGGTCGTCGACCCCGTAGGGAATCGTCAGGCCGCCGCCGGGGTAGTTGATGAAGACGATGCCTTTTCCGTTCTCGTCAAGGAAGCCCCCCGTATCGCTAACCGAGGCAAACCAGCCGACAATGTCGCCGCTGTCGTTGATCCCGTAGAGCTGTGTGTCGATGGCTCCGCGAACGTCGTGCTTGGCCCCGTTGAGGGTTCCGTGGAACCGGATCTTCGTGCAACGATCGATGTTGCACGAACCGGTCTGGTACCAACCAACGAAGTTCCCAGCGTTATTGATTCCCGACATCACGGACTGTGACGCGTTGGAAGGTCCGGGGAAAAACTGGCAGCCCCCCGATTCGGAAGCTACGAAACCCTCGACTCCCCCGCCCGCGTCATTGCCCGCGAATCCAACGACGGTCCCGGCGTCGTCGATGCCTGCGCCGAGCATAAATTGACACGGAGCGATAGTCGTGAACGTGCCCTGAGACCACAGGAACGTGTAGGTGCCGGGTCCAGACGGGCGCCACCGGATGCATCGGTGACGTACGTGCCAACGATTTGACCGTTGTTACTGATGCCGTAGGCAATGGTGCCGAACCCGTTGGGATCGTCGAGGCTCGTGAAGTTTCCGCCGGAGAGTAAGAAGCCGTGCGTGTTTCCGGCGCTGTCGGTGTATTTACCGACGAACGACGCGTACTGATTGTGACCCACCTGATACCGGTTGGCGCCATAGATCGTGGTCGACGTGGCGCCGGGATAATCGACCGAACTGTAGCTGAGGCTCACGGGCGGCGCCGTCGCGGCGGCGGCTGGGATGGCGGTCCCGATGAGACCGAGAAGCGTGGTGAGAGAGATCGCTGTGGAACGGTGCATTGGGGTGTTCTCCTCTTGCCGGGCGTCGTGCGCTCGGACTGACGCGTGCGTGGTTGATGGGTCGAGGATGGACCCCGGGGCGGGCTGCCGGCATCCGGGGAAGTACTGATGCGAGGGCCGGCGTCACCGTGCAGCTTCCCAACACGAATCCCGAAGATCAAATCAACAGCGGCGAGGCCGTCGCAGTCGACGAGGTCAACAAACTTTTCCTCGTCACGCAGCCCTTCGACAGCGTCACCGGAACCGGCAGTGCGATTTACGCCTACAACGAGAAAGGCAAGCTCGTGGAACAGATCCACGGCTTCACGTTCTCGTTCCCCGGCATCGCCCTCAACCCGTCGTCCCGCATCGGCTACGTGAGCATTCAAATAGACAATTCGAGCGGCCCGTCGCTCAACCAACTGCAAGAGTTCAGCTACTGAAATGAAAGCGCCCGGGTGCGCCGGACAAACCCCGGCGCTCTCGGGCGACTTGCTTCTCCGGCTCGTTCGCCTCGGCTTCAGCTAATCAGAGGCTCTCGTCATGTGTGCCTCGCAACTGCATCCAGCACTTGCAACCCGCACTTGCAACCCGCACTTGCAACCCGGTTCGTCACCGGCATGCGGCTCACTCAGAGCAGCGACTCTTGCACACGCGCAACTTCACGTAGCGCCAAGAGCGCGACTGCGCTCGGATCGCGACTGCGCTCGGGCCGCGACCGCAGGGGTCAGTCGCCATCAGTGAGCCGATCAATCCGGCGCATGCTGGAACCTTATCCGACGCGCTCGGCGAATTAACTTTGGACTTGACACAAGCGATATTGTGTCAGGTCCTGTCCGGCTCGCTTGTCGTACTCATTCACGGTGGCGCAAAGCATTCAAGACGCGAGCTAGAGCGACCCACTGTGCGCAGTATGCCAGGGGCGACCTCGGTCGGCTATGACTGCCCTTCGTTGACGGTATAGGCGGAAACATCGTTGGTTTTAGTACTAGTCACATAGGCGAATCTGCCCGTAGGATCGATCGCTATCCCTTCGGGCTCGCCTTCTGCCGTAAACGGCGACCCCACACCGGCGTGAGCGCGCCGCTTTGCTTGTCGATGGTATAGGCCGAAACATCGTTGTTTGCCCCCTCCGCTCGGCTACGCGAAAGCGAGCGGCGAGCGCGACGGCGGGAGGAAGTCGACGTCGGCGGAGTTGCCGCGGAGCATGCGTGCGAGTTCCTTTCCGTCGCCGCCTACTCTTAGCTCGATGCGCTCGGCGGCCGCGAATGAAAGCAAGAGGTCGTACGGTGAGACGAACTCCTCGCTCAACTCCAGGCACTCTTCCATCGTCTTGCGCGCCGAACGCGACTGGCCGAGGGCATAACGGCAGCGGGCCACCACGCGCTTCGAACGTGCGCGGCCCTTCTCGCTCTCGGCTTCGGCAGCGCCGTCAAGCGCGCGTACCGCGAGGCGCAGGGCGTGGGCGGCGTCGCCCTCGGCCTGCAGTGCCTCGGCACGCCAGTACTCGCACGCGCCGTGGAATGCGAGCCCTTCGTCGTTGCCCGATTGCAGAACCCACCGCGCGCGGCCGGGCCGGCCGAGCATGGTCAGCGCGTGCGCGGTGTCGACGGTGAGGAAGTTGCGCGTGCGCGCCGCCAGCCGCGACGGGTCGATCGTCGAGATCCAGTCGCGCCAATGCAGCGCGGCGGCGTACTGCGAACGCATCAGGTTCAAGTTGACAAAGTGCACCGTGAGCTCGCCGGTCACCTGGATCCATCCGTTGCGCAAGGCTTTGCCGAGGCAGGATCGCAGCATCTCGAGCGCCGCGTCGACGTTCCCGAATTGGCGCGCGTCGCGCATCGCGTGATTGGCGCGCACCGTCAACCCGAGCGGCGTCTCGCCGACCGCGAATCGATCGGCGACCGCGACCGCTTCGCGTGCCGCCTCGCGCGCCGCCGGCCAGCGGCCGCGATGATCGTTGCTCAGCGAGAGCGCATGAAGCGCCTGGACGAGCAGCGTTCCGGCAGCGGCGTTCTCGTTGGTGCGCGTCAGTGGAAGCAATAGCGTTCGAGCACGCTCGTACTTCTCCCCACGTACGATGTGCGAACCGTGGAGATGACCTTCGATCAGGGAGACGTGCGCCGCCAGACGGGGGTGGAGGTGCAGCGGCAGATCGCGCGCGAGCTCGCGCGCACGCTCGAGGCCGGCTGCGGCGCCGGTAACGTCGCCGCTTTCCAGCCGCAAGTCGGCGATTTCGAGCGTCGCTTCCAAGCGCATCGCAGGACACTGTGTAGGCTCGCAGCACGGTGCGAGCGCGGCGATTACTTCGGCGTACGCGCCCGCGTTGCGTAACCCGCGCGCCAGCGCGTTCGCGGGCGTGCCCGAGGGAGCCGGCTCGCGCAAGCCGGCTTCGATCCGCGCCGCGCCGGCCCGCGGCTCGGCGTTCGCGCCGGGGAGCATCAGCTCGGCCAGGCGCTCGAGCGCCGAGCGGTGGTCCCGAAAGAATTGTCGGCGTGAAAGGCCGAGCGTCTTGCATAGTTTCACCACCGGCTCGCCGCCGAGATCGTATCGCGCCACGATCGCGCGCCGCCGCGGAGAAAGCCGGTACAAACTCACTTGCAAGGCGCTACGAAAGTCTGCGTCGCAGACGCCGGCGGCAAGCGGGTTCGCAGCCGCGCGTTCCGGGCGGCGCGCGTCACGAATCAGCTTGCGGAATGACGCAAGCCGAGCGTCTTTCGTAGCCGAAGATGCCATCGCGCCTCCCGATTAACGGCGAGCCGGCACTTCGGCAGACATTCTCGGCGCGCGGCGCCGAGCCTTCGGTGGACCGGCTAGTCCAGGATCGTCGCCCGCCGCACGCGCCGCCGCGCCGGAAAGTAATCCGACACCGCGTAGTGCTGCGTCCAGTGGTTGTCCCAGAATGCGACGTCGCCTGGCGACCAGCGCCAGCGAACCTGAAATTCGGGCTCCGCAACGTGCGCGAACAGGAAACCGAGCAAGGCAGCACTCTCGCGCGGCCGCAGCCCTTCGACATGCGTGGTAAACGACGAGTTCACGTAGATCGCCTTGCGGCCGGTCTGCGGATGCACGCGAATCAGGGGGTGCGCGACTGGTGGATTGGCAGCGTAAACCTCGGCGGGCGACACATCGAGACCGTACGTGGCGAAGCGTTGCGGCGGAAAGTCTTTGCTGAAGTCGTGTAGGGCGTGCAGCCCCTCAATCATGCGCTGCATCGCGGGCGAAAGCGCCTCGTAAGCAGCATACATGCTAGCCCAAAGTGTGTCGCCACCGAGCGGCGGGATCAGTTCGCCGTATAGCAGTGACCATTTGGGCGGCTTAGCAACGAACGTGACGTCACTATGCCAATCGTTCTGCGCGGCCTCGCGCGCGTCACCGTGCTCGAACGCAACGATACCACGAGCGCCCTCCACGCCCGGGAAGAACGGATGAACGTATAGTTCGCCGAAACGCTCGGCCAGGTCGCGCTGCTGTGCCGGCGCGAGCGTTTGGTTGCAAAAGATCAGCACGAGATGTTGCTCGAGCGCCTCTCGCAGCCCGGCGATCTCGCGGTCGGCGAGCGGAGCCGAGAGGTCTACGTCCGTCACCACCGCGCCCAGGGCCGGTGAAAGCAATTCGATCACCATGCTCGCGTGCTACGGCCGAACGATCTCGACGCCTTCGTCACCTTCGATGCACCCCGGATCGCTGGGAGTTGGATGGACCGGACACGCCAAGAAATCCACTTGGTACGTGTAGCCGTCGGTCGGCTTCTTGAGCCGAGTCGAGATCGTTTCCGACGACGGGTTACCACGCCTCGGATCCCACGTCGCTTTGATCTTAAAAGTCTGCATGCACGAACCCGAGGCGGGGCAATAGTACGCGTGCGCCGACCAGCGCTGCGGCCCCTCAAGGCCTTCGGTACACTTGCCGAGCTTGCTGATGCACCACGTCGACGTCGCCGGCTTGTCTTCCGAGATCGTGAAGCACGCCGCGTCGTTCGACGGGCAACTGGAACTCGCCGTTGTGGCGCCGGCATTGACGAGGCGCGCCGGCGCGAGCTCGCCGGCGGACGGTCGATCGACCCTTAGCGCCGGACTTTGGGGACTTTGGGGGCGGCCCGGAACGACACGCGCGGCCGGCCCGGCGCCCACCAGCGAAAGGGTGCCGGCCACGACCGCGGCCCCCAGGCACATCCCACGAAACGATTCGCGCATTGAGAACCCTCGCAAACGCTACGGCTTTCCGGGTTTCTGACCGGGATAGAGTGCCAGGCCTTCCAGCTCGTCAGACGGCCCGTATGTGAACGTGCTCGTGATCGCTCCGGTCGAATAGTTGATCAGGTCGACGGCGAAGTCAGCCGGGTCGCACATGTAGAGCACCGAGTCGTTCTTGTTGAGCGCGAGCTTACCGGGTTCTTGATAGGTTAAGGCGATCTGACGGCTCGGGCTTGTCGAACCCGGTGGGAAGACGTCGATCTCTTCGTGATAGTAGTCGCCGACGAGCAGATTACCTTGGGAGTCGATTGTGATGCCTTGCGCGTAACCAACCGAGATTCCGGTCGACTCGCACCGGCGCTCGAGCGGCTTGCAGCGCACGACTTCGCCGCCGGCCGACGAGAAATGCAGATTGTTGGTCGCATAGAGATCACTGTTCTTGGAGGTCACCCCGTCGCTCGGATGGGTGATCGTAATCGACTCGCTCGGCGACGTGGCGCCCTCGGCGAACTCCACGATCTTGTCGGCCGACCCTTCGGTCACATAGAGGACGCTGTCCTCACCGACCGCGACGTCGAGCGGCTCGTCGATCCCCGACGATAGAGTGACGGTCGGTTCGCTCGCCCCTGCCGGATATTCGGTGATCGTGTCGTTGCCCTGATTCGCGACGTAGAGCGTTCCGGACGAGTCCACGGCGATGCCTTGCGGCGTCGAAATACCGTCGACGATCTCGCCGATGGGTCCGGAGCTCTCGCGCCCCTGCTGATACGCGAGGATCAGGCTCTCGGTGTAGTCGGAGACGTAGAGGAGTTTCATGCTCTTGGCGTTCGGTGGCATCCAACCGTGACGCGCGGTCTTCGACATCGCCGTTGTCGGCGGGACGACGTTGCGCGCGACGGCACGCGGAAAGGCGGCGGCCTCCACGGTTGCCGCTAGCGCCAGCCCAGTGGCGCCCGCGAGAAGGACCGTCGATCTGCGAGATTTCATCAAATGCTCCTCATCGTTAGTAAGCCGCGATGCCGTTCGGCGTTCCCCATCCCGACGGACCGTTGTAGCCCGGCTCGCCCGTGCAAAGATACTGGTACCTTCTCGGACAGCCGCCGTTAAAGCCGGACGTGATGTCGTTGAGGTACTGATGGTGCGCCTTCTTATAGAAGGTCTCGGCGGCATTTTGCCGCGCAGCGTTTCCGGCGAGTGCGAACACGCTCGCGTTAAGCGGCGTCGACACACTGGTCCCGCCGATTTGCATCCAGCCAGATTCCTGATACGTATCGTAGACCGCGACGCCGGTTGCCGGATCGGCCACCGCCGAGATGTCGTTTGCGGTCCGCCCGCTACAACCGGGATCGTGCTGCCACGACGGCTTGGCGAACGACGAGCACCCGCTGCCCGTGCCGGACCAAACGATCTCGGTCCAACCGCGGCCACTTCCGGTTCCGCTGTTACGCGTGAGCGACGTGCCGCCGACCGCGACGACCGTCGGGAAATCGGCCGGCTCTTGATCGCGATGGCCCAGATATCCGTCGTCTCCGCCGGCGGCGAGAATCACGACGCCCTTGTGGTCGTAGTCGGAGGGATCGACCTTCTTGCTCGATCCACCGTAGCTCACGCTGACGATATTTGCGCCCAGGTTGACCGCCTCGTCGACCGACGCTCCGAGGCTCTTCCACGTGTCCGATTTGCCTTCGACGAGAATGACCTTGCAGTTGGGACATACCGCAGAGACCATGTCGAGATCGACCGACGTCTCGATGGCGGCGTCTTGGCTTGCCGGCGGATAGTCGCCGGCTTTTCCGTTTTCGTTGACGCGCGTGAAGCAGCCGTTGAGCGTCGAGCACACCGGCAGATTGAAGGTGTTACGGTAGTAGAACAGATCCGCTTCGACATTTGGGTCGTCGAGCAGCTCGACGAGCGCCACGGTCTGCCCCGAACCTGCCGTCGTCGACGGGAGGTTGTACGCCGCCTGCAAGTCGCTCGGCAGGTACCCGTTGTTCGAGGCCCCGTCGGTGCGCACGACTGCCTCGCAGTGCGGGACGTCCGGATCGGTTTCGGGACAGGCGCGCCGGACGCTCGCGAAGCCCGGCGACGAGATGACCTCGGCCGCACCGGCGTTCGAGCGCGCCGCTCCCGCCGGAGAAGATGGAACCGCCGTCCTCCCGATTCCGCCGGCGCAGCCGCTCCAAAGTGCCGCGGCCGTGCAGACGGCAAGACCGCCTGCGATCTGAAGTCCTCGCGTGCGCATGGCCCGAGACGTAGCGCAGGCCGCACGGCCGCGCCTTCGTCATAGCAAATCTGAGGCACTGGCGGTGGCATCGGGCGCCGCTCGACGGCCGAAGTGCCATCGCCGAGAAGCTAGCGCTCGAACCGCGCTCGCATGCCGATCGCATCAGGCTCGATCGAGGTCCCCGGAATAGGGAGATGATAGCCCCTCGTGCGGCGCAGCGGCTCGGTGGCGCGGCGCGTAGACTTCACTCGGCCTACGTTCGTCAATTATATCGTACCCGAATGAAGCTCGAAGTTGACACAAGCTATTGCGATTGCGTCGGGTAGGCGTCTCTTTTCACCGCGTGCCAAAAGGCGTGACCGGACCGCGTGGCTGAACGCTGATCGTCTGGGTCGGTGGCGGTAGTAACGGCGGAACCCTTGACAGGAAACTCCGCGCAGTAAAACCTCTAAGCGGCATCAAGTCAGCAGACTAGACTCGGGCTTTGCACAAGGGACATTGTGCCAAGTCTTCCACGTCGTCCGATTTTTCCGACTGCGCGCGGTAATCGAAACGGGACCGGCCTCAGTAATCGAAAGGCCCTCACCTGAGTGGTCAGGTTGGGGTTGACGTTCTGGACGACCTGGAGATCAAGCGAGTCGGCGAGAAGCGATGGTAGGGGCTTCATTTCAAGACGATTTCTGGCGCCTTTGGGCTTTGGCGTCGATTTAAGCTCGATCGCCGGCGGCCGGCGATCTTTGGTGCGGTACTGTATGGCAGTTATGGTATAGCTGTGCATTAACCGCGCGGGCTACCCAGTGCTGCAGCGTAATACGATGCGTACGAACTGTACACTAAGCGAGCCCTTCAAAGACTAAGGCTCTTGTGTCCCTACCGGATCGCGACTCCGGTCGGGCTGTAGCCCGCTGCAAACGGCGATCCCTGCACTGGCTTTAACACACCGGTTTTTCCGTTGATGGCGAAGCCGGAAACACTATCAGAACCATAGTTGCTCACGTAAGCGAACTTGCCCGTCGGATCGATCGCTATCCCGTACGATTCGAGGGCGCCGGCTGCAAACGGCGATCCGTGGACCTGCGTCAAGACGCCACTACGCGCGTTAATTGCGTAGGCGGAAACATTGCCATTGCCGTTGTAACCTTCATTGGCCACGTAGGCGAACTTGCCCGTCGGATCGACCGCCACTCCGATGGGAGTCGTGCCCGCTGCAAACGGCGATCCCTTTATTTGCGTCAACGCGCCACTTTTCGCGTTGATCGCATAAGCGGAAACATCGCTAGAACCTTGGTTGGTCACATAGGCGAACTTGCCCGAAGGCTCGATCGCCACTTCCGTCGGGTAGGTCCCCTCTGCAAAGGGCGACCCCGGCACCTGCGTCAAGGCGCCGCTGCTCGCATTGATGGCGTAGGCGAAAACGCTACCTGAAGAATAGTCAATGTTCGTCACGTAGGCGAATTTGCCGGTGGGATCGATTGCGACTCCAACCGGAAAGCCGCCTGCGGCAAACGGCGACCCCTTCACTTGCGTCAAAGCACCACTGCGCCTAATGGCGTAGACGGTGACATTGCCGGATCCCTCATTGGCCACGTAGGCGAACTTGCCCGAAGGATTGACCGCCACTCCGAACGGGTCGGTGCCGGCCGGAACGGGCGAGTCTGGCAGCTGCGTTAAGGCGCCACTGCTCGCGTTGATGGCGTAGGCGGAAACATTGCCGGTATAAGGGTTTGCCACATAGGCGAACTTGCCCGTCGGATCAATCGCGACCGCGATTGAGAATCCGCCCGCTGCAAACGGCGACCCCGCCACCTGCGTCAAGGCACCATCACTCGCATCTATTGCGTATGCGGAAACATTGTCGGAACTATAGTTAGCCGCGTAAACGAAGTGAACGGTAGAGTTTCCCGTGCCCACGCTTTGTGCCCGGCTCGCCTGCGCGTAAAAGGTTGAGGGCGGCGCTGCGCGTGCGCCGATCGGCGACTGCAATCCGCCGCAGCCGGTAAGCAATGCGAAAGCTGCTGCTGCACTGACGGCGTAATGGCCTAGACTCAAGCTCGGCATTCCGGTCCTCGTCGATTCAAGGCCGGCTCTTCGTGTAGTTGGCGTCTTTGCCCCTGCCACGAGACCTTGTTGTCCATGCAGCGACGGCCAAGTGGCGACCAGCAGAACTCTGCATGCGCTCAGAAGGCCGACACCTCGAACGCAATTCGTCATTCCGATCGGCCCTCACCGTTGGCGGTTGACACAAGACTGTCGTTGTCAAGCATCAACTCCACCCGAAATCGAAACGGAGCCGCCGCCGTATGAGCAGCGAGCCCGTATACGTGCGCTGCTACGCGCGTCCCGAGAGGCGCGGCACTCCGTGGGGCGATTTCCAGTGGACACCTGAGGCGCTTTGCCGCCGAGTTCGACGCTGCCGCGTCGAATAAGGCTTGTTGGAAACCTAGCGGACAGCGATCCCCAGAGCGCCATTTATCGCAGTGTTGCTGCCGTGCAGAACTCCGGTAACCTTGAAACTGCCGGAAGAGTCTGCAGCGTATCGGAGCACTTCATTGTTACCTGCCGGAACGTAGACGGCGTCGCTGGCGTCTACTGCGACATCAGCTGGAAATTTCAACTTTTTACCGCGAATCACTTGGGTCGGCCTGATGTCACCGTTTAGCCCCGCTGCATAGACGAGCACCCTTCCAGGTCCATTATCACTGCCATAGGGGTCGGGATTCGTAACGAAGATTCTGTCGCCACTATCTAGCGCAATGCCCCATGGATAGCGTAGCCCCGTTTTCCCGCCGTGAACGGTTCGGGTTGGCGGCACATCGCCGCTGGCGCCCGCAGCGTAGACGGTCACCGCGGATCCGGCGAAGTTTGAGACGTAGATATTGGCGTCGGCGTCAAGGGCGACAAATAATGGGCCGTTCATGCCCGTCTTCGGCCCCCTGATTGTCCGAACTGGCGCAACGTTCCCGCTTGCGCCGGCGGCAAAAACGGTAATGCTGCCGTCACCTGAATTATTATCGACGTAGATGTTTGCGTTAGCATCGACCGCGACGCTAAAAGGATTGGTCAGTCTTGTTTTTGAGCCACTGATGGTTTGGATCGGACTGACATTGCCAGTCGAACCCGCCGCATAGACAGAGACGCTGCTGCCCTCGTTCGCTACATAGATATTGCCGCTCTCGTCAACGGCGACGCCGATGGGCTCTATTAATCCCGTGTTCGAGCCCGTAATGTTCTGGATCGGCGCTTGGTTGCCGGTCGCACCCGCAGGATATACGGTCACGCTGTCGCTGCCGTAGTTTGTGACGTACAGGCAGGGGCATACAGCTGGCGGGCGGCGCGTCTGGGCGACGAATGTCACCCGTTGAAGAGCCTGCGGCGAAGGGCCGCGCGATAAGGCTCCCGCAGCGCACGCAGAAAGGGCAAATGATGCGACCAGCAGGCATCCACCTCTAATCCGACTCGCGATCGTCAGCGCGGCGCGTTTCATTGACGGTTACGCGTATCGCGGTCGCCGGCAGCGTCGGCCTCTCTGCGGCAAACGAATGCACCATGTTTCGTTCGCCCGTACCACCGCATACCTTTCTCATGATAAATACCGCTGTTAGTGTCAAGCCAGACGACCTCGTCTTTCGGGCGATGCGCTCCGGCGGCGTCTTCGGTCGAGAAGAGCCGCAGGGCCGCGGCAGGGGCCGCCGTGGAGTAGGCGATTGCGGCACGCGGCATGGTCGGTGAACTGCTGGCAGGAGCGCTGACGCCGACGAGCGTGAGCGTAAAAAGCAGCGGCACTATGCGCATGGCGGACCTTCCCTTAGCTAGGCGGCGTTTTTCGGTTTGAGCCTTGACGCCCCTGCTGCTGCGCAGCGTTACTCATTGGACGTTTCTCTTTCCGGCTTGGGCACTAGCCTTCGCATGGAGGTAGGACACAATGGCTCAAATCGTGGCCTATCATCGCGTGAGCAGACAGATGCGGGGAATTGACGGGCTTTCAATGGCCGGTCGGCGACGTGCTGTAAACGGCTTCGCCGCCACCAGCGGCCAGGACGTCATAGCTCGTCTAGTCCAGATCGAATGTTCCATGACAACGCGTCTTGTGTTAAGTCGCGTGAGGCGTTGAACTGTTGAACTCGATTGCACGCTGCCTTTTCCAACGTGAGCTTACTTAGGGAGGCTCAGCTTGAAAGCGACGCCCCATATCTCGTCGCTCGGTCCGCCGCCAGCCACCGTCGTCCCGTAGAGCGTGCCTCCGGCGTACACCAAACAGCAAGTCGGGTAATCTCCACCGTTGCCAGGCGAGAACGTGTAGAGCACCGTCTCTGCGTACAGCCCGCCGGAGCTTTGCGGAGGCGTTAGCTCGATCGCGTCGCCCGCCTCGTAGCTTCCCCCGAATAGCGTCGTGGCGCATATCGCTCCGCTCCTCGAGCAGAACACCAATGAAGTCGTGAATTCCTCGCCGGCGAAGTGAAAGAGTACTTTGAATGCGTAACCGCCGGGCATCGACGGGGACGGCACCAACTCGTAAACGACGCTAGGACCGTTGCTCCGGTTAAACGCGGCGCCGTAGAAGTCTCCTTGTGAATCGGCGATTAACGGACCTTGAGGATTCTTTCCCGGGGTATCGTGCATGGCGAAGACGTGGATCAGGCTCTCGGTATACGTCCCGCCGCCGGCGGGCGTAAGCTTGAAGACGGTCCCGCAATTGCACTTGGTCTCGCCGCCGGAGTTGGTCGTCCCATACAGCGCGCCACTGGCATCCTCGATTACCCCCGCGCGAGGATTCCAGCCGTCGTCGCCGCCTTCGAAACGATACAGAACCTTGGCGCCGTATTTCCCGGATGCGGTGGGCGTCAGCTTGAACACGGTTCCGCACCCTTGTACGTGCGGAGGATAACTGTCGCAAGATCCTTCGCCGCCGGCGAAAGTCGTGCCGTATAGGGCACCGCTAGCATCTTCGTAAAGGCCCGAATAGGCGGTGAAGCAGCCGTCGCTCGCGACTGCAAAGCGGTGCAGGACGCTAAGCGAGTAGGTCGATGCCGTCGGAGTCAGCTTGAAGACTGCCCCGCAGTTGGAACCGGAACCGCCACCCGTCGTGCTGTAGATCGCGCCGGTGAAATCGACGAGCACGGGTGCGCCGGAGGGGCCGGCGCCGGTGGGGCCGCTGTTCGGAAACGAAAAGACGACGCTTTCCGTGTAACCGGACGCTGACGGTGTCAACTTGAAGACGGTTCCGTGCCTGTACTTGCCGCCAAACACGGTCGTCCCGTAAAGGACGCCGTCGCCGCTGGGGTCTGCCGTTAGTCCGGTCCCCGGCTCTATTCCATCCGGTCCTTTTCCGGTATCGAGGTCGCCGCGAAAGCGATAAATCACCGTTTCGGCCGACGTGCAGCAGCCTCGCCCGGCAGCGTGTACCTCTCGTGGCACCCTAAGCCTGGACGAACCTGTCACAGGGGCGCTCGAAAGGACCACAAAACCGATCCAGCCGGCCAGGCCGGCAGCCCACAATCGCAACAGCATGGTCGTCAAATACCCTTCCTTTCGCCGCTAGCCGTTCCGTGCGTTACCGACACCAAGTACCCGAAGCAATCGAGCAGGTCGAGTCCATCGGTGTCTTTCGAACCGAGCCGGAAGTTCGATATCTGCATCACAAGATGATTCGCGCTCCTGCCCTTATGGACAGCAGTCGTATTCCAGGCTTCCTCGGTAATTTTTATCCCGCCAGCAATCACGTACGGACCCGCAGCAATAGCGCGTTCGTCCTTCCCCATCGCCGTTATGCGAGCCGCCTCTTCGAGGGTGATACCGCTCTCGACGCGACGAAGGACCGCAGCGACCGACTCGGGAGAGCGCCGTTTGCGAGCCACTTGGAGACCTCCGTGACGAGCCGCTTAGTCGGCCCGAAATTGTGATCCCGCTGGCCCAGTTTTTGGGGAGCCCACCACGTCTTGGGATATGGTCGCGAAATCAAGTTCGCGACTATGAGCCGGCGAGCGACCAGGCCCAGGCGTTCCAGTACGGCGATGCGGGCGACGGCGTGAAGTCGCGCAAGCCCGTAGGCGTCACGTAGATCGCGTTTTGACTCCACAGCGAGACATACGGCACCAGCTGCGAGACACGGCGCTGAACGATCCCCGCAAGCCGGCGTTGCTTCGCCTCATCGTACGACGTAAGTACACCCTGGAGCGCGCTTTCCGCGACCGGATCGCAGAAGCGGCTGACGTTGAAGCCGGCAGGAGGGACTTGCGCACAACTGAGATACCAGCTGCTGTCCCAGTCTCCGGTCGTGAAGACCTCAAAGAACCCGATCTGAAAGGTCCCGCCGAAAAGCGGGCCACCGGCCGACGCCTGCGCCCGGAACAACTCTGGCGAGTACGGATGCAGCGTCAGATTTACTCCCGCCGCCCGCAGCTGTTGCTGCAGTTGCACGCCGATCGACGCCGATGCGGCCTTACCTGTCTCGAATGCGTACTGCAACGACAGACCGCGTGGTGCCAGAAACGCTCGTGCGGCCGCCGGGTCGTACGGCGACGGATCGATGCTCGCATCCGCGGTCCGGCCGAACAGTGCGAAATTCGGATCGGCGGTCGTCTGCGTTCCGCGGGTTGCGTTGCGAACGATCTGCGGCAAGTTCAGCGCCTCGACGATGGCGCGCCGGACACGTGGGTCCGCGAGGCTTTGGTTGCGCAGGTTGAAGACGAGATCTCCGAACGCTGCAAACGGGGCGCGGCTCGCGTGCAGCGCCGGGATCGCCGCGTACTCGGCCATGTGCGTCGGATCCGAGAAAAAGTACGCGTTGACTTCCCCCGTCCGGAGCTGGTTGAGGACAGTCCCGGAGTCGGCGACGAATTTCAACACGATCGTTTCGAGCTTCGGAGGCCCGCGAAAATACGTCGGATTGGCGACCAGCGTCACGTGGTCGCCGCGGATCCACTCCTTTACGCGATAGGGTCCCGAGCCGACCGGCATCCCATTGAACGGAACGCGATTGATGTCCGCATACCGGGCGAGTATGTGTTCCGGAACGATGCCGTAGTTGTTGGCCGGCCCGAAGAACTGCGTGAGGACCGGCGAGAACGGCGTCCTCAATCGTATCCGTACTGTGTACGGATCGGGCGCAGCGATCGATAGAACGCGATCGAAGCCGTAGCGCGAGAATAGGTTGTTGCTCGGGTTCATGATCGCGCGCTGCGTAAAGACGACGTCGCGTGCCGTCAGCGGGACGCCGTCCTGCCAGACCACGTTCTTGCGCAAACGATAGGTGATCGTTCGTCCATCTGCCGAGATGCCGCCGTTGCGCGCGGACGGCACCTCGGCCGCGAGATCGGGCGCGAGATTTCCCCGATCGTCGATCGTCAGCAAGAACGAGTACACGAGGGGATCGAGCATCGTGCTTGAGGGACCCTCGGTGAGCAATGTGTTGAGCGACTGCGGCTCTTGCGGTACCGCGATGACAAGCCGGCCTGCCGGCACGCCATTGCCGGCTTGCAAAGCGGGATGACATGATGCAATGGCGCCGCAAAGCGCGAGGACCGCGGCTGCACACCGCAAGTGGGCACCGGCGCGCCGGCCTAGTGACGAGCGCGAAGGTGGCCGCAAATCGCACGCTACAAGCTTCGAAGTAGCTAGATCAGGTATCGGGGTCGTCTGCCTTCGCACAACCTTCACTGGGCCAGCGGCTTGTTAACGGCGAATTCAGCTTCGAGCGCGAGCGGCCTGCAAAAGGCGCGAACCGCCTCGTTCTCTTCGCGGCTGCGGCCGCGCAAGACGTGGATCACTGCCGTCTTGGCCTTGTCGAAGACGCCAAACCGAAGACGCTGTCCCGATGTCACTCTTCCATGTCGATGAGTAAACACCTAAACGCCGGGCGCCTCAGGAAGGCGCTTCTGAGGATTAGTCGGCACGATGTAGTCCTGCCCGCGTCGGCGCCGTGCTCGTCATCGCGCGCATCGATCGCCTCGCCCGCACCCCAGCCGCGCTTATCGCGGCTGACCGGCGTCGTTCTGGCTGATATTTTTTCGGAGGGTCCGTCGAGTAAGCGACGCGAACGCTCGCCTATTCGTGGCGACGGAGACGATTTATGGTCGCAAGGTTTAGGTCGAAGTGCATCGCTCCGTCGTTGGGAACGCTTCTCATTGTGGCGGCCTCGGGATACGCTTTGAGAAGCCTCGATCGCAACGACCTCCGCTTACCTGCACGCACGCTCTGACCGGAGCAGCGGCCCGGGCTCATGTATAGGCACGTTCCAGCCCTTTCCATCGCGTCTAGCCCTACGGATGGGCAATTGCATGATCGCCCAGGCTTGGCGATCGTCAGTGGGCTAGACTTGATGCCTGCGCCGCATCGTCAGTCTGCTTACGTCGCGCCGGCCCGCGCGACCGCTCGCTCAAATCGGGCATGTGACCGACTTTCCCAGAACAAATTCTCCGCCTCGACCTTTCCCTGCACTTCATCATCGACTGGCGTCGGTTATGGGCAAAGGTTGGCCTCGAGGTCAGGCCCGAGATCGTGCACCATCCGCAGCGCAAGGACAAATGGCATTACGAGCCTCTGCGCGAGGAAGGAGAACGACGGGTTTTCGATCTTCTCTGGGCGGCACTTCGAGGTCCGCGAGGCTGAAGAACGACAACCTTTCTCGCTATAGACTTACGCTGAACACGGTGCCCCAACCGTCATCGCCGCCTTGGAATGAGGTTCCGTAAAGCGCCTTGTTGACATCGAGCAGTCCGGCGCGCGGGGCGTCGGCGTCGCCGCCCGAGTAAGCGCAACCCACAAAGGCGTAAAGGATGCTCTCCTTGTAGCGTTTTCCATCGGGAGCGAGCTTGAACACGGTCCCGCAGCCGCCGCCGTTGCCGCCTAATTGCGTCGTGCCGTAGAGGTCGCCGCTCGCGTCGGCGATGACGCCCGCCTGGGGATTCGCCCCGTCGGCGTAGCCTTGGAAGCGGTGCAGCACCGTTTCCTTATAGCGTTTACCGTCCGGCGTCAGCTTGAAGACCGTCCCGCAACCGCGAACCGTGCTCGCGAAATTACATGGCGGGTAACTCGCGCCGCCGCCCAACACCGTCGCACCGTAGAGGGCGCCGCTCGAGTCGGCGATGAGGCCTCCTTGCGACGTGGCTCCGTCGTTGCCGCCCTTGAAGTAGTAGATGATATCTTCTTTGTAGCCCCTTCCCTTCGGAGTCAGCCGAAACACCGTGCCGCACAAATTGTTTTCCGGGCACTGGTATTTTCCACCGTACGTCGTCGTGCTAAAGAGCGTGCCGCTCGAGTCCATATACAGCGTCGCAAAGGGGTTCGCACCGTCGCAGGCAGCACTCGATGTGCTGCAACCGCCAAAGCGATGGAGAATGGTTTCCTCGTAGCTCTTTCCTTTCCGCGTGAGCCTGAAGACCGTTCCATCGTTGTTCGCATCGCCGCCTTCCTGAGTCGTTCCGTACAGCGAGCCGTTGCTGTCGGCGATCAGACCGCCGGTCGGATTCGCCCCATCGGTGCCGCCTTGGAAATCGTAGAGCGTGCTTTCAGCGTATTCGGATCCGAACGGCGTGAGCTTGAACACCGTGCCGCAGCCGAGGGGGCACTTCGTGCTTCCGTTGTAGGTCGCCGTACCGTAGAGCGCACCACTTGCGTCCATGTAAAGTTCGGCAAACGGACCTGCCCCGTCAGCGCCGCCGGTGAATTCGTAGAGCGTGGTTTCCGTGTAACCCGACCCCACCGGCGTAAGCTTGAATATGCCGCCGCATCCGCCGATGTCCGCGCACACGCCCGAAGGGGGTTCGCCGTTACCGCCTTGACCGGCCGTGCCGTACAGTGTGCCGCTCGAATCGGCGATCAGGCTCGCGGTCGGATTGGAGATACCGGGACGATCGAACTCGTAGAGGACGTTTTCCGGGCGTGACGCGCGGCGAGCGCGCGCAAGGTGCGTCCCCCGCAACGCGGGCGGACTTAGCGCGGAGCCGGAAAAGCGAGTCGTGGCGGCGCCGCTCGGTACGGCTAGCGCCAGCAAGCCGAAGAGCACGACCGGAACAAAACGCTGCAAACCTAAGAGCATTGCGAAACCTCGTGAGAAGTTGGGTGCGATCAGTCCGGGAAGCTGAAGACGGAACCTGCGCCGAAGCGGCCGCCCTTCGTCGTCGTGCCGTAGAGCACGCCGTTCTCTTCAATTAGCCCCGAGCTGGGAAACGCCGAGTCGATGGAACTCGCGCGGCAGCCTTGGAACCGGTACAGCACGCTCTCCGTATAGCTCGAACTGCTTACCGCCAGTTGAAACAGCGTGCCGCAACCGCCCGAGCCGTTCGAGGCTGTTTCGCCTCCGAAGTAGGTCGTGCCGTCGAGGTTGCCGTTCGAATCGAAGATCACGCCGGCTTGCGGCACCGCAGCATCGAGACCGCCTTGGAACGCGTAGAGCACGCTCTCCGTATAGCGCTTTCCTCTTGGCTTGAGCTTGAAAACGACGCCGCACCCCCGAATGATGCTTCCGTCGTTGCACTGCTTCCAGTTGGCTCCGCCGCCGTAGCTCGTGGTGCCGTAAATCGCGCCGCTCGCGTCACCAGTCACAGCTCCTTGAGGCCCCTCGCCGTCGGTGCCGCCCTGGAAATTGTAGATGACCTTTTCCCCGTAGCGCTTGCCGTCCGAACCCGGCATCATCCGGAACACCGTCCCGCACAGATTGCCATCGGCGCATTGATGGCTGCCGCCGTAGAGCGTCGTACCGAAGAGGGCGCCGCTTGGACTCAGGTAGAGCGTCGCCCATGGAATGGCGCCGTCGCATGGCGCGCTCGACGTGCTGCATCCGCCAAAGCGGTGGAGCACCTTCTCGGCGTAACCCTTTTTCTTCGGGGAAAGTTTGAAAACGGTTCCGTTGCTCGAGCTGTCGCCGCCGTTTTGGGTCGTGCCGTAGAGGGCGCCGAGTGAGTCGGCAACGAGCCCTGCGCTCGGGTAAGCGCCGTCGGTGCCTCCTTGGAACGCGTAGATCACGCTTTCCGTGTAGGTGCCCGAGCTATCCGGCGTGAGCTTGAAAACGGTTCCACACCCGTAATCCGTACCGCCATATAAGCACGTGCCGCTGCCGCCTTCGGCCGTGGTGCCATACAGCGCCCCGCTGGAATCCACATACAACTCCGCATAGGGGGCGGCCCCGTCGGCGCCGCCCTGGAACGTGTAGATCAAGCTTTCGCTGAAGCCGCCCGATCCGTTGGGAGTAAGCTTGAACACGCCGCCGCAGCCGTATCCGTTGAACCCTGACAGCTCGGCGCACTCCCCGACTTGACTGCCGCCGTTGAGGGTCGTGCCGTAGAGCGCCCCGCTCCCATCGGCGACGAGTTTCGCCACCGGGTCGTACGTGCCCGAGACTTGGCCGAAGGAATAGAGCAGGCTGTCGTTAGCATCCGGGCGGCGTATGCCGGATCTGTGAAGCGCGGCGAACGGACGAAAGACCGGCGCTTGCGCCGGATGCCCGGTCGCGCCTGCCGCACCACTCGGGGCGGCGAAAAGCAGCAACCCAGGAAGAGCGAACGAGACGAAGCGTTGCGCCTGTCGGAGCATAGAGGCCTCCCAAGAACGCGGAAAGGACCGAATAGCCAACCGCCCAAAAGGGCCCTGACTATCCGATGTGCGCCCATGATAGCGTCCGATCGAACTCGCGTAAACTGCGATCTCTACACCTTAACTACACAGTTTTGGGATGGTCGCCGAGCCGAGTGCACGCGCGCGTGACGATGTCCCCTTAGCCTGGGTGCGCTCGGCGAGATGAGACCTGTGGAAAATGGCGAGCGGCTGGCGTTTGGGGCGATGCTCCGGCGCTTCCGCCTCGCGGCGAATCTCTCGCAAGGGGCGTTGGCGGAGCGGGCGCGGATCGGCGTTCAGACGATTGGCTCGCTCGAGCGCGGCGACCGCAGAGCACCGTACCGCGAAACCGTTGCAATGCTGGCGGGTGCGCTCGACCTCGGTCCGGCCGAGCGTTTGCAACTCGAGGATGCTGCCGTTCGGCCGCCGCGACCGAGGTTGCGGCAAAGGAGAATGAAGGAAGGCCACCTTCAGACCAACGCGCTCGAGCGTCCCCGGCGCAGCATACCAAGCCAACTATCGAGTTTCGTCGGTCGTCACGAGATGGTCTTGGAAGTTGCCGCGTTGCTCCATATCCATCGTCTCGTGACGCTCGTCGGAAGCGGCGGAGTTGGCAAGACGCGCGCTGCGCTGCAAGTCGCGGAAAACGTGCAAAGCGCCTGGCGCGACGGCGTGTGGTTCGTCGGCTTGGCGCCGCTTGCGGATGCGGCCCTGGTTGACGGGGCGATCGTCGCGGCGCTCGGGATGCGGGAGTCCGATGATTTGTCGGCGCGCGAACAACTGACCGCGGCCTTGCGTCCGCAGCGCCTGTTGCTGGTGCTCGACAACTGCGAACACGTGATCGGTGAGGTCGCGGCGACTGCCGATGCGATTCTGCGGACGTGCCCGCACGTGTGCATTCTCGCGACAAGTCGCGAACGGCTAAACGTCGCGGCCGAGAAGGTCTATCGAACGCCGTCGCTCGCTGTGCCGCCGCTCCCGGATACGTTATCGACGGGGCCTGGTCTTTCTGCGGAAGAAGCGCTCCGATACTCAGCCGTCGCGCTGTTTGTCGAGCGCGCCCGCGCGGTGGCCGATTTTAACTTTGGCGACGCCGACGCGCCCGTCGTGGCCGAGATATGCCGCCGGCTTGACGGGATTCCGTTAGCCATCGAACTTGCATCCGTGCGGATGAACGCGCTCGACCCAAGCGGTTTGCTGCAGCACCTTGACGAGCGGTTCCGTATTCTGACTCGAGGGGACCGTGCGGCGCTTCCGAGGCAGAAGACCATGCGGGCCGCCATCGATTGGAGTTACGATCTTCTTTCCGAAGCCGAGCGCGAGGTCTTTCGCCGTTTGGGCATCTTCGCCGGCGGCTGGACGCAAGCCGCAGCCGAGGCGGTGTGTGCCGACGAGCCCGGGGACTCCGGCCGGATATTCGATCTGCTTTCGTCCCTCGTCGAGAAGTCGCTTGTCCTCGTGGAATCGAGCGAGACTGGGATGCGCTACCGGTTCTTGGAGTCGACGCGGGCTTACGCCTTGGAGAAGCTGGACACGTGCGGTGAGCGCGGGACGGTCGCGCAGCGTCACGGGCGATGGGTCGCCGGGTTCTTGGAGTGGAGCGGCGACGCATTCTTACTGCTGCCGACCTCGCGCTGGCTGCCGCTTGCGGAGCTTGAAATGGACAATGCGCGCGTCGCTTTGGAGTGGGCTCTGGGATCCGAAGGCGACCCCCTAGTCGCCTGCCGCATCGCCGCGAATCCACCGCGCCGAACGACCAGCCACGACGCCGAGCGTCGGCGCTGGGTTGAAGCAGCGCTTGCACGGCTCATGGACGACGAGCATCCGGCGCTCGCGGCGCGCTTGTGGCTAACGTTGAGCACGCTGAGCTACGCCACGCAAAATATCGAACCGGCGCAGCGCGCGGCCACGCTCTTCGAACGGGCGGGCGACGGCGTTTGGCTGGCCGTCAGCCTTACGAGCCTCGTGCAAGGGTTGGTCTGCGCCGGTCGGCTTGCCGAGGCCGAGGCTGAGATCGATCGTGCGTTAGGTCTATTGCGTGAGCTTCGCCTGACGCGCTCGCCGGTTTTCGCTCGCGCGCTCGCCCGCCAAGGCGAGGTTCTCATATCGCTCGGCCGTAACGCCGGCGCACGTGGACTACTGATCGATTCGATTGCGCTAAGCGACAAGCTCGATGACGGATACGCGTCGTACTTCGCTCGCTTCACCCTATCCCATCTCGAGTTCGTCGAGGGTAACGCGGGCCGCGCTCTCGAGCTTCTCCAGGAGTGTATCGAGATTGCGCAGCGCGGTGGTCTTCCGTTTCTCGCAGGCCTGGCTCGCGCGAACGTGGTCGACTGCCGGCTCGCTCTCGGCGAAGTGGAAGAAGCCACAAGCTCAGCGCGCGACGCGCTCGGCTTCGTGCGCCGCATGCGATGGCCTTTGCAAATCTTAGGCGCCATCCATACGCTTGGCATCATCGCGGCGCGGCGGGGCGAGGTTCGATGCGCTGCGCGCCTGCGCGGTTACATCCTGGCGTGCTGTCGTGCAGAAGGGTATCGCCTCGAACCCGCCTGGCAACGCGCCGATGAGACGCTCACCGGCGTCCTTCGCGCGCAGTTAACCGAAGCGGAGATCGAATCGCTCGACGCCGAGGGCGCAATGTTCGACGAGGACCAAGCTGTCGATATTGCTCTAGCGGTGTAAGCCCGTTCGCATAGACCGCATAGTCGATCGGGCTCTTTGTGGTCTGTCAAGCCGATTCCGATCGCGAATCATACTGTCTCTGGGCGTGGACGAATACGTGCGCGTTTTCCCCGATCCACGCGAACAGATCCACCAGACGTTCGGAAAGCGCGCGTCCGCTCGCGGTAAGGGCGTACTCGACGCGCGGTGGCACGACCGGATGGCTCCTCCGCGAGATGAGACCATCGCGTTCTAGGATGTCGAGCGTTTGCGCAAGCATTTTCTCGGAGATTCCGCCGACGCGGGCGCGGATCTCGGAGTAGCGCAGGTCACGCTCGAGCAGCGCGCCGAGCACGAGGCCGCCCCAGCGGCTGCTAACGTGGTTCAGCACCTCGCGCGCGGGACAGGACTCGCGAAAGCAATCCCCGGCAACGGGCGGGTGGAGACGGGCCATCGGTCCTCCAAGCTAACTTTTTGGTAAGTACTTCCCTTTCGGAAGTTTTATTCCTACACTGGGGCGTATGCCAAACTCACAACAGACCATCGTCGTCACCGGAGCCAGCTCGGGGTTCGGTCGTAACACGGCCGAGCGCTTCGCCGCGGCCGGCTGGCGCGTCTTCGCAACCATTCGTGATCCCCGCGGCCGCCACGCGCAACCTGCGAGAGAATTGCAGCAGCAGGGCATCCGGGTCGTCGACCTCGAGGTCACCGACCAGGCTTCCGTCGACCGTGCCGCTGCCGAGATTACTGCTGCCGGGAGCGTCGACGTTCTCGTCAACAACGCCGGGGCCGCATTTTTCGGGGTCGTGGAAGCATTCACGCCCGAGACCATCCAGCGACAGTTCGATGTCAACGTGCTCGGACCGATGCGCGTCAGTCGGGCCTTTCTTCCGAGCATGCGCGACCGTCGCGAAGGCCTGATCGTCTACGTCAGCTCGGTCGTCGCCCGCTTCGCCCTGCCCTTCGGCGGCGTTTACGCGTCCTCAAAGTGGGCGCTCGAAGCACTCGCGGAAACGTCGTCGTACGAACTCGCCCCCTTCGGCATCGACGTTTCGATCGTCGAGCCCGGCGCGTACGAGACGAACATCTCGAATTCACGCACCGGTCCGGACGATTCCAAAAGAGTGGAAGCGTACGGCGAGTTGATGCCGCTAGCGGACAGGCTTTTCGGCAGTCTGACGGCAGCGGCGGCGGGGCACAACTCGCGCGAAGTCGCCGACGCGATTTTCGCGCTGGCCGAACGGCCTGCGGGGACGCGCCCGCTGCGCACGATGGTCCCGAGCGACGGGAGCGTCGCGGCGATCAATGAGGCCGTCGCACCGATTCAGCGCCAAATGCTGGTGGATTTCGGGTTGAGCGACCTGTTGCTGCCGAAGGTACCGGCGCACGCCGGCTAGCGAGCGCCTAAACCGGAGCGATCGAAGAGCGGGCCTTCATTCCATCAGCTGCCGGGTGAAGTACGTGAATTCGAGCGCGTTGGTTTTGGCGATCTCCGGCAGATTTGCGCCCGAACCATGGCCGCCTTCGATGACCTCGTAGAAGAGATACGGTATGCCGAGCGCGGCCATCTTGGCGGCGAACTTGCGCGCGTGCCCCGGCCCGACGCGATCGTCCTTCGTCGTGGTCCACACGAACGGCATCGGATACTGCACCCCGCGCCTGAGGTTGTTGTACGGCGAGATCTTAGCCAGGAACGCGCGCTCCTTGGGATTTGAGACGCTGCCGTATTCGCCTACCCACGATGCGCCGGCGGCGATCTTTTCGTAGCGGAGCATGTCGAGCAGCGGCACCTGGATGTCCACGGCGTTAAACAGCTCCGGATGCTGCGTGAACTCCACGCCCATCAGCAACCCGCCGTTCGATCCGCCCTGGATGCCGAGCCTCCGTGGGCTTGTGATTTTTCGTCGGATCAGATCTTTCGCTACCGCTGCAAAATCGTCGTAGACGATCTGGCGGTGTGTCTTCAAGCCGGCTTCGTGCCACGCCGGCCCGAACTCGCCGCCGCCGCGGATGTTGGCCAGCACGAAGACTTCGCTCCGGTCGAGCCACAGTTTGCCGAGCACCGATCCGTAGAAGGGCGTCGACGAGATTTGGAAGCCGCCATAGGCGTTGAGGATCGTCGGGTTCGAACCGTCGTAGCGCATGTGCTTGGGGTGGACGATGAAGTACGGAATGAGCGTCCCATCGGTTGATCGTGCCTGGCGCTGCTCGACGACGTCCTTAGACGCGTCGAAGCGCGCCGGTAGGGTCTTCACGGTAACTGGCGTGCCGCGAACGGCGTCGGCGAGTGTGAGTGAGGGCGGCGTCAAGAAGCCGCTGAGCGACAGGAACGCATCGTCGCCGTGCAGGTTGGCGTCGACGACGGACACGGTCGCGTAGTCGGGCAGAGCCAAAGCCTCTCGTGTCCAGCCGCCGCCCGGAGCGGGTGCGAACGCGAGTGCGCGGCCGCGCACGTTGTACAGGATGGTCACGAGCAACCGCGACTTCGTAGCGGACACCTCTTGAAGCGCTTCGCGCGGGCCCGGCGCGTAAACGAGACGCGGTTTGAGATGTTGCGGGTCCGCGGTTGCCGCGCGGAGGTCCAGCGAAACCAGCGACCCCTGGCGGAAGCGATCGCCGCCCGCGTTCCAGTTCTCGTTGAGCCGGACGATCAAACGGTTTGCGACCAGCGCTTCCGGACCAGCTTTCTCCGGCATGTTGAGCCGCCGCAAGCCGCCTGGCGCCATAACGTAATAGTCGGAGTTGAAGAACGAGACGCCGCGGTCGATCAGGACGCATTTGTCACCTTGGCCGTCGCGAAGGAGGTAGGGAGCGACGTCAACATCGCTCCGTTTGCCGCGAAACACCTCGGTCGCCGCCGCCAGCGGCCGGCCCCGCGTCACGCGCTCGACGATGAACGGATATCCCGACGTCGTCAGTTCGCCCGCTTTCCACTCGCGTGAAACGAGCAGCGCATCGTCGCTGAACCAAGACACGTCCTGCTTTCCGTGGGGCAAGAAGAATCCGCCCGGGACAAAACGCCGCGTGGCTATGTCGAATTCGCGAACGGTCGTCGCGTCCTCACCGCCGTCGGAGAGGGACACGAGGCACCGGTCGTCCCGCGGCCAGCGGCAATCGGCCCCTTTCCAAACCCAGTTCGCGTGCTCGCTCTTGGCCAGGGCATCGACGTCGAGCACCGTCGTCCAGCGCGGCGCAGCGCTGCGATAGCTGGTTAGCGTCGTCTCGCGCCAGATGCCGCGCACGTGGTGCGCATCTTGCCAGAAATTGAAAACGTTTCCGCCCATGAACTCCGGAACCGGGATGCGGTCTTTGGCCTCGACCAGCTTCAAGGCTTGCGCGTAGAAAAGCGCATAGTGCGGATCGCGTTCCAGAATCGCAAGCGATTTTGCGTTCTGCGCCCGCACCCACGCGAGCGCCCGTGGACTGTTTGGATCCTCGAGCCAAATAAACGGATCGAGCGCTGCGGGGGGTTGGCCTGAACCGCCGGGCACCGAAGGCGCTAATGGGCTTGCCGTTTCGACTGGAGACAAGCTCGGCGCGGCTTGCGGAGCGCTTGATTGGGCCGGCACGCTCGCGCCGGGGGCCGGTGTCGCGGTCTGGAGCGCCTGCGCGGCGGTCGCCGTTTGGGCAACGCCAAAGGCAGGCGGGAGCAGCGCGATCGTCCAGGCCAAGACAGCTATTCGAATCATGTCAGCCTACGCTTTACCCCTCGCAAGCCGCGTCGCCTCGCTCGCGCACGCCGGCGAAATGAGGGAAAGGCAAGTGAGGCCCCAGCAGCGTAGCTCCCCCATGCCGTACTTGGATAATCTTGTGACATACAGCTACACAAACGGAAAAGCACGGTCGTTGGCGGCGAAGACGTCTGCACGAAGGCGTAGCTCGCAACCGTGAAACGAATCGTGCCGCTCTTGGTCGCGGCGTTACTTGTCATGCTGCCGCACGCGGCACGCGCCGGCACGGACGATCCGGTCGCCCTCGTCAACCCGTTCATCGGGACGGGAGGGCTCGCGACATTCGGAGACAGCAACGAAGGCCAGACGGCGGATTTTCCCGGCGCTGCGGCTCCTTTCGGAATGATCGACTGGAGTCCCGATACGCCGACGCAACCCACCTCCAGCGGTTACTGGTATCACGACGCGTCGATTACCGGCTTTAGCCTCACGCACGTTTCGGGGGCCGGCTGCTCGATCTTCGGCGACTTTGACGTGCTCCCCGTGCTCGGGGCAATTACCGACCCCGCGCACGCGCAACAGCCGTTCAGCCATATCGGTGAAATTGCCACGCCCGGCTACTACGCGGTGTCGCTGGGCGTTGCGCCGATCCGCGTCGAGCTTACGTCGACAGCGCGTACGGGTCTCGGAGTATTTACCTTTCCTGCGAGCACTCAGGCAAATCTGCTCGTAAAGGTATCGTCGGACCAGGCAGGCGTCGCCGATTCCCAGTTTCAGATCGCCGGCCCGAACGAGGTGACGGGATATGCGTCCAGCGGCGGATTCTGCGGCATGCCCAACACCTTCACCGTTTATTTCGTGGCGCAGTTCGATCGGCCGTTTGCGGGTCACGGAACGTGGCAGCATTCGACCGTCAGCGCGGATTCAACCATGGCGCGCGGCACGGAAACCGGCGGCTACCTCACGTTCGACACGACCCGAGACCCGACGGTCAAAATGAAGATCGCCATCTCCTACGTCAGCATCGACGGCGCGCGAATGAACCTCGCCGCCGAAGCAAAGAGCTGGGATGTCGCGGCGGTCCGCGCCGGCACCGCCGCCGCATGGCGCTCGTTGCTCGGCGAGGTCGCGGTGAGCGGCAATACGCTTCCCGAGCGACGGATGTTCTACACGGCCTTATATCATACGTTTCTGGACCCGAACCTCTTCAGCGACGTCGACGGAAGCTATCGCGGCTTCGACGGGCCGGTGCACCACGACGCACCCGGCCACGCGGAATATGCCAACTTCTCCGGTTGGGACACGTACCGCAGCACCATGGCGCTTGAGGCGCTGCTTGCCCCGAAAGAATCCAGCGACATGATCGAGTCGCTCGTCCATGCGGCGCAGCAAGGCGGATGGCTGCCCAAATGGCCCGTTGCGAACGGCTACACGGGTGTCATGGGCGGCGATGCGGCGGATCCTCTGATCGCGAGTGCGTATGCCTTCGGCGCTCGCGATTTTGACGCACGCGCCGCCCTCGCTGCGATGGTCAAGGGTGCGACCGACACCACGAGTCCGCCCGGTCAGGGATGGTACCTCGAGCGCCCTGGTCTCGAAGATTACTTGAGGCAAGGATACGTCACGAACGGCCACACGAATTCGGTGTCGAACGAACCAAACGGTGCCTCCGAGACATTGGAATACGCCCTGGACGACTTTGCCATCGCACAGCTCGCGCGCGCCACAGGCGATCGCGCGGTAAGTCAGCAGTTCATGCGCCGTGCGGCGAATTGGACGACTCTGTTCAACACCTCGACGGGTCTGATTGCCCCGCGCGGAAGCGATGGCGCTTTCGAGCAGCAGCCGCTCACGCCCAACGGGCAAAGCGGCTTTCAGGAAGGCGACGCGTGGCAGTACACGTGGATGGTGCCGCAAAGCTACGGCGTTTTGGTGAAAGCCCTTGGCGGGCGGCCCGCGACGGTTTCCAAGCTCGACGCTTATCTGAGCTCGCTCAATGAAGGGCAGTCGCTCCCGTTTGCTTGGATGGGAAACCAGCCGTCGTTCGGGGACGATTGGGTTTACCTGTGGGCGGGAGCGCCTTACCGCCAGCAACAGGTAACGCGCGAGATCCTGACGGCCTTGTATACACCCACGCCGGACGGCATCCCGGGGAACGACGACCTCGGTTCGATGAGCGCGATGTGGGCATGGGAAGCGATGGGAATGTATCCCGTGAACGTCTCGGTGCGCGAGGTCGAACTCGGCACACCGCTGTTCGCACGCATCACGATCCATGTTCCCGGCGGCCCGGCCATCGAAATCTCGGCGCCACAAGCGGCCGATGACGTGCCGTACGTCGAGTCGTTGCGCGTCAACGGGCGAAGGACGGAGAAAACCTGGACGCCTCTGCCCGAGTCCGGCACCTTGCGGCTTGACTATGCGCTTTCCCGAACGCCCAACGTTGCGTGGGGCTCCGCGCCCGGCGACGCGCCGCCGACGTATGTTAACGATCCGAGCGGCTTCCCCGCGGCCTCTGCCGCTGCTCTGCAACTGGCCGCCTTGAACGTGACGCTGTCGCCGGGCCAAAGCGCCTCGCTGCAGTTTGCTTTGGCGAATGATCAGGGGAAAGCGCCCGCCGTCGCGTCATGGAGCGCGAGCGTACCGCCGGGTCTTTCCCTCTCGCCTTCGCACGGATCGCTGTGGGCGCCGGCTTATGAAGAACGCACCGCTGCCATGACGGTGACGGCGGATTCGCAGGCAAGCGCCGGTCTCTATGACGTCGCACTCTCGGGAACGACCGCCAACGGCGCCCTCTTACAGCGCGCCTACGCAGCGATCCGCGTGACCGTGGCCGGCTCACGGCCCGAGCTCGCCTACGTTGCGGACTATAATGGTAACACGGTTACGCCGATCGATCTCCGAACGCGTGCGTTCGGCAACCCAATTTCCGTCGACCAGAATCCAATCGGTTTGGCGATCAGTCCCGACGGCTCGCATGTTTACGCCGCGAACGAAGGCAGCAACGACGTCAGCGTGATCGACACGGCCACCATGAGCGTCGTGAAGACCGTGCCGGTCGGCAACGGTCCGGCCGGCATCGCGATTGCGGACGACGGCTCGACGATCTGGGTCTCGAACAATGCCGACAATACCGTTCAGGCAATCGATGCCAAGGCGCTTTCGGCATCGTCTCCGATTGCCGTCGGATCGCACCCCGGACGCATCGTCATCTCGCCCGACGGTGCAACGCTCTACGTCGTCGACCGAGGATCGGGCGACGCGACTGCGATCGATGCTCGCACGCAAAAGGTGAAGGCGAAGATTCCGGCCGGAGCTCATCCCTTCGGCGCCGCGGTCTCACCCGACGGCAAGACTTTGTTCGTCAGCGACTTCGACGCTGGCACGGTGAGTTCAATCGATCTGCAGAGCGCCGGCATTCTCTCGACCATTGCGGTAGGGAAGCGGCCCCGAAGTGTTGTCGTTTCGCCCGACGGTTCGACGCTCTACGTGGCCTGCGGCGCTTCCGGAACGGTGACGCCGATCGACGTCAAGGCGCGTCGTGCAGGCACGCCCATTCGGGTCGGCGGTGCGCCGCACGACCTCGCGTTTGAGCCGGGCGGCAAGACCCTGCTCGTCGCCGACAGCGGCGACAACGAGGTCGCGCGCCTCGACCTCGCAAGCTCCCATACGACGGAAGCGATCCCCGCCGGAAACTTCCCGATAGCATTGGCGATCGGCCGCTAAGAGAATAGCTGCAAAGCCCTACTGCAAGCCTAGCGAGCGCCTGCCGTACGAATCTTTGCTGGCGAGGGTCTGCGACCCCGTCACTTTCCGGTAAAATCCTAGAGTGGCCCCGCTCGCGCGACCCAGGGGTTCGGGCGGGCAGCACGAAGGGCGGCTCACCTGCGCTACCCCGTACCCCTGCTCCAGCAAGCGCAGCGACCCCGGTATCGACCCCTAAAGGCACTCGCTTTTTTAGGCGTTTCCCCTCTTCATACACATCCGGAGGAACATGCGAAGATCATCACGCCTGATAGCCTCAGCGCTGGGTTTGACGCTATCGCTTACTGCATGCGGCGGTCACAACTCGTCGCTCCCCTCCACGTTCGGCGGCAACGACGGTGCGAGCACCGATTCTGCCGTGCGCGGAGCGGCGTCCACCGCCCCATTGATTTCGGTCCCCAAGACTTCGGGAGGGCTAGCGTTTAACGACCTCGGCCGGCGCGTCGCTAGCGCACCGGTCAGCGTCTCGCTTACTTTGCGCTACAATCACCAGGCCGAGCTCGATCGCTTCGTTGCGGATGTCAGCAACCCGCACTCCGCCTCGTATCACCGCTTCCTCTCTGCTCAACAGTTCAACGACTATTATGCTCCGACTGCGCAGCAAGAGGGCAGCATCGTGCACGCGCTGCAGAGCGCCGGTTTCACGGTGACGCAGCGCTTCCCCAATCGCACGATCGTCGACGCGAAGGCTCCAAGCTCGGTCGTCGAGCGCTTCTTCTCGACCGAGATTCACACCGTGCAGCAAGGTAAGTACGGCGAACGTTTTACGAACGTTAAGGAGGCCGTGGTACCGGCCGCAATTGCGCCGTACGTGCGCGACGCTTCGCTCAGCAACCTGGTCGTGGCCCGTCCGCTCACGGAACAAGATGGCATAACATCGCAACGCACGGCGCCGCAGTTCCAGCGCGACGCCTCAGGCCGGATCCGCGTGCCACTCTCGTCAGTCGGAATTCCGCTCGATTCGAGCGGCAACTTGGTCAACGGGAACTTTGCTAGCGGTTCGCTCAGCCCGGGTTGGATCAACGAGAGCACGACCCGCAAGAACTACGTGCAGGTCACGACCGCGCAGTCCTATGAGAGCACCTACTCGGCCTTCATGGGCACCCTCTCGCCACCCGAGATCAATGGTTGGTCGTCAATCGCCCAATTGGTGACGGTGCCGACCAACGGCCAACTGAGCTTCTGGGTCTACCAGGGCTCGAACGAGGGACAACTTGGCTACGGTACGACGTACGCCTGGCAAGCGGCTTATCTCCTCAATCAAGACGGAGATATTCTCGATACGTTCTACACGACGGTCAACAATACCAATGGTTGGGTGAACTACACCGTCAACCTCAGTGCGTACGCCGGTCAGACCGACTACATCTACTTCGGCTGCTATGGCGACGGCTATAGCAAGACGTACGTCTATCAGTACGTCGACGACGTAGCCTGGGTAGGCGGTGCGTCGCCGACGCCGGTGCCGACGGCAACGCCAACCGCCGTGCCAACGGCGACTCCAACGGCTAAACCGACGGCCACACCAACCGCGAAACCGACGGCAACGCCGACCCCTGGGCCAACGGCCACGCCGACCCCCAAGCCGACGGCAACGCCGACCCCTGGGCCGACGGCCACGCCAACCGCCAAGCCGACGGCAACGCCGACCCCTGGGCCGACGGCAACGCCGCCCAGTACCGGTTGCAACGGTGCAGCCGCCGATAATGGACCGCTCACCAACTCGGATGGAACGCTCGCAACAGGCGTCGCCAAGCCGTTTGACTTCCCGGTCCAGCACGGGTGCAATGGAGCCGGCTATACCGCCGCGATCGCTATCGACGATCCGGTGAACACCAGTTACCTTGCCACGTATCTGTCGGCTGCAGAAGTCACGCAAACGGGAACTGTGACCAATGAAGCCGTTGACGGAGGCGGAAGTGGCGACGATGCCGAGACCGACCTCGACGTGCAAACGATCTCCGGCCTCGCGCCGGGCGCCAACATCATCGTCTACGACATGGGTTCACTCACCGACCAAGCCATCGAGGACACGTATAATAAAGTGCTTTCGGACGGGAAGGCCAGTGCGGTGAACTCGTCGTTCGGCGGCTGCGAATCGAGCGACACGTCATTCGCCGACTCGACCAACTCGATAGCCGAGCAAGGAGCCTCCGTAGGCGTTGAGTTCTCAGCATCCTCCGGCGACTCGGGAAGCAACGAATGCTCCGGTTCGAAGGGCGTAAGCGCTCCGGCCGGTGGTCCGTACTTCTCGTCCATCGGCGGTATCGACTTCACCGACACCAGTGGCGGCGTTCTCGAAACCGTCACAATGGGAAGCGTTGACGGAGACTCCGGCGGTGGCGGCGTGTCGACGGTCTTCGCTCTGCCCAGCTACCAGAGCGGAATCGCGGGCATGATAACCACAGGTCGCAATCAGCCCGACATCTCGCTCCCGTTCTACCCGGTCGCCGTGTACACCGGTGGGAGTTGGGGTGAATACCTCGGGACTTCATGGTCTTCGCCGGCGTCGGTGGCATTAATCCTCGAAGCCAACGAGCTCCATGCCACGAAACTCGGATGGGTCGACCCCACGCTCTACAGCTTGTTCTCGTCGACCGGTTACACCGATTACTATACTCCGTGTACCTCCGGTAACAACGGAGCGTATACGTGCAGCGCAACCGAATACAATCAGGCTGCCGGTATCGGTGCTCCGAAGGGTTGGGCACTGGCCAACGCCCTTTAGCCTGGGCCAAGCCGTCGCAGTAACGCTGCGATAGCGATTCCAAAGAAAGCGGGGTGGTGCCACGGCGCCACCCCGCTTCGCGTGGGTGCATCGGGCATGGGCTCTGAAGACTCGCAGGTAGAATCTCAATCCAATGCCCGAGCTACCAGACGTTGCCGCCTACCTGAGCGCGCTCGAGCCCCGGATTCTCGGCAAGCCGCTGGAGGGCGTGCGCGTGGCGAGCGTGTCATTGTTGCGTACCGCCGACCCGCCCCTTGCAAGCGTGGAGGGTCGCGTCGTGCGCGAGCTGCGTCGGGTCGGCAAGCGCATCGCCATGGGGTTCGACGGTGACCTGTGGCTGGTGATCCACTTGATGATTGCCGGCCGCCTTCACTGGCGCCCGGTGGGTGCGAAACTCGCGGGGCGCAGGGACCTAGCTGCCTTCGATTTCCCCGACGGCACGCTGGTACTCACGGAGGCCGGCAGCAAACGCCGGGCTTCGCTGCACGTCCTTCACGGCGAGGCGGCACTGCGCGCGATCGACCCCGGCGGCATCGACGTCTTCGCTTGCGATCTCGACGCGTTCCGAGGCGCGCTCACCGCCGAGAACCGCACCCTCAAACGCGCGCTGACCGATCCGCGCATCGTGGACGGCATCGGTAACGCGTATTCGGATGAGATCCTGCACGCCGCGCAGCTCTCACCGATCGCCCTGACGCGTAAGCTTGCACCGGAGGAGTGGGAGCGATTGTTTGCCGCAACACGCAGCACGTTGCGCAGCTGGATCGACCGCCTCGACGACGAGGCAAACGGCCGGTTTCCCGAGCGCGTCACCGCGTTTCGCGAGGACATGGCGGTCCACGGCCGCTTCGGTAAGCCCTGCCCGCGATGCGGCGCGCCGGTGCAGCGCATTCGTTACGCCGACAACGAGGCGAACTATTGTGCCCGCTGCCAAACCGGCGGCAAGCTGCTGGCCGACCGCAGCTTGTCACGCTTGCTAAAGGCCGACTGGCCGCGCACGCTCGACGAGCTCGACACGCTCAAACGCGCTCGGACCGAGCGCCTATCGGCCCCAGACGGCCCGGTTTCCTAGGCTAAATTCAGAGGAGGGATCATCCCGCTTGGAGAGTGCGCCTCCTCATCCGATCTAGAGTCCAACATCCAGGATTGTACTATGCGCTTGAGAGTTCGACCGTTTTCTTGTTTGATTACGATTGCATCGATCGTAACAATCGGTTGTTCCGGCCGGGCTGGCCCGATGATTCCCTCAACCACCGCCTCGGCAATGCGTGCCGCCGGCTCGTCTGCGTTGGAAACGACGGTGGGTGCGGGACAAGAGACTGTTTTATACAGCTTCGGAGCCACAGGCGATGGTGCGGGCCCGGGCTTCGGCGTCATTACCGATGCGTCCGGGGCGTTGTACGGCACGACCATCTTCGGCGGTACGAAGAAGGCGGCGGCCGGAACCGTCTTCAAGCTGACGCCGAACGGATCGGGATATACCGAAAGCGTGCTCTACAGCTTTAGCGGCGGTCTCGACGGCGAAGGGCCGTCCGGCGGCCTGGCGATGGATGGACAGGGCGCTTTCTACGGAGTGACGCTGGTTGGCGGCAATAGCGGCTGCATTGACGGAGCCTGCGGACTTGTTTTCAAACTCACCCCGCGCAAATCAGGTTCCGGGTACGTCGAGAGTACGCTTTACCGGTTCGCGAATACCGGCGACGCTAACCAACCGGTCGGAACCCCGGTCCTCGACGCGAGCGGAAACGTATACGGCGCTACCCAGTTCGGCGGCGTCGCTAACGACGGCGCGGTATTCAAACTCACGCCGGATTCGAAGGCCGCGTCGGGTTATACCGAGCGCGTGATCTACAGCCTGCCGGGCGGCGCCGGCGGCTATTTGCCGCAGTCCGGTCTCGCGATCGACGAACAAGGCGCACTGTACGGCGAGACGCAATACGGCGGCAACCTTTCGGCGTGCTCGGGAGGCTGCGGCGTCATCTTCAAACTCATGCCTTCCGGGTCCGCTTACGTCGGCAAAGTAATTCACGCATTCGGCGCGCGCCCGGACGGTCAGCAACCAATGGCTGCCGTGACCGTCGACAACACAACCGGTAAAGTTTTCGGCACGACCGAATACGGCGGCACGTTCTATGGTACGGCATTCGAATTGACGCCATCCGGTTCGGGTTACACCGAAAAGGTTCTGCACGATTTCGGCAGGCGCGGAACGCAGCTCGATACCAGCCCATTGCTGCTCGCGCCGCACGGCGATTTGTACGGCGCCGTGAATCAGAGCGGCGGCGGATGCGGCAGCACCGGGTGCGGCAGTGTCTTCGAACTGATAAGGTCCGGATCGGATTATTCGTACAAGCTGCTGCTGAATTTCCATAGCGCTCTCAACGGCGCTGAACCGGAGAGCACGGCGCTCACCATGAGCGCAGACGGGGCGTTGTACGGCACCACCAGATCGGGCGGAGCCGAAACGAGCTGCGGCGACGGCGGCCCCGGCGGCGCGTTCGGATGCGGCGTCGTGTTCAAGCTAGTCCCTTGACACAACGGTTAACGGAAGCCGTCAGCGATGGCGTCGATCGCATCGTCGTCGGCTCCGATGGAGCTGCTCGGACGCGTGCAGCGCTACGGAATCGCGGCCTTCAAAGACCGGTTCTAAGCGACTTCACGAGCCACTAGTCTTCGTACGGCGAGTCGGGTAGCTGCATGTGGTAGAGCCGAACGGGCCACTGTATTTCTGACTTGCCGCCATGAAAGAGCGCAACACGATCCAGCTGCGGCACTGGCAGCCAAATAGCTCCAAACTCGTCAATGAAAGGAGCGTCGACCCAATGCAGGTTCGGATCGGTCACGATCGTCGAAATCGTTCCATCAGCGTCTCGCCGCTTGAGTGATGAGTCCGCTAGGTCCGTGAAGTAAAGGTTGCCGGCGGCGTCCATGACCGCGCCGCCAATAGGCGGCAAGTCAGCCCACGGCATCACGCATGCGCCGAGCTCTTCCGTAGATAGCGACGGATCGTTCAAGAAACGCGTCTCGATCTTCGACCACGGCCCTTCCAACGGCCCGAAATAGAACCACTGGCCGTCTGGCGAAAGCTCCAGTGGATCGCTGTGCACTCGGAGCGGGGTTCCGTCGGGTGCCAGCAGCATGTCGCCTGCAACGACGATCGGCCGATCCGCCGGGGCCGTCGTCGCCGGATGATCATCGAGAACGCGGCGGCTGATGCCCGTCGTGAGATCGAGCACGATGATGCCAGGTCGACCCGCGTCGGTCAGGTACGCCTGGTCATTGTGGATGCGCATGTCGTCGACGTAGCTCCCAGCGCGCGCTATGTCTGAAGCGAACGGGAAGACCGAGGCAACGCGGTCGGTGGCAAGGTCGATGCAAACGACTTTGGCGCCACCCGAAACTGGATCAGCGCCAAACACCGGCGTTCCGCTGTCGATGACCCAAAGGTGGCCTTTCGAATCGTGGTGCAGGGCGTTAACGTTGACAAAAGCGCCGCGGCCCGGGAGACCCTCGTGCCACCCATTCCAGCTTTCATCCGGATAGGCAACCGTCTGGCCCCGCGCATTGAGTCGCGCGAGTGGCGGCCTGCCGCCTGTCCAACGCGGACCAGCTACGAAGACTCGACCATTGTCGATAGCGACGGCATTCCAAACCATGGTGCGGGTCTCGGCAACTACCCTGAGCAATGATGTACCCTGGGCCTCAGGAGGGTGAATCGCCGCTTCCATTGCCCCGACAATCTCATCGCTGAGATCGGCGCTCATTGATACGAAGCCACGCCGGCTGACGCATCGCAGGGGGCCCACACGGACGGTCTGGCTGGCCTTGTTAGATAGGTTTTCGCAGCTGGGCTGGTACCGACGATCGTCCACTCCGCATCCGGCGCGAGGATATCGAAAAAACTCCCACCTTGGTTGGACCTGGCCTCAAAAGCGTTGGCGACTAGTCGCTTGTGATGTTCCGTCACAGCATTGGTTTCGGCGGCTGCGATGCTCGCCAGCTGAAAACGCGAGACGACCTTGGCGCTACGCGCGTCGATGGCGACGATTTCGCTCGTGCTCTCGATGTTATCGTAGACCATGCCGCGGCCGTCGGCTACCGGAAACTCGGGCCGGCCGCCGAGGGGAATGGTTGCGACCACGGCATTCGCCCGCGCGTCGATAACCGTTGCGTCGTCGCTTCCGCCGTTGAACGTGAAGAGGCGCCTCGTGGCTGGATCGTAGGCGATGCCGTCGGGATTCTTCGCTCCGGTTTGAACCGTTGCGATCTTTGAGAGCGATGACAGGTCGAAGACGGTCACGGTTCCGTCGGCCCCATCCGACGTGAAGCCTTTGCCGAGATCGGGAGCGAACGCTATGCCGTGCACGCCGGGGGTATCCGGGATGTCGCCGACTACCTTGCCGGTTTGCGGATCGACAACCATAACGTGCGTCCCACGTGAAATAAACAATCGCTTGCAGGACGCATCGCAGCTCAGATAGTCCCAACCGCCGTCGCCGCCAAGCGCGTAGATCTGCGTGCGATGATAGGTCGTCGCTGCGGAAGCGCCGATCGGTATGCTCAAGAGGAATGCCGCGACGATTGCGAGCCGTCTCATATGCGCGTGGTTGCTTCGCACCATCTTTTCGGTGCCCTTGCCTGGGGCGTGACGTGCTCCACCCCGTCCTGCAACTCGCAACCGTCGGCGTGGAAGTAGCCCTGTCGCTGCGCTTGACCCGGCCCGCAGGCAGGCTCGGACGCGGTAAGCGAATACGACCCGCGATGGACGGTTCGACGGATCCGGTAAAGCGCTGGCCGCCTTCTAGCGGTCTCGTCCTAGCGTTGTTCGCCCTTACCGTGCTCGCGCTCGCGTGGGGCGAAGTTTTTGCCCCACTAGCTCGATCGCCGTTTCCGATCCGGCTCACCGATAACGGCTCGGGCCCCGCAATCGCCCAAATTCAAGGCCCTCTAAAGAGTGCGCGAGCGGTCAGCGTCGGGGATGCCGTCGATCTCTCGGGCCTTACCTTATCCGATCGAATTCGTTTGCTGACTGGCAGCCCGGCCGGCACCGTGCTCACCATTCCCGTCAAACACGAAGGGCGCTGGACGCCGGTGACGGTTGTGTCGTCGATGGGCCCGCTACAGGGTGAAGGCTGGCAAATGCCCTTTCTCCTGGGCGCGACGCTCACGCTTCTCGTGGTATCGGCAATCGCGGCTCGCCGGCCGTCGCTCGCCACGGCGGCTCTCGTGTTCTACGGCGCGGGAGCGGTTACGACGGGAAATGTTGTAGCGCAGTTTTCGTGGCTTCCAAATCCGCTTTTCGGCGTGGCGGGAACGGTGATCCTCGCAGCTCTCTCGGACCTTCCGCTGTTCGCACTCCTTTTGTTCGTCACGCGCTTTCCGGATGAACCGCGCAGCTTCGCCGGCCGCTTGCGACTGCGAATCGGTGACTGGATTTTTGTTGTCGCGACGGTGATCGTCGTCGTCGCGACACTGACCGAGCCCGTGGTGTTTGCTAGTTGGGCTACCGCCCATGCCGTATTCGACGGCTTGGGCGCAATGCTCATTGGGACGTTCGCAGTGCTCGCCTACCGTGAGGCCTCAGGCGAGGATCAACGCCGGATCGGCTGGGTATTGGCCGGTTTTCTAGTGAGCATCGTATCTTATTTCACTTTTCAGGTTCTCGACGCGCCTCGATACGTGTACGCCGGAAGCATCACCCTTGGCGTGCTGCGAATCCTCGCGCTGCCCGGCCAGGCCGCTTTGCCGCTCGCGCTCGCATACGCAGTGCTGCGGCACCGCGTGATTGACGTCGGTTTTGCCTTGAACCGCGCCGTGGTCTACGGGGTGATTACCGCGGCCGTCGTCGTCGTCGTGAGCGTCGTCGACTGGCTCTGCGGCATGCTCCTTCACGAGAGCAAGTTGGCGCTGGCGCTCGAGGCATTGGTCGCGGTCTCGTTCGGCGTTGGGTTGAATTTCCTTCACCGGCGCATCGAGCGGACCGTCGACCGCATCGTTTTTCGCCAGCGCTACATAGCAGAAGAGCGCATCACAAACCGAATTGCGGCGCTCGCCTTCGCCACGTCCGAGTCTGCGATCGACGCGGCCCTGACCGATGACGCGGCGAGCGTGCTGCGTCTGCGGTCGGCTGCCGTCTTCCGCCCGGACCCGACATCGGGAACTTTTGGCCGTCGCCAAGCGGTGAAATGGCCCGCCGGCGATGCGCTGGCGCTCGACGAGAACAGTCTCTTAGTGCGGACGATTCGCGCGCTCGAACGGCCCATCTTTCTCGCAGATCTCGCGATCGTCGAGCCGGTGCTGCCGGCCGGCGCCTTCGCGCCCGTCTTCGCCGTGCCGATCGCGACGCAGCACGAGCTGCTGGGCTTCGTGCTCTACGGGAACCAACTCGATGGCGCGTCGCCCGACCCCGAAGTGGTTACGCTCCTAACGCGCTTGGCCTCAGCCGCCGGCAACGCCTACACGGTGGTTGAAGCTCGCCATTGGCGCGACCGCGCCTCCGAGTTAGAGCGCGCGATCGGCGCGATCTAACGCCGCGACGTCAAGAGGCATGCCGATTTTACCTGAACCGTGCCGATCGAGCGCAACTTGCGGCGCGATGGAGCCGGAACGTCCGGCTAGCGCTAAGTTGCGTTCGGACGAAGCGGGTACGTGCGCGGCGGCGAGTACGGGATGGGAGGTTTCGACCCGTCCCGCACACCTTGCGCGAAGCTTTCGTTAAGAGCGACTTGATCGTTGAAACCGAGTTCCGGCACCGGGATCGTGGTCGTCGGGCGAACCTCGTAGATATTGACCACCCTGTTGGCCGGCGTGGCCTCGATCTGTGAGATGTTTCCCTCGTTGCGGCCGAGTGAGTTTCTCGCACCAATCGCGAGAATGAGCTCGTCGTCGAGAAGTTGGTTTTGGTTGGCCGCGTACAGATTCTCTAGCTCGGCGATCAGGTTGCCCGCCCGTGACGTGACCTCCGTTCCGGTCGAAAGGAACACGCAGATCATGTCCGTCACCCCGAGTTTGCGAGCCAAGGTCACGGGCGTGTTATTCGCGACGCCGCCATCGCTATAGC